>Ga0316191_10000309_pt1 | contig 30686 bp, 18 predicted proteins | sample Eddworburr2cm_MG_FD_204928 | JGI IMG/M metagenome (GOLD analysis project Ga0316191, IMG submission 204928) | Coastal sediment microbial communities from Maine, United States - Eddy worm burrow 2 cm | ecosystem: Environmental > Aquatic > Marine > Coastal > Sediment | place: USA: Maine...
CTTGCGACGACCTCGTTGATCTCCTCCTCTCCGATCAAGGGCTCGCCAAACACCAAGAACTGGTCTTTTGCTCGACTCATTCAGGAAACCGTTTGCACTGTGAGATACGTCTGGACGTGAGTTGATGGTCGGGCAGCCACCTGCGGCCTTCCGCGGAGCAACCGTACCCCTGGCCGACAAACACCCTCACGTCAGCCTCCTTCTACATAGCATGTGCGAAGCCGCAGCAACTCGTTTGGCTGCAGCTTTTTCAGAACGGAGCTGTGGAGTTCGAGATTCGCAGCGCATATCCGACTGCGCTGCGCCCGTTCTTCCCAGCCGGGTCCCCGCGAACGTGACCGGGGGCGGCTTCACTGTAGGCACAGCCCGTACGGTTGCTCGGACGCTCCGCCGGGGAACCTGAGATCTCCGACACGTCTCTGTGCACGGCGAACGTATTCTTACAGGTGGGCGTGTCTTCTTCCGCAATCTGACTATAGTGACGCAATCGCCCCGCGGACTAGCTCCGAGAGCGGAGTCGAGCTGATGAAGGTTGCCTACTTCACAAATCAGTATCCGAGCGTGAGCCACACGTTCATCCGCCGCGAGATTGCCGCACTTGAAGAAAAGGGTATCCAAGTCGAGAGATTCTCGATTCGCCCTCCTCCGGTCCGGCTGGTGGATCCGGAGGACATCGCAGAGCAGGCACGGACAACCGTCTTGCTGGCGCGGGGCATGCCCCGGCTCGCACTGAGGATGGCGTGGACGGCGCTCCTGCACCCCATTCGATTCCTCAAGGCCCTCCGCATGAGCATTCGCATGGGTCTGCGATCGGAACGCGGGCTGCTTCGCAATTTGGCCTACTTGATGACTGCATGCACGACACTGCACCTTTTTCGACGCGCGCAGTGTACGCATGTCCACGTACATTTCGGGACCAACCCGGCCGCCGTGGCGCTCCTGTGTCGCACGCTGGGTGGCCCGCCGTACAGCTTCACGGTTCACGGTCCCGAGGAGTTCGACAAGCCTTGGCCGCTCAGCCTGACCGAAAAAATCGAAGGCTCGAGCTTCGTTGCGGGCGTCAGCAGCTTTGGCCGCAGCCAGCTCTACCGACAGTGTGGTCACGAGCACTGGCCCAAAGTCAAAGTCGTCCGTTGTGGAGTCGACCGCGCATATATCGACGCTGACATCACCCCCGTCGGAGATATGCGGCGTTTGGTCTGCGTTGGACGAATCTGCGAGCAGAAGGGGCAGCTTCTGCTCGTGCAGGCAGCCGCCAGGGTCCGCGACATGGGCGAGCAATTCGAGCTGATCCTCGTCGGCGACGGCGACATGAGACCGGAGGTCGAGTCGCTGGTTCAGCAACACAGCCTCAGCGACGTGGTGACCATCACCGGCTGGGCCACAGGCGAGGAAGTTCGGGGTCATCTCATCGGTGCACGCGCGCTGGTGTTGCCGAGCTTCGCCGAGGGGCTGCCAGTGGTCATCATGGAAGCGCTAGCGCTTGGCCGCCCGGTGCTTTCCACATACATCGCCGGCATTCCGGAGCTCGTCGAGCCAGGCGCTTGCGGATGGCTCGTCCCCGCCGGGTCCGTCGATGCCTTGGTCCAAGCGATGCTCGAGGTCTTGAGAGCCTCGCCGGAGCGGCTGGACGAGCTCGGCCGTGAGGGCCGACGGCGGGTCCTCGTCTCGCACGACACGCGCACGGCGACGGAGCCACTGGTCGAAGGGTTCCAGCAGAGCGGCTCAGATCGACCATGACGGTGTTGGCATTCGCGGTTCGTTACGTCGACGACGCAGAACGACTCATCTCATGTCCCAACTCGGCCGCCGGCTTTACGAGGACGCTGCCCCAGAGCATGGCTCGGTCATCGGCGGCGCGATTGCCTGCTGAGCTGGCGTGTGCATCGCTGAAGCTGCGGAGCGTCGCGATGGCGCCGGGGGCGGCTGCACGTTTCACCGCTGCAAAGAGCCTTCGCCGGTAGGCGTCGTCGACCCCGTCCAAGATGTTCGAGAGCGTGAAGCCATCGAAGCTGGCGGGCGCTTCGTTCTCGAGAAAGCCCGCCGCATCCGCGTGTACCAGTCGAACGTTCTTGGCTTCCGGAGGAGGCGGGTCGGAGGACAGCTCGCCCAGTAGCAGCGAACGCACGTAGGGGTTACTGCGATTGGGGTGCCGTGCGAAGCAGCGTTCCATCCGCCCGCGCATGACGGCTCCGAGTCGTTTGGGCAGGAAATCGAGTAAGGGCGAGGAGTAGACCGAGCGGAGCGCCGTCACGGAAAAGAGCGCATCGAGGGCGGCGCGGAAGCGCCAGGTATTGAGCTGTTGTTGCCAGTACTCCATCTGTTCTGCCGGATCGTCGAGCTCGGCGAACGTTCGCACCCGCGATGGCCACCAGCCGGCGATGGGGGCGAAGAAGCGGGCAAGATCCATCACGCGCTCGGCCCTCCCGCGGAAGCCCGGATCGCCGTTCAACCGACGCTCGGCATAGGCGAGTTGGACAGGATTGATGTCGACGGCGACGACTTCGTGGCCGGGCGCGAGTTTCATGGCCGTGCAGCCTGCCGAAGCGATGCACAAGACGCGACCCCCAGGCTGGAACGCGTCGAGCTCGATGGCCGCGTCCTCGTACATCCGTCCGAACAGCACCTGGCGTGGGCCGACGCGCGCGTCGAGACGGCCCCGTTCCCAGACGGTGACAGCCGCGGTCACGGCGCTATCCCCGCCGGGACGCTGGCGGCGACCCAGGCCAGCACGAGGAACGCGAAGTTCTTAACCAGCATGCCGCGCGGGTCGTGAATGACGTCGCGAGCCCAGATCAGGCCGTTGGCGTTCAAGGAAACGAGCAGCACGGTTTGTGCAACCGCGCAGAGCAGTGGAGCCGCGCCCGTCAGGACCCACACAGCAAGACTGACCTCGACGACCCCCAGGGTCATGAGAAAAGGCACTCCGAAGCGCGACCCGTAGCGCGGCACCGCCCTGACCACCTCGAACTCACGAGGCTCGCCGCGGAGCAGCTTGCACCACAGACCTTCATAGAGCCAGACCGCCGCTACAGCGATACGAATCAACCAATCCGGTGGCATGAGCTCAGGCATGTCGATCCTTCACTGCAATTCGATCGCGCGTCGCATTGAGCCCAAGAGGTATCGGTGGAACCAGTGGCAGACCAGGCGTTCGAGCGGCTCCCAGAACCAACGTGGCCACTTGGTACTGACGTAGCGTGTTTCGATTGCGAGTTCTGTCTGGCCATCGGCGAGCTCGTGCAACGTGTAGCGGCCACCCGACAGGCGCATGCCTCCGCCGACGGCAAGCTCTTGCTCGGCAACTTCGAACTCGTAGAGGTCACCCTTCTCGATTCGCGTGAGGCGCTTGAGAAGATGTCCGCCCTCGTACAAACACTTCGCCTCGTCGCCGACCTCTGATATCCGGCCTTCGGTGCGGATGGGAACAGGCAGAAGCAGGCGCAGATACAGGGGAGGGCGCTCACGTATCTCTTCGTAGAAGATCAGGCCCTGCCACACTCGAGCGGGGGAGGCGGCGACGGTCATTCGGGTGATGACGGCTGACGCTTGCGCGACAGCGGCCATCGAGTCGTCGAGCTCTTTCGCAATCACGGCCTTCATCTCCTCCGTCATGACTTTGCTCCCTATCGGATTACGTTAGTGTCAACAACCAACAATGACATCCCCGCGTCCTCAGTCACGCGGCACGGTCAGGTCTCGCGAAGCAAAGCCCCCTGGTACGCGACTTCGGAGACTGACTCAGCCGCTTGTGACCCAAGCCGCAAGACTCGGTGGAACGCAGGATGCTAAACGCACTCGCTGCGGCTGCCGCCTTGGGCGATCGACCCGTCAGCTACGCCCTATCAACTTCTTGACGATCCGTTTTGCCGATGGAACGAGCCCCCTGCGGGCTTTCTCGAGCGGCATCAAGACGTGAGCGCGAATACGCTCCTGTGGGCGAGCCTTGAAGATGGTCGAGTGTGAGGTCCCGTCCCAGTGCGCGGGTGCTTCCTTGGTGTAGTAGTAAGCGGCAAAAGAGATCCTCTGAGTCCCCTCAGGACAGGTGACGGGCTCGACGCCGTGGAAGCTGATGTTACTCGTGGCAAAAAGGACGCATCGATTGAGCACCGGTTTGAACGAGCCTCCACACGTGCGCACCTTTTCGTCCCAGAGCTCGACTCCGCCACCCCACTCATCCTTCCAGTCCTCGTTGAGATAGACGAGGATGTTGAGGCGCCGGTGAAGCTCGAGGTCCTCCGCGTAGTTGAAGTCGACGTGAACATCGAGACGCCCGCGTGGGCCGGTTACGTGCATCCCGCCGCCCCTGAGCTCTGCATCGTAGAGAAGGTTGTCGATGCCAGTGATGTACTCGAGGTCCTCGATGAAGCTGGGGGAAGCAAGGAGCGCGTTGAGCTTCGCCACAGACTCGGGGAAGGTCGCGGCATCGGTGATTTGAACCTTCTTCTTCTCGTTGACTGCGCTGAACTCGAGCCCACTGCCTCTAGCCTCGGCGTACGTGGGATACGAAGAAGCGACGTCTCGAGCAAACTCTGGGTCCAGAAACTCGTCTATGGCGATGAACGGAAACGGTTTGGCTTCATGAAACTCACGCCGAAGCGTTTCACGATCGAAAGGTTGGATGGCGGGCTGTGACATAGCGATGTGAACAGACTCTAGCTCAGTACAATGCGCGCGCCCAGTCGAAGAGAACGCGCGCAGACGTTGGTGCGATTGCGTCGGTTGGCGGGCGAAGACGCTTGGCCCGAGGCAATACTCAACTGGATCATCGAGAGCTGGGCCAAAGCTTTGCTGGACTAGTGGATCGCAGGGGGCTCGACGTATCGATTCTTCGGCCACAGCACACTATTTCGCCACAAGTCACGGAACAGATGCGGCGGCCTCTTGTCCTCGCGGCGCTGAATTTTCGTTCGAGCCTGATTGAAGGCGAGTCCGGCGAGGTGTGCGACGTCTGCGGCTGCAGCGTAGAGGACTCCATGGTTCTTCACGAAGTAGCGGCGGCGCGACTCGAACCAGTAGTCAGGCAGGCGCCTCGGTTGCTGACCGCGAACCGTGACTCCAGTGCTCTGACCTGCGATGTGCATCACGCGCGCCTCTGGCACGTACCAGCACGACCAACCGGCCCGTTTGGCGACCAGACAGAAATCCGTCTCCTCGTAGTAGAGAAAATAGCTCTGATCCATCAGCCCTATGTCCTCGAAGACGTCCCGTCGAACGATCATGGCGGCGCCAGGAACCCAATCGATTGGCTGAGCAACGGGGCCCATCTGCCGCGCGACGACGTACTCCTTGAGTAGTTTCGAAACCGGGCCAAACCGCAGCCCACCATCGAGCTCGGAAAGAACTGTCGGGAACCGGAATGCGACAGGCCAGTCGGTGCCGTCGCCATTGATGAGGCCCGCACCCGCGATTCCGGCTTCCGGATGGTCCTCCATGAACGAGACGAGCGTTTCGATGGCCCCAGGCCGAACCTCGGTGTCGGGATTGAGAAGAAGCACGTACTCGGCTGGTTGCGACCCTCTGAGCATACGTCGCACCGCATAGTTGTTGCCGTACGCGAAGCCCCCGTTTCGCTCTGCGACCACGAGCTCCGTCCATCCCTCGAAGACCGGGTCGGCCAGGCCCTCCCGAAGGGCCGCTTCATCGCCCGAGTCGTTCTCGATGACGGTGACGCGCAGATCCGGAACGCGTTCTCGCTCTGGTATCAGAGAGCGTAGGCATTGCAGCGTGAACCCAGCTACGCGGTAGTTCACAATCACGACGAGCACCGACATCAATCTCGTTCCTTGCTAGTTCCCTCGCACCTTGCGGCGCCGCGACATTGCCTCTCGCCGACGGGCACCGCGATCCTTCGCTTGGCCAATCGTTCTCGCGGGACCATCGCCGCCCAGGAAGCGGGCGAGAGACGCGATGGTCGGGAAGCGATACAAGTCGGTCAGCGACACGGGCTGCTCGAGTGTCTCCCGGAGAGTGCGATGCACTTGTACCGCCAGGAGCGAATGTCCGCCGATGTCGAAGAAATTCTGATCACGGCCAACTCCCGAAACCTGCAGAACCCGTTCCCAGACCTCGGCGATCGACGATTCGAGGGCGCCGCTGGGGCCTTCGGCCGATTTGTCACCGGCTTGGACCCGCGTGGTGGGCGGCTTCAGGGCCTTGCGGTCGATCTTCCCATTGGGCGTCAGCGGGAAGCTCCGGAGCTGGGCAAACGCCGAGGGGACCATGAACTCGGGCAGTCGAGCACGCAGTGCCTCGCGTAGCGTCGCCTCGTCAGGGCCCTCGCCGGCGGGAACCAGGTATCCAACCAACCGGAGGTCGCCGCCCGAATCGGCCTGTGCGGCCACGACGCATTCTCGCACCCCGGGTTGCTGGCCAAGCGCAGTCTCGATCTCGCCCAGCTCGATTCGGTGTCCGCGAATCTTGACCTGGAAGTCCATGCGACCGAGCAGATCGACCGTGCCGTCGTCCAGATACCGCGCCAGGTCGCCGGTTCGGTATGCGCGCCGTCGGTCCGCCTCCGCGAATCCCAGCGACACGAATCGCTCGTCCGTGAGCTCCTGTCGATTGAAGTAGCCGCGCGTGACTCCATCGCCGCCAATCAGCAGCTCGCCGGGAACACTGAGAGGCGTCGGCTGTAGATTGTCATCGACGATGTAGAACTGCGTGTTGGCGATTGGCTGGCCGACGTGGATGGAGTCCGGCTTGCCCGCGATGCGCTGAGTCGACGACCAGATCGTCGTCTCGGTGGGGCCGTACATGTTGGTGACCTTGCCGGTCGCAACGCCATCGAGCGCATGCGCGAGCGAGACCGGGAAGGCCTCGCCTCCGATCATGATGTGGTCGATCTTGCCGAGCGCGCCTCGCATGTCGTCGTGCAGGGTCATCATCTTGGCCATCGAGGGCGTGCACTGGAAGTGCGTCACCTGATGGCGGGATACCAGTGCGGCCAAGCCATGATCCCCTTGGGGCGTCTCCGCCGCGAAAGCGTTGGCCTCGCGCATCACCTGCGCGATGAGCGGAAGCCTTGGCTGAACGTCCGCGGCCGGCACGCCATAGTCGATGAGGCAGGCGATCTCGTCGATCCCGGCGCCCCGAACCTGATTGACCATGTCGATACAACGCTCGGGCGTCCCAAAGAGGCCGCTGTTCTCGTAGTATCGTTCGAAGGCATGCTCGATCAGGGCGTCCAGCTCTTCTTCGGTCAGATGGTCGAGTGACACGTCGTCGGTATGCGAAACTCCCTCGGGGCGCCGGAACGCCGGGAACGACCAAGCGAACCCTTTGACCAGCCCGACTGAGCTCTTCAGGTAGTCCTTCATGGGCTGGCGCACCAGGTTGCGCACTTCCTCTTCGTCTTCGCCCACCAGCGTGTGCAGCATCAGCGTGACTTTGCCCGCGGCAGGGTCGAGCCCGGCTTCGGCCCGCGCGTTCCGATACGCCTGCACCTTCTCCGCCACTTCGGCGACCGTCTGGCCGAGGAGATGGGTCAGTACGTTGGCGTCCGCGCGTCCTGCCATTTCGTAGGTCTCGACGTTGCCGGCGGTCGTCACCCAAATCGGCAGCTCCGGCTGCACCGGGCGGGGCAGGGTGGAGGTCAGAACGCCATCACCGAGCGGGTTCTGGAACTCGACCGACTCACCGCGCCACAGCCGTCGAAGAATATCGATGTCCTCGAACATGCGCGCCTTGGCGTTCTTGAACCCAGTGGGGCGAATGACGAAATCGTTGGGCTGCCAACCTGCAGCGACGGCAAGCCCCGTGCGACCATCCGAAAGGTTGTCCACGACGGCCCACTCCTCTGCGACGCGGACCGGGTGATGAAGCGGCAGGACGCAGCTTCCGGACCGGATCTCCACGTTCTTGGTCACCATGGCGAGAGCGGCGCCGGTGACAGAGGGGTTCGGGAAAGGCCCACCAAACGCGTGAAAATGACGTTCCGGTGTCGAGACGAAAGCAAAGCCATTGTCGTCGGCGAACTTCGCCGACTCGATCATGAGCTCGTACTTGCCGCTTCCGTGGGCTTCGTCGTTGCCCCAGAAGAACATTCCGAAGCCGATCTGTTTTCCAGCGTTGGCCCCGCCCGCACTCTCAGCTGCTGCGCCCTTCTCGCGATCGACATGAAGCACGACCTTGAAACCGCGGCAGAGTGTCCAATGCAGCTCGAGAACCGAGATGTCGAATGACAGGCTCGTGACCGCAAGCCAAACGCCGGGCGGGTCGTGGGCGATGTCATCGTCCATTCCGGCAAAGAAGTTCACCACGTTGCGGTGCTCGACCATCACGCCCTTCGGTTTGCCAGTGGAGCCCGACGTGTAGATCACGTAGGCCAGGTGGTGCGGTTGCGCGCCACCGTCCACGTTGTCTATGGAGTGCGCCGAGATCGTGCCCCACTCGGTGTCGACCGAAACACACTTTGCGGTGCCACCCGAGACCCGGTGCGCGAGCGCTCCCTGCGTCAGCACGACCGGAACCTGCGAGTCCTCGATCATGAAACCGATGCGATCACGGGGATAGCTCGGGTCGAGCGGAACATAGGCGCCTCCGGCCTTCATCACCCCGTAGACGGAGACGATCATGTCGAGTGACCGTTCTACGTATACGCCCACCATCACATCGGGACCGACGCCCATGCCGCGCAGGTGCGCCGCAAGCTGATTGGCCCGCGCATTGAGCTCGCGATAGGTGTAACTCTGACCTTCACAGACGACTGCTTCCACGTCTGGCGTTCGTTGCACCTGAGCCTCGAACAGTTGCACGATGGTCTGATCCGATGGGTAGTCTCGGTCCGTGGCGTTCCAGTCTCGAATCACGCGGCTGTGTTCCGCATCCGAAAGGAGAGGGATCTCTCGAAATGGCGCATCCCAGGCTTCAGCGGCGCGTTGAAGCCAGCGTTCGAGCAGGGCCGCCACGTGGTCAGCGCCCTCCAACGAAACGGACCGCTCGTCAAACTCGATCGTCACGCTTTGGGCCAAGGCGTCCGTGACGAAGGCGAGCCAGACGCCCCGAGGGGCCTCGAACGCAGCTACGTCTTCGACCTGTCCGAGCAAGACGGGCAGCAGCGTGCCGTCCCCGAGTGCGGGAGCCGACTTGAGCAACCGGTGGCGTTGAGTGACCTCGTTGAGGAACGGCCCCCTCTTACGATATTGCTCTAGCGCGCTGCAGAGCGTGGCGGAGGCGTCTCCAACGGTGACATCGGCCGCAAAGGAGGGAACCCGCCACGGCACCTGGGCGTGGAATAAGGTGGGTGCCGCGGAGGCGCGCCCCGCGACGACCGGATCGAGCAGGGCCAAATCAAAAGACTGCTGCCGACTGAGGCGCGCGAGAAACAACGCCACCGACGAGAGCAGCCGGTCCGGGGCCGAGCCGTCGTCCGGGCCTTTCGGTGCGGGGATCGTGAGTCGAGCCCGAGGCGAGTGATCCAGATCGTCATCGTGCGCGGACCCAAACGGGAATTCGACGGCATCGAGGCTAGACAGTTGCTTGACCCAGCGTGCTTCGGCGCGGGCCGTCGACTCGCCGAGCTCCGTCCACTTCGCCCGCTGTTCAGCGTTGGGGCCGACACACAGGTCCCCCTGCCGTAGGCCGAGATGCATGGCCGCTTCAGCGCCGGAAAGCTCCGTTCCGCCAAGGGTTCGCAGCGCGCGAAAAGCAATCGCACCGTCCGACGCTTGGAAAGTAAGGGTACCACCGTCGACCGACAGCAGGGTCCCGGTCGGGGACGATGCCGCGGCGTCCGAGAGCTCTGCTCCGCCGAGCACGATCGCGCGCCCTTGGTGCATCAATTTGGCAGCACCTACGGGGTTCGTATACGGACCGAAATCGAGAGCCCGAACCAAATGTGCGGCTTGCTCCGCCGGAGCGTCGAGATCGACGGCGCAGAGGCTCGGGGGGCGGTCGTAGCGCCCGAAGTACTCACGCTTGCTCAAGTCCTGCGGAAGCCGCTGAGGGTTGCCCGACTCGAGCTGCTCGACCAATTCCGCGAAGGCATCGATTCCGGCCTCGAAGTTTTTCGCGTTCAGGGTGAACGAAGTTTCGCCCTCCTGGATCTCGAAACGGCGCTGGGCCATCACGTCGCCTTCGTCGACTCCGCCGGAGATCTCGTGGAAGGAGACGCCGTACTCTTGCTTGCCGTTGAGCAGCGCCCAGACCGGCGTGTACATCCCGGCGTAGTCGGGCAGCGGACCATCGTGGAAATTGATCGCGCCCCGACGAGCTTTCGCGATGAGCGCATCCGGCAGGATGGACAAGTTGGCGATGCTGAAGAGGTAGTCCGGTTCGACGCCCTCCAGTGACTCGACCAGCGCCTTGCCTGGGGCAACGACGAGAATCGCTTCCTGCTGCGCCCACTCGACGATCTGAGGCGTGGCGCTGACGACAGCCAGAATCTCGTGGTTGCGTTCGCGCCAAATGTTTGCGCACTGGATCACGAGAGACTCTTCACCGATGAACACGGCGGTCATTGCCTCTGCGCGACTCTTCAAGTTCTCATCTTCCATCGACTTCTAGCTCCGCGGCCCGTAGGCGTATTCTCCGGCATACGAGCTGGCCCTCGGCCCAGGTTGCCCTTCCAATAGCGACTCGGCCTCTTCGATGCACGCGCGGAGTTGCTCCGCCATGACGCGCACGTTGGGCTCGAGCACCATGCTGTCGTGGTCGCCAGGCATCTCGTAAACCTCGATATCGCTGCAATACGGCGACCAGCCGTTGTCTTCCCAGACCCATTCCTTCCCGCGATCGAGCACGCGGTCGTCTCCTAGCACGTAGGCTCGGTCTTGCTTGGGACGGAACAGCACGAGCGCGCCATCGTACGGTTCGACCGTGTAGCGCGGGAGGGCATCGCGGAACGCCTTCTCGATCGCCTCGTTCTGAAACTGGTCGGGGGTGTGCGTCGCTTCCTCGGCATCGGGGCCGAGTCGTTTCTGGAGCTGGGAGACCTCCCAGGCGAAACGGTCGCGCGCCCACTGTGAAAGGTAGGCCGGGCCACGCTGCTTGAGCTCCTGAAGCTTGACTTGCGCGCGGTCCTTGGTGGTGAGAGGAGGCCTTTTGGGCAGCGGCGTGTCGAGCAGCAAGAGCAAGTCGACCTTCTGACCCACTTCATCAAGCTGCCGAGCCATCTCGAATGCGGTGATCCCGCCACCCGAAAAGCCGCCGATCATGTAGGGGCCCTCGGGCTGCACGGTGCGGAGCTCTGCGATGTAGTCGCGCGCCATTTCCTCGAAAGTCTCGTGCGGAGGCTCGTCACCATAGAGGCCACGCGCCTGCAGCCCATAGAAGGGGCGCTCGACGCCCACCAAATTCGCTAGGTGTCGAAGATTGAGCACGTTTCCAAACATGCCGGCAACCAGGAAGAAGGGCTTGCCCGGTGCGTCCACGCGCGGATGCATGGCGACCAAGTGCTTGTAGCGGGGCCGATGCCCTGAGCTTTCGGACGCGGGCTCGCTCGTCGCACGGTCGCCGATCGCATCTCGAATCAGCGCTGCGCAACTCTCGATGGTGGGCGCTTCGAACAAGACGGAAATCGGTAAATCGACTTTGTAGGCCTTCTCGATGCGGGCGAACAGTCGCACCGCAATCAGCGAGTGCCCGCCGAGATCGAAGAAACTGTCTCGGACCCCGACCCGGTCGACGCCGAGCAACTCTTCCCAAAAACCCGCGAGCGTCCGCTCGATGTCGTCGGACGGCGCCTGGTACTCGCTGTCGAGGTCGGGACGCTCGAACTTGATGCCGCCTTCTGCGCGTTCGCCGAACTGGCGCGCGACCTGTTCCGTCAAATCGTCGAGATCGAGAGACGTCACTACGATTCGGTGCTCCGAGCTGTTGTCGAGTACGCGGGCGAGCGCTTCGGTACCCTCCTGGGGCTCGATGCCCTCGTCCATGTTCCGCTGGAGCTGCCGCTCGGCGGGGGTGCGGTCGTGCGTGACCGCCGGACCGGTCGTGTCTTCGAGCTCCACCTCTGCGCGCGACGGAGGCGCGCCCAGATCGAAGCTGGAATCCGCCGCCATCCGCTTTATGGTGAAGTCCCGTACCTCGACGAGAACCTCACCCGCCGTCGTGGTGATCGTGACGTCGAACTTTGCGAAATCGCCCCCTGGCTGGGACTCGTCGCGGTGCCGTACCCAGCTGAGCACCTCGGAACCGAGGTCACCGTAGACTCGAACCTGGCCATAGGAGACCGGAACCCAGAGCTCTTCACCCTGATAGTCGTCGATGAGCTGCATCGCGTACCCCGTGGCGATGTCGAGTAGGGCGGGATGCAAACCGTACGTCCCCGCCTCCGCTTCGAACTTCGCCGGGAGCGCCAGCTTCGCAAGCGCCTCTCCGTCGCCGTAGCTCACCTGCTGGAGCACGCGCCAGCGAGGTCCAAACTGCAGTTGGTCTTCCTGAGCGCTCGGCAGCCCTCCTGGCGCCGGCGGGACACGCTCGCGACTGCAGCGCGCGTCGATGGCGTCGACATCGATGCTTGGCGGCCGTAAGAGACCATCCAGGCGAACGCTCGCTTCGGCGTGAAGTTGAAAACCGCGCTGGCCGTTGAGCCGACACTCGCTCCGAACTTCATAGTCGTAGCCCTGCTCGGTGTGCTGAAGCAGAATTCGCACCTCGCGCTCCTCTTCGTCGGGCACGTAGAGCGGACGGAGGAAGAAGAGGTTGCCGATCTCGAAAGGCCCGGACTCGCCGAACTCGCGAAGCGCGGCGCGTACGAGCTCGATGTAGCCGGTGCCCGGGATCAGCGCCTCCCCAGCGAGGGTGCGGTGCTGGTCCAGAATCCAATCCGTTTCGGGCGAAAGCTCGGTCGTGAGGACGGTTCGCCCATGGGCGTCTCTCGTGCGCGCATCGATGAGCGGATACTCGATGCGGCAAGGCTCGGGTTCGGTTTTATCGACGCTTGGAGAGGCGTCGGAGAACGCCCGCGCGGCGATCCCGATGTCTTTCCAGATCCCCCAGTTGACGGAAACGACCCGCGTCTTCTGGTTCGACGATTTGCTCCGCGCAAACGAATCCAAGAATGCATTGGCGGCGACGTAGTCGACCTGACCTGCAGGCGCGATGATCGCGCTGGTCGATGAGAACAGCACCATGAAGTCCAGGTCGTCGTCCCCGAATAGAGTGTCGAGGACCACTGTGCCGTGGATTTTCGAGGCGAAGACGCTATCGATGTCCGCCTCGTTCTTGAGCTGAATCAGGTCGTCTCGAACGAGCCCGGCCGTGTGAAACACACCATGAATCGTCCCGAATCGTGCACGCGCCGCGTCGACGACCCTGCTCATGGCTTGCAGGTTCGACACATCCGCCGCCCCAAGCATGACCTCCCCGCCGGCCTTCTCGAGAGCTCGAATCGCTTCGTGGTTCTTGGGCAAGGGAGTTCGCCCGACGAGGACGAGCTTGGCCTTGTGCTGTCGGGCCAGGAATGCAGCGAGATTGAGCCCGAGGTCGCCCATGCCGCCGGTAATGAGGTAGACGCCACCCTCGCGCAGCGAACCGAGCGCGTCCGCCTCGGGTGCTGCGAGCTGAAGGGGTTCGAAGCGCTGCACGTACCGCGCCCCCTCTCGGTAGGCCACGACCGAATCCTCGATCTTTGCCCCGAGCTCGAGCTCCAGCGCAGCGGCGATCTCGTCGAGCCCCGCATTCGATCTCGAGTCGCCGACGAACGACCGGGCCACACCGGCCAACATTTCGACGAGGGACCGTTCCACCTTCGGTAGAGCCACGTCGACGCACAGGGTTTCGACCCCGGGCATCTCGCGCGGAAGCACACGACACGGCCCGAGGACCGTTGCCTTCTCCGGGTCCGGTACCGGCTCGCCGAGGACTTGTTGCATACCGCTCGACACCACATTCAGGCGAAGAGGGACCGGTACATTCTCGTCTCCGAGCGCCTGGGCGAGGAAGAAGAGACTGTAGAAGCCCACCGCGAGGTTGCGGTGGAAGAAGCTCGAACCAGGGCGAAACGTCTGTTGATCTGTGACCAGCCAGAGGTGAACGATCTGGCTTGGGACTCCCCCGGATGCCATCAGATCGCGAATCAGCGCGTCATAACCGCTCCGTCCGCGCTCCGGAGACACGGTGTACTCGTCGTCGCTTCGTTTGAGAAAGCCATCGCCTTCGTGCACCAAGATGACTCGATGCCCCTGTTCGCGAAGACGTCGGCACAGTCGTTGTCCGACGCCCGCCTCGTCGATGAACATGAGCCAGGTCGTCGGCTCCATGCTGGCGGCTGCCTCGACCGACCGTCGACCCCATGCTTCGCGATACCCCCATTGCTCGATCGAAGGGATCTTCTTGAGGTGGGTCACGTCGCGCACCGAAGCCACCGGCTCCTTCCGTTCGACGAAATAGGGCTTGTGAACGAAAGCGTAGGTCGGAAGCGAGACTCGGCGCCTCCGCTCGCCCTCCCAGAGGTCGGCCAACTCGAACGTGACGCCTGAAGCCCAGGCCCTTCCGAGGCTCGTCAGGAAGAACGTCGCATCGGAGACTCCGTCGTCCCGGTGCGGTAGCGAGGGAATGATGTTGTGTCGCGGGGAGGCGCTCGGGTGTTGACGCGCCAGGGAGCTCAAGGTTTGGCCTGCTCCGACCTCGAGTAGAACTCGGCCGGGCGCCTCGAGCAGCGTCCCTACACATTCACCGAAACGCACCGAGTGGCGAAGATGTTTGACCCAATAGCCCGGGTCTTGCGCCTGTTCGTCGGTGATCCACGTGCCGGTGCGATTCGACACGAATGGAACCTCCGGTGCCCGGAGCTCGATGCTCTCGAGGTAGGCGCGGAACTCGCCCAAAATGGGCTCGAGCATGCGTGAGTGTGCAGCCACCGGCACCGCCACACGGCGCGTTTCCACGTCGCGCTCCTCGAGCCTCGCCTGTAGCCGCTCGACGTTCTCGATCGACCCAGAGACCACGCAAAGATCGGGTGTATTGATCACCGCAAGGTCACACTCGCCTTCGAGCAGGGGCTCGACGTCTTCGGCGGACATGCCCACACTGAGCATCGCCGATTCAGGGACACGCTCGAAGAGAACGCCGCGAAGATGCACTAGCTTCAGGCAGTCATCGAAGGTCATGACGCCCGCGACACATGCTGCGGTATTCTCTCCGACGCTGTGGCCGATCAGTGCTCTCGGCTCCACGCCCCAACTCTTCCAGAGTTGCGCCAGCGCGTACTCCACGATGAAAATCGCCGGGAGCTGATGGGGCATACGCTCGAGCTCTCGCTCGGCGGCTTCTTGATCTGCGCCGTCCGGAAACCAAAGGGGGCGCAAGTCGACTCCGCAGAGCTCCTCGAGACGCGAGAGCCCTTGGTCGACGTGCTTTTTGAACACGGGCTCTTCGTCGTAGAGGCGCGCGCCCATCGACACCTGCTGGGACCCGCCGCCAGGGAACATGAATGCCACCGATGCGTCACCCTCGACGATCGTGTGCTTGAATACCCGGCGCGGGTCGCCGCTTTCTAGCAGCGCCGCCGCCTCTTCGGCGGATTCGGCGGCCACGACGCAACGGTGGTCGAAAGCGTGCCTTCCGACGTGCAGCGTGTACGCGACGTCTGCGAGGTCGACGTCGGCTTGTTCGCGCAGATGACGGGCGAGGCGCTCGGCATTGCCATCGAGCGCCTTGCGGTTGCGCGCGGAGAGCGTCAGCAACTGCAATCGGCGTCCCGGTGCCGGAGCCTCGTGCTCTGGCGCCTCCGCAAGCACGACATGGGCGTTCGTGCCTCCTACGCCGAGGGAGTTGACCGCCGCGATGCGCGAGCCTTTTTCGGCCGCCCAATCCCGGAGCGTGTCGTTAACGATGAAAGGCGTCTGGTCCAGCTCGACGTTGGGGTTGGGCGCCGAGTAGTTGAGGCTTGCGGGCAGCTCTTTGTGATGCACCGCCAGCGAGGCCTTGATCAGGCTCGCAATTCCGGCCGCCGTGTCCAAGTGCCCGATGTTCGTTTTGACGGAGCCGATGCGACAGAAGCCCACCCGCTCCGTTTGGGTCCGAAAGGCCTGCGTTAGCGCGGCCAACTCGATCGGATCCCCCATGTTCGTACCGGTGCCGTGGCACTCGATGTAACCGATCTCATCTGGCGAGACTCCAGCCACCGCGTACGCTTCCGCCATCGCCTCAGCCTGGCCGTCGACGCTCGGCGCGAGGTAGCCGACTTTGGAACCGCCGTCATTGTTGATCGCGGAGCCGCGGATGACGGCATAGATGTGATCACGATCTTCGATCGCGTCCGGCAGCCGACGCAAAGCCACGATCCCCGTTCCACTACCGAAGACGGTGCCAGCCGCCTGAGCATCGAACGCCCGACAGTGTCCGTCCGGCGAGAGCACCTCGCCTTCGTGATACACGTAGCCGCGACGATGCGGGATCTCGATCGTGACCCCGCCTGCAAGCGCCATGTCGCACTCACCGCTCAGCAGGCTCTGGCACGCCATGTGGGTTGCCACCAAGGAGGTCGAGCAGGCTGTCTGGACACTGACCGCTGGCCCCTTGAGATCCAATAGGTATGCGGCGCGCGTGACGAGGAAATCCTTGTCGTTCCCCGTGTGACGCAGCAAGAACAGGCCCACGGAGTCGACGAGGTCCTGGTTGCTACACAGATTGAAGTAGAAGTAGCTGCCCATGCCGCAACCACCGTAGAGTCCGATTTGTCCTTCGAAATCCTGCGGCATGTGCCCGGCATCCTCGAGCGCTTCCCAGGTGCATTCGAGGAAGTGCCGATGCTGGGGGTCGAGGATCGCTCGTTCCTTCGGACTGAAACCAAAGAACTCCCCGTCAAAGAGCTCCATGCCGTCGAGTGGTGCGCCAGCCTTGACGTAGCCGGGACGCCGAATGTTCTCGAGCTTCTCTCCCGCGTCGAGCAGCTCCTGCTCGGTGTAGGTGCGAATGGACTCCACCCCATCGCGCAGGTTGCGCCAATACTCGGCGATGTTCTCAGCCCCCGGTAACCGCGCAGCCATCCCGACGACCGCGATGTCGTTCTCGTGGATTTCGCTGGTCACCGGGTGCTCCCTTCGAGAGGACTCCGTACCACAAGGATCAGCTTACTGGCCGGCTATGGCCGTGGCAACGAGCCCCCATTTAGGGGTCTTAGTCAGGGAGATCGGGAGACCCAGGCTGATAGATCTGCCGCCGAGCGGCGCAGATTGCGGGCCTCCCGATACGTTAAGCAGCGCGCCCATTTCGCCGATAGCAAACGCGGGCAACCCATTTTGACATGGTAGGCCGCGAAGTATACGAAGAGGAATGCAAGAGCGGCGTTCGTTCATGATCCGAAGAGCGGTCGCGGGCGGCGCCCTTGCGGGGCTCTGGTGCGGCGCTCTGGACTCAATGCTGGCTACTGCCGCGGATCCAACGGGCTACCCATCCCTCCTTTCGTTCTTTCTGGCCTTCGTCATCCTGGCCGTCGTTGTTGGGGCCGCGTATGCCCTGCTCGCGGTCGCCGCAAGGCTCCTGCTTCCCGGTGCGCTTCGGAAAGACCCCGGCGCCTACAGTCTTTCGCTTGCAACGTTCTTGGTGTCCTTGTTTACGCTGAGTCGGATCGCCGGGCTCGATGCGATCTCAGCGATTCGCGAGAACCCATCGAGCGCGGCCGTGGAGCTCGGCGCGATTTTGTTACTCTCGTTCCTGGCAGGTGCCGGGAGCTGGTTGCTGGTTGCCCGCATTTCCCCATCACCCAGCCGCGATCGCCGCATCGCGATTGCTGCATTTCTGGGCGCTGGATGCTTGAGCGCCGCGGCATTCGCAGCGGTCCTAATGCATATCCCCAGCTATGATGCCGACGTCGCCATATCGACTCCGCCCGCGGAGCGCGCCTTACCCGACAATGCGCCGTTTCGGCACGTCATCCTGCTCACGATCGACACGCTCCGCAAAGATGCCGTCACAGCTTATGACCCCGATGGCGCCGGGACTCCGCACATCGATTCGCTTGCGAACGACAGCATCGTCTTCGAGAACGCCTTCAGCTCTGCGCCGTGGACCGTGCCCGCGTTCGTGTCGATGTTCACGGGGCTTCCCCCCGACGTGCACGGGATCAATCGTAACTTCCCGACGCTGCCTCCGACGTTCAGGACGCTGGCCGAACACATGGCCGGAGCTGGCTACCAGACGGCCGCGATCGGGAGCCAGCCGCAGTTGCTCCGCATCGGTCGCGGTTTCGACACGTATCAGCTCGGCCCCTCACCTCCCGTCGTACACAGCCAGACCACAGCCGGTCGGTTGTTCAACCGTCTGGCTCAGCAGGACTGGACGACGGAGGTCATCACGGACCTGGCCGTTCAGTGGCTGGATGAGCACGGAGGTGACGACTTCTTCTTGTGGCTGCACTGGCTAGCGCCCCACGTGCCTTATGAGCCGCCGCCTGCCTATCTTCCTCAGAGCCCGCTCATCGGGAAGCTTGGCCAATCCTTTGAAGGAGTTTCTTCGGTCCACGCAGGTCGAGAGATCCGAACGCCGAGCGAGCGCGAATGGCTACGCATTCTCTACGACGCGGAGGTCCGCTACACGGACGATGCCGTGGGGCGTGTCCTCGAGAGCCTCCAACGGCTGGGCATCTACGACGATGCCTTGGTCATATTCACCACCGATCACGGGGAGGAGTTCTGGGACCATGGCCACTGGGAGCATGGACACTCCCTGTATGATGAGCTGGTCGCGGTGCCGCTGTTCATCAAGCTCCCGGGCGCTGCAGAAGCCACGAGGATAGGAGCCCCGGTGTCAACCACCGCGCTGCTCAGCACGATTCTCGACTTGTGCGGGGCCGAGCTCCCCGACGATCGGTCGATCGTGGGCTCGCTGAAGCCCAGTTTGGACGGTGCCAGCCCGACGCGCACGCCCGTGTACATGGGTGCGGTCGAGTACTTCGAGCCGCGAGAGGGCGTCGTCTTCGACGACTTCAAATACATCGTGGGCGTGGCGAGCGGTCACGAAGAGCTCTACGACCGCGCGGAAGACGCGGCCGAGCAAGACTCTTTGGTTGGGAGTCACCTTGGAGAGCTCGAACGCGGCCGCGCGATCTTGGAAAAGCGCACCCGCCCTTCGCCCGCGGGAGAGCCGGCCCCTGACTCGGCCGGGGACGTCGCGCCCAGCGACGAGGTGCAGGAACAGCTTCGCGCGCTCGGCTACGTCGAATGACGCGGAGCTACGAGTGTTTGCTACGGAGCCTTGTACTCGATGAGCTTCGAGCGGCTGCCGGTCAGGCGGCCTGTTTGGAAGCGGAGCCAACCTAGGCTTTCGGGGAACTTCGCGAGCATCAGGAAGGCGGCGACCGTCCAAGGTCGGGGCTCGCCTTCTGCTCTCAAGCGTGTGGCGATGCGTGCGACGTTGAGGGGGTAGAGCAGCAGCAAGGCGAGTGAGAGGCCGCCCGTGAAGGGGCTGGCGGCAATCGCAAGGACCGGCAACGCCAGCCCCCACATCACGGCTTTTCGCGATTGGTTGACCCAGTGACGTTCAGGGAGGGCGCCGTGCATCGCGGCGCCCTCGGCATACGCATGCCCGCTCCGGCGCGTTCGCGTCCACCACTGCGAGAACCGGGTGACGTCCGCGTCGTGCAAGGTCATCTCATGATCGATGCGGCGAATCTTCCAGCCAGCACCTCGCAGCCGCACGCAAAGCTCTGGCTCCTCTCCGGCGATCAAGCCGGGGTTGAAACCGCCCACGGCGGTGAAGGCTTTGGCCCGCATCATGGCATCGCCACCGCATGCCTTGGCGTCTCCGACGGGCGTGTTCCATTCGACGTCGCACAAGTAGTTGTAGACCGACGTGCTAGGGTAGCGTTCTCGCCGCCTCCCGCACACCACGGCATAGTCTTCGTTCTCATCGAGAAAACGTTCCGCCGTCGGTAACCACTCCGGGTCCACCTCGCAGTCACCATCGACGAACATGACCCGCTCGACACCAGGGGCCAGCGCCTTGATTTTATCGAAGCCTCCGTTGCGCGCCCGCGCCGCCGTGAACGGAATCGATGCGTCGAGCTCGAGCACGTCGACTCCGTTCTTGCGGGCGTACTCGATGCTGCCGTCGGTCGAGCCCGAGTCGACATACACGATCGGGGTCGCTCGCCCGCGCAACGAGTCGAGGCAACGCCGAAAACGCTCACCTTCGTTTCGCCCGATCACAACAGCGCCGAGTCTACTCACGACATCAGTCCTTCTTTTCCACGACAGGGTGCGTTCTGAGAGCGAACCCTGTGTTGATAGCATCCCAGCATCGCGACGACCGCGTCGAGCGTCAGCGGACCGAGGTTCTCCCAAAGGCCAAGTGTGGCCAAGCCGGCGGCTCGAGAAAACTGAACAAGCAGTCATATTTTCCGTCTTCTCCAGTATCTCGAAGCTTCAGGCTGAATTGTCAGACCGTTGCGACGTAGCTGGCAAAGCCGCACCACCTGTTCCTTTGGAGCCCAAATTCGAACCGCCCTCCGCTATGACTCGATCGTGCTGCCATCAGGGAGCCCACGTAGCATGTAGTGGCCGCCCTGCTCGATCCGCCTGATGCGCCTCAGAGGATGCAGAGGCGGACGCTCGCTAATCTCCTCGTACAAGACCAGGCCGTTCCGAACTTGCGCGGTCGCAGCGGCGAAGTTCATGCGGGTCACGACAGATGTCGGTTGCGCCAAGTCAGCCGTCGACTCGCTGGGCTTCTTTGCGACCGTGGCCGTCATCGCCTTTGTCGTGGCTATGCTTCCTATCTGATTACGCTAGTGTCGAGAATCGACGACGCCAGCCAATGCAACGTGTTGCGTCATGCGAATACATTGTTATTTTGTTAGAGGTATATTCGCCCATCCCCTGGTTGGGTTGAGTGTAGTTCCCACGCTTTTCGCTGTGGAGCAGGTTACCCGGATGATGGAAGCTCGAATGTCGAATGCGGATGCGATATTTGCAGCAGAGCCCCGCCATGAGTGAATCAACGCAACACGCGCCCGCCGCTGTCCTCGCACCGCCGCAGAGCTCGTGGCCACGTTCACGTTTGCTGAATGTGTGGGTCGACAATCTAACCATGAAGGAGCTGATGGCGAGGCTTGATCGCGGCATCGTGTTCACCCTCAATCCTGACCACCTGTACCACCTCCAGAACAACCAGGCGTTTCTCGAGGCGTATAGGCAGGCGGATTTCATCACAGCCGACAGCAAGTACGTTTATTGGGGGCTGGGGCTGATCCGCAGAGCAATACAAGAAAAAGTGTCAGGGTCCGACATCGTCCCGAGCTTCTGCGACTACCATGCCCACGATCCCGATACCCGCGTTTTCTACCTGGGCGCCGCGCCTGGCATCGCGCAGAGGGCTCTGGAGCGCACCAATGCACGAGTCGGCCGGGCACTAGTGGTGGGCGCGCATTCGCCGTCGATGAACTTCGTCAATGACGAAGAAGAGATTGCTGACGTCATCCGGATCGTGAACGAATCGAATGCCAACGTGCTGATCGTCGGTCTGGGCGCGCCGAAACAAGAAATCTGGATCACGAAATATCGTCACGCGATGCCCCATGTGGCAATCTTCATGGGCGTCGGCGCGACCATCGACTACGAGGCGGACGCCGTGATCCGTGCGCCGCGCTGGATGACACGCAACGGGCTGGAATGGATATACCGGATCACGACGGAGCCGCGGCGCTACTGGCGCCGCTATCTGCGCGACATGCTTTACTTCTGGTGGCTGGCACTGGATGGACTGGGCCTCTATCGTTCGCCCTGGCCGGTCGAAACAGCCGTGCGGAACGAACTCGACGAACAAGGGTGAAACGACTCGGATGGACAGCGAAGGGAAGACACCGATGATACGATTGGGCATAGCCGGGCTGGGGAAAATGGGCTTGTCCCACCTCGCGATTCTGCGCGCGCACCCTTTGATCGACGTGGTCGCCGGCTGCGACCAGACCGCCTACCTTACCTCGGTACTCGGCAAGTACACGGGGCTCAAGTGCTATGACGACTTCGACGAGATGCTCAGCGCGGAGGAGCTCGACGCCGTCGTGATTGCGACACCGTCCCGTCTGCACGCGCCGATGGTCCAGAAGGCGATTGATCGCGGTTTGCACGTATTCTGCGAGAAGCCTTTCGTGCTCGATGCCGCACAGGGCGAACAACTGGTCGGCGCCGCCGCCAGTCGAAACCTCACGACGCAGGTCGGCTATCACTACCGTTTTGTCGGTGCATTCCGCGAAGCTGCCCGCATCGTCGCGTCAGGCGCGCTCGGTGAGATACATCATGTGCGCGTCGAGGCTTACGGCCCAGTCGTTCTCCGTCCCAAGGGGAGTACCTGGCGCTCGGCAAAGAATGAGGGCGGTGGCGCATTGTATGACTACGCATGCCATGCGATCGACCTGGCGAACTTCGTTGCCGGCGTGCCGGACAGCGTTTCCGGAGTCGTGCGCCATGGCGTGTTTTCGCGCAACGTCGATGATGAAGTGTATTGCACGCTACACTTTGCGTCCGGGGCCAGCGGTCAGCTGTGCGTGAACTGGAGCGACGAGAGCTTTCGCAAGATGTCGACCAAGATATCGCTGTGGGGCACAAATGGTCGCGTGACGGCGGACCGTCAGGAATGCCAGATCTACCTACGCGAATCGTTTCCGGCGCTTCCGGAACTGCACAAGGGGTGGACGACACGCTACACCACCGATCTCACCGACGAGGTTTGGTTCTATCTGCGTGGCGAGGAGTATTCGGCGCAGATCGATTACTTTGCGCAGAGTATCTCGCTTGGCCGCACCGATGGTGAGAACACCTTCGCTTCGGCGGTTCAGGCGGATCGCGTCGTGGCGATGATTCTCGGCGAAGAAACAACTGTCGCGGCTCCGAAGGCTGCCGTTTCGCGGCCGGGATTTTTCAGCCGCCTGTTCAGGAGCATGCAGCGATGAGCCAAGATACAGATACTCCGATGGATCGGGTGCTGTTTGGTGACAATCAGTTCTTCGGCGTCAATCACATGTCGGAACACAAGGCGCGTACGCAGTCCATCCGCTTTCAGGAACTGTCCTCGATCATCGAGGTTCTCGATGCCGCCTATCAGGAAGGCATTCGCACCTTCATGTGTACGACCCACGATCGCGTAGCGGAGGTTTGCGATTACTTTCGCGCCAACGCATCACGGTACCCCGACTATCGCTTCTATCCTTGCATGCCGTATGCGCACAAGTACGCGAACGCTGTTACCGACCACGGTATGGTTGACGCGTTGCGGATGTTCCTTCCCAAGGAAGGCGCGATGGGTGCCATGCTCAAGGGTGGCAAGGCGTTGGCCAGCAAGGACATTGAGGCGATCGCGCAACTGCTCATCGATGCGGAGATGAAGATGTTCGAGGGGCTCGATACCCCGGTCATCTTCGTTCAAAACGTCGTAACCGACCTGGCGCTGGGTCTAGGCATGAACGAAGCCTTTCGGATCTTCCACGATCACGTTCGCAACAGGTACAACGCCGAGCCCGGCTACATTACGATGAATGTGCCGCGTTTACTCGATGTGCTGGATGAGCTGGGCATCGAGAATCCGATCGTGTGCGCCAATGTCAACAAAATCGGCTTCCGAATGTGCGGCGGCATCGAGCTGTACGAAGAGACGATTGCGACTCGTAAGTTCCGACCGATCGCGATGTCGGTGCTTGCGTCTGGTGCCATTCCGCCTCGCGAAGCCATCGAGTACGTTTGCGGGCAGCCGGGGCTCGAATCGATAGTATTCGGTGCGTCGGGCCGCGGGAACATTCGACAAACCAAGGCGCTGATCGATGAGTTGACTCCTGAGCCCGCGGCGAGCTCCTGACCCGCGTCTCAAGAAAAGATCTGGCCGAGGTCGCCCGCTGGTGGTCTGCTGCTTAATACTGAGCATGCCACTGACCTCGGCGCATATCGATCGGCATGGCAAACGGTCTCCGGGACGGGGCCCGTGGCAATGTGCGTTACTAGTGGCTGTGGGGTCGATTTGGCCAGGGTGCACGGGAGAAGCGGAGATGCCCCCACATCAGATTGAGATCGGTGCACCGCGAGATGCCGCTCGAGTCTACTGGGTGGGGCATAGCCTCATGAACAGTGAGGACGAGAGCGTGACCGGCTCTGAGAACGTCATGCAGTTGGTGGGCACGCTCGCTCGCTCGCGGTCTCAGTCTTACGCGCACTATGATCACACGTATTGGGGCTCGGCGCTTTACTTCAACTGGCAAGGCAAAGGGCACGGGACCGACCGCGACGACTCGAAGCCGCTCGCCGATCGCGCTTACCTCAGCGAGCATGGTGGCGAGTACGATGCATTCGTATTCACGGAGGTCGTACCCATCCAAGGTGCCCTCGACTGGGCCTATTCGACGTATTACCTGCGCAAATTCTACTGTGAGGCGCTCGACCACAATCCGAACGCGGAGGTCTTTCTCTACCAAACATGGAACAACGCGCAGCCCGAAAGACCGGACGCGCTCGACTTCGACGAGCAGGTCCGATCTGATCGAAAATACTGGGAACAGCTTGCCGATGACTCGCTCAGTGACCGCGTGGCGAACCCGGGTCGCCTCGGCCGCTGGCTGGCTCGCGTCGGGATTCGCGAGAAACATTGCAGTCCCTCCAAGGCGTTCCGCTTTATCCCTGCGGGCAGCGCAATGTTGGCTCTGTCGACCGAGCTGTCGACACTCGGGAGCCAGGCGCCGCGATTGGCTAGTGGCAACCCCATGACGATGGCCGACATCTTCGCCAACGCGTACACCAACTGGGACGAAGTTCGAGTGGGCAAAGCCAGCACTCTCACCTTGCGTCGCCCGGACGCGAAGCACGACGACATTCATCCGAGCGCCGTTGGAAATTACCTCGTAGCCCTCGTCGCCTACGCGACGATCTACAGAACGGACCCAACCGGACTGCCTGCCTTTAATGGTGTTTCCGATGAGATGGCTGCGCTCCTGCAGCGAGTCGCCTGGCAGACGGTGATCGGCGACCCGCGCTCTGGTGTTAGCGAGCTTCGGTGAACGCTTAGGTCAATCGCGGGAGCGGGTCGCGGAGCGAGATCGTGCGGCCCCCAATTTCGACCTGTTCGAGGCCAAACGAGCTCCGATTGGTCATGCCCATCGCATGCATCAGATTGACGTTAAGCCGCTCGTGCGCGGGCCCGACGAGGGCTTCATTGCTAAAGGAGGCCTGAAGCACGGTCTGTGGGTAATGAACGTAGCGCCCGGGCCTGAAGTACCCGCCTGCGCCGCCGGCGATCACATTGGGAACTCGGTTCAGATCGTGACCGCCTGTCGCGAGCTCGGAGAGCCACACCACTGCAGTGTTGTCCAGGAGCGTGCCGTTGCCTTCCTGAACCGAATCCAACTGGTCGAGCAGGTACGCGAAGTGCTCTGCGTAGACGCGGTTGTAGTTGACCATCCCTTCGATGCCCTCGGTGGTGCCGCCATTTTCGTCGGAGTTGTGCGAGATATCCTGGTGCGTCTCGACGCCGGGGGCGAGACCGAACTCGCTGCCCGGGATGTCCTGCGTCACGATCGTCGCCACGCGCGTCAGGCCGCACGCGAGGGCCATTGTCGTGATGCGCGAGAACTGATCGATGACGTGTCCCTGTTCGGAGAACGACGGGTCGCAGCTGATCGGTGTAGGCAGGCCGAGACCGATCTCGAGGTCGCGAACCAAAGAGCGGTGTCGCTCCAGCTTTTCCCGATCGGTCGAGTTCAGCTCGGGGAGCACCGTCGCAAACTCCTCGGTGGCCATATCGAGCGCGCTAGCCCGTGCAGCGCGGATTCTGTCGTCACGGGTAGGCTCGCCAGGCTCGCTCGGCTCCGGTGCGAGGCCGAGGATGTCGGTGAACGCGGCCCGGGCGCTTTGCTCCCGCGGAGCGGGCTGGTTGGCACCGACGTAGTTATATGCGTGCTGATGATTGAAGCCGTAGACGCGGCTGTTCCAACGGCCCGGCTGACCGATGGTATTGCCGATCGCCTGGTCGATGGACTCAGCTCCGCCACGTGCGGTCGCGGCGCCCTGGAAAGCCCAGGTGTTCGTCAGCAGGTGCGCTTGGGCGATGTGATGCCGGTTGATGTCACCTGAGTAGCCGAGCTCTGACACCCGGTACTCTTCAGCGTACGTCACCATTCGTGCGAGCCCGTCGACGATGAGCAGGTTGTCGCGATGTCGGTGGAGCGGGCGAAGGATGTCGCTGAACTCCGCCTCACCCAGTCCACTGAGGGAGTAGTCGTATTCTTCGTTGTCCCGACCCGGTTGACGCATGTGCCAACGTCCGGGGACGGTGCCGTGCGGCGTGATGAAGAATATCACGCGCCTGGGATCAGCCGCTTGGGCGAGTGCGCGTCGACCCGGAAGCGACGGAAGGCATAGCGAACCGGCGCTCAGGCCGAGTCCGGCCAGGAAGCGGCGACGATCGAGAATGTAGGGGCTTCGGCTCATGGGATCAGTCCTCCACCTTGCTACGGAGCCTGAATTCAGGGCGCGTCGCGATGGTAACCAAGAGATCAATGAGGTTGCCGCCGCTCTCAGCAAACGCTCGTTGAATCGCCTCCACCTGGCAGGTGTCGGCGGGCTCCATCGCCCGACCGTTTGCATACGTAAACCATTGCTGCGCGACGCAATTGCGGACGACGTCACTCTCTCCTAGGAGTGCCTGCAGCTCGACGGCTCCCTCGTACTCCGCGTCGTTTCCGATGCCGTCCGCGTAGCCGGATGCGTCGACGGGGAGCGAGTTGTCCGTCGTGCGGAACTGGCCCGCGGCATCGTAGTTCTCGAACCCGTAGCCAAAGCCGTCGATTCTTACGTGGCAACCCTGGCAAGTCGATGGCGCGACGCGTTGCTCGAAGAGCTCACGGTTGGTCATCGGACCTTGCTCCGGATCGGCCTCGGGCGGCGCCACGTTCGCGTTCGCGGGCGGCGAGGGACGGGGCTCGCATAGAAGCCGCTCCATCACGTACACACCGCGGAGCGGAGGTGAGCCGTTTGCGTCGTGAGCGTTGCCGGCCAAGAACGCGATGCGGCTGAGAAGCCCGCCACGTTCTCGTGGGTCGAGCTCGACCTGCGACCAGGGCTCCGACGGTGACGGGATGTCGTAGAGCTCCGCCATCACATCATCGACATATGCGAGATTGCTCGCGAAAAGGTCGGCGACAGTTCCATCGTCGAAGAAGGTGTTCTCGATGAACAGCAGCGTCTCTTCCTTGGCGGATTCACGCACCGGCCCTTCCCACATCGGAAATCGGTCCAGGAGCTTGTCCTCGTCGAGCACCCGGTCGAGATAGAGCCACTGTCGGTGGAAGTTCCGCACGGCGGTTCGTGCGCGGTCATCTGCCAAGAGGCGCCGCGCCTGTGCTTCGATCTGCGCGTCCGTCTCGAGCTCGCCGGCATCCGCGGCCGCCAGCAGCTCGTCGTCCGGCATCGTCTCCCAGAGGAAATACGAAAGGCGGCTCGCGAGCTCGTGCGGCGAGAGCTCGAGCTGATCGGCGTTGACCTCCGAACCTTGGTTCTCGAGTCGGTAGAGGAACTGCGGAGTCTGCAACATGGCCGTGACCGTCAGCTGCACCGCGGCGTCGAAGTCGATCCCGGTACGCTGCGATTCGAAGAACCCGGTCCATCGGTCGAACTCGTCATCGGTGAGGGGGCGGCGGAACGCGCGCTTGCCGAAGCTCTCGACGAACTCCCGGCCACAGGCAGCATCCGTTGTTTCGCAAGGGAGCACTCGATCCCGTGCCAGTCCGTTGTTCACCGCGTGCTCGCCAAGGCTTACTGCAGCGGTGTCATATCGGGCGACGCGAACGTCCGAGGGGCCAAGTGACAACGCGTCGTTCTCGAAAGAGCCTTCTAGAACCGCGTCGCTCGGCTGCTCCGGCAGCGGCGGCATGCTGCCCGCGAACAGGTCGCGCACGGTGTTGTCGTACTCGGCATTCGTCAGTCGCCTCACCGGCGCAGAACCCACGATGAACGCGTCGGGGTTTTGGCAGACGAAGGCCTGCGCATCGCCCACGCGACCGCCGCCCGGTTCGCCGGCGTCACCAATCATGCCGTTGCATGCGGTCAACAACATCACCCCACCCGCAAAGGTGAATTGCGACAGAGTCTTAAGCGTCCCCCAACGGCTCATACAGGATCATTATTGCGAGAGAAGCTCGCATTTTGCCAGCCGAAGGGGTTAAGTCTGGCTCCAAGGATGATCCTAAAGCCTCCTTCTTTCGCCCGCTTGGGGCAATAGTAAAACATTGTCGCATGGGTGTGCAGCCCGTTTTGGGGAGGCCATTTGACCGAAGGATGCGGGATCGCCCGAGGCCGGCGGAAGGCTACCGCTGGCGCTGCGCATCGCGGAGATCTGGGAGCTCAGCGCTCAGTTCGCCGCCATTGTCGCTCGCGACGTCCGAGGAGAAACGAAGCGAACAGCGGGAGCTTCCAGACCACGTAGATCGGAACGAGAAGCAGATATCGGAAGGGGACCGCTTCTCGTCCGTAGCGGGCCCATCCGACCGCGACGCCGAGGCCGACAAAGAGAAATGCGATGCCGGCAATCCAGGCGGGAAACACCGGCCCTCCGAAGACGATGAGCAAGCCGGCGGCGCCCAAGACGAGGACCAAGAGCCCCACGAGCAACGCGAGAGGTGGCACCATCAGATCGGCGCCAAGCGCAGTCAGCCCAGGTCGGCCACGGTGAATCCCTTCGCGGATGAGCCGCGGGCCGTATTGAAGCAGGGTACCCATTTGCCCGTGCTCCCAACGCCGCCGCTGCTGCATCGCCGCGCTTCGACCGCTTGGAAGGTCGCTTCGCACCCCGGCTTCGATGCAGAGCAGGGGCTCATGTCCGAGCAGCGCGAGCTCGATGCCCATCGCTAGGTCTTCGACGAGATTTGCCCCAAGGTCGGGGGCTGCGCGCATGATCTTCCAGGGAAAGGCCATTCCCGACCCGGTCAGGTGACAGGGTTGGCCCAGGCGACGCAGCCCGCGGGGCCTCACTCGATTGCGCACGAGCATCGCCAGTGCGGAGATCATGGAGATTGCGGAACTCTCGGTGGGCCGTGATACGTAGTCGGCTTGCTGGGGCCTTTGCGTTTGAATCGCGCGCTGAACGAGCGCGTCGATCGAGCCCGGCGTGAGACGGCAGTCGGCGTCGACGATGATGACCACGTCTGGAGGATTCGCCTCCAAGTGATCGATGCCGAATGCCAATGCATATCCCTTGCCGCGCCGCTCCGGATCCGAGCGTTCGATCACCTCGGCGCCCGAGGCTCGTGCGAGTTCCGCGGTGCTGTCGCTGCAATTGTCAGCCACGACCAACATGCGGTCGCCGGGTGCAAGTTGCGACCGCACTTCGGCTATGGTGGGGCCGATGCCTTCTTTCTCATCGTGGGCAGGAATCAGGACGACGAGCGAGATGCCTTCGGGCCTTGCGACTTGCTTTGCGGCGGGGAGAAACAGGCTCGCGAAGCACTCCACGAAGAAGATCAGGGTCGGGATCGCGAGAATCGCGGCGGCCGCAGCGATGAGGATCGCCAACAAGGTCATCCACGTTACTATAGTCACATTGTAGCCAATGCCATTCACTTAGGAGTCTCGGGGCAGTTTCCCTTTGCGTTTTGAAGGATACGGACTGGATTTTCGCTTCACGGCTCTAGGGTAGCGGCGAGCGGAGCGTCTCTTTGGCAGGAGGAAAAGCGATAGTTGTTGCCGCAAGCGTTTGAGGTGCGCGGGAATGGCTCCTGCGCGAGCTACTGCGCACCAAAGAAACTCGTCACGACCCGATGAAGCTGATCCTCAGAGGGCTCACGTTCGCTTCCTTGGCGACTTGCTCCATCTCGCGACGCACGAGGTCGTACGCTAGAAGGACGCCCCAACATCCGAAACGTCGCAGAAGCTCACATTTCGACGTTCAGCGAGGATTCAAGGACGCTGAAACTAGACCGGAGACGCGAGCACGCGCACAGAGTCGCACTTCTCAGGGCGCGACGACACTGCCGTCCGAAGGAGTAACCGCCATGCTTCAGCCGACGAATTGCGCTGCAGCGGCGGGGTCGCACGCCCCCCATTCAACGCATCCCAAATCGTGCGCTCTGTCTTCACCCAGCTTTGCTTCAGTTGTCGACAGTAGCCGTGGTACTCAACCTCCTGGACTTTGGCACCCGCGGCTGCGCATGTCTTTCGCAGACTTGCCTCCGTGAAGAAGTGAAGGTGCCGCGGTACATCAAGGAACGCCCAAGTTGCCCCCGCACGCTGGAAACCCAACGCGCGATGGTTCGGGGTCTCGATGACCAGCACACCCCCGGGTGCCAGCAGCCCGAGGGCGTTGGAGACGGCGGCAATGGGATCCACCGTGTGCTCGAGGACGTGGTTCATGACGACAACATCGAACCGGCGTGAAGTGACGTCGTCCGGGAGTTCCTCCGCGGTGCCGACCGACACCCGTAGTCCCAACGCGTTGCCTTCCGCCACCGAACGGGCCGACGGATCCGGCTCTACACCGGTCACGATGTGGCCCTCTCTTTGAAGGTCGAGCAACAGTGCGCCGTCTCCGCAGCCGATCTCGCATACGTAGAGACGCCCATCTCCGTAGCGCCTTCCGAACCACTCGAGGCTCAGCGGCACGGCACGATCAAGCTTGCAGGCGAGCTTGAACCGTAACTGGTCGAGGAGCGGGTCACCGTCCTCCTGTTGGTCGAGCGCGTGCGTGTAGTAGGCGTCAACCTCGTACGCCTTGGCGATCTCTGCCGCCGTCAGCATTGGATGAATCGTTCCGAGATGGCACGAGTCACACCA
>Ga0316191_10000312_pt1 | contig 30599 bp, 33 predicted proteins | sample Eddworburr2cm_MG_FD_204928 | JGI IMG/M metagenome (GOLD analysis project Ga0316191, IMG submission 204928) | Coastal sediment microbial communities from Maine, United States - Eddy worm burrow 2 cm | ecosystem: Environmental > Aquatic > Marine > Coastal > Sediment | place: USA: Maine...
TGGGGGCACGGCTGAATGTTTCATCCCCTGAACGCAGGAACCGAGGTCTCAAGCAATGTTATACCGGCGCTGCTATGGGTAATAAAGCACACTGTTTCTCCGGCAGGTATTCAGGTATTGGTATCTCTCGCAGTTTTTCGTAAAATGACGCGAATTGAAGTTGTTCCACAACATATTGTGATAATCAACCATCCGGGGCACTATATGAAGATATCAGAATTGGAACTCCCGCAGCACCTGTTTGCAGAGACAGTAAGCACTGGTGGTGCCGCAGCCGAGTTAATTGCACCAGAGAAGCTGGTTTACTGGGCGGAGCAGGGACGAGGTGACGCTGTATTCAGATTGTGTCACACAGTCTATGAAAGGGAGTTAGCAAGCATAAACGCGTGGGAAAGCGAGCGGATTCAGCAACTGGAAGATGAATTGATGGCAGCCGGAAATAACGAGGACATGTCAGGTCACAAGTACGTAAACGTAAAACACTATCACACGACCCGAGAGGACGTCGTGAGGGAAGCGGAGCTGAAGCGTGCCACCGTCAAGGAGCGTTTGACGAAGCACCAGACCGCGATTGAGGAACTTGTGCAAGAGGCCAGGGAGTTCATCTCAGCCCATATGGTGCAGAAGGATGAAGGCGATATGCTCTCATACCTGCTTGCCATCGTCGTCATTGGCGCTGCATGTTATGCGCTCTTTACCTGATTCCCTGCTTTTCCTTCAAGCTGCTGCTCGTCCGCACGGTTTTATTTGCACAGATGACAAATTACATTTGCGACTGCAGGTAGTTTTTCATGCCTATCCTCTCAATGAGGCCCAGCTGTTTCTCTAACCAGTACGCATGATCCATTTCGGTGTCGTCCAGTAATTTAGTCAGAATCTCCCGTGAATCGAAATCTTGCTCTTCTTCACATATTGTGATGGCATCTTTTAACGCAGCGGTTACTTCATATTCAACGTCCAGATCATTCTGGAGCATTTCCTTGACGTTACTGCCGACACGAATTTTGTCGTGTGAATTCATGTCAGGCTGTACTTCCAGAAACAACATGCGCTTCATCAGTGCTTCAGCATGTTCTGTTTCTTCTTCCATTTCATGATTAAGACGTTCAAATAATTTTGTCAGGCCCAGATCATTATAGATGCGGGAATGTGCCATGTACTGGTCTCGCGCTGCAAGTTCACCATCGAGCAGTTTTTGAAGTTGTTTCAAAACCTTTTTGCTGCCTTTCATGATCAATCTCCTGATTGCGACTGTAGATAATTTTCCAGACCTGTATTTTCAATCAGCCACTGCTGGGATTCGACCCAGTCAATGTGATCCTCTGTTTCTACCAGAATTTCAGTCAATTCATCGCGACTGATGAAGTCGCGACTCTCTTCACACAGTTTGATAGATTCCTGTAAATTAATTCTCATCCCGGACAGCATTTCCAGATCACCGTTCAGCATCTCGGGAATATTTTCACCAATAAGTAATTTGCCCAAATCCTGCAGATTCGGCAGGCCTTCCAGAAACAGAACACGTTCTATCAGATCATCAGCCATTTTCATGGCCTTGATGGAATGCTTGTACTCATGCTCATTGAACTCGCCCAGTCCCCAATCTTTAGCCATGCGTGCATGTAGAAAAAATTGATTGATCGCTGTTAGCTGGTCTTTCAAACATGAGTTCAGCGCCTGGTTAATTGTTGCTTCACCTTTCATAAACACCTCCATATAAACAGTTATTTGTCCGGCTATCCCTGTCTGGTAATGAGAAGGGATGGCTGGCGGATAATTTTTGAAGTCTACAACATTGGGTAAGTATTCAAAGGGAAACATTAAAATATTATATTAAACAATAAGTAACGGCATTAGAATGGCGCAATTGATAATCATTATCATTTGTATTAGAGTAAGGTTACTTATCAACTATTTTGGCCATTGCTTATGTATGTATGTATATGCCACAAGATTACGGATAGTGATATTCGTCGAGAACTGGATAACGGAGCCAGTTCTCTGCAGTGCCTGCAGAAGAGATTGAAGGTCGCGACCTGCTGCGGCCGCTGCAAAGACTGTGCAAAACGCCTGATACATGAATCGATGAATATCAATTTAACAACTGAATTACAGTCAGCAGTAGCCTGCTAATCAAATATCAGCGTGCTCATCCAGAGAACGACAAACTTGTCAGGGAGTGCGTATTGTCCAGCCTGAGACACATACTGCATCAGTTGTACGGATTCCGGATTTCCCCGTTACCGGGATTCCATGCAGACATCTGCTTGTGCCCCGCTTGGTCCCTGTGCCATAACGACATCATTTTTATTGTCCAAATACATTAGTACTCCTTCAATATCATCTAGAAGGAGTACTAGTCAAAATCAGGCTGCCTGCGATGCCAGGGTGGTGCCCATGGAGTGGAGTAGTTTTTTACACATCACCGAAGCAGCGACCGGCACCGTTTGCTTGCAGCGGTGATATTGATAATGCGACCCCGTTTACCGGCAGTACAGGCTTTAGTCAGAAGCAGAAATAAGGGGACTGCGACAACGGGTCGAGGATGACAAACAGGGGAATAAAAAAAGCTTTTGTTCTGTCCATTTATCTATCAATCAGGCTATCCCTGTTAGCAAATAAGATTACAATTCACGAAAAGGCATACGCTTTACAAACAGTATATCGGGAGTCACTTTATGGAGTCACTGTCGACCAATGCCCTGATATGGGTCGGTATTCTGTTTTGTGTCAGTCAGTCAGCGATGTTCTCCGGTCTCAATCTGGCATTACTGGGTATTAGCCGTCTGCGTCTGGAAGTGGAGGCAACTGCAGGCAATCCCGCTGCTGTGAAAATCCTGGCGCTGCGCAAGGATACCAATTTTCTATTGACCACCATTCTCTGGGGCAACGTGGGTATCAATGTATTGTTGACCCTGCTGTCCAATTCCGTGATGACCGGATTGACCGCCTTCTTCTTCTCAACCATTCTTATTACGTTTGCCGGTGAAATTACGCCACAGGCGTATTTCTCCCGCCATGCCATGCGTATGGGCTCATTGCTGTCCCCGGTACTGCGATTTTACCAGTTGCTTCTTTATCCGGTCGCCAAACCCAGTGCCCTGGTACTGGACCAATGGCTGGGTGAAGAAGCTATCAGTTACTTCAAAGAGCGGGATCTGCACACAGTGATTCGCAAGCATATCGAGGCGGATGAATCTGATGTGGGACGACTGGAGGGTATTGGCGCCATGAATTTTCTGGCACTGGATGACATTGCCGTTACCCAGGAGGGGGAATCTGTCGATCCGGACAGTATCATTCAGCTGCCGATAGACAATGGCTTGCCGGTGTTCCCGACATTCGAACGCCACGCGCTCGATCCGTTTTTGCTTGATATAAACAGTTCCGGCAAGAAGTGGGTGATCATTGTTAATGAACACAATGAACCCTGCCTGGTGTTGAATGCCGATGACTTCCTGCGAGAGGCCTTGTTCGGTAAAGAGGCGATCAATCCCAAAAACTATTGTCACCGTCCCATCATTGTCAGGGATTCAGGTACCTTGCTGGGTAAAGTGTTATCACGTTTAACAGTGCATGCGAAGTCGGAAATAGATGATGTCATCGATCATGATCTTATTCTTTTATGGTCTGATGAAAAGCGTGTGATTACAGGGGCTGACATTCTTGGCCAGTTGTTGCGGGGTATTGCCCTGCGAGACGTCAGGTAGCGCCTCCTGGAAGAACTGATTCTATACAGTTATACCGGATTCAGAGATGCAGCAGCCACCTGCGTCACGCCTCTCGCTGTTTCATTTTTCTGTTTTCCGGATCCTTCAGCAGTGTCTCCTGAATGGACCGTGATCTGGGTGAAGGGAATGACCCAGCCTTCCCGGTTGCAGGTGTCTACACAGGCTTGTTGTACCATCCGCTGAGCCCTGAAATAGGCCTTCGCCGCACGACCATTGAGGATTATGTATATCTGGTAGTCCAGTGAGCTGGTGCCTGCTGCTTTGAATTCTACCAGCATATCCTCGATATCATCTTTCATCCCGGCCTGTTCAAAGCGTGTGATTAGAGCCTCCCGGAAGCGCTCGGGGACCGTGTCAAGGCAGATCGCCTGGTGCTGGTAGTCAATGCCGAAGGTGCAGGCAACGCCAAAACCCTCGCGCGACAGATTGCGGACGTTCTGACCCATAAAGTCTTTGGTATGGATCTGCACCTTGCTGTCCCGAATCATGACTTCGACCAGTTCGATCGTCTGGCGTGAAACCTGACCAAAACTGCCATCGGCAAGCAGTATGAAATCTCCTGGCTGGCAGGGGAACCACGGTTCCTGGCTGGCGGGCCGTGAGACGAGCTCACTCATGTCATGCAGTGGTAAACGCACAACCCCCTCAAGGGCCGGATTTTTCAATACCGTGTAGACGCTGAGTGATTCCACGATGAAAGCTACTCCGTCCAGTACCAGACGTTCTTTCTCACGCACGGGACCAACGCCGAGCAGCAGTCGTAACTCAGCAGCATAACGTGGCAGGGTCTGCCGTAAAGTGAGTGCGGCACCGGCCAGCGCGATCATGGCAAGGGTCAGAAACAGGACATCACCACGAACATAAAACACCATCAATATAGCGAAAACGATGATGATCGCCGTTGCGAGGCGGTAACTGTAATAAACCAGCGGTGCCCGTGTGATACCGGTATCGTTTTTGGCTCGAAACAGCCATTGCCAGTAGGTGGTGAGCAGCCATTTCGAGAGCAGCCAGATCGCCGCGCTGATCAGTACAGCCAGCAGCAGGGTCAGGCCACGTCCATCAAGAAACTCCTTGAGTGCTACCCAGGCAGAAGTGTACCAGGCTGTGCTCTCCGTTTTAATGACGGCAAGTTTGAAATGTATTCTCTCCAGTGTTCGCTGTACGTCATCCCTGCGTTGTTCCCATTCAATCAATAGCTGGTCTATTGGTTCGGCCGTTATTGGTGGCAATGTCTGTTGTTTGAAATTGTAGATTGAGTCAATCGCTTTTTGGATCACCAGCAGCTGGTCTTCCAGTCGCTCGGATTCCCTGTGCAAGCTGTCAATCTGGCGTGGTTTTGCGGTCAGCTCCTTGAGAGTAGAGAGTAGTGGCCTGATAACCTGTTCAAGTTCGACACGCCAGTCGATTTGTTGATCAGGCTGTTCAGCAAGCACAGAAAGATTAGGGGCACCCAATGCGATATTTTCAAAATCCTGTTGCAGACTCGTCAGATCCCTGTTTATACGCTCAATCTTCCGTTCCAGTGCCTGCTTCTCGGATACATCCTCCAGTTGTTTAAGTTGTTCCCGGAGTTCGCGAACAGCTGCCCGTTTTGATCCGAGGGATTGCTGGATGTTCGCCAGATTCTCAACTGCATTCGATAAGCCGGCATTTGTTCCGTTGCCTTCTGACAGGCTGGCTGTGCCCTGCGCAAATACCTGACAAGGCTCAGCGGTAAACAGAATTATGAGCAGGGCCAGGAGCCAGAGTGAGGTACCTGGTACGCGAGATATATTTCCAGTTGTAAACATGAAGTGGTGCTTGCCTGTTGATCGGATTTAGCTGACTTTGCCAGTGAGCTGTTCAGAAAGGTTGCATAACAGCGCCGAGAACAGGGTTGTTAGTCCGGGGAAGTTGAAGAAACCGACAACAAAGGACGTCACCCTGTTTGATACCCATGCTGGTGCAGCTGCGCCTGATGACAGCCGGTGTGACCTCTGCGGTTGGTGTTACTGTGTAGGAACGCGGTGTTGCGACCCGGTTGACCGACTCGGTCAAGGTCGCGGTTCGCTCATGTATTTGCATGATTGGGTTTTGATTTTCCATACTACTGCAACTATACGACGTGGCTCTTGACTATAGCAACAAGAGCATAACTTTCTGTTTGCTAATGATAAAATACTGTCGTCATGTGTTCGGTGCAAGCAATAAACTGTCACGTATTCGCGGAGTGAGTTGAGGGTTCGATAACGGACGTAAGTCTGGACACACGCCGGATGTGGCAGGTGGAATAAAGGTGGACCTGATGGAGAGCGGTGGACACCGGGACAAGGTGGGTGAGTCGGTTAAGGTTTGATCCCCAGGGGTTCCATTCACTTCCGTTTGCAGCGGGGTAAATTATGTGTGACGGGCATGGCGCACAGGCCGCCGTCCCAGGCGAGAGTCTGGAGGATGAATACGCAGAGTGCGGCTGGATTCCTGATTGTCATCCTGTCAATGCGGATTGTTGCGGTTGTCTTGCAGGCTGTTTCCAGCTGGTAGCGCGGCTTCCGAAGTCCCGGATGCAGTTGTTACGGCAAGATGCGTGACTCTGAGTATCTTTCGGGCAGCCAGAATCCAGAACGGGCTTATGATCAGTGATAGTGTAATCACGGTGATCGTATACTGGTAAGCAATTCCAATGATAATGCCGCCCGTTAGTCCAACGGAGGCTAGTACAAAAGCAAACTCACCGATTTGCCCGAGCATGGCGCCAGCATAGATACTTTCCCGCCAGCGATATCCGAGAAACCGCAGAATTATTCCATTCAGTATGGTGTTACCTGCCAGGACGACACCGACTAACAGGACAACCTGTGTCGCATGCGAGATAATGAATGGCACATCAACCAGAATGCCTACAGAAACAAAAAACAAGGCAACAAAAATTACCCTGAATGGTTCCAGGGCATGATGGACCCACTGTGTTTCTCGCGCTGCCGTAACCAATATGCCTGCAGCAAACGCGCCAAGCGCGGTTGAGAGGGACGCCATGCCAGTCAACAAGGACAGACCAAGACAGATAAGCAATGCCGCGAATACCTGCAGTTCGGGGTCGCTGCGGAAGAGGTGTCCGAAGGGCAAGTGGAACGAGTCCCGCGATAGTACCCATGTCAACACCGCGACAATTGCGACTGATCCACTGATTTGAAGACCGAGTTGACTCCAGCTCGGTGTTTCACCTCCAAGTAATCCGATAATGATCAACATGGGGATGATGACCAGATCCTGCACCAGCAGAATGCCGAGGATGTCCTGGCCTTCCTTCTTGTTAAGCTCTCCTGAATCGCGCAGCAGTTTTATAATGACAGCCGTGCTGCTGAGGCTCGTGACAAACCCTAACAGTACAATCCTCTCCATTGGCCAGTTAAACCACAGACCTATCGGCATGACCAGGGCAACGCTAAGTGCGACCTGCACCAGTGTGCCGACCACTGCAATACGCCATCCCGAAAGGAGCTGCCGTGGCGCTACCTCCATGCCGACGAAGAACAGCAGCAGGACGACGCCAAAGCTACCCAGACGGGAGGCGAACTCCGCATCCGTCAGCAGGGCAAAGCCGGAAGGGCCGATTGCTATACCGGCGAGCAAATAACCAATCACCTGCGGTTGTCGCATCAGTTGCAGTGCCAAGCCTGTGAGCAGCACTATGGCGATGATTGCAACTACTGTTGGCAGTATGGGATCGATGTGCATGCAATGAAACTCCTGCTATATTGGGTACAACCTGTGGGTTGCGAACTCTCGATTGCGCCGCTGTTCAGGATTGTAAGCGGGTACTTGCGGTCAGGATGATAAAGCAGGTTAGTGTGCTTGCAAACAACAGGCGATTCATCCTGTCCACCGTAAATTGCTTTGCTTTAATTCAACCATGTCATGGAGTTGCAGTTTCGTGAGTGTGCAGCCAGCGACAGCTGCCTCGCACAGCCAGGTGACGGGATTTTACAATCGTGTTCATTCGAGGTGTACTGGCAGATTTATCTTGTCCTTGCAGAAAATGGGTTCTATTGTTTGCGCATGACATTCTCGTCACAGCCTCCGCTTGGATTCAGGCTGCTTCAGGTACTGCTGGGAGTCTGTGTATGGATGTGCTTCACAAGCACACTGGCAGCTACTCACTAGGACAGCTGGATCCAGGAGGCAAGACAGGCAGGGTATCTCACGTACCGACGCATTACTTGACGCCTTCAAGCGCCAGACCTTAGAGCAAAGAACGAGTGCCGATATTCGGGTGGTGATAAATGATTGAATCTTTGAAAAATTCCTCGGAAAAATCAGGTTTGCCACCCGGTTCACTTGTTCATGTGGGCAGTGTTCTGGAAGCTGTAACCAGAATGTCAGTGATTGATTACGGCAAGGAAAATATTGAAGAACAGCAGATTCAGTCTGTCGATGAAATTCTTGGATACAAGGATAGTGATACCGTTACCTGGGTGACTGTGGAGGGGTTAACAAACGTCGCTATTATAGAAAGTATTGGAACAATGTTCGGCATACATCAACTTGTACTCGAAGATATTCTGAATACTCACCAGCGGCCCAAATTCGAGGAATATGATGACTACCTGTACATTGTCCTCAAATGCCTGTTATCTGAAAATGAAGACTTCTCTGTTAGCTATGAACAGATAAGCATTCTGGTCCTCAAAAATTTTGTTTTCGTATTCAAAGAAAAAACCGATGATCTTCTTTACCCCGTACAGCAAATGATCAGAACCAGTAAAGGTCGCTTCAGGAGCCTGGGGGCGGATTATCTTACATACACGATTCTGGATACTGTTGTTGATCAAAACTTTATTCTAATAGACTCGTTAGATGCTGCTATCAACTCGCTTGAAGATGATTTATTAGGCCCTGAACCAGGGCAAGATACGCTTAAAACGATCCAAAGGCTAAAAAGGGAATTAATCAGTATTAGAAGACATATTTCTCCAGTAAGGGAATTGATGACTGCAATACTTCGTAGTGAGTCTGAATTGATTCATGAAAAAACGCATTTATATCTCAGAGATGTGTTTGACCATACAATACGCATAATTGAGCTAATAGAGTCATACAGGGATATATTGTCTGGCCTGCTAGATATCTACATGTCCAGTGTCAGTAATAAAATGAATGAGGTGATGAAGGTGTTGACTGTATGCGCTTCAATTTTCATACCTTTGACTTTTATTGCCGGGATATATGGGATGAACTTTGAATATATGCCTGAGTTGGAATGGAAATGGGCATATCCAGCTCTTTGGGCTGCATTTATTACCATTCCCGCTGTATTGCTTGTTTATTTTAAAAAGAAGAAATGGCTTTAATACTGGACATATGTATAGCTGCAGAGAGCTTTGATTCCGTGCAGCGGGCAGGTCTGTAAAACCTTTGCACGGTGGTAGTTTTATTTGGTCGATTTGCTCGTTGCTCCTCATTTTGGTATTTGTGAATTGACTGTTTTCCTGAAGGCGCCATTGGCAGAGCTTGCATCGACTTGCACCCACCCCTACCCCTCCGGAGTTTCCTTGCTTAAATCCTGGGTCTGGCTGAGGGGAGGGGGGTGGCAGGATTCCGTAAAATATCGCAACAGCCAGTGGTGCTAAAATGGATTTCCCGGTGAGACCGTTGCTATTCTCTCTGCGGTGAAATATTTTCATCAAGGCTGGCAGCGTTCAACAGGATGACTTCAATCTCTTCGATGATCTCTTCCTGACGCAAGGCATTGCTTTGGTGAAGCAGGTTTTCTGCTTTTCCCTCAAGATGCTGGATGGCGCCCTCCAGATGCTGTACCCGTCGTATGTTCTCTGCCATCAATGATACGTACATAATCTCGTGCAGAGCAGCAAACAGGTAGTGGTCGACCAGTTCGGCGAAGAATGCCGCAGGTGTCAGGTTGAGTACAGGCGGATATGGAAAATGTGCTACGGTGTTTCGGTACTGTTCGAATGGAGGCAGGATTACTGTAGTGACGATCTGGTCTCTGTCAGGATCGTGGTAGATTACCGTGAGTGACAGAATGCCTTCTTTTGCCTGCATTGCAGTCAGGGTGTTGATGATGAGGACCAGTGTTTCTTCAACTTCTTCGACAATATTCGCGCCATCAATGTAGGTGACCATGCGCGGATCTCCTTCCAGACGGTTGCCCAGTTTGCTACCAGTTACGATTAACCGCGGGGCGTTGATGCGGAATTCCTGAACATGGGATTCCAGTTGCCTCAGCAGTGTTTCGTTAAAGTCACCACAGAAACCACGCTCCGAGCCAGGCAGCAGGAAGACCGGTGTTGCTGCATTCCTTTGTGGAAGATGCCCGGGATGGAACCCAAGGAAATCGGCAGCCATGGTCTCGATGTGGGCAACTACCGCACGCTGGGCATCGAGGAAGCGCCCCAGTTTGCGGCTTTCTATATACGCCAGGGTCTTCATGGAGTTCATGATGTTCCGGATCTCGCCGAGGGTACGGCGGTGCTGTTCCAGTTCGCGACGCCGGGTCATGCACGCTGTTTCCGGTGTTGTGGGCCGAGCCAGCCGGCTACGGTTTCGCTCCATTGATCACGGGGGCTGTCCAGCGTGAGCATGGACCGACTGACCTGCTGTTCCAGTGTTGTCAGACAGGCGCGAATATCCGCGGGGTCAGTGTCATCGAGCAGGCCATCATTATAGGTCACTAACCAGGCCATCTGGTATTCGATGGACAGTGGTGTCAATCGCTCCTGCTTGAGGATCTCGCGCAGTACCCGGCCACGCCGGATGGCAACCTCCATGGCGGCTTCAAGACGTGCACCAAAACGTGTGAAAACCTCCAGTTCCAGGAACTGGAGGTAATCGAGTTTCATTCGTCCTGCCTCATCCTTGATGCGGGGATGCTGGGCCTGGCCGCCGATACGGGAAACTGATCTGGCGATATCGATGGCAGGACGAAATCCGCCAACGAAAAGATTATGGTCAAGATAGACCTGTCCGTCCGTGATGGAAATAAGGTTGGTGGGGATATAGGCGGCGATTTCCCCCAGCTTTGTCTCCACGATGGGAAGTGCCGTCATGCTGCCGCCGCCATGGGCAGCGTTGAGGCAGGTGGCACGTTCCAGCAGACGGGCATGGACGGAAAAAATATCGCCGGGGTATGCTTCCCGTCCGGGTGGACGGCGCAGTAGTAGCGAGAGTTCACGGTAGGTCTTCGCATGGGTGGCAAGATCGTCGTATACCACCAGGGTGTTGCGCCCCTGCTGCATCCAGTACTCCGCGATGGCACAGCCGGCGAAAGGTGCCAGGTGCTGAAGACCGGGCAGGGCACTGGCCTCGGCGACCAGCACTGTCGTGTATTCCAGTGCATCATGGTTACGCAGGGTATCGATGGTATTGATGACGGTGGAGCGCTTCTGGCCGATGAGCACATATACGCAATAGACGTCCTTGCCTCGTTGGTTGATGATGGTGTCGAGGGCAACCGAACTTCGTCCAAGACCCTCGTCACCAATAATCAACTGACGTTGCCCCTTGCCAATCGGGATCAGCGTGTCGATTACCTTGATACCGGTATACAGAGGGTGATGGACAAGGTCACGGGCCACGATTGCCGGCGAACGGGTTTCAAGTCTGCGCCAGGCGCCAGTTCCCAGCTCCGGTCCATTGTCCAGCGGTATGCCCAGTGGATCGATGACCCGTCCCAGCAGGCTGTCACCGACACGAATGCTCAATGCACGCCGGTTGAGGTAAACCGCTGTTCCGGCAGTCAGTGTCCCGGTCTCGTGCAGCAGCACTGCGCCAACCAACTCCTCGGTGAGGTCGAAGACCATGGCGCGGCTGCCGTCCTCCAGAGTCAGGATGTCTTCCATCGCGGCAGAGGGCAGGCCCGCTATCCAGGCAATGCCATCGCCCACGGACACTACGCTGCCTTGCTCGGTGATACGCAGTCCAGGCTGGTAATGTTCGAGCCAGGTAGCCTGCCTGTCCAGCAATCCGGCGGTTTCAATCTCTTCAGATTTCATGTGCAAATTCGGCAAAACTCTGCAGTTCATCCTGCAGATTTGCGCCCAGTACCCAGTCCCCCAGTATGATGCGCATCCCGGCCAGCAAGTTCTTGTCCTGTTCGTAGTGAAAAGGCCTGGTTACTGCCAGTACAGGACCAAGAGTGCGTTCCAGGGACAGACGTGTATCCTCATCCAGGGGATAGGCGCTGGCTACCAGAACCCTGTCAGTTGTCTTGCCTGCAGCGGCACGCAGGGTCCTGAGACGCTCGGGGGGCAATGCAGCGAGTTCCTGCAAGAGCAGCTGTAACAGTCGGTGTTCCAGTTCCGGTCCGGCTGCGACTGACAACAGCCGTGTGGAGAACTGCGCGCCCAGGGCCAGTGCCGTTTCTTCGGCGTGCAGTCGCCTGGCCTCCAGTCTGTGTTGTTCTATTATCTCAGCCTTCTCACGCTCTTCACCAAGCGTGGTCTGCAGGGATGCCATCCGCCGTGCCCGTTCCTTCTCGATCTCCTTGTCCAGTGCGGTGTATGCGGCCTGACGCTCCTTTTCCCACACGGTTAGCCGGTTCTCGTACTGGATTCGAAGCGCCTCGGCATCCTCGTGCTGTGTGTTGGCATCACTCAGCATTTTTTCGATACTGCGGCGGCGGCGGGCGATCACATCCAGAACAGGCTTGTAGAAAAAATGCTTCAGGATCCAGACCAGGATCAGGAAGTTGATGCTCTCCAGCAGGAATGTGGACCAGTTCAGTTCCAAGGCGGTAGTTCCCGCGGAGACAGTGGGCGTGTCATCGCTTGTATTGGCCTGTTATTTCAACAGGTATTCCAGCAGCGGGTTACGGAACAGTACGATGAGAACGATAACCAGCACGTAGATGGCCAGTGACTCGATCATGGCCAGGCCGATAAACAGCGTGCGCATAATGGAACGTTCGGCTTCCGGCTGTCGGGCCAGTGCCTCCAGGGCGCTGCTGATGGCGCGGCCCATGGCTAAGGCGGGCAACAATACGCCCAGCGCAATGCCGAAAATTGCGGCGACAGTGGATGCAAGGGTAAAGGTAGATAGATCAGGCATGGACTACTCCTCGTTACTGTCATTGTATTGCTGCTGTTTAAGCTGTTGTGATTGTATACCGCCAGCCACATAGATAAGCGACAGCATGCCAAAAATATAGGCCTGCACCAGTGCTTCGATGATATGCAGCATGAGGATCGGTATGGGTGCGAGAAAACCGGCCACCAGCAGGATCAGCAGGGCCGCCATTTCCAGGCTCATAATATTACCGAACAGACGCACGGCCAGGGCAATGGTGCGGGTGATCTCACTGATGATGTGGAAGGGCAGCAGGACAGGGCTCGGCGTAAGATAGTGGCGCAGGTAGTTCTTCACGCCCTGGGTACGGATGCCGAACCAGTGGACCGAGAGGAAAACCAGTATTGCCAGGGAAGTGGTGGCCGACAGGTCGCGTGTCGGTGAATGCACACCCGGTATCAGGCCGCTCAGGTTGGCGACGACCAGAAATATCCAGAGACTGCCGATAAAGGGCAGAAGCTGGTTCACGTGTTCGGGTGCGACGCCGTGAATGGTTTCCTCAATGGCGCTGACGATGCCTTCGGCTACCGTCTGTATCGGCTCTGGCTCCATTTGCAAGCGGCGGGTACCCAGCCAGCCGAGTAGACCGATGGCTGCCATGATTACCCAAGTGGTGACAATGGTACCGGTGACCTGCAGCGGGCCGAGTTGAAACGCTGTCCCTGCCATTATTCCGCTATTATCCATGTGCTATTCCCTGATAAAAAGGTAGACATTGATGGCGCCGATGATGACGCCCAGAAAGAGCATGCTCAGGGTCCAGTGTACGGAATAGCCATCCACCATGTCATCCAGCCAGCGGCCAAGGTAGGCACCGCCCACGACCGGCAGTATGAACAGCAATCCCAGCGTGCCAATATAGACAGTTTGCGCGATCAGGGTGGGGCGGTCCTTTTCGGCCTGTTTCATGCGGCGGGCCTGCTGCTCCACCCGCTTGCGGAGTTGATCGTTACTGTTCATCAGGCAGGCTCACTCTCATGGCCTATCTTCCATAATCGCCTGAGGACCTCTTCTTCCATATGATGCAGGCTATTCTTCAGCTCGCGTAATTCGTTTTCTTCGGCAAGTAATTTTTCACGCAAGGCAATGCTGATGCGTTCATAGTCATCATCCACCAGGTAACGACGGGTGCCGAGCGATAGTTCATTGTCGTTAAAGTAAAGCACCGCGCCCGGCAATGCCAGGTACTGCCAGGTGCTTTCCCCGGTGCGAAAGCGCGCCAGCCCGAAGACCAGTGAGGTCATCATGCGTGCATGACCGGCAAGGATGCAGAAGCTGCCCGTCGCATCCTCGCCCACAAAGGACGTAACCTGTTCGATCCGCTGTATATGAGTCGCATCCTGCAGGATCAGCGTGAACGTCCTCATGGCGGCGTTGCCGCTATCGTGCCACGCATATAGCAGCGATCCTCCGGCAAGTCATCGTGATGTCCCAGCAGAAATGCCTCGCAGTCATCCAGGGAATGCTGCAGCGGTACGGATACGCCAGTGATGCCAGTGCGGGAAGCGGTAACCGAGAACGGCTGGGTAAGATAGCGCTGCAGCTTGCGCGCACGCATGACAATGTGCCGGTCCCCGGGTGACAGTTCCTCGATGCCGAGCATGGCAATGATGTCCTCCAGTTCATGATAGCGTGCCAGGTGCTCGCGGACTCCTTCGGCAATGGTGTAATGGCGGTCGCCCAGGGTGTGACGATCCATCAGTTTACTGCTGGACAGTAACGGATCCACTGCCGGGTAGATCCCCTTGCCAGCCTGGGAGCGTGACAGAATTACCGTAGTGTCCAGATGACTCAGGATAGCGCTTACTGCGGGATCGGTCATGTCGTCGGCGGGTACGTAGACTGCCTGTACCGAGGTGATGGCACCATCGCGGGTGGAAAGGATGCGTTCCTGAATTTCAGCGACCTCGGTCATCAGGGTGGGTTGGTAGCCCACAGTGGCGGGCATCCTGCCCAATAAACTCGAGATTTCACTGCCTGCCTGCACGAACCTGAAGATGTTATCCACGACGAACAGTACTTCCTTTTGCAGGGTGTCACGCAGGTACTCGGCATAGGCCAGTGCGGACAGGCCGACCCGAAAGCGCACCCCGGGAGATTCGTCCATCTGCCCCAGGACCATCAGGGTTTGCGGCATCACACCGGCCTTCTGCATCTCGTGCCAAAGTTCATGGCCCTCGCGGATTCGTTCGCCCACTCCGGCGAATACGGATACCCCCTGATACAGGGTGGCGATAGCATGCATGAACTCCATGATCAGCACAGTCTTGCCCACGCCGGCACCACCAAACAGGCCGGTCTTGCCCCCTTTTACAAAGGGACAGAGCAGGTCGATCACCTTGATCCCCGTTTCCAGAATACTGCCGACGCCAACGGCCTCGTGCAGCGGTGTCGGTCGACTATGAATATTACGAAAGGTCTCGGCAGGCAGGGGCGCACCACTGTCCAGAGGTTCGCCAAAGATGTTCAACAAGCGGCCAAGGCAATCGGCTGTTACCGGCACATGCAGAGGTGCGCCGGTATCATAAACCGGTGTATCCCTTCGCAAGCCAGCGGTGCGGTGCAGCGTGATGGCGCGTACGCGACGTCTGTCGAGGTGCTGATGGACCTCGAACAGATACCTTTCCTGGTTAATGGAAGCGTACAATGCCTGATGCAGCGGCGGCAGCTGGCCACAGGCAATGACCACAACTGGCCCGTGAACCTCGGTGATGGCTCCGACGGGGACTTGCTCCTCCCTGGCATGTGCCGTTTCAGGCATGGCAGTGATCATGTCTCATGCTACCAGCATAGGTGAAGAAGGATGAATAATAAATTTCCACAACTCATGGTGGCCAATCACATGCAAGGCATTCACCAGCCGGACAGCAACTGACTGATAGTAACAATGACGCAGGGTACGCTTGAGTATGGCAGGAATAGCCAGGGAGGCACAGTAAAGCAACCTGCTTGCATTGTTCCGGTTTCGCAAGACCATAAGCGTGCTGCGATACCTTTTCCTTGTGCGGATTCAGCCCAGGCAGTACCAGGTGGCCGGATTCACACGGAAACAGATCTGCTACTTCCAAACTGAAATAGAAGGGTCTCGATACGAGCATGCTGATCTGTCTACCCGGACTTGTTTGCAACTGCCCGGGAAAAACCGGGGTCAGTGAAGAGTGGTAAAGCTAACTTTAAAGGACCGGGATTGATGTGGTCTCCTGATCGCAGGTGTTATTGATATTGCGAGTATGAGAGGGCACCCTTTGCAGAATCGCCGGGATTGCCGTCAGCGCATGATAGCTTTTCGAGCTCCCGGACAATTGACTCTGCTTTATGATCCATGTGATGCCGTTGTTCCTGGTTTAGCAGCGCTCCTGTAGTATAAACCAGTTCGATAGTCTTCTCCCGATTGTAAGCCAGGCGCTCCCGGTAGGCTGCTGAGCGAAATTCTCCAGGATTAATCAACAAATCATGGATGCCTGCAATAAAAGTTTCCCTGTCATCCCGGTGGGAGATGAGTCCATGCAGCCTGGATTGCCAGGCTTTTCGCATCTGCAAACCCTCAAGTCCCAGAGGCTGGAAGTGATAACTCCATTCCACGACGGCCTGTTGCTGAGCTGGCTGCAGAGGTCCAAACCATCGTTTTAATTCATTCTTCATCCTTGTGATATAGTTCTTGCGCCTCTCTTTCTGCGTGACATCGTTATAGTTTGCAAGCCACTCCCGGTTACGTTCCTCGAAGCTGTTATACAGTTCAGCGAGTTGCACTTCATCCGTTTCCAGCAGTAAATTGGCGATTGTCGGGCTGGCCTGCAATAAAATATCGTTCCAGAAGCGTTCTATACGGCCACTGTAGTCCTCAAGTCTTTTTCTTGTCATGCGGCCGTTCTGGAAGTCAGCGCTTGCGGCACGCAATAGCTCAGCATAAGAATTAACCTGTGTGCTGCAATGCCATGCAAGCAGATTATTTACTTGTAGTTCAAGATAACTGCTCTGTTTGTCAGAAAGTTCGACATAGGTTTCAACATAATAGGGTAGTAGCCAGTCCAGTTGATTATATGCAATCTGTATTCTGCTGCAGCCGGCAGTGACTACCGCAAGAACTGTGGTGCAGATAATTCTTGTAATGTGCATTGTCAACAAGTCATGCGGTGTATCAGTTTTCTGACAGTTGTTTTTTTTTGCTGTATTCATGGGGTTTCGGGTTACTTGTGGGAAACCGGGCATGAGCCTTTGCGGACGGCAATGTAAAAACCAAGGAGAGTCAGGGTCCATCCAGCCAGGAGCAATAACATCACTGCTTTCATCTGACCGGTTGCAAAACTACTGGCACCTGTCGCAAGCATTTTCTCCGGTGTCAGTGCAAATGAAGGCATGCCGCCTATTCCACACAGATTCCAGGAGGCCATTGCAAAGCACAGGTAACCTGCACCTTGTAAATCAGCTACGGTGCGTTCTCCCGCTCCTGATTTGGCGCGATATGAGCCCCATAACCATAATACGAATACAATCAGAAGCAGCATGATGTAACCGGATGTGCCGAAAAATTCTGCGCTTGGTTGTTTGCCGAGAAGCAGGGGCGCCAGGATCGGTAGCAAAGCGGCAACAATCAGGAGCAGTCCAAAGAGCAGGAGCCTTGCACCTTTCCCTCCTGAAGCGGCGAACAGGCCTGTGCCGCCAATTGCAAGACCCAATGGAAAGCCAAAGGCAAACAGCATGAACTTGAGCCAGCCGCTAGTTCCATGCTGTGCGAGGTAGGCGTCCATTCCAATCTTGCTTACCTCTGGCTGGATGGTGTTTCCCATGAGGACCGCCGTGGTCATGAAGATTAAGCCGATCATGAATATACCTGTTCCAACGATGTTGTTCCCTTTGGCTGTATTCATGGGTTGCTCACAGGTTTTATGTCCACGATAAATCACCAAATCCGGATTATCAGGTCAGCTTGTCTGAGTTGCCTGACCTGTTTGTCTGTAGGTTCGAGTCGCACCCAAAATTGACCCGACGTTAGAGCTTTATTGTATACCGCGTCAGTCAGGCCCAACAAAGAGTGGCTGTAATGATCCGGCAGGTCTGTCGAATATGCAAATTAGCAAAGTGAATTTGCACAAGATACAACTGACCGTACCGCAGCCTTTGTGGGCAGCTCCCCAACCCCGGTGACCCCGGATGAGTCGGCCCGATCGGGCATCTGCGCGGGCTCCATGCCGTCTCCTGGTTGCGCATAAGGATACCCTGGAGCCTGTGCCTTAAAGCCAGGCCTTTTTCTGAGAGATTTTCCTAGAGGACTCGAATCAGTGAACAGGTGCTTGTTAAGATATGCTCAAACCATCATCCCAATAGGGATGATCACCATAACGTCTTGCGAGGAAGTCCGAGAAGACCTGTAGACGCCTGGGTATTATCGTCCAGGCGGATAGACAGCATGGATACCCACTGCAGCGCCCTGATATTCATTCAGAATAGCAATCAGGCTGCCATCTTTTACGTAACTGCCGAGAATAAAGGTGGGGCTTCTGGTAATTCCCAAACCGGAACTGGCGGCTGCCGCCAATGCGTTGCCGTTGTTGGCGCGAATACGAATCTGTGGCTGTGCATGGATCGTCTTGCCCCAGGCGTTTGATATCCGTTAGTGCCAACTGCCGGGTGGTGCGATGCAGTAATTGGCTGCCAAGGTGTTTTTCCAGTTGGCTAATACGCCGACTGACGACTGATTTCGCAACACCCAGATGCTCGCCAGCGGCACTGAAGCTGCCGGCTTCCACTACCGCTGTAAGGGCTTATATATCTGCGAACTTGTCAATATTGTTGCGTATTGTAGAACAGTAAGTTCCAGATAAACTGTTTATTGTTATATCGGGAACAATTATTCTCTTCGTTACATCACAAGGCGCTGTACCCCTATTGAAATTAATGAGGAGAACACCATGAACAGGAATCAAATTAACAGAATCTTGCGGAACGATAGCAGCAATTCATCTCATGGCCAGTCGATTACACGACGGCTATCCCGCATCATCAAGGGTATGCCAGCCACTGACGGGGCTGGTGTTGAACTCACGCGGGTTATTGGGCAGCCAGTATTGCCCATGCTTGACCCGTTTCTGCTTTTGGATGTATTCAGGTCAGATAGACCCGAAGATTATATTGCCGGTTTTCCGCCACACCCTCATCGCGGCTTCGAAACGGTCACTTACCTGCTCGCCGGGAGAATGCGTCACAAGGACAACGCAGGCCATGAGGGTATTATTGAGCCGGGTGGCATCCAATGGATGACCGCAGGTAAGGGCATTGTGCACTCGGAGATGCCAGAGCAGGAGCATGGCATGCTTGAAGGGTTTCAGCTCTGGATAAATCTGCCGGCCAAACACAAGATGGATAAAGCAGCCTATCAGGAATACTCGGCTGAACAGATTCCGTCGGAACGGCGGGAGGGTGGTATTGAGGTGCGGGTCATTACCGGCGTGACGTCAAAAGGTACAAAAGGTCCTGTCGAGCAGCCTTTGACTGATCCGCTTTACCTGGATGTCAGTACTCCAGCTGGCCAGTATTTTTCCGAAGCATTACCAGATGCACATAATGCTTTTATCTATGTCATTCGAGGTTCAGTGAGTGTTGAGAATGAGGGCGGCAAAACCATATGGCTGGCTCGTAATGGTTTGGGCGTGCTGACTCATGGTGCTGAAATAAAGTTACAGGCCGGTCAAGAAGGTGCGCGTTTCCTGGTGGTAGCCGGGGAACCATTGAGAGAGCCGGTAGCACGTGGTGGTCCCTTTGTGATGAATACAAAGGCTGAAATTCAACAGGCATTCGAGGATTACAAACAGGGCAAATTTTAATCGACTTGGTGCTTCGTATGCCGGGTCTCCTTGCCACCGGAATTTGCAATATTCAAGCATGCCGTCGTCTTCAGGCGTCTGTCAATCAGATAGCGTCATGTCGAATTATCCGGCATGAACTTCTCCTCCGTAGACAGTTAACGAATGCTTTCCCCTGACTCGTTCAATCGATGTTGAAACGTTATTCGACAGGAAAACTGGCGATCAGGGCATTCATTTTAGTACTCATTTCATTGACGAAGGGGTCATCAGGGGAAAGGCTGTTGAGATTAACCTCAACATTTTCCTTTGAGGACTTGTATCCCGCTATGAGCAGATGACGCCCAACAAATACATCACTCAAGACATTGGGGTTGCCGATTTTCTCTAACTGATCAGCCAAAGGCAAAGCCTGGGCAGTCAGGGTCATGAGCCGAAAAGGCGGCTCCGCTGCATTCCGCATGGCCCTGGCCAGTGCAGCCTTCCTGGTTGACCTCTGTTCGTCGGTTTCTGCAGGCATCTGGTACGCCTTCATGACACGGGCAAAGGCGTTCATGTCTGCTTCGGCATCGGATAAGGCTTTTTCCCGCATGGTGGAGAGCTGTTCAAGGATGTCTTTCGCCTGGTTCTCGACCGCACTGAATGTCTTCTTCCCGATGGTCAGGTTGCAGACCATCGAAAGCAGGGCCAGCCCTTGTGCCACGGTCACGGCCGCTGCCGCCCCGCCACCAGGTGCCGGGGCGGCACTTGCGAGTTCATTCAGATAGGATTTTAGACCGTCAAGCAGCAAGTTGCACTACCGTTCCGTATTTTTCCCATTCAAAAGGATATGCGCTGTCTACGTGTTCATAAACGTCTCTGTTATTTTCGTAAAGACGAATAGCATTTCTAACGCACATGGCAATAGTCATTGGTCCAACTCGAGGTACGTAAATACCCGCCTTTTCCTTTGCGCTCTCCTCGAAATTCTGGACAAAGGAGAAATTAAGGCATGTAGTGTTTTCCTTGATTTCCTCACCGCGAACTTTTTCAAAAGCCCTGGACGGAACGCCCGTAATAATGGTGTCCGATTTTCTCAAGGCCTCTTTCCGGGAAATTGGCACTTCTTTCCCGTTCTTCTGCATGTGTACGCCACTTTCAATGTCAAACGAGTACACTGTTGCGCCATCATTTATGAGCATGTACGCCAAGGGATGGCCAACCACATCGGAGCGATTGAAGATGGTGATCTTCTTCCCCGCAAAAGTCTGCCCGGCTAGTTCATCCAAATTGTCCACGTATGCCAGGATTTTAAGAATCCCTAACGAGGTACAGGGCAAAATAGCCTTTTTCTTTTTATCTTTGTCCAAATAGCGCTCGTTCAGGTAAAGCTTTTTCGACCAAAAACTGGAAAGACCTTCAATGTCCTTGATGGGATCGATCAATTCCTTGATCTTTTTATCTTCCCTGTCTTTGAAAATCGGATAGAAAACAAATATCCCATGGATCGACGGATCTTTATTGGCTCTTGTAATTCGAGCTTTGATCTCAGCCAGGTCGTTTCGAACCAATCCCAGATCAAATCCAATCTCCCGGCAGGCTTTCTGCAACGTCCTCGCATAAACCATCGAAGCTGCGTCGCCTGCTTCTGGAGCAAGAATCCCCAGGATCCGTGGCTTTTGCCTGTAATTTTTCCTGTTAACCGCTACACGCAGCCGTCGGTGATAGTAGTTGGCTATGTCGGAAAGGGTAAATTCATTGCCGGGCAAGCGCTTTACAATTTCCTGGTGCAACAAATAGCTATTACCGACCTTCACAGACTCGAGTTGGCCGTTGTTGGAGCTGAACTCTCCGTTTTTGCACAGGCGGGACACATGACCTGGGGTCCGGCCCATTATTTCGGCCGCTTCCTCGGTAGAGTACCAGGGTCCAACTGAGCGGAAGGTAGTAGGCATACAGGCTCCATTTCGACTGGTGGTTATTGAAAAATCAGCGCGCATCATGTTTTTCTGATGTTATCAAGTTAACGTAATGTTATCAATATAACGTCGTGTTATTAATATAACATTGCTGGGTGAATGCGTAATCGAGTATGCGGCGCAACTGCCCGATGCCGGGCGTCAAGAGGCCAGGTTCGCGTCTCCTGACGCTTCACTACCTACATATCGCTAATGATTAATTCGCTGGAACCGGTTTTACCCTATCCGGTGTAGAAGCCCGCAAGTAGTAAAATGTTACCGGGGGAGTTGCAATGATTCAGCAAGTAAGGAGCGTAATCGTCTTGCTCGGTAGCTGAGCTCTGCCTGGATTGCCGAAGCCCGTAAGCTGGCTCGTGAATGGAGAGAGCAGGATCCCCGAATTTTCACAAAGGCCAGCCACTGTTGAATTGCATCCAAATTGAACACAACAAGTGCGCTTCAATTTATCGTGTCTGCGCGGCAACAGCCCAGAATTACGGCAATGATCTGGTGGGGCGAAATGCATTACCTGCCCATGCGGGGCAATCGATTGTGAAAATCAACAAGTGGTGTTTCGGCTGGACCTAACTACCGCTCTCAATCCACTTGCGAATCCGGTTGGAGTCGCCGAAGGGTGTCAACTTGCCAAAGGAGTTGAGCAGTACAATGGTAAGTGGCTGCTCGTCAATTTCAGTCTGCATCACGAGGCAGCGTCCTGACTCGTTGAGGTAACCGGTCTTGCTGAGTTGTATGTCCCAGCTCTTGCTTTTTAGCAGGCGGTTGGTGTTATTGAATCTGAGTTCGCCGCGGTCCTTGTATGGCCTGACGCTGGCAGAGCGGGTGGTGGTGGCATTACGAATGAGTGGGTAGGACATGGCAGCGCGCACCATCATGGCTGTATCATGAGCGGAAGCCACATTACCGGGGTCGAGACCGGCGGGATCGTTAAAATGACTGGTCTGCATGCCAAGCGCGTCGGCCTTTTTGTTCATGGCCTCGACAAATTCCGCCTTGCCCTGGGGCCAGGTGCGGGCGAGGGCATTGGCTGCCCGGTTTTCAGATGACATTAATGCCAGCTGCAGCAACTGTTTACGTGTCAGTATGGCGCCAAACTTCAGCCGCGAGCCGGTCAACTGTATAAGGTCCCTGTCATCTTTGGTGATGGCGATCTTTTCCTGTAAATTAAGGCCGCTATCCAGAATAACCATCGCTGTCATCAGCTTGGTAATCGATGCTATTGGTCGAGGTTCACTTCCATGTTTCGAATAGACTTCCTCGCCATTTTGGTCCAGCACCAGCACGGCGGCTGATTTGAGTTGCAGTTTTTTCGGGTTTAGTGTGTTCCAGTGGGGTGCTGTGGTGGTCTGCGAGTTCGTGCTGGCGGTCTCCAGTTTTGCCAACTGTACAGGGGTATCTGCAGCATGGCAGGTCGCTGTGAACAAGATGAATGACAGACAGCTGGACAGGAGAAAGCTTTTCATAATCAACATTATTAACGACCAATCAGGTGCGTACATTGAGGGTGATGCATTCAAAATGCAACACCAGAAGGTGTTATGCGTGAGTACGGATGTATAAAAACCGGGGTTATCATTCCCGATATGCAGGGCGGAATTTACGCAGGTTTTTTAATTCATATGACATGCTCTGTAAGTCTTCATCTGGTCGACCAAGGTTGTCAATTTGTCAGTACATTCAACAATGCTCATTTCCCATTCAAAATCTGGACGCATTTCGTGTCTGCTTGGGCTTGTGATAGCAGAAAGCAATCGACAGTATTCAAATATTCTCGATGATAGGCGCACGATTAAAACAACGCTCAGGGTTTTATTCGTCTCCTGCGCCGCTTGTGCCCTGACATCTCTGACAATTTTATCAAACACACGGCAATAGAAAACGGGTTGTTTCCGGAAGTACATCGATTGCATGTATTGGCGCTTTCTGTACTTCCGGAATCTAGATCCACCGCTCACATCCCGGATGCCGGTGAACTAAAAAGCATTCCTTAGAAGTGCTTTTAACCTGATTTTCCGCGGGTGGCTAGCCATAAGCCCAAGTAGAGCGAGGACACAAAAAAGTACATCAGGATGCTGTAGATCGCCGCAGGTATCGCTAGCACCGGGTTGTTGAAAATCAAAGGACTGGTTGCGATCACTATTGCCTGCATGCCATTCTGCACACCCACTTCAATCAGAATGGTCCTTGTCTGCCTGGCGTGAAGCTTTGCTATTCTGGCACATATGTACCCAAGTAATGCTGCCAGCAGAAGAAAAAAGCTGATAATTCCCCCCAGATCTGCGGCATAGGTGAAAAAGCGCTGGTGCTCCAGGTAAAGCAGGTAACTGATGCTCGAAATGAGGATAAGCACCGAGAACAATGAGGCAGGGCGATGCATCTTCATCGCCCAGGCAGGAAAGTGACGTCGTGCGATCATACCTGCGAGCAATGGCAACAGCACCAGAATGATTAGCGGCAGAAAAATATTTTCTGGTGGTAGCCGGACAATACGGCTATTTCCCAGCAACAGCTCGCTGGCGTAGGTGAGTATCAGCGGGACGCTGAAGATGCATAGCACACTGGAAAATGCAGTAAGGGATACCGAAAGCGCCACGTCGCCCTTCATCAGGTAACTAAACAGGTTGGAGGTGGCGCCACCGGGGCTGCAGGCGATAATCATCAGACCCAGTGCATAAACAGGAGACAAATCGAACAGCTGAATAGTAATGGCGGCGGCAAGTGGTAAACCAATAATCTGTGCTGCAAGCCCGACAAGCAGTGCTGTTCGGTGGCCGAAGACGTTTAGAAATTCCTGCCTGGTCAGGGACAGGCCAATCCCGAACATGATGATAATCAGACCCGCGGGCAGAACGGTTTTCATTATCAGATCAAGTTGCATGGAATGTGCCCCAGGCTAAATGCCAATTATCGCTTAATTACGGACACACAGGCACTTTTGTTCAGACAGGCTGCAGCGTCGACTATGTCTTTCCCGGTCGACATGGTGGGCGATTCCGAACGTACTGCAGGTAAGCCGAAGAAGTGGGAGGGTTCATGAAAACTGAACAGCGAACTTCCCCCGAACCGAATCCAAGCTTGGTGGCGCTTCGATGTCCTGGATTGTTTTGCTGATCCCGCAGCGAGTGAATTACGTGCCATCGCGGATGGCCATCATCATTCTGGTAAGAATTACTGCGCTACCGGGTACGGCCAGAACGCGACATTCCCAGGATTAAAGAGCCCCCGGTGATGCGGGGTTCCAGATCAGGGACTGCTGGCCAGTTCTCAATTAGCGGCTGAGCACAATCCTGTACCGTGCCTGTCCGCTCTTGAGCAGGGCGATCGCTTCATTTGCCTGTTCAAAACGAAAATGCTCTGTTATCGGTTTGATATGGTGACGTGCTGTAAAATCCAGCATGCGCCGAATAGTCGCCGGACTACCTACCGGAGATCCCGATACCGAACGCTGCCCCAAAAGCATCGGAAACACGTTCAGATCCAGTGGGTCTAATGTCGCGCCAAGGATATGGAGACGGCCCTTGGGCTTAAGGGCAGATATATACGCGTTCCAGTCGAGTTTGATGTTTACGGTAGAGAGGATCAGATCGAAGAGTCCAGCCTCAGCTTCAAGTGCCGATGGGTCTCTGGAGCTGACCGTATGGTGTGCACCAAGTTTGAGTGCCTCATCTCGTTTCGCCATACTCGATGTGAAAGCCGTAACCTCGCAACCCCATGCGTTGAGAAACTGAATCGCCATGTGGCCGAGCCCGCCAATACCGATCACACCGACCCTGGCGGTCGGAGAAATGTCAAACTGAACCAGAGGATTGAAAACCGTGATTCCACCGCAGAACAAGGGTCCGGCAGTCGCAGAATCGACCGCCTGCGGTAGCGGAAACACGCTGACTGCGTTGGCGCGTACTTTTTCGGCAAATCCACCGTGTCGCCCGACAATTGTAGACTCGGAATTAGCGCAGAGATTATGATCACCCGACAGACAGGAGTCGCATGACATGCAATATCCGGAATGCCAGCCCAGGCCCACGCGCTGACCGAACTCAAGGTGTGTCACAGCATCGCCAAGTGCAGCGATTGTTCCGATGACTTCGTGCCCTGGTATGAGGGGGTACTCTGTCATACCCCAGTCGTTATTCAACATACTGAGGTCACTGTGACAGATGCCGCAGTGCTCAACATCGATTTCGACCTGATGGTCACCGAGCGGACCGGGGTCGTATTCGAAGGGTCTTAGTTCACCGCCAGGCTCGAATGCTGCAAAAGCGTTTATCATAATGCTTCTCCTGTGAGCGAAAATCTGTATCGGTTGCCCTTAAATAAGGATACTTCTGTTCAAATTGGTCAAGCACCTAAGCAGCCAAACGCCATTGTTGAAGGCCGGTACTGATCAAGGCGACTCCGAGGACCACCCCGAGCAGAATGGCGGAGCCTGCGCCTCCTAGGACGATTAGCAGCGCCCCAAGTATGATGCTCGACCATAGTTGGAGCTTGCGAAACAGGGGCGGGTTGACTGACCCTGAGTCGCGCAGTGCCGTCAGGCCGGCGATGCCGCTGAGGATAAGACCACCTCCAAGAATGAGGGCTACCATCCATAAGGCCAGTCCCGGCCAGATCAGGATAACCACGCCTGCTATGACTTGCACCCAGGGGGCGAAAACGCTGACAGGGATTCCCTCCTTGCGTGCGGCAGTGACGTAGAGCAGCGCCACGATGCCGCTGAACAACATCACGCCACCGAGCATCATCACTGCGAAGGTTCCGAAAAGGTAAGGCAGAATGATCGCAGCTACACCAAGCAGGATGCTGATGATGGCACTGAATTTCGTGGAACTCACGGGGCGACTCCTCGATAAATACGGAATTGATTCGTAGGCAGATTATGTTAATTGAACCTGGGCCGTTATGTCACGTGCAATTGTCCGTGTCCCAGTCAGAACGGAATCAGCCCCCGTCCGGTTGGCTCCGCTTTGCAATAAAGGTCAGCCATTCAACTTATCAGCTCCGATCGGCTGGAGTGGTTCGTCTTCCGTCTTCCAATGAAACCTGATATTAGCACTTCCTGTATGTTTGCTTTCGGGTGCGCACTTGCCGTACACAGTTCCATGGCATTTTTTTTCGCCGAACATGCAAGTGGGCATTATGGTCAGAGAATTCCGGGGACAGACCGACCCGACCCCCTTGGCGTGGTGAAGGATGCCACTTCGTGGCCAGGATGGAGCTATTTCCTGGCTCTGCTGCGCACGGGGAAGTTCGGCCAACTCCTGACCTGCACGGGCGACCAGCGTAGAACAACTATGCAGCAATTTCTGCTGTTCCCATATTACCGGGGTACTACGCCTAACTGCTAAAAGGAGTCAACGACATGTCAAGGCTCTATGATCTCCAATCTAACCCTGCCGTGACCCGCATCAATCAAACCGATTTTCTTTGCAGCGGCACCCGATATGTCAATAATCCGGTTCTTTGCATAGGGGCCGCGATCATTGATCATGACTATGACTGATTTTCCGGTTTTCAGGTAGGTAACCTTGACCTTCGTTCCAAGGGGTAGTGAACGATGCGCGGCCGATAGAGCATTCTTGTCATAGAGTTCACCACTGGCTGTTACGCTCCCGTTAAAACTGTCGGCGTAGTAGCTTGCTTCGCCTTCCTGTGCAGACGCTGCTGAAGCGACCTGTATGGCTCCCGGCATTACACTCAACAGCGTGACGACGATGAGTCTGAATGCCTTCATGTGTGTTTTCATCAATGCAATATACAAGCGACCACCTCCCCTGAACTGAAGCTCCACGGGGCTAATGTTAGCGACTGACTTGTTTAGGTGTCGATGAAGCCTCGGGACGTAGTCTGAATACGCAATCCCGCAGTCGTGATTTGATGCTCCCGGCTTATTTGGTGAACTTCTCGAACGCCTCTAAAGCATTGTCGCCCGGGTGATCAAGGCAATAGTCCATAAAGTTGTCGGTGGCCTCGCCAAGTACTTCTGGTACGTACTGGGTGGTGTTCTTCTTCCCCAGCCTGTAACCATGAGCAAGTGCAATCGCGATTTCCCGATCCTCCCCGGACAGGATCATGATGTCCTTGCACTTTTTGTCCTTCAGGTCTCTGGGCGCGGAAAGCTCTCCGGCAAATGCAGTTGAGCCACCAAGGCACAACATTGTGAAGGTAACGGCAACCGCAAGGACTCGATGTGATTTGTACATAAGAAACTCCTGTCTTGTTTTCTGATTAGCGATTAACTACCAGCCATGCAGGCGTCATAGGCAGTTTTGTATGTCTGGTTTTTTCTGTGGGTGTTGTTTACACCACCGGCTACGGCCCCGAGCGCAGCACCACGCTTGGCGGCTTTACGGTTGTCGCCAACAATGGCGCCAAATACGGCACCTCCCGCAGCACCAACTGCTGCCCCGCCCATAACACTGTTTGAATCACGCTCCGCACGGTCGGCGCGTGCAGCACAATCCGCCGCAGATTGCCCAAATACCGGCGTTACCAGGCAGAAAGCCAGGGCGATTGGGGTGATAGCTGCCAGATTCCACATTGTTTGATTTCGTAACATTCACGTTCTCCCGTATATGTTTGCTTCCACGATCAGGCGGGGCACATGGAGGAACTATTAACTGTTGCCTCGCCGGCAGATCGTTACTTCACTTCTTTCTTCGATTCGTTCGGGTCCGCACCTTTCCGGTCATAGGCGCCAAACAGCCCAGAATCAAGGCCTTTGCAATCAAACACACCCTTCAGCGCGATGTTGGCGATCTCAGGGCCGTCTTCAGTCAGTTGCCTTCAGGAACATTTATAATTTGACTTTGAATGATTCACTATGACATAGATCAAATAACAGCAGGAATGAGGCAAATTGCTGCAGATGCCGTCAGCATCAGTGGTGTCATATTGACTGTGAATAACAACGAAAAATGTTAGAAGTCCAGATCCTTGCAGGACTTAATGAATCATGATTATTCAAATGTTTTTGGGTCAGCGTTATTTGACCCTGCTGCTGCCTGTCCTGGTTAATCAACTAGGCTACACTGCACAGGTGTCTGACTTTGATGGATTAGGGTTTCAACAGCCTTCACTGCGTTCCTGTAAGGCGGGCCCTCCCTTGGCCACAAGCCGACATTCATAAGTTTAAGCATCAATCAAATATGAATAAAGCCTTCATCTTTAATGATATGCAGATCAGATCCCCTATTTTATGAATTCCGGGTTTTCATAACCTGGATTTGGATATGTATAAAATCCCTCCCCAGTACTGACACCCATTTTTCCCTTATCTATGTAGTTTTCTTTGATCATTTTTGCGCGCGCCAGTAAATTTTCGTCGCCAAGTTTTTCGCCCCATAATTTATCGATGTTATACATCGTTTTCATACCGATTACATCCATTATGCCAAATGGCCCCATTTTAGCGCCCGTGCTGATCATCCACGTTTTATCGATACTTTCAACATCGGCCACACCTTTAAACAGTAGGTCTCCTGCAGCTGATAACAAAGGTATTAATAAAGAATTCAACACATAACCATTCTGTTCTTTGTGTATAGGAATTGGAACCATGCCGATTTCCCTGGCGAATTCGACGACCCGGTCAAACGTTTCCTGATCTGTGCCTGCATGCCCCATGACTTCACCGATATTGGCGTCCCATATGCCATTGGCGAAATGCAAGGCGACAAATTTACCGGGGCGGCCTGTCTCTTCCGCATACTCGCTGGGTAATGTTGTCGAAGAGTTAGTTGTGAAGATGGTTCTTGCCGCTGCTACTTTTGCCAGTTCGGTATAAAAACGCTTTTTAACTTCAACATCTTCTGGAATTGACTCGCTGATGATGTCGGCATCTTTAACCGCATCTGCCAGGCTTGTTGTATAACTTAATCGGCTATGGGTCTGATCGATGTCCTGCTGAGAGGCGCCTCGTGTTTTCATGAACAGTTCAGCAAATTGCTGGTGTGATTTCCTGCACCGTTCAAGACCTTTATTGGACGGACCATAAACAATTACATTGAATCCCATGAAAGCAGTTTGCCAGGCAATTTGAGCGCCAAGTACACCCGCACCTGCTATTGTTACGTTATTAATATCCATTCACTGGTACTCCAAAATATTAAATAGTTATAAGTACTTTACATCCACTGCTTTCAGCAAGTATACGAATGACGGCCTTGGGTTGACCACCGTCTTTTGGTAAATCCTGTTTCATAATAATCCCTTTGTCCGTTGTCGGTCGATTTTGTTGAAAAAATCCGTGTTTGTGTGAAGGCAATGACTGGGGCCGGCCATTTGGCAAGGGGTGATCTCCTTGATGTGCCATCATCGGTCTAGGGAGCCTCTGATTAATTGAATCTAGGTAAACCACCGCCTTTGGCGGTGCGACACGACAAGGCTCTGCCGTTCCGTCGTGCGTTGTAAGAAGATTGGCCTCCCATTGAACCGGCAAGTTCTAACAGGAGGCCAATATGAGAGAGTGGCAGAGCCAAGCTCACGTTAAGCATTATTGCAGATATCACATTGTATTTGTGCCGAAGTATCGTAAGCAGTCGATCTACGGGACATTACGGAAGGAAATTGGAGGGATTTTTCGAGAGTTATGTCGTCAGGGAGGGCTAGAGTTAGTGGAGGGTTATGCGATGCGGGATCACATTCACATGCTGTTGATGATACCGCCGAAGTTCAGCGTGGCGCATACGGTAGGATTTTTGAAGGGAAAGTCGGCGATCCGGATTTTCCGGGAGCACCTGCAGGTGAGGCGGAATTTCACGGGTCGTCATTTCTGGGCCCGGGGTTATTGCGTGAGTACAGTAGGATTAGAGGAGCATGTGATCCGGGAGTATATTCGTAATCAGGAGCGGGAGGAGAAGCGTCAGGAGCAGATGCGACTGGCAGGGCTTTAACAATAGCCCCCTCCGGGGGCTTTCATCATACCACCCGCTCTGCGGGTGGTAGCTGATTATCCTCTGATAATACGTGAACCTGTTTGATATGGAAGGTAGAGCGATGCGCCAAGAGACTTTACCCGATAGTTGCATAAATCCTGGTTTTGAAAGCTGGTT
>Ga0316191_10000315_pt1 | contig 30524 bp, 24 predicted proteins | sample Eddworburr2cm_MG_FD_204928 | JGI IMG/M metagenome (GOLD analysis project Ga0316191, IMG submission 204928) | Coastal sediment microbial communities from Maine, United States - Eddy worm burrow 2 cm | ecosystem: Environmental > Aquatic > Marine > Coastal > Sediment | place: USA: Maine...
CCACGGCCCAGAACGTGGGGATTCAGTGTGCGGTACAACCCGTGGTATGGATGGAGCTTCGGGTTGAGCTGGAGCAACGGCCCGTTCACATTCTCCATCGGCTACGGCGGTTACGGCGGATGGTGGGGGCCTCGCGGTTACGGTTACGGCTACCACCGGGGTTATCGTCACGGCTATCATCACGGTTATCGCGCCGGGTACCATGCCGGGCAGCGGCAGGCCCACCGCGACAACCTCTACAACCGGCCCGACAATCGCAAGCGAAACGCCGACCGGCCGGCGACATCGAACCGACCGAGTGCCGGCACCGCTGCCGGCAAGCCGAACAACGTCTACACCGACAAGAACGGCAACGTCTACCGCCGCGACGACGACGGTTGGCAGAAGCGCGAAGGCAACGACTGGAAGAAGACCGATGGGGTGCCGGGAGCCGGCGATCAGGCGGTGAGGCCGAGCGATCGACCGTCGACCGCGGAGCAGCGCCCCTCCACCGGAGACGCGCGGCCATCGACCGGCAAGCAGGACCGGCCCTCGAGTTCTCCGGGATCAGGCGCGGCGGCGAAGCCGTCCACCGGCAGCACCCGACCGTCCACGAGTCAAGGGGCATCGGGGCTCGAGCGCGACTACCAGGCCCGCCAGCAAGGCACCTCCCGAACCAACAACTACAACCACAGCCGTAGCGCATCCCCCAGCAGAGGATCCCGGGGCGGCGGAGGCCGCCGCCGCTAGGGTTGACCCCACACCGAGAGATCTAGCTCAGGAAGTGGTATCGAATGAGGATTGCCGCGAGGCCGGTCCCGTAAAAGAGGGGGTAGAGCCAGCGGCCTCTGCGATCGAAGGCGAGGCCGAGATCGGAGTGCTTGCGGTATCGTCTCGCGCTGAGCACGTTCGAGATAAAGGTGGCCCCAACGGCGATGTACGACCACAGCATCACGCGGTCCATTATCGTGAGGTACGGGACGCGCGGCAGATCTCCGAGGGCGGCGAACTGGAAGGCAACGAGGGTCAGCACGGCCGTCGCGACCTGCCGCTGTCGTTGGGCCAGTGCGTCCCGAGTGAGCCAGAACGTGGACCACGCGACACACACGATGATCACCAGTGGCAGGATGATCTTCCAGAAGTAGAACCCGGATCGCCTCGCGACGTGGATCTCCATCCAGAACTTAGGGTCGGCAGCGGGGCCGATGCCGGTGTCCACCTTCCCCAGCTCCCACTCGGCCATCTCGAAGCGGCGATCGAATCCCATTCGGTTCGTCGACTCGGTGAGGAGCACGCGCCCGCCGTCGGCGCGCCATGGGTAGGTGTCCAGGACGATCCGCAGGGTTTGCCGGTCGAGGGGGAACAACCTGAAGTCGTAGCGCGCCGTCAGGCGCGTGTTCACCTTGGTCTGAAACTCCACCGTCCCGTCCGAGAAGATGATCACGCGGTCGTTGGTGATCTCAGGCTCCCCGAGCTGAGTCGGGAGGATGAGTCCCGGCCACCAGATCTCTCCCCGGTCTTGAAGCATCGCTTTCGCGGGAAAGGAGCGACGGTCCGAGCCCTCCTCGGAAGCGTCGAACGAGAGGCGCGGTTCGCACCAGATCATCCCGCCGTATCCCTGGAACCGGAAGGAGTTCGCGGCCGGGTCGATGCGGTCGATGGCCTGAACGAACAGGAACACCTCGACCCGCGTCTCCCCGTCGCCGTTGGGAGGAGACAGTGTGGAGACCGCACGGTCACTCACCACGGCATTGCCGTAGTCCACGTGAGCGCACGCCGAGGGAGAGCTCCGCGGGTCGATCCGCAGGATCTCCTGAAGCGTGAAGGTCTCCGGCCGAGCAGTTTCCTGTGCCGTCACCGGCCATCCGATGGTGACGGCAAGACCAGCGACGACCGCGAGCAGCCGTGAAATCAGGAGTCGATCTCTTGGGCCGGGACGCTTTCCGGCTCGTCCTCGTCGTCCTCGACTTCATCCGCCGCCGCGGTCTCGTCAGCGGGCCGGATCGTGAATTTCCCGAAGGCGACACCGAGATCGAAGCCGCGTCCGGTCCCGGCGATCGCCAGAGACACCTCGCCCTTGGTCAGAGCCTGGGCGCCGGCAGAGCCCACCGCACCGGCATGGGCCTCGGCTTGGGCGTAGCCTCCGAACGTCTCGTCGATGTTCTTGACCTTCGAGAAGTTTCCGGAGGCGTCGACCAGCTCCGACTTGCCCGCGGTCAGTCCGCCGCCCGTCGTCTTGATCGTGACCTTGGCGGTCTGGCCGTTGTCACAGGTGATCGTGCCCTTGCCCTTCATCGTCTTGTAGAGCGCCGACCAGCCCTTCAGATCGAAGGTGATCGAACACTGGGTCATCTTGTCGTCGGTCGATTCGGCCTTATCTTCCTTGCCTTCGGCCTCGGTCTCGGCTACCGCGGGCACCACAGCGAGCATCCCCAGCACGGCAACGGTCACGAAGCATCGAATCCACTTGGCAGGCATCTTCGGTTCCTCCATGGGTCGGTCGGGGCATTCGCCGCCGTTGGTACCGGCCCTTTGATTCCCCCTTGGGGCGGTCATTGTACAGGTCGTGGTCAAATCCGCCGCTACTCGGGGTCCACCGCACGAACCAACCACTGTTGGCTGAACCAGTAGTAGCGAGAACCGTCAGCGTTCGGCGCCGTGCAGTTGTATCGATTGCGCCCGTCGGGCAGATCCCGGGCGGCCTGAACGGCGAAGCGGCGCTCGGGCTCGAGCCATTCGACATCGACCTGGCCCTGGCCGCCGACGAAGCAGGCCAGCTGGGCCAGCCGCGCGTCGCTCGACCCCAGCCCGATCTCCAACCTCGGGCGCCTCGAGGAGGTCAGCGGATCCCACGGATCGACCGAGACCACGGCAAGCGGCAGGGAGGCGGCCTTGACCTTGAAGTCGTCGAGATCCGCGAACTCTTCCGCCATGGCGTAGCGCGGAAGGGAGCGCGGGTCACTCCCACTTCCCAACGCTCCGGATTGCTGGCCCCACGCGACGTAGCCCATCTCCGCCACCAGGTTCGCCAGCGGTTCGTCGTACTCGCCGTAGGGGTAGGCGAACAGCATCGGCGCCGAGCCGAGCTCTTCCTTCAGCCTCCGCTGGGCAAGGTCGATGTCGGTGCGGACCCGCTTGGCCCACGCCTCCTCGCTCTCGCCGGGTCTGCGCTCGACCAGCGAGTCGTGGGTCGCGGTGTGGTTGGCGAAGGTCGCTCCGTGCTCTTTCATCTCCCGCATCCGGTCCCAGGTCAAGTAGCCCCGCAGTTTCTGGTCCACGGGGTCGGTGCAGGCGAAGACCGTGAATGGCCAGCCCCGCTCGCGCAGTCTCGGAAACGCCTCGGTGAAGATCGAGTCGTAAGCGTCGTCGATCGTGATCGCCACCGTGCGGTCCGGGAGAGTCTTCCCCTTCGAGATGGCGCTCACGATCTCCGCGAGCGGCAGCACGCGGTAGCCTGCCTCGGCAAGATGGCTCAGGTGGGCGTCGAATTGCTCGAGGGTCACGCTGGTCGAGGGATGGCGATTCTCCCCGAAGCGGTGATAGATGAACGCCGCCGCGTGGGGCTCGGCCGCGCGCGGATGCGACGAGACCATCCCGACCAGGAGAGCCACTCCCAGGATCGACCCCAGTGCCACACCGCTGCGGAGCCTCGATCCCGTCGCTGTTTCTCCAGGGTCGTCGTTGCGCGGCATCATCGACACGAAGTTTACCCCTCCCTTGACCCTCCGCCTACGCCGAGGCAGACTGTGCTCCTTGCACGGCCGGATGCGCTCGGGTTTGGTCCAGTGAAACTTCCACTTCGAATCACTCTGGGTCTCCTTGTCGGCCTGTACCCGTCGGTCGTGCCGGCGGACGCCATCATCGTCACCAAGGCGATGACCGCCACCACGATCGCCGAGGTCTTCATCGAGGAAGACGCGGTGACTGTCGCTCTGGAGATCGGATTGCCCGACCTCGAGGGATTCCCCGATCTCCTTCCGGACCCTCTCTACGAGCGGTTGGGGCACGACCCCACGCCGCTGACCGAGCGTATCCCGCGCTTCTTCCGCGAGGGATTCGTCGTGCGCCCGCGCCAAGCTCAACGAGGTCGAGTCCGAGCACTCCGGCCTCGACGGCGAGGTCGGCTTCGTATCGCAATCTACCTGGAACGTCGCCGGATCGGTGGGGCACTGGGGCCACATCCACCAGCGCAAGAACCAGTACCAGGCCCGCGTCACGGTCAAGGCGATCGAAGGAGCCTGGAAGATCACCAACCTCGAGCTGCTTCAAGAAGAGCGACTCTAGTCTTGACCCCCTGAAGGTGAAGCGGTGATTAGGATCAGCGATCTCGAGTTCGACTACGGTGAAGGAGATTTCAGGCTTCGGATTCCCGAGCTGAATGCCGAGCGTGGATCCAGTGTGGCATTCGTCGGCCCGAGCGGCTCCGGCAAGACCACCCTGCTCAACCTCATCGCGGGAATCGTGACCCCTCGACGAGGGACCATCGAGGCCGGCGAAGTCGACGTCACCTCGCTTTCCGACGGCGCCCGCCGCGATTTCCGGATCCGGAACGTCGGCCTGATCTTCCAGGAGTTCGAGCTGCTCGAGTACCTCAGCGTGCTCGATAACATCCTTCTGCCGTATCGGATCAACCCGTCCATGCGTCTCGACCGCGACGTTCGTGAACGCGCCCGGGACCTCGCCGGACAGGTCGGGATCGCCGATAAGCTATCGCGCCATCCCGACCACCTCTCCCAGGGCGAGCGTCAGCGCGTCGCGGTCTGTCGTGCGGTCCTCCCCGAGCCGTCGCTGCTGCTGGCGGATGAGCCGACCGGGAACCTCGACCCGGCCAACACCGAGCGGGTGCTGGACATCCTGTTCGACTTCGCCGGCCGGAGCCGGGCAACGCTGCTGACCGTCACCCACGAGCGAGACCTCCTGCCACGGTTCGAGCGCGTCATCGACTTCAAGAAATTTCATGCCTCCGAGAGGGGAGCGGCGTCATGAGACAGACGCTCTACCTCGCGGCGCGGTACCTCGCCTTCCACCGCATCAAGACGGCAATCCTGATCACGTCGATCACGTTGATCCTTTACCTTCCGGTAGGATTGCGGGTCCTGGTCGCCCAGAGCTCGGAGCGGCTCACCGCCCGTGCCATGGCCACGCCGCTGATCGTGGGCGCGAAGGGAAGCCCCCTCGAACTGGTCTTGAACAGCCTCTATTTCGGATCCGACGTACCGGAAAAAATGCGCTATGCCGAATCGATTCGCATCGCCGACTCGGGACTCGCCCTGGCCATTCCGATGTACACACGCTTTCATTCTCAGGGTCACCCGATCGTCGGCACCGGATTCGAGTACTTCCGATTCAGGGGGCTGCAGGTCGAGTCCGGTCGGCAGATCGCGATGCTCGGAGAATGTGTGCTCGGCTCACGCGTGGCGGCGACGCTCGGCGTGGGTCCGGGCGACTCCGTCGTCTCGTCTCCCGAGAACGTCTTCGATCTCGCCGGCGTCTATCCTCTCAAGATGCACGTGGTGGGGATCCTGGCATACTCCGACAGCCCCGATGACGACGCCATCTTCGTCGATCTCAAGACCGCCTGGGTCATCGAGGGCCTGGGGCACGGCCACCAGGATCTCTCCGCGCCGGAGGCGGCGAGCACGGTACTGTCCCGCGAGGGCGGCAAGGTCACCGCCAACGCTTCCGTGGTGCAGTACACCGAGATCACACCCCAGAACATCGATTCCTTCCATTTCCACGGCGACCTCTCGGGCAATCCGGTCACCGCGGTCATCGCGGTTCCTCCCGATCAGAAAGCGTCGGCGATCCTGCAGGGGCGCTACCAGGGAGAAGGCGAGAAGGCACAGATCGCGCATCCCGTGACGGTGATGGACGAGCTGCTCGACACCATCCTGACGGTTCAGAGCTTCGTGGTCGCCGGCGCCATCGTGGTCGGGGCCGCGACCTTGGCCTCGGCCGCGCTGGTATTCATGCTGTCGCTGAGGTTGCGGCGTCGTGAGATCGAGACGCTCTTCAAGATCGGCGGCTCGCGACGGGCGGTCGGCACCGTGATGGTCTCCGAGATCGTCGCGGTGCTCCTCGCCGGAGTGATCCTGGCGGCAGGGTTGACCTTCTTGACCAGCCAGTTCGGGTCCGTGGTGATACGAGCTTTGATAAGGATGTGAGGGCAACGGAAGGAGTCGAACGATGAGACATCAAGGATTCACCCTCCTGGCACTGACTCTCGTGGCCATCGGCTGCGGTGCCCCCGAGCCAGGCGACGCACCGGCCGTGGCTCCCGCTACGCACGATGCCAAGCTCTCGGTCTACGTCGTCAACTACCCCCTGGCCTACTTCGCGGAACGAATCGGGGGCGATCTCGTCGACGTCGACTTCCCGGCACCCCCCGATGGCGATCCCGCGTTCTGGGTTCCCGACGCCGACAGGGTGGCCGCCTACCAGGGCGCCGACCTGATTCTGCTCAACGGCGCCGGTTACGCCGGGTGGGTCGATCGTGTCACGCTGCCCCCGTCGAGGCTTGTGAACACCTCGATGAGCTTCAAGGACCGCTACGTCGTCAGCGAGGACGCCGTCGTCCACAGCCATGGACCCGAGGGCGAGCACGATCACGGAGACACCGCGTTCACCACCTGGCTCGACCCGACGCTCGCCATCGAGCACGCCGCGGCAATCCGGGACGCGTTCGCCGCCGCCAGGCCTGAGCACGAGGCCGTCTTCGCGGGAGGCTTCGAGTCGCTGAAAACCGACCTTCTGGAGTTGGACGCGAGTCTCGAGCAAGTCACGGCAGGACAGGCGCAAACGCCCGTGCTGGGCTCACACCCCGTCTACCAGTATCTCTCACGGCGCTACGAGCTGAATCTCCGCAGCGTGCACTTCGAGCCCGACGAGGATCCGGACGCGAAAGGCTGGCAAGCTCTCGACGAGATACTGTCCGAGCACCCGGCCCGGTGGATGCTGTGGGAGGCGGAGCCTCTGGCCACCACCGCCGAGAAGCTCGAGGGGCGTGGCGTCGCGAGCGTGGTCTTCGACCCTTGCGGCAACGTCCCGGAGGAGGGCGACTTCCTCACCGTCATGCAGAGGAACCTCTCGAACCTCGAGCGATTCCTCGCGGGTCCCTAGAACAGGCGCGAACGCGTTGCCGAGCGTTCGAGCTCCAGCAGGGTGGCTTTCCGGTCGAGGCCTCCGCCGTAGCCGGTGAGGCTGCCATCTCTACCGATCACTCGGTGGCACGGGATGACGATCGGGAGGGGATTGGCACCGTTTGCGGCGCCCACCGCGCGCACGGCGGCGGGTCTGCCGATTCGCGTCGCGATCTCGCCGTAAGAAACAGTCTCACCGTACGGGATGGCCTCGACGGCCTTCCAGACGGCGATCTGGAACTCCGTTCCTGTCGGTGCGAGGTCGAGATCGAAGCTAACGAGCTGACCCGCGAAATAGGCCTCGAGCTGTGCGGTCGGATCCTCGAGAAGCCCGTCGTCATGAACCCAGTCGGACTCCGGCGTGCACCGATGGCCCTCCCGTTCGAAGGCGATCGATCGAAGGCCATCGCCATCTCCCGCGATCAGCAACCGCCCGACCGGACTCTCGACCCACCGAAACCGCATTACCGACGCGCTCGTTTTCCCGTCAGCCGTCATCGCGCACTCCCGCACCACAGGTGCATCGCCGCATAGGCCCGCCACGGCCGCCATGCCTCTGCCCGCGCTCGGAGCTCCGTGGGCTTGATCCGGCGGTCGCCGGTCGTCAAGGCCGTCAACAGGCCCAGGTCCGATTCGGGAAAGGCGTCCGGATCGCGCAGCGCCCGCATCGCGACGTACTCGACGGTCCAGGGTCCGATCCCCGGAAGATCCGCGAGAGCCCGTCGCACGTTCTCGGAACTGGCGGTTTCCCCAAAGTCCAGCTTCCCGTCCCGGACCGCCCTTGCAAGATTCTCCACCGCCCTTGCTCTCGCCGCCGGTAGGCCAACGGCCTGCGGGTCGAGCGCGCACAATTCCGACGGCCGCGGGAAGAGCCGTTCCAGTCCGTCAAAGACCGGCTCGCGCATTTCCCGGCCGTACAATCGAGTCAACCGCCCGGCCAACGTCGTTGCGCCCTTCACGGAGACTTGCTGTCCGAGGATCGCCCTCACGGCAAGCTCGAACCCGTCCCACGCTCCCGGGACCCGAAGACCGGGCCGTGCCCGAACCGCGCGTGCGAGCCGACGGTCTCCCCGAAGACGCTCCGAGATCTCCGAGGTGTCGGCGTCGAGATCGAACAGCTGGCGAACTCGGCTCACGATCGCGAACAGCGTCCTCGAATCGGGGTGGTGAATTGTCAGAACCAGCGCGTGATCGCCCGACGCCGGCCGGACCTCGAGCGCGCCGACACGCCCGTCGATCTCGATGGTCCTGCGATAGACCTCACCCTCGATCCGCTCGACCCCCGGGGTGGCCCGCGGTCCGAGGAAACCGACCATCGCTCCCCAGTCCAGGGGCGGGCGATAGCTCAGCTTCAGGGACCACCCACTCGATGTCGGGCTCACGCCCCCATCACGTGCCAGGCGACGGACGTCCCGCGGGGTCCGGTCGTAGGTCTTGCGAAACGCTTCGTTGAAGCTGCGCACGCTTCCGAACCCCGACGCCAACGCGATCTCCGCCACCGGAAGCCGGGTCTCGTCCAGCAGCTTCTTGGCAAAGTGCAATCGCTGGGTCAGGGCGACCGACTTGGGCGACGCACCGAGGTGCCGCGTGAACAACCGACGAAGGTGACGCGTCGTGACCCCGAGTCGCTCCGAAAGCTCCTCGACGCTACGCCCATGAAATCCACCCTCCGCCACCAGCCGCAGGGTCCGCGTGACGGTAGTCGAGGCCCCGTTCCAGGCAGGACTCCCGGGCGCCGACTCCGGCCGGCACCGCAAGCAAGGCCTGAACCCGGCCTCCGCCGCCGCCCCGGCCGTCGGGTAGTACCGCACGTTCCGCCGCGCCGGTGTCCGAGCCGGACAGATTGGCCGACAGTAGATTCCCGTCGAGGTCACGGCCACGAAGAATCGCCCATCAAATCGTCGATCTCGCGAAAGCCGCGCCCTCTCACAAGCATCAGAATCAAGTTGCATGCGAGGACTATAGCCCCACCCCGAGTTCAATACTGGCGGTTTTCGGACCTCGATGCTCAGCCTTCTCCAACCCCCGAGAACACCTTCGCGCAGTCCGGGCCGAGGCTCCCGGGCGGGCACCCCCCTGCTCCCGGCGGCCTGTGAAAGCGAGAAGGGCCCCACAACGGCCCGCCGAGCTTTCGCCGGAGCGACGAGGGAGACACGACGTCGACCGAGGAGCGCTCGCCGGGAGCAGGGGGGTGCCCGCCCGGGACCCTCGGCCCGGACTGCGCCCCCGGCACGTCATCCGTTTCCGGTGGGCAGTGTCAATATCTATAACCATTTTACAGTCAATGATTTACAGGTGTTCATCATCGAACAAAGAAACCCGAATAGAAATGATTGCAGGGGGTATATCATAGTGATATCATAGTAATGTCACCCAAAGGAGGACTCCCATGAACGCCGAAAAGCCCCGCTCCGCCATCTCCGGCTACCCGATGCTCCTGCTGGGCATCCTGCTTCTGGCCCTGGCGGTGACTTCCCTGGTCTTCGCGATCCGGACGGAGCAATTGCTCCTGCTGATCCCGCTGTTCAGTTGTCTTCTCCTGGGAATCCTGACCCTCATAGGCCTGTTCATCGTCAACCCGAACGACTCGAGGGTCCTGGTCCTGTTCGGCACCTACATGGGAACGGTCAAGGCCTACGGTTTCTACTGGGCCAACCCGTTCCTGGTCAAAAAGAAGATCACCCTGCGCGCCAGGAACTTGAACGGTGAGAAGATCAAGGTCAACGACAAGGCCGGCAATCCCATCGAGATCGCGGCGGTGGTGGTGTGGCAGGTCGAGGAGACCTTCAAGGCATCGTTCGACGTCGACGACTACGAGCACTACGTCGTCGTGCAGAGCGAGGCGGCAGTCCGACACCTCGCCGGCTCCTACCCCTACGACACGTTCGACGATCAGGACGAGGAGGGGCTGACCCTCCGCGGGGGCGCCGACCAGGTCAGCGAGGTCCTGGAACAAGAGCTCGCCGAGCGGTTCTCACGCGCCGGCATCAAGGTCATCGAAGCCCGGCTCAGCCACCTGGCCTACGCCCCGGAGATCGCCGAGGCGATGCTGCGTCGGCAGCAGGCATCGGCCGTGGTCGCGGCCCGGACCCAGATCGTCAACGGCGCGGTGAGCATGGTCGAGATGGCCCTCGAGAAGCTCTCGGAAAAACACGTCGTGGAGCTCGACGAGGACAAGAAGGCCGCCATGGTGAGCAACCTGCTCGTCGTGCTGTGCAGCGAGTCGTCGGCGTCGCCCGTGGTGAACGCCGGAACGCTCTACCAGTAGCCCCGACGCCGTGGCCCAGCGAAAGAAGTTCCTCCTCAGGATGAGTCCCACGCTGTGGGAGGAGCTGAATCGCTGGGCCGCGCAGGAGTTCCGGAGCGTCAACGGTCAGATCGAGTTCCTGCTTCAGCGGGCCGTGGACGAGCGTCGGAAGCAATTCCCGGAGGGCGAGATGGACCGGGACGACCGCGCCGACATCTGAGCTACTCACCTCGCTTCTTCAGCTCGTACAGCATCCGCCGCGCGTCCAGATCCTGCGGCGACAGCTCTACGAGCGTCTCGGCGTAACCGATCGCCAGCTCCCTCGCCCCGCTCTCCGCGCCGATCGTCACCAACGCCAGAAGAACGTCGCGATCCGCCGGGTGATGCCGGTGGACCGTCTCCAGGACCTCGATGGCCCGCGAGCTCCGGCCGAGATCGTTGAGAGCGATCCCTAGCACGTAGCCGTAACGCGCGCGGTCGGGACGGAGCTCGGCGGCGCGCTCCAGCTCCACGATCGACTCGTCGTAGTTCTTCATGCGGGCCAAAGTGAGACCCAGGGCGTGGCGGACGTCGCCGTCGTCCGTGAGCTCCAGCGCCCGCCGAAGCACCTGCGCGCCCTCGACATCACGACCCTGCATGCGGCACAGATCCGCGTAGTTGACGTAGGCCGGGATGAACGCCGGATCGATGCGCAGTGCCGTCTCGAAGGCCCGCTCCGCTTTCTCGATCTCACCGAGCTGTGCGTGCAGCGTTCCGAGATTGATGTGAGACTCGGGGCGCTCGGCATTGGCGCGCTCGGCCTCGCGGTACTCCTCGAGAGCGAGGTTCAGCGCCACGAGTTGCTCGGGCGTCATCAGCTCTGCCGGCACCGGCGCGAGGATCCTCGCCGCCGCGGTCCTCACCAGCCGCACCGGGTCGTCGAGAAGCGGCGCGGCGATCCGGACTCGGTCCCGCGGGCTGGCAATCTCGGCAGCATCGAGTGCGACCGCCCGAACCAGGGGACTCTGATCGTTCACGGCTTTCTCGATCGAATGGACCGACTCCGTCGCCGGGTACGCTCGCAGCATCTCGAGAGCGGTGGCACGCACGATCGCGGGATACTCCCGGGCACCGTCCAGATTGATCAGCCCGCGGTGCGCACCGGGCCGCCCCTCACGCGCCGCGTGGAGGATCTCGGCGAAGTGCGGCGCCGGGCTCCAGCCCGGGCCACGCCACCCGCGGATGGCCTCGGCCGCCCAATGTGGCGAGCGCTCCACGTGGCAGCCATTGCAGGCATTCGGCACGTCGATGGTAGCCGTCAGGTCGGGCCTGGGAATTCTGAAGCTGTGGTCCCCGCGGGGGTCCACGACCATGTAGTCGCGCTTGACCATGTGACAGGACGTGCACAGCGCTGCCTCGGTTCCCGGCTCGTGGAAGTGGTGCGAAGGGGTGTCGAACACCGTCGGCAGGTGGCAACGCGCGCAGACCCCGTTTCCGGTGCCGTACAGACGAAGGCTATGAGGGTCGTGGCAATCGGAGCACGTCACGCCCTCGTGGTACATCTTGCTCTGCAGGAACGACCCGTAGACGTAAACCTCGTCTAGGATCTGGCCGTCCGCGTAGTACAGACCGGGATCGAGCAGGGCCGGGCGGTGGGTGTCCATGAGCGGTCGCCCGTGGACGTAGTCGTCGTGCAGCGCGGTTCGGCGCGAGTGGCAGCGGGCGCAGGTCTCGATCTCCATTCGCGAGGCCCGCAGAACGCTCCTTCGCGCGATGCCGGTTTCGGGGTCCATGAACCACTGGGCGTCGTCGTGAGGGTCGAGGCGCACGACCAGCCCCATCGAATCATCGGTCCGTAGTGGGTCATTCGGCGCCGATTCCGCCCACGTGACGTGGTTCGAGCCGGGTCCGTGGCATGCCTCGCAGGCGACGTCGATCTCGGACCAGGTCGTCTCGAAACGGTCCTCCGCCAGGTCGTAGTTCTTGCGGAGGTTCGTCGAGTGGCACTCAGCGCACATGTAGTTCCAGTTCTGGCTCGCCGCGGTCCAGTGCAGTGGGTCGTCGTGGCGAATGGGTTCGTCCGGATAGAGGTGGAACCACCGTTGCCCGCCCGCCTCCGCGGGACGCGAATCCCAGCACAGGCTCAACGTCTGAAGCCGCCCGCCGGGAAACTCGATCAGGTACTGCTGCAGAGGATGGACGCCGAAGGTGTAGGCGATCTCGTAGTCGGCGAGCTCGCCGTCGGGTCCGTCGGTCCGGACGAAGAACTTCCCGTCACGCCTGAAAAAGGTCGACGTCACCCCGAACCAGGTGTGGGACGCGTCGTCAAAGTTCCCGAGGACCGTGTTCTCGTCGGCGACGCTCATGGCGAGATCGTGGTCCGACCCCGTCCAGGCATCGTATTCGGGTCGGTGGCACTCCGCGCAAGCCACGCCGCCGACGTACGCGGCCACCGCCGCCTCGCCGCCGGAAGAAGGCGACGACAGGTCGGCCGGAGTCTGGCATCCCGCGAGGAGAAGCATCGCCGAGAGCCACGACGCCACCGCTACGTTTCTCACAGCCCGGCTCCCTGAAATAACAGCCCTCAGGTCGGCGCGAAGCTACCACATCAGGCCGAATGAGGAGGCGGGCCTCCCTTTTTTGACCGCTTTCGTCTTGAGCTCCGCTCGCCCAAATGCACAAATCGCAATGGCCGACGTCGTGAGACGGAGATGGGGCTTCCCTCAGCCGTGGTCTTCGAGGGAGAATGGAGGCCGCTCGATGCCAGCCTTTCGAGAGCTCGAGAGAGACGATTGATGACAGAGGCGTCCACCCATTACTCGGGCATTCTCGTGGTCGTGCCTCCCCTCCACTTCGATGACTGCCGTCGAGCCCTCGACGACCTGCCCGGCGTCGAGGTTCACCACTTTCACGCCGAGAGCGGCCGGATCGTGGTCGTCCACGAGAGCGCGAGCCTGGAAGAACAGGAAGAACGGCTCCTCCAGATTCGCGCGCTTCCGAATGTCGCCCTCGCGGAGCTCGTCTATCACTACCTCGACTCGGAATCGGCGGCCGCGGAGTCCGTGACCGCCCGCGATCCACAGGAGCATGGTCGATGATCCAAAGACCTTCGCGACGAGAGTTCATCAAGGCCAGCGTGGCGGCTGCGGCGGCAGCCTCCGTCGGGCTGCCGGGGGTCTCGGTGCTGGCCGACCCCGGGTCGGGCTGGCGGTGGGACAAGGGGGTCTGCCGGTTCTGCGGCGTCGGCTGTGGCATCCAGATCGCCACCAGCAACCGCAAGATCGTGGCGGTCAAGGGTGACCCGGACTGCGAGGTGAACCGCGGGCTGCTGTGCATCAAGGGATACGCCAACGCGGAAATCTCTTACGGCGCCGACCGCCTCACCCAGCCGCTGTTGCGGATGACGAACGGCAAGTTCGACAAGAACGGCGACTTCGTCGCGGTCAGCTGGGAGCAAGCCTTCGACGAGATGGAGCGGCAGTTCAAGCGGGTCTACGGCGAGCTCGGCCCCACCGGACTCGCCGTCATGGGCTCGGGGCAGTACACCGTCCAGGAAGGCTACGCGGCCGTCAAGCTCGTGAAGGCCGGCTGGAGGTCGAACAACATCGACCCCAACGCCCGGCACTGCATGGCGTCGGCGGTGGCGGCCTTCATCCAGAGCTTCGGAATCGACGAGCCCGCCGGCAACTACGACGACATCGAGCTGACCGACACCGTGGTGGCGTGGGGCGCCAACATGGCCGAGATGCACCCCATGCTGTGGGCCCGGGTCGTTGACAAGCGCCTGGCCAATCCCGACTACCGCGTGGTCAACCTGACGACCTTTGCCAACAAGAGCTCCGAGATGGCCGACGCCGAGATCGTCTTCAAGCCCGGTACCGACCTCGCCATCTGGAATTACATCGCCCGCGAGATCGTCCACGGCGACGCCGTCGATCAGGCGTACGTCAAGAGCCACTGCGTCTTCGCGACCGGGCCCTACGACATCGGCTTCGGCATGCGCTCCACCGACGACTTCGCGTTCGCGGCCGAGAAGGACACGCAGAAACGCGAGCGGGTCGTCGCGCTGACCCCGGCCGAAGCCGTCGCGCAGCGCAAGAGCCCGGGAGAGAGCGTTGAGCAGAGCTCCGCCGGGTCGGCCGGCAAACACTGGACGATCACCTTCGAGGATTTCAAGAAGGCTCTCGAGCCCTACACCCTGGACTTCGTGGTCGAGCTCTCCAAGGGAGATCCGGACGAGTCCATCGACGACTACAAGAAGAAGCTCCAGAAGCTCGCCGCCTACTACGCCGACCCGAAGCGCAAGGTGGTGTCGTTCTGGACCATGGGCTTCAACCAGCACATCCGCGGCACGTGGGTCAACGAGCAGGCCTACATGACCCACCTCTTGACGGGCAAGCAGGCCAAGCCCGGCAACGGCGCCTTCTCGCTGACCGGACAGCCGTCGGCCTGTGGCACCGCTCGCGAGGTAGGGACCTTCTCCCATCGCTTGCCCGCCGACATGGTGGTGGCCAACCCCAAGCACCGGGCGAGAAGCGAGGAACTCTGGAAGCTGCCGGCAAAGACTCTCAATCCCAAGGTCGGAAGTCACATCACCAAGATGTTGCGCGATCTCGAGGACCACTCGGTCAAGTGGGTGTGGTCGCAGGTCACGAATCCCTTCCAGTCGACGGCCAACGCCAACCACTGGATCCGGGGCGCGGAGTACGACGACACCTTCATCGTGGTCTCCGACGTCTACCCGACCCTGTCGTGCAAGCTCGCCGACCTGATCCTGCCCTCGGCGATCATCTTCGAGAAGTGGGGGGCGTACGGAAACTCCGAGCGCCGCACCCAGGTGTGGCGCGAGCAGGTGCCACCGCCGGGGGACGCCAGGAGCGACGTCTGGCAGATGCTCGAGTTTTCCAAGCGCTTCACGCTGAAGGAGCTGTGGGGACAGCAAAAGGTGCCGGGCCTGAAGGCCGAAGGATTCGAGGACGGCCTGCTGCCCGACGTCCTCGAGCAGGCGAAGGCGATGGGCTACTCGCCCGACACGACGCTCTACGATCTGCTGTTCAACACCGAGTCGTCGCGGAAGTTCCCGTGGCCCGACCCGGTGAGCAACGGCCACGACAACCACACCGTCATCCACGCCGAGATCGACTGGTTTCCGGAGAAAGCGTTGTTCGAGGAGTACGCCGGGTTCGGCCGCGATCACATGCACGACCTTGCCGACTTCGATACCTATTATCGCGACGATGTCCGCGGCCTGCGATGGCCGGTGATCGACGGCAAGGAGACGCCCTGGCGGTTCAACGAGAAGTACGATCCCTACGTCAAGAAGGGTAGCGGCATCGAGTTCTACGGCCCGGCGCTCAAGGCCTTGCCGAAGGGAAACCTGGACAAGGTGACCGACCCCGAGCCGGTCTCGCTGGCAGGCAAGGCCAAGATCTTCTTCCGTCCCTACGCCGCGCCTGCCGAGAGCCCCGGGGGGGAGTACGACCTGTGGCTCTCCACGGGCCGGGTGCTGGAGCACTGGCACTCGGGGACCATGACCCGGCGCGTTCCGGCGCTCCACGCCGCCGTGCCGACCGCGCAGATCTTCATGCACGCCGCCGACGCCGAGAAGCGTGGCCTCGGGCGCAACGACCTGGCCTGGATCGAGTCCCGGCGGGGCAAGATCACGGCCCGGGTGGAAACCGAGGGTCGCAACCATCCGCCCCGGGGGCTCGTCTACGTGCCATGGTTCGACGAGGGCGTGTTCATCAACCGCGTCACGTTGGACGCCACCTGTCCGATCTCCAAGGAGACGGACTTCAAGAAGTGCGCCGTCAAGGTCTACAAGGCATGAGGGGGCGAGAGATGAGAATCTGCATTGCAATCTGTGTGGCACTCGCGACCGTGGCCTGTGGGGGCGCCGCCCGTGAAGAAGGCATCCCGGCCGACCAGATCGGCCTGAGCAAGGTCGGCATCTCCGATGTACCCACCCCGCCCGGCGTGACGGACAATGCCTCCGAGCCGGGAGAACGGCCTCCGGGTCCGGCGGCGTTCGCCGACGCGCCTCCGGTGGTCTCTCACGGGGTCGCCGAGTTCATCCCGATCACTCTCGACGACAACATGTGCCTCGAATGCCACGCGGTGGAAGAGAAGGTCGAGGGCGAGCCCACGCCCATTCCGGAAAGCCACTACGTCGACCTGCGCAACCAGCCCGACGTCGTCGGCAGCGAGATCGCCGGCGCGCGCTATGTCTGCACGTCGTGTCACGTCGCATCGACCGACGCGGATCCGTTGGTATCAAACACCTTTGGAAGTTAGCGACTGACAGCGCACCAGGAAACATCGGGGAGGAGTCGAAAATGAAAGCGGTCCTGTCGTTCGTCGCGATCGTTGCCCTGCTGAGCCTCCCGGCCATGGCGGCCGAGGAAGAGAAAGAATGCTGGGCGTGCCACGCCACCAGCACGCCGGGGATCGTCGAGCAGTGGAAGAGCTCGAAGCACTTCGATGCCGACATCGGGTGCGTCGAGTGCCACGGCGCCGACAAGGCCGATCCGGACGCCTTCGAGCACTACGGCGAGACCATCGCGATCATCGTCTCGCCCCTCGACTGCTCCCAGTGTCACGAGAAGGAGTTCGAGGAGCAGAAGGGCTCACACCACGCCAAGGCCGGACAGATCCTGGGATCCCTCGACAATCTCCTGGGCGAGGTCGTGGGCGGCCCGCCCGCGGTCAACGCCGGCTGCCGGCAGTGCCACGGGTCCCAGGTCGAGATCGGCAAGGGCGGTCAGCCAACCCTGGCCACCTGGCCCAACACCGGCATGGGGCGGATCAACCCGGACGGCTCGTGGGGGTCGTGCTCGGCGTGTCACGCACGGCACGAGTTCTCGGTCGCCCAGGCCCGGCAGCCCGAGGCGTGCGGCAAGTGCCACCTCGGACCGGACCATCCTCAGATGGAGGTCTGGGAAGAGTCGAAGCACGGGATCCTTTACCACGCCAACCGCGAGAAGCTGAACCTCGACAAGGACAGCTGGGTGGCGGGCAAGGATTACTTCAGCGGCCCGACCTGCTCTTCGTGTCACATGAGCGCCGCCGGCGATCTCGACGTCACCCACGACGTCGGCGAGAGGATCTCGTGGACCCTCCGGCCGCCGATCTCGGTGAAGCTCAACATGGTGATCTTCGAGGACAACAGTAAAGAGGACATCCCCGGCGACAACCCCGATCTGCCCGAGGTCGGGAGCGTCTACAAGGACAAGAAGGTCAAGAAGGTCCTGACGTGGGAGCAGCGCCGCGCCACCATGCAGGAAGTCTGCAGCCAGTGTCATGGTGAGAACTTCGTCAAGGGCGCCTACGACCAGTTCGACGGCGTCGTCATGCTGTACAACGAAAAGTTCGCCGGACCGGCCAAGACGATCATCGGCGAGCTCAAGAAGCGGGAGCTCATCACCGCGGCGGACTTCGACGATCCCATCGAGTGGACCTGGTGGGAGCTGTGGCACCACGAGGGCCGACGCGCCCGCCACGGCGCCGCCATGCAGGGACCCGACTACACCTGGTGGCACGGGATCTACGAGGTCGCCAAGCATTTCTACGAGAAGTTCATCCCGCAGCTCGAGGAAGTCGCCGGCGAGAAGGTCGCCGAAGAGCTCCTCAACGAGTACGTCTACACCGTGCCCGGTCACGAGTGGCACCGCGACGGCATGAGCAAGGACCAGCTGAAGAAGATCCAGCAGTTCTACGAAAAGAGATACGACCAGTAGCCAGCCCCAGCCCAAACTGGGGACAGTACACTCATTTCCGGACTTTCCGGGTTTCGGCCTTCGGACGACGTGGCAATGCATTCGGTGCCGCGACGGGTGAGAGCCGGCTCGGGTCCGCGAAAACCGGAATACCCGGAAATCGGTATGCTGTCCCCAGTTTTTTGGAGGTGTGATGGGTGGTGAGGGCGGGGATTTGAGGGGGCGGCGCGCGCCTATCGAGATGAGTCCGGAGGAGTTTCGTGCCGCGGGGCACGAGTTGGTGGATGCCGTCGCGGAGTTCCTCGAGTCGCTGCCGGGACGGCCGGTCAATCCTGACGAGACTCCTGCCGAGATCCGCTCGGTGTTGCCGGCAGGTGGGCTTCCCGAAGACGGCGCCGATCCGCGCGAGCTGCTGCGGGAGACCGTTCCGCTGCTCGCCGAGCACTCGCTGTTCAACGGCCACCCGCGGTTCTTCGGGTACATCACGTCGTCGGCCGCGCCGATCGGTGCCTTGGCCGATCTGCTGGCGGCGGCCGTCAACCCGAACGTAGGAGGCTGGGAGCTCTCGCCCGTCGCCACCGAGATCGAGCGGCAGTGCGTGCGCTGGATCGCCGAGATGCTCGGCTTTCCGACCGATTGCGGGGGATTGCTGGTCAGCGGCGGCAACATGGCGAACTTCGCCTGCTTCCTCGCGGCGCGCCGCGCCAAGGCGGGTGCGGAGATCCGGGAGCGAGGCCTCGGAAGCAGCGCAGGACAGCTGCGGGTCTATGCTTCCGAGGAGACCCACACCTGGATCCAGAAGGCCGCCAATCTCTTCGGTCACGGCACCGATTGCATCCGCTGGGTTCCGGTGGATGCTCGGCAGCGCCTCGACGTCGCAGAGCTCCGCGAACGAATCGAGGAGGACCGCGACCGTGGCGACCGACCGTTTCTGATCGTGGGAACCGCGGGGAGCGTCAGCACCGGAGCGGTGGACCCTCTCGCCGAGATCGCCGCCGTGGCGCGCGAGCACGAGCTGTGGTTCCACGTCGATGGCGCTTACGGGGCCTTTGCAGCGATCGTACCCGACGCCTCGGAAGACCTCGGGGCACTCGCCGAGGCCGACTCGATCGCGGTCGACCCCCACAAGTGGCTGTACTCGGCGGTCGAGGCCGGCTGTGCGCTGGTGCGGGACCCCAACGCGCTATCGGAGGCCTTCGGTTACAAGCCACCGTACTACCACTTCCAGGATCACGAAGAAGAAGACCCCCGCGTCAACTTCTACGAGCATGGGATGCAGAACTCCCGCGGCTTTCGCGCGCTCAAGGTCTGGCTCGGCCTCAGACAGGTAGGAAGGTCGGGCTACGCAAGGATGATCTCGGACGACATCCGCCTCGCCGAGGAGCTCTACCGCAGGGTGGACGCCGCGGCCGAGCTCGAGGCGTTCACCCACGCCCTCAGCATCACGACCTTCCGCTACGTTCCCTCGGATCTCAAGGGCGTCGAGGATGTCGAGGCTTATCTCAACGATCTGAATGATCGGCTTCTGCAGCGTCTCAAGTCGAGCGGCGAGGCGTACCTGTCGAACGCGGTGATCGACGGCAAGTTCCTGCTCCGCGCCTGCGTCGTGAACTTCCGGACCTCGCTCGAGGACATCGAGGTTCTACCCGAGATCGTGGTTCGTCACGGCAGGGCGCTGCAGCCGAGGGCGAGCTAGTCGTCGCCGTGGCACTCGCGCTCGCCCTTCCAGCCCTCGATGCCCTCGCGGGCGATCAGCGGCACCAGCAGCATCCCGCCCGCGATCCGCGAGGTCGTGGACTGGATCCCGGTGCCGACCCTAGCGAAACGCTCGAGGACGAAAAGCGTACACTAGCGGTCCGGATAGGGTCACTCCCGACAAGGCGGGATTCCGCGCGATCATGGGTCTTGAGATCGTAGCGGCTTCGCGCGTGGTACAGCTTGACGGCGACGGGCCCCACGGCTTGATCGTCGAGTTTGAACTGGAGGCCAGAAAGGGATGATGCGCCTCGGACCCTCGGCTCTCTTCTTTGCGGCGGCGGCAGGGCTCCTCGGGGGGCTGGGCCCGCCGCTGCGCGCCCAGGATCTCGCCCCGCGCGCATACATTGTCACGCCCGTGCGCTCGAACGCCCTCACCCTGAGCTACTCGTATAACGACGGGGCGCTGCTGTTCGCCGGGACCGTTCCCATCACCGGAGCCACCGGGAAGCTCAGTGTGCCGTCGGTGACCTACTACCACGCCTTCTCCCTCTTCGGCCGTTCCGCCAACGTCCTGGCAGGGCTGCCCTACGGAGTGGGGACCTTCGAGGGCAATGTGCTCGGGGAGGAGCAGTCGACCAGTCGCTCGGGTCTGTTCGACTCGGTCTTCCGGGTGTCTGTCAACCTCGTGGGGGGCCCTGCCATGACCCTGCCGGAGATGAGGCAGTGGCGGCAGAAGACTCTGGTCGGCTTCAGCCTCAAGGTCGTCGCGCCGACGGGTCAGTACGACCCGACGAAGCTGATCAACCTGGGCTCCAACCGGTGGTCGTTCGAGCCAGAGGTGGGCCTGTCACGACGCTGGGGCCACTGGTTGCTCGACGCCTACGGGTCGGTGTGGTTCTTCACCGAGAACCCGGAGTTCTTCTCGCGGAACGAATACAATCCGGGCACCCAGTCCCAGACTCAGGACCCCGTAGGGGCCGTCGAAATTCACCTGAGCTACGATGTCCTGCCGCGGTTCTGGGTGTCGCTCGACGGCAATTTCTGGTACGGCGGCCAGACGAGCTTGAACGGCGTCGAGAACCCCGACACCCTGCTGGAGAACTCCCGGGTCGGTGTCACGGCCTCGTTCCCCCTGACCCGGCACCAATCCCTCAAGGCGAGCTACGCCCAGGGGGCCTACATCCGATTCGGGGGCGACTACCGGATCATCTCGGCAGCGTGGCAGTACTCATGGGTCGGGAAGCCCGCATGACCAAGAGGGCATCGTCGCATGGCTCGTTACTTCGATTCGGAGGGAGGCTGTGCCGGAGCGGCGTGCCACTGCGCGCGCGGCGCGACCTTCGAGCCGTGTGGGCTCGGTGGCCACACGCCAAGGTCGAGAACGTGATGACGTGGTGTCGCAGCGGAATCTCTGCGGTCGTGCTCGTTGCATCCGGTTTCGCGATGGCCGGCACTGAGGGTTGGCCGGCGTCCGACCGCCCGGCGTTCACGACTGTCGTCCTGGGAACCGCGGGAGGCCTGACCGAGGACAATCTCAGCAGCTACCTGCTGGCGCCAAGCGGGGAGGTCGCATTCGTCGCCATCGACGCCGGCACGCTTCGCGCGGGGATCCATGAGGCGCGAACCGCGCTGCGCGGTCTCGGCGTGCCATCGGGCCCGCCGGAGGGATGGGAATCGGCCGTGCTCCGCGAGCGCGTCAAGGCCTACTTGATCACCCACGCACACCTCGACCACATCGCGGGACTGGTGTTGAACTCGCCGGAGGACTCGCGCAAGAGCATTCTCGCGCTGCGTCCCACCATCAACGATCTCAAACGTCACGTCTTCAACTGGCGCACGTGGCCCAATCTCGGCGACGCCGGACAACACCCCATCGGATTGTACGACTACGTCGTCCTCCGGGAGGGTGTGGAGCAGCCGATTCCGGGGGTGGACATGACCGTCGAGGCGCTCGCGCTGAGTCACGGCGGCGTCGTGTCGACGGCCTTTCTGCTCCAATCGGCCGGATCCTACGCGCTGTACGTGGGAGACACGGGCCCCGATGCCGTCGAGAACAGCAAGAAGCTCCGCCATCTGTGGGCCCGAACGGTCCCGCTCGTTCGCGCGGGCAAGCTCCGCGGCATGTTCCTTGAAGTATCGTATCCGAACGAGCGTCCCGACGACGGGCTGTTTGGCCATCTGACACCCGCATGGCTGTTTCGCGAGCTGCACCGCCTGGCCGACCGGGTTGGCGCCGACTCCCCGGGTGCGGATCTGCGAGGGCTCACCGTGATCATCACGCACGTCAAGCCGTCCTCCGAGCCGGGCGCCGATCCCCGCGAGCGGATCCGCGAGCAGCTCGACGCGCTCAACGATCTCGGCCTGCGCATTGTCGTTCCCGAACAGGGCGATCGGATCGACTTCTGACGCCGCCGACGGAGGTCGCCGATGAGCCCGAACGAGATTCGGGAGCGCCACGGCCCGGCGGTCCACGGTGTAGCATGCAGGTATCGGACGTGAGACGTGGTTCATGATGATCCGCTTCGCCCGGAGGTGTGATGCTCGCTACCCTGCGCAAGTTCCCCGGCACGTTCTACCTGGCCAACGGCATGGAGATCTTCGAGCGGATGGCCTGGTACGGCTTCTGGATTCCCTTCCCACTGTATCTCACGGGTTCGATCGCCGACGGGTGTCTCGGCATGACGGACCGGGAGCGAGGAGTCATCGCAGGGGTGGCGACCGGCGCGCTGGCCGACAAGTTCGGCTTCAAGCGCAGCGGATAAGGCGGATGAGCCGCATTCCATGTCCGATACTCACATACTATGTTAATCAGGGTCGGCATCGGCCGCCCGGACACCTTGGGTCGGATAATTTCGGTCCACGAATAAACACTCCACATGCCCGTATACTCGGGCGTGGAGAGGCCGATGTCTTCTCGCCCGCGAACCCGAGCCATCCTGGCGGCCGCACTGTTGATCGTGGCGGTAGCCGCGATCGACGCGACCCTTGCCACGAATCCCGGCGCCGACGAGATCCGGGAAGCCCTCGCGAAGCTGCAGCACATTCCCGATAACGAACTCCCGCTTGCCGAGCTGGAAATCGACCCGGGGGCGCGCGTCGCCTGGTGGATCTCGCGGGACGAGGCGATCGAGGACGCGGGACGTTTTTTCTATCTCCTGCGCCATGGCTGGTGCGGCTATGAGTTCTTTCGCGGCGGTGCGGATCGTCCATCCGGAGGCGTCGACCCGTTCGTCGAGGCCGAACGCGCCGTTCTCGCGAGGCTCGGGGAGAGGTCGCGCTGGACTCCCGGTGCGCTGACGGATCTGATCTACGAGCAACTCGCCTTCGTGATCGATTGCCATCTCAGGCTGGGCGACCGGCCGTTTTGCAGTCATGAAGATTTCTGGTTCGATCAGCGGCTGGAGATTCGCGAGGAGGATGGGGCTCACCGGTTCACGCTCGACGGCGAGTCGCACCTGCTACTGAGTATCGAGGGGGCGGATCCGGCAAAGTATCTTGTCCCTTCCTTCGATGCCGCCGGCGAGAAGATCTTTCTCCTGGGGACGCTGTCTTCCACCGAACCCGAGCTGCTGGTGTTGACCGCGAAACGGGCAAACGAAGAGGTCCGTCTTCGCCGCCGGCTCTCGGCCGGCGCGTTGCGTGGCGGTAAGCGACACGCCGAGGAGCGAATCGGCGGCATCCCCGTCGTGCGCATGCGCTCATTCGCGGACTACTACGGTCGCGAACTGGAGGCGCTCGTCGACCGCGCGCAGACCTATCGCGGCGAGCCGTACGTGATCCTCGACGTCCGTGGCAACGGTGGGGGAAGCACGGAGTGGCCGCGCCGCTGGATCTACTCGTTCACGGGTAGCTCGCCGAGCCTCAAGCAGGCGCTGACCGAACTGGTCAGCCGGACCAGCATGGCCGGACGGGCCAACCTGTTCGCTTTGATGGCAAGTTCCTATCGCGAACAGGAGCGCGCGGCCATCCTGCCCGACCTCGAGTCCTTTCGGGCCCAGGCGGCTTCCTTCGACGAACCCGGCGCGAAACCGTACTGGTCGTGGACCTCGGTGCCCGCGATCGAGCCGATTCCCAACGCGACGACACTGATCGTGATCCAGGACCGCCGGGTCGCGTCGGCCGGGGAGGGTCTGATCAGCTACCTCCTCGATCAGGTGGAGAACGTGGTCTTCGTCGGGGAAAACACGATGGGTGCGCTGACCTTCGGGCAAGTGAGCGCGCACCGGCTTCCGCACTCGAAGCTGCTGGTCTACGTGCCGATCAAGCTCAACATGCAACTCGACCTGGAGTTCCGCGAAGCGAAAGGATTCCTGCCCGACTACTGGGTGCCGTCGCCTCGAGCCCTCAACCATGCGGTGGCGGCGGCGCGGGCCGGCACGATCCCGACGCAGGTCGCCTTGCCTGCCGGCTACTTCGACGCCGAGTTCGTGCCGGAGCGCCTGCCGGCCCTGTCACGATCCCAGCGTCGCGACCTGGTGATCGGGTCGATCTTCCTGGTCGCGGGCGTCGTCTTCGCGATCGTCAACCGAAAGAAAGCAGGTGCCGTCTTCCTCGCCGCCGGATCGTTCGCCCTGGTGATCGGTGCCGGTTATCTGTACTTCGGTTCCCTCGCCGGCTACGCCTTCGGTGTCGTGGGATGCGCGTACCTCACCATCGGCCTCGCCAAACGACGCAGGACGAATTAGCGGGAACCCGTTTCGAAGACGTCAGTCCGGCTTGCACTTCGCGACCCCGTACTTCTCGAGCTTGGCCGCGATGTCCGCGCCGGCGGTCTTGGGCTTGGCGCTGCATCCGAGGACGAGCTAGTCGTCGCCGTGGCACTCGCACTCGCCCTTCCAGCCCTCTAGCCCCTCGCGGACGATCAGCGGCACCAGCACCAGCGCCGCCGCGGGGTCGGCCCACCACCAGCCCAACCACGCGTTCAGCACCAGGCCCGCGAGCGTGGTAAGCGACAGCCAGGCGCACGCGATCGTTTCGTAGGCGTCCGCGCGGAGCGCTCGACTTCCCAGTGCCTTGGCCGTCCGGAGCTTGGCCCAGCCGAGAAACGGCATCACCACGAGCGAGACGGATGTCAGCACGATGCCGACGAGACTCTCCTCGGCCTCCCGGCCGAACCCGAGCAGCCGCCGTCCGGCATCCACGACGATGTAGGCCGCCACGAGCAGCAGCAGGGCGCCCGCGATCCGAGAGGTCGTGCGCTCGATCCTCTCGGTCGCCTCGGGAGAGCGGCCTCGAAGCTCCGCCCAGAGTCTCCAGCCCACGATCGCCGCGCTGGCCGTCTCGACGAAGGAATCGATCCCGAAGCCGATGAGTGCGACCGAAGCGCTGGCCGCCCCGGCGGCGACGGCAATGACGCCCTCCAGGACATTCCAGACCAGCGTGGCGCCCTCCAGGCGGAGTCCGCGACGCAGAAGTTTCTGGCGTGAGTCGTTTTCCATCACCTCGGCTACCGGAGGCTCTTCATATCACGGAGCCCGGCCGGTCCCGATTTGATTCTCCCTTGATGTGAAACAGGGCTCGTTATTGTATAATAAATGACCTAGACATGAGGATAACAATGAACGATCATGGCAACCGAAAAACCCCCTACCTAGTGAGCTTGCTGATCCTCGCCGTCAGTGCGGGGCCGTCGGTCCCGGCAGACGGTGCGGCTCTTGAAGCTCCGACGTGGTCACAGTGGCGAGGCCACGACCGGGACGGACGGGTCCCGGGCTCCGAGTGGCCTGACTCCCTAGAGGGGCTGTCCCGCATTTGGACGGTTCCGCTGGGCAAGGGCTACCCCGGTCCGATCGTGACTGGCGACCGCGTGTTCGTCTTCGAGACCGTGGACCGCAAGACGGTCGCGGTCCGAGCCCTCGACCGCTCGACGGGTGAGGGAATCTGGAAAAAGAGCTGGTCCGCCGAGGGGAGCGTGCCTTTCTTCGCGCAGGCCAACGGAGACTGGGTGCGTTCGACGCCTGCCTTCGACGGTAAGACGCTGTACGTCGGAGACATGATGGAGGTCGTGGCCGCGCTCGACGCTGCGACGGGCGAGGAGCGATGGCGCGTCGATGTCCCCGAGCGCTTCGGAACCGGGATCCCGCAATTCGGCTTCGCGTCGTCACCGCTGATCGACGGGGATGGCCTCTACATCCAGGCCGCCAATTCCCTGGTCAAGCTCGACAAGTCTACCGGGGCGACGATGTGGAGGGCGCTCGAGGCCACGAACGATATCGGGACAAGCGGAGCCTTCTCGTCTCCAATCATCGCGACGCTCGGCGGGAAACGACAGCTCGTCGTATTAACTCGCGCGGCCCTCAACGGCGTCGATCCCGACACCGGAGAGGTCTTGTGGTCGCGATCGGTCCCCAGTTTCCGCGGTATGAACATCCTCACCCCCGTGGTACACAACGATTCAGTCTTCACGAGCCCCTACAAGAATGGCTCGTTCCTGTTCACCCTTCGAAAGCAGGATGCCGGGTTCGCGGTCGAGGAGACCTGGACCAACAAGGCGAGTGGCTACATGTCCTCGCCGGTCGTGATCGACGGTCATGCGTACATCCACCTCGGTAACGGCCGCGTCGACTGCATCGACTTGGAGAGTGGTACGTCCCGCTGGCGCACTCAACCGCTCGGCAAGTACTGGAGCATGGCCTGGCAGGGCCACAAGATTCTGGCGCTAAGCGACAACGGATCGCTCTACCTCGTGCGGGCCAACCCCGAGGCCTTCGAACTGCTCGATACCGGGGAGGTGACCGGAAAGAGCACCTGGGGGCACCTCGCCGTTGATGGCGAGCACCTCTTTGTCCGCGAACTGGAGGCAATCACCGCCTATCGGTGGAAACCGGTCGAGCCGCCGGCCTCCGGCGGAATCGCAGCCTCCAACGACTGAAAGAGGCCCCGGGCCTATAATCAGCTCGATGAGCGGCGACGACTCCCCCCGTAGCCGGCAGCTCGGCCTGTTCGGCCCACCGGCGACCGACGGGGGAGGACCCTTGGGGCCGGCGGAGGTGACCGACGAGATCGCCGGTCTCGCGCAAGAGCTTCCGAAAAGCCTCCGCCTCGGGACCTCGTCGTGGTCCTTCCCCGGCTGGGAAGGTCTCTTGTGGGACCGCGCCGCCACCAAGAAGCAGCTCGCGCGGGATGGCCTGGCCGTCTATGCCCGCCACCCGTTGCTCAGAGCCGTCGGGGTGGACCGTACCTACTACGCTCCCATCTCGGCCGACGCGTTCGCCGACTACGCCACCGCGGTCCCCGAGGACTTCCGATTCCTGGTCAAAGCCGCGAGTCAATGCACGACGCCGAACCACAGGGACGCCAGGGGCCGCCCCGACGGGCCCAACGAGCTTTTCCTCCACCCGCCGTACGCCGCCGACGAGGTCGTCGCCCCATACGTCGAGGGTCTCGGTGAGAAGGGTGGCGCCCTGCTGTTCCAGTTTCCTCCGCTCGGCGCGAAGATCACGAACAAGCCCGAGAGCTTCGCAGAGCGTCTCCACCGGTTCATCGACGACTTGCCCCGCGGTCCGCGGTACGCCGTCGAGCTTCGCGATGGTGACCTGCTCGTTCCGCTGTACTTCGAAGCCCTAGACGCTTGCGGCGCAAGGCATTGCTTCAACATCCACCCCCGCATGTCGTCGCTCGAAGCGCAGCGCGCGGCTGCGGGCGACCGCGCTGCCGGGCCGGTGGTCGCCCGCTGGATGCTCCACGCCGGTCTCGGGTACGAGGAGGCGCAGCGCCGCTACGCGCCGTTTTCGAGCCTGGTAGACGAGGACCCACCGAACCGATCCGCGCTGGCCGAGCTCGTGCTCGACCACGCCCTCGCGGGCCACGACGTCATCGTGACCGCCAACAACAAGGCCGAGGGTTCGGCCCCATTGACGCTCTATCGTCTCGCCGGAGCGATCGTCGATCTGCTCCGCGAGCGGGGCGGTAAGGGCGCGTAGGAATGCCGCGATGAAAACGTCTCGCAAGATCCTGATCGTTGCCGGTGCCGTCGTCGGCCTGTTCGTGTTGTTCGTCCTGGCGCTGCCGTTGTTCATCGACGTCAACGCCTACCACGACATCATCGAGGGCCGAGCCGAGGACACCTTGGGTCGCGATGTCAGTCTCGGCAAGATGAAGCTCTCCCTCCTGCCCTTCGGTGTGCGCGTCAATGACATCGCCGTGGCCGCGCTGCCCGAGGAGGGCGGGGGACAGCTGCTCGAGGCCGAGAGCGTTCGAATCGGCGCGCGTCTGATGCCGCTGCTCAACAAGCGCCTCGAGATCACCGGGGTCGTGATCGAGCGGCCGTCGATCGTTCTGGTGCGTGATGCCCAGGGTGCCTGGAATGTCCAGCGCCTCTTTGTCGCCGAGCCCGAGACGACCCCGTCGCCCGAAGGGCAGCAGGCCCTCGAGGGCTTTGCCATCGACTCGCTCCGGATCACCGGAGGGAAGGTCACGCTGCGCGATGCGGCGCTCAACCCGGGCCGCGAGTTCGTGGCGACGCTGGACGGTATCGACCTTCGCATCCACGATCTGGCCGTCGACCGCCGGATCCGCATCGATCTCTCGGCGGGCCTTGACGCCATCCCCGGTGCGACGATGGCTTTCGAGGGCGAGGTCGGACCGCTCGATCCTTCCACCGGCGAGCCCTTCCGGATCGCCGGGGAGCTCCGACTCGACGACGTCGACCCGGAGGGGCTCGGCGTGCTGCTCCTCGACGCGGGTTTGCTCGAGACGATCCCCGAGGGTTTCTTCGCCGGTCGCGAGGTCGACCTTGCAGGAGAGGTCGATGCCGTGTGGTCCGCCACGGAAGACGGCATCCCCTACATCGGTCTCACCAAGCTGGCGCTGGACCTCGATGGGAGCAAGCTGGCCGTGAAGGGCGGGATCTGGGGCGAGGGGCTGGTCCACGACGTCGACCTCGAGATGCTCCCATCCGAGGTCAAGGCCGAGCACATCACGTCGCTGCTGGCCCTGGTGATCGGCGAGGTGCCGGTGGCGTTCGCTTCCGATCGACCGGTCGAGATCCAGGCGCAGGTCAAGGGCCGAGTCGGAAACGGAGCGGTCCCCGACGTCGCCGGAACCGCAAAGCTCCAGGACTTCACTTTCGAGCACCCGGGCCTCGCGCAGCCGGTAGAGGATCTCGGCGCGACGATCTCGATCGGGCCCGACCAGCTCCAGATCGACGACTTCCAGGCGGTGATCGGTTCGAGCGACGTCCACGGAACGCTGACGATGGTCGGCTTCGAGACGCCGCGTGTGACCTTCGGCCTCCGATCGAAGCGCGCGGACTTCTTCGAGCTGTTCTCGTTCCTGTCTTCCGGCGAAGGCTTCGCCGAGCCGGCCGACCCGGCGGACGCCGAAGCGGCCGAGGAGCTCGCGCGGACCGTGACCGTCGACGGCAATCTCGAGATCGATGAGGGCTCGTTCCGCACACTTGCCTTCACCGGCCTCAATGCCCGCATGCGGTGGTCCGACGGCGTCCTGATCCTCGATCCGTGCAGCATGACCCTATACGAGGGGAGCTTCGGTGGGGCGCTGACCTATCGGCCGTTCACCGATCCGCCGGGATTCGACCTCCGTGGCGAGGCCGCCGGCGTGAGCGTCGGGGGAATGCTGAAAGAAAATCTCGACCTCGAAGACGTGCTGACCGGCAGCTTCACGGGAAGCGTCAGCGGTCGAGGAACGGGTGTGGACTACGACTCGATCGTCCGGAGCCTCGAAGCGAGCGGCTCATTCGTCGTCGACACCGGCCGGGTCGGGAAACTGGATGTGCTGGGCACGCTGTCGCAGGTCACCGGCATCTTCGGAGAGCAGACCCTGAGCTCTCTGAGCCGGCAGCTCGGAGACGAGGGCACCGAGTTCAACCGCGCGACCGGCGAGCTCGGTGTTCGCGATGCGAAGATGCAGCTCCGCAAGCTGGCCATCGAGGCGCCGGCCTTCACCCTCAACGGTGACGGTGTGGTCAACCTGCTCGACGAGCAGCTCCGGGGAGATCTCGAGATCGTCTTCTCGGAGGCGGTGAGCAACTCGATGAAGCAAGAGGGCAGTCAGGCGGGGGCGGTATTCTGGAACCCGAAGACGGCCCGCGTCCAGTTCCCGTTCACCCTCTCCGGGCCGTTCACCGCGCCCTCCGCCGGCGTCAACTGGAAAGGCGCCCTCGAGACCGTCGCGAAGCGCACGGTGCAAAAGGAGCTGGAGGGACTGCTTGCGGGGCAGCTGGGCGGAAGACCCTCATCCGAGCAGGAGAAGGCCCCGAGCGCCCAGGGACCCGTCTCATCCCAGACCGGGCCCGGGGGCTTGGCGGCCGAGATCACGCAGACGAAGTGGGGCGGCTCGTTTCTCTTCAAGGACCTGCGGATCTTCGGCGTGGTGCGCGGCGAGGCGATCGACCACGCCTCGCTGGAGGTCACCGACGCCGCTGGCGCCGTCCTCATGAGCGTCGGACGCATGGGTCACGTCGAGAGCTACCTCGCGAACGCCGCGGACCGCGCCGCCCTCCACGAGATCAACTGGAAGGAAGAGGTTGACGGCAAAAAGACGTCGATGGCGCAGATGCCCATCACCATCACCGTCCGAGTAGTCAACACCGCCGGCGACACCGCAGAGATCGTCCACCAAGTGAACTAGAAAAGGGGACACTCTCCTTTTCGACCTCAAATGAGGCGGGAACGACACCCTGCCCCATTTGGGGCAAAAAAGGAGAGTGTCCCACGCCTGTCCAGAATAGGCTCTGAAGATCCTCCGGTTTCCGGCATTCTGCAATCGCAAACAAAACCACAGAAGGCCGAAAGAACCGGAGGATCG
>Ga0316191_10000316_pt1 | contig 30485 bp, 26 predicted proteins | sample Eddworburr2cm_MG_FD_204928 | JGI IMG/M metagenome (GOLD analysis project Ga0316191, IMG submission 204928) | Coastal sediment microbial communities from Maine, United States - Eddy worm burrow 2 cm | ecosystem: Environmental > Aquatic > Marine > Coastal > Sediment | place: USA: Maine...
CAGGGTTTCAGAGACCCAATGATCTGTGCTTCATCGCCACGGCCGCTTTCGGCAGCCCCATGGATCCCCACGTAGCCAACCTCCGTCGGTTCCGTGACGACGTCTTGCTGCGGACGGCCCCGGGCAAGGCTTTCGTGGCGGCCTACTATCGATTCAGCCCGCCGATCGCCGAGGTGATCGCGGCTGACGGATCGTTGCGTGCCCTGACCCGCGGCGCGCTCTGGCCACTCGTCTTCACGGTGGAACATCCTTTGACCGTCCTGTCAGGCCTGAGCCTGCTCTTGCTGGGCATGAATCTACGTCGCCGAGCACCCCGAAGGCGTTAATTCCCTACAGTCATATAGAGTCATCCAATGAACTCGGTCTTGGTCACAGGCGCCTCTTCCGGCATCGGCCGCGCCACCGCGTTGTTGCTCTCGGAAGCAGGGATGGTGGTCTACGCAGGAGTGCGCAAGACAACCGATGGCGAGTCCCTCGAGAGCAGCGCCAGCGGAGATCTGCGTCCCCTCATTCTCGACGTGACGTCGCCGACGGATGTCGAGACAGCGATCGCTCGTATCCGTGAGGACGGTGGCCTCTCCGGCCTGGTCAACAACGCCGGGCTATACATGGGCGGCCCGCTCGAACTGATGACGGATGAAGAGATAGAGGCGACCTATGCGGTCAACGTGACCGGACTCCTCAGAATGACCCGGGCTTGCCTGCCCCTGCTGCGCGACAGCGGCGGCAGGATCGTCAACATCAGCTCGATCTCCGGCCTGGTGGCCTTACCCGGCGTCTCCGTCTACGCGGGCTCCAAGCATGCGGTGGAGGCCATCACCGACTCGCTAAGAGTCGAGCTCGGTGTCCTCGGCCTGCGCGTCATCGCCGTCGAACCCGGCAGCATCGAGACCGAAATCTGGCGCAAGGGCGCGGAGAGGGACGAACAGCGCAGTCATCACGACCGGCAGCTGCGACAGGTCTACGAACCTATCCTGACGCTGCTCGAGAAGCTCAATCGCAATCCGCGCGGGATTCCGGCGGAGCGTGTTGCCGAAGTGGTCAAGCGGGCGTTGACGTCGGACGATCCGAAGAATCGCTATGCGGTGGGAGCCGACGCCAAGTCTTTGTCGATACTCCGATGGCTGCCGGACCCGATCCGGGACGGGATGATCCGTCGCAAGGTGTGGCGCGACTGATCACGTCAGGCTACTCGGTCAGTCCGCGGTCTGTGACAATCCGGTCGAACATTTCGACGACTTCAGACACGCGGATTGCGCTCATCAGGTCCGCTCCCCGGGCGCGGGTGCCCCAGGGCAGCGCCTGCCAGGGCCGGCCGGTCTGTTCCTGAACCGCCCGGTCATAGTGATTCACCACATAGTCCAGTCCGCCATAAGGGCCTGTACGCCTCGGGTTAGAGTGGCAATACAGCCCGATCACCGGGACTCCCTGGGAGACCGCAAGATGGATCGGGCCGGTGTCCGGTGCAAGCAGCAGCCGGGTTTCCGCCAGCAGAGCGCGTAGCTGGCCCAGGGTCGTCCTGCCGACGCAATCGGTGATCGGGACGTTGGCCCGGTTGCGGACGGCATCGGCCAGCTGGCGTTCGGCCGATGTCGGGCCACCAAAGAGGGCAACCGCGAAACCTCGCGCGCCGGCATGGTCAGCCAGTGCCGCGTAGCCCTCCGGCGTCCAGTTCCTTGCCTTGTCGCTGGCCGCCGGGACGATGGCGAAGACCCGGCCGCCCTCCGGCAGCAGGGCGCGCGCCATCTCGCGGTCCGCCGAATCTATCGGGATATCCCATGACGGCGTGTAATCCGACACCCCGATGGCAGCGGCAAATGCCTTGAAGCCGTCGACCACGTGGGCGTGTCGCTGCGCCTGGACGGTCGAATTGGTAAACAACCACTGCCCTTCCACGGCTCGGGCGCGGTCGAATCCGATGCGTCGCGGTGAGCGCACCAGCAAGCTGACCAGACTGGCGCGAATAGACACCTGCATGTGCAGGAGAACGTCAAATCGCCGGCCCTGTAATTGGCGACGGACCGCAGCATAAGCTGCCAGCCCACGCTGTTTGTGGTAGACGATCGATTCGACGCCGGGCAACCCTTCTACCAGTTGCGCCTCACTCCGGCCGACGATCCAGGTCAGCCGAGCATCGGGACACTCACGCTGAATAGCCTGCACCATCGAGATGGCATTACAGACGTCGCCGATCGAGGACAGGCGCAACACACATATGTCGCGGGGTCTTGCTGAGGTATCTGGCACGGTCGGATCGCGGACAGGCTGCTAGAGACGGTCGAGGATCGCCATCGCGATCACCGTTTCGCACCCTCTCCCGGACCGGGCTCGGCGGGCCCCGAAGCGGCATCGTCCTGCGGGCGATAATTGGCGACCGGCTCTGTCCGGATCAGGGGCGCCGCAGCCAGCCATTGGCGAACGTCCGGCGCATCGACCTGGACCGGGAACGCGATGCCCATGCCGTCGCGGGTGATTCGCGCAACTCTTCCCCAATCAATAGCGGCCGTCGAAGACGATTCAGGCGCGTCGTTCATCCTGTGATCGAGTAATTCAAGGGCTGCCAGCCAGTCGCCACCCTGCTCCTCGAGAGGGACGTGGGCGGCGAACATCAGCCTGCCGTCCTGCCAGCCAGCAAGATACGGCTGATCGACGATATGCACCGGGGTGCCCTTTGGCACCATGGAGAACAGCGCTTCGATGTCCTCCGGGTAGAGGCGAATACAACCATGACTGACGCGCATGCCGACACCCCATGGCTTGTTGGTGCCGTGGATCAGGTAGCTGGGCAGGGCAAGACGCAGCACATGCTGACCGAGAGGGTTGTCCGGACCCGGAGGTACGATGGCCGGCAGGGGATCACCCTCCTCCGCGTGCTCCTTGCGAATGGATTCGGGCACATACCAGCTCGGGTCTTTTGCTTTCGCCGTGACCCGGGTGGTGCCAAGCGGCGTGGACCAGCCCACCCGGCCGATCCCGATCGGGTGTGTGTAGATGTCGCTGACGCCGTCCTTGCCCGGCTTGCTGAAGTAGTACAGCCGCATCCCGGCCATATTGAGCACCAGTCCGTCGCGCGGCGCCTCAGGCAAGACGAACAGGGTGGGCAAGACCAGTTCGGTTCCGTCACCTGGCAACCACGGATCGACTCCGGGGTTGGCACGGGTGATCTCCTCATAACCGAGATCGAACAATCGGGCGACGTCTGGCAAGGTGTCTTCGTGACGAACCCTGACGCGTTGCAGCTCACCCAGGACCTCCTGGGCGGGGTCGGCCTGGAATCTGTGCGATGTCCTGGGATCCTCAGGCGACTCTGCAGCGGCCGAGTTCACGCTCAATAGCAGCAGCACGACCCCGGCGGCAGCTCGCAGCCTGCGCGTGCCGCGCCACCCGCTGGTGTCGATCGCCCGACTTCGTATCACAAACATGCTTTCCCGATCTCATTGATGTCGCAGGCCCTGCGCCATCTTCTGTTGTTACCGATGTGTTGCGGATCTGCGCCGGATGTCACTCATCGCGCAGTGCCGGTGGATCTGCACCGTGGAGGGCCACGCTGACGGATCCGATCCCTGAACAACGGTCCGATGTGACACTTTACCAGCACGCCGTCCGCCGGACCCGACACCGGGGCACCGGTCAATCGGCCACGACTATCCCCACGGTCAACGGCGGTAAGCGCCAGACCGCTTGCCCCCCTCCTGTCTGCGGGATGGCAGCCCCCGCGAGCGCGCGGAATGTACGCCCCGTCGACAATTGGGCAGGCACCTGGAAGGCGCGCGCTCCCGATCCCATGTTGACCGCGACCAGCGCCAGCGTGCCGCGGTGCAGCCGGGCCATCAGCAGCCCGGTGTCATCGGCCGTCAGCGGCAATCTGGCGCCGTGGGTCAGTACCGGGTGGGCCCTCTTGGCCCTGAAGATTTCGCTGATAGCGGTGATCAGGGATTCATCCAGCCCATCCCAGGGCATCGGCACCCTGTTGGTATCGTTGAAGCCCTTCTTGGGGGTGCTGCCGGAGAGCGCCGTTTCGGTACCGTAGTAGACGCTCATCGGGCCTGGCAGGCTGGCCATGAACGTCACTGCCGCCAACACCCGTTTGTCGGCCTCACCGCTGGCCATGTCCGAGAATCGTGCGATGTCGTGATTATCCAGGAAGTAGATGGGAGCTCCGTGATCGCCATATGCGGCGGCAGTCGCCTGCAGCCACTCCTCCAGCAGCCCGACCGAGGCCCCGGCGGCGAAGACTTCGGTCATCACCATTTGCATCGGATACTCGATAAGGGAATCGAACTGGTAGCCAATCCCCGGCACTTCCTCGTAATAGCTAGCGATATCGGTCATGTTGCGGGTCGGGCCGTCGGCGTCGATCCACGCTTCCCCGAATACGAACGCCGTGGGATCCTGCGCTTTGATGTCTGCGTAGACCTCGGCCCAGAACGCATGGTCCACACCGCGCACGTAGTCCATCCGGAATCCGGCTACGCCTTGCTCCAGCCAGTACAGCGGCACATCGCGCAGAAACTTCCGCGTATCCTCATCGCCAAAGTTCCAGTAGCGGAATCCCGTGCCCCAACTCTCCCAGACCTTCTCGGCTTCCTGTTTGGCCTTGGTACTCTTCGGCTTGCGGCGTTGGGGATCTCCCGCGCGGCGATCGTAGGGGCCTGCGCCATAGTCCAGCGGCAGGTCAAGAACGACGCCGATACCGCGTTCGCGGAGCTCGGTCAGCAGCTGACGGAACAGGGCAAGAGACGCATCCGCATCGCCCGGAACCGCCACCGAATCTCCAATGCGATAGTAGTTCAGTACGTCATATCCGTGGGACGTTTCGCTCTGGAATACAGGACTCAGCCAGACGGCATTGACCCCGAGGTCGGCCAGGTAATCCGATCGTCGCAACACGCCCTGCAAGTCACCGCCAGCATAATTCCGATGTACCCAACGACGCATTCCGCTGCGATCGTTGGCGCGCGCGCCGTTATCGAAATAGGCCAGCATGATGTGATAGACGATCCAGTCATTGAAAGGCGCCAGTTCGCGCGGCGTCTCGGCAAGCGTGATCGTTGCTTTGGTCCCCAGCGCCAGCCTCCGACCGCTGACCTCAGGTCCCTCGAGTGTGAGCCGGTAGCGGCCGCCGTCCAGGCTCGCCGCCCGGGTCGCAACCGGCACCCCATCCAGCGTAATCTCGGGGCTGCCGCCGGCCGTGAACTCGATCTGCCAGCCACCGGTTTCAGGGTCCGGCAGTGCCGACACGAATCGGTCTGCCGCACGAGACGTACTGATGACCAGAGCGGCGAGAACTGCCGGTATCGCCATGAAGAAACGTCGTCTTTCTCCCATGACCCCGCTCCTGCTCAGCCCGATCCGAACCGGTTGCGGTCGACCGCGCTCTGCAATCCGCGGATCGCAGCATCCGCGCTGCCTTCAACGGCAGCGACGACCTTCTCGCTGAGCGTCTTGCGGCCCTTCCACTGGAGGGCAAACAGATCGGACTGGTCGAGGACGCCGAGCAGGTAGTCATCGCTGGTCTGCAACGCGTCCACCAGCCCCAGAGCCAGCGCCCGACGGCCGTACCAGTGTTCTCCGGTAGCCACTGTATCCAGGTCCAGCTGCGGCCGGAATTCGGCGATCAACTCGCGGAATAGCACATGGACGTCCTCGAGTTCCTCGGTCAGCTTGGCCCGATCCTCTTCCGTGTTCCTGCCGAACATGGTGACTGTCCGCTTGTAACGCCCGGCCTTGATCTGCTCGACCTCGATGCCGTGCTGGTCCAGAAGGCGGTAGAAATTGGGTATCTGCGCGAGGACGCCGATCGAGCCGATGACGGCGAATGGTGAACTGATCACGTGATCCCCGACGCACGCCATCATGTATCCGCCGCTGGCGGCGACCTTGTCCACCGCTACTGTCAGCCGGATGCCGCCTTCCCTGAGCCTGGCGAGCTGGGCCGCTGCCAGTCCATGCTCGTGCACCAGGCCACCGTAATTCTCCAACCGCAGCAGAACCTCGTCCTGCGGCCTGGCTACGGCCAGGACGGCGCTTATCTCTTGACGCAGGCTGGCCACGGCCGTGGCCTTGATATCGCCATGAAAATCCAGCACAAACATGCGCTTACGATCACCTTTTTTCTTCTGGCGAGTCTTGATCCGGGCCTTACGGGCCTTCACCTCGGAGCGGAATTCACGTTTCGGCAGCACGCTCTTGCGCAGCGTGTCGGTGATCTGACGATAGCGATCGTTCAGATTGCGGACGGTAAGCCCGCCGCCGTCCTTTTGTTTTCGGGACGCCGCAGCCGCCGCACTGATAATAAAAACGGCCGCCACGACGACCGTAAGAGTCTTGGCCAGGAACAGGCCATAATCGACAAGGAACTCACTCACAGCTCGTCTTTGCCCCGGAGGTTGCCACAAGACAGGCTATGGTACCGACAACGGCGGCACTCTACACCGTCAGGCAGTGCGCCGCCGTCCGGTCAACGCTGATAGCGGTCGGGATGACGCTCCAGACGTTCCACGATCCGGCGGATCACATTGGGCCGGCTGCGCGGTACGTTGCGCTTGACCAGCCGCCTCGCGGCGGGCGAACCATTCGAGCAGGCCAGCTTCCAACTGTATTTCTGTAGTCGGTTCATGATCGAGTTCCTCCTGGGGCTTACGTAGGCTTAGACGCGCCCCGGGACTCTTTGGTTGCAAGCCGCTGCGATCAGGTGACAGCAGCGTCGGACAAGCCGACGTTATTCTTCTCGAACACCCGGTCAGCACGATAGCTGGAACGCACCAGCGGCCCGGCCACGACCTCCATGAAGCCCAGCTCCAGCCCACGTTGGCGATAGGCGGCGAACTCCTCAGGGGTGACGAATCGCTCGACCGGCAGATGATTGGCGGTGGGGCGCAAATACTGCCCCAGCGTGACGATGTCCACGCCGCAGACCTGCAGGTCGCGCAGAGTCTCCATGATCTCCGCGTCTGTCTCGCCCAGTCCCAGCATAAGGCTGGTCTTGGTCAGTACGTCGGCGCGGGTCGTCTTGGCGTGGGCGAGTACTGCGAGCGTCTGCTCATATCCGGCGCGCGGATCCCTGACCGGGTGAGTCAGCCTACGTACCGTCTCGATATTCTGCGCGAAGACATCCACCCCCGACCTCAGGACCGTCTCGACGTCCGCCAGCCGCCCCTGGAAGTCCGGCGTCAGCGCCTCGACTGCGGTAGACGGATTGAGCCGCTTGATCGCCCGCACGCAGGCCGCGTAGTGATCGGCCCCGCCGTCCTCCAGGTCATCCCGGTCGACGGAAGTGATGACCACGTATCGCAGGCCCATCAGCTCGACCGAACGCGCCGAATTGTCCGCCTCCGCCGGATCCAGCCAGCCACGTGGATTGCCAGTGTCCACCGCACAGAACTGGCAGGCCCGGGTGCAGACGGAACCCATGATCATCAGGGTCGCGGTTCCGTGATTCCAGCACTCGCCGATGTTGGGACACATGGACTCTTCGCAGACCGTCGCCAGACGATGCTCACGGACATTGTCCTTGACACGATGGAACCCGGGGCCGGAAGGCATTCGTGCCTTGATCCAGGCAGGTTTGCGCTCGATCGGCTCGCTGCGCGCGCGCGGATTCGCCTTGACACCGTTCTTGATCGCGGTGAATCCCTCTTCCGTACGGAACTTCTTACCGCTGCGGCGGATAGGTATGCCCTTGAAATGGCTCATGGGAGATCAGCGTTTCCGATCTGACTGGGACTGGATATTTTCGCACGCAGCAATAGACAATGAAACGGCAGGGAATCCTGCGCCATGGCGCCTGGCGCCGTCGAGGAGTTCGGATGGTGGCGACCGACAAATGGACGCTTGAAGGCAGCACGGCCCTGGTCACCGGCGCCACCCGTGGCATCGGCCGCGCGGTGGTGGAGGAATTCGTGTCCCTGGGCGCGAAGGTGTTTTTCGCCGCTCGCAGCGCGGAAGATATCAGTGGCCGGGAGTCCGAGTGGCGTGCTGCCGGTGGCGATGTCACAGGCATCGCGGCTGACCTCGCGGACGCGGATGAGCGCAGGAAGCTGGTGCAAACGGTCAGCGATCAGGCCGGGGCTCTGCACTGCCTGGTCAACAACGTCGGCAGCAATCTGCGCAAGCCGGCGGCGGAATACAGCCTCGGAGAATTCCAGTCATTGCTGACGGGCAATCTGGAGTCGGCCTTCCACATCAGCCAGCTGTGTCTGGGCGCAATGAAAGGCTGCGACGCGAGCATCGTGAACGTGGCCTCGGTGGCTGGCCTGACCCATCTGTGCACCGGCGCGCCCTATGCCATGACGAAAGCGGCGATGATCCAGATGACCCGCAACCTCGCCGTGGAGTGGGCGCCCTTCGGCATCCGCGCCAACGCGGTTGCGCCCTGGTACATAGACACCCCCCTTGCGCGACAGGTTTTGGCGGACCCCGCCTATCGGGCGGCGGTGATCGAACGGACGCCGATGGCCCGTGTCGGCCGCGCGAAAGAGGTTGCTGCGGTTGTGGCCTTCCTGTGCATGCCGGCAGCGAGCTACGTCACCGGTCAGTGCCTGGCGGTGGACGGTGGCTTCTCCGTCAATGGCCTGCAGGTTGCCGGACGGCCTTAAGCCGCGGCTGCCGATATACTGGGTCACCTATCCGTGACTCGCCAGGCAATCCGATGATCACCGGTCCACTGAGGAAGATGCGTACCGAGCCCGAGACCCCGGTAGCCTATCGTCTGCCGGTCGGCGACGCGCTGGTGGCTCTCAGTGATCGGGTCGGTGATACGCTGGTGCTGAAATTCGAAGGCCAAATCCTGTGCGCGAACTGCGGCCGCGAGACGCGCAAGAGCTACAGCCAGGGACACTGCTTCCCGTGCAGCCAGAGGCTGGCGGCCTGTGATCTGTGCGTCCTGCAACCGAGCCGCTGCCACTACCATCTGGGCACGTGCCGGGAGCCCGGCTGGGGCGACGAACATTGCATGCAGACCCACATTGTGTACCTGGCCAATACTTCCGGCTTGAAGGTAGGAATCACGCGGGCGCATCAAGTCATGACGCGCTGGATGGACCAGGGAGCCGCGCAGGCCTTGCCGATGTTCGAGGTTACCAGCCGCCGGGTTTCCGGTCTGATCGAGGCGGCTATGGCCCGACACGTATCCGACCGCACCGACTGGAGGGCATTGCTTCGCGGGCCTGCAGAATTGCTGGATCTGCCTGCCGCCCGCGACCGGCTGATCGCCGATTGCCGCACCGACATCGATGACATCATCGAACAGTTCGGCGACCACGCTGTCCGTGAATTGCCGGAGGCCAGGGCGGTTCAGATCGAGTTCCCGGTCCTCGAGTACCCCGACAAGATCCGCTCACTGAGCTTCGATCGCTCGCCGCAGATCGAGGGTCGCTTGCGGGGCATCAAGGGTCAGTATCTGATCCTCGATTCAGGCGTCCTGAACGTCCGCAAGTTCGGCTCCTACGTCGTATCCATCGACGGCTGAAGCGCCTGCCGTGCCCCGCTACCGGCCTCCGCGCCCCCCCTCGTCGCCATACATCACTCCAGACGGAGAGCGTCGATTGCGGGCCGAACTCGACGACCTCTGGCGACACCGCCGACCCGAGGTCACCCGGGCGTTGTCCGCCGCGGCTGCCGAGGGCGATCGCTCCGAGAATGCCGAGTACATCTACCGTAAGAAACAACTCGGCGAGATCGATCGGCGGGTCCGTTACCTGCGGAAACGACTGTCGGTGCTCAAGGTCGTAGGGTCCGCACCGGCCGACACGACGCGGATATTCTTCGGCGCCTGGATTCGGCTGGAGGACAGTCACGGGGACATAATCACGTTGCGCATCGTCGGCTCCGATGAATTCGATACCCACAGTGATTACATCAGCCTGGATTCCCCGATGGCCCGGGCATTGATGCAGAAATCCGTGGGCGACGAGGTGCAGGTCGACCTGCCCGCAGGCCGGACACAACTGCTCATCCTCGAGGTCAGTTACACCGGACTCGAGCCATGCTGATTTCTTAGGCGGGTTCCTGGCGGTAACATGGGCGGCTAGCATCCGGCAATCAGAGGCCGGCCACCGCCTGGAGATACTGAATGGATTTTTCACTCACAGAAGAACAGGAGATGATCCGGGACGCCGCCCGGGAATTCGCCCAGAAGGAGATTGCGCCTGTTGCCGCCCGCTTTGACGAATCGGGCGAGTTTCCCTTGGAGACGATCCGCAAGGCGGGTGAACTCGGCTTCATGGGCATCGAAGTCCCGGAAGAATACGGCGGCGCGGGTCTCGATGCGGTCGGATTCGCTCTGCTGATGGAAGAAATCGCGGCCGCTGATGCCGCCCACTCCACCATCATCTCGGTGAATAACTCCCTTTACTGCAATGGCATCCTCGAATTCGGCAGCGACGCGCAGAAACAGAAATTCGTAACGCCAGTCGCCTCAGGCGAACTGATCGGCGCATACGCGCTGACCGAACCGCAGTCCGGCTCCGATGCGGCCAACATGCGTGCCCGGGCGGTGCGGTCCGAGGACGGCAGCCACTACGTGATCAATGGCAAGAAGTCGTGGATCACCTCCGGTCCGGTCGCGCGATACATCGTGGTCTTTGCCACGACCGCTCCGGAGGCCGGTGCCAAGGGCATCTCCGCTTTCGTCATCGATACCGAGGAGCCCGGCTTCGAGCGCGGCAAGATGGAACCCAAGCTCGGCATCCGGGCCTCGGCGACCTGTGAGATCGAACTCAGCGACTATCGCTGTCCGGCCGAGAATCGCCTGAGCGAAGAAGGCGCAGGCTTCCGCATCGCCATGACCATTCTCGACGCCGGCCGCATCGGCATCGCGGCGCAGGCGGTCGGAATCGCACGAGCCGCCTACGAAGCCAGTCTCCAGTATTCACGAGAACGAGAGGCGTTCGGAGCGCCCATCGGCAGTTTCCAGATGATCCAGGCGAAGATCGCCGACATGAAGATGCGGCTGGAGGCGGCCAGGCTCCTGACCCTGCGGGCCGCATGGAACAAGAGCCGCGCTCACGCCGCTGGACTGCGCAACACGACGGAAGCCTCCTGCGCCAAACTGTTCGCTTCAGAGACCGCCATGTTCGTGACGCATCAGGCAGTGCAGCTGCATGGTGGGATGGGCTACAGCCGCGAACTCCCGCTGGAGCGGTACTTCCGGGATGCCAAGATCACAGAGATCTATGAAGGCACCAGCGAAATACAGCGCATGGTGATTGCGCGGCAAGAGATCGGGCTCCGTTGAAGGGCCCGTCGAACCCGATGCGCAGCAAGTCGGTTGGAATCCTGCTCGCCGCTTGTGTCGGCTGTCTGTTGTCCGGGCAGCTGACGTGGGCCAGCGAAGACCTGCTGGCGATCGCCGTGTCGGCGAGGGAGTCTGCCGTCGAGGCGCGAGCGCCGTTGCTGGCTCCCGAGAGCTTCGAGAACGGCGATCGAGCGCTTGCCAAGGCCAGGGCCGACTCGAAAAGCGGCCGCACGACGAGATTGGCCGGCTTCGCAAAAGAGGCGACAGCATTCTTCGTTGCTGCCGTCGCCGCCGCGCGTCGCGCGCCAGCTGTCGTTGAGTCGGCACTGCGCGCTCGAAGCGCGGCCTCGGAAGCAGGCGCCCCGGGGTTGGAACTGGAGGACTGGACCCGCGGGGAAGAGATCCTGCGGCGGGCCGTCATCCTGCTCGAACGCGGCGACGATAGCGGCGCTGCGGTCCGTTCCGAGGATGCTGCCGACCACTATCGGCAATCGGAATTACTGGCCATCAAACTGCGACTCCTGTCCGATACGAAGGCGCTGATAGCCGATGCTCGCGACAAGAGGGTCCATCGCTATGCGCCCCAGACGCTCGCCCGGGCGGAGTCGCTGGTCGCCGAGGCCGAGGCCGCCCTCGAATCCGATCGTTACGACACCGATAAACCCCGGGCACTCGCCCTGGAAGCCAGATACGAAGTCCGTCACGCGTTCGACCTCGCCCGCCGGATAGAAACCTGGCGCCGCGAGGACGGATCGCCTGAGGACCTCATACTGGAGATGGAGGAGCCGCTGCGAAAGGTCGCCGCCAATGCCGACATCGCCGCCCGCTTCGATCAGGGGCCTGACAAGCCAGCGCAGCAACTGATCGAGAAGTTTGCACAACTCGAAGACCGCAACCAGCGCCTGACGGAAGACATCGAGGAGCGCACGCAGCAGGTATTCGCCCTGGAACAGGAAGTGAGCGAGGCCTACGAGCGCCTCGGCGGGGTATCTGAGCAGCGCCAGGCGCTTGAGCAGCAGATACAGCGTCAGGAGATGGACAAGCAGCGTCTGGGCCAGGTGGAACGTCTTTTCAGCCGGGACGAGGCACGCGTCCTCCGCCAGGGCGACAATGTCATGCTGCGGCTATACGGGCTGGGTTTCTCTTCGGGCAGCGCACAGATCCCGACGGCCAGCCAGGACCTGATGAACCGCCTGGAGACAGCGATCCGGCTCTATCCCGAGGCGACGCTGATCCTGTCGGGACACACCGACTCCTTCGGCGGCGACAAGGCCAATTTCGAACTTTCCCGCAAGAGGGCCGAGTCGATCCGGTCCCATCTGCTGCGGACGATGCGGATCCCGGCGTCGCGAGTGTCGGCAGTCGGCTACGGCGAGACCCGCCCGGTCGCCAATAACCAGACCGCGGAAGGACGTGCCCGCAACCGTCGGATCGACGTCCTCATCCAGCCCGCTGACTAGGGGGTCGGCGGCGCCGGGTCGGGGCCGCTCAGTCGTCGTCGTCGATCAGCACCCGGCTGCGGGCGACGCTCCCCAGCACAGCCCCCCCATCAGGCCGGCCAAGCTCCAGGTAGAGACCCTCCTGGCGCTCGCGGATGCCATCATCGACCAGCGGCACAAAGACCCGGGCGCTGGTCTGACCATCGGCAAATCTGACGACATCCCAATCGCTGTTGATAAAGTCTGCGTCGGCCGTGGCCGTGTCTGACACCGTCCGCCAGAACACGCTGACCGGCCCCTGCTGGCCGCCACGTCGGACGATGGTGGCAATGACCACCGCATTGCCCTCGGCCACTCTGTATTCAGCCGTCGAGAACGCCAGCGTCGCCGGACCCGCAGGTGCCGGCGGCGGTTCGGGAGGTTGTGCTTGCGGCTGGGCTTCCGGCTGGGATTCCGGCTGAGCTTCCGGCTGAGCTTCCGGCTGGGCTTCCACTTCCTTCCTTATCGGCCGCTCGGACGGATCATCCTCCGCGGTCGCCGAAAAGCGGCCACCGGCATCAACCGGTGCGCTGGCGTCCGGCACGGCCGCGGCAGAGCCCGGCGCGGGGGCCACCGCGACCGGTTGGCCGACGACCGGCGGGCCGCCGATCGGCCTTTCAGGCTGATCCACCTCCGCGGGCACAGTCGCCGGCGCTCCGCCACCCGTGGCTTGCGCTACAGGTCGTGAGATGGCGGTGTCAGCACCCGTGTCGGCCACGGAAACCGGTTGTCGCCCCAGAAGACTCCCGACCGGCCCGCCCGGGTGGATGATCGCAAGGGCGGTGAGCACCCCGATCGCGAGGCCAGCAAGTATCCCTACCGCGAATAACGGTCGACTTCTCTGCCTCACCAGGCCGGCTTGCCGTAAGAAGGCATCGGCGTCGGCGGGTCGCCTCTTACGATCGAAGCTCAGACAAGCGGCGATAGCCTGGCGCAAGGGCGCCGGCAGGCGCCCCGGCATGGCTGGCCGCATTTTGCGCTCGCGGGCCTGGTCGGCCTGGACCCTGCCGAAGGGATGACGGGATGAGAACATCTCGGCGGCGAGACAGCCCAGGGCAAACACGTCGTCCCGATAGTCGGGCGGTTGCCCCTCCAGCAACTCCGCGCTGGCGTAGGCGGGTGTCCGGGCGGAGGCACCGCCGCCTTCGAGAACTGGCTCCCTGTTCCTGTGTCGCTGAATGGTGGTGCCGAAATCGGTCAGTTTGGGTTTGCCCTGACGATCCAGGAAGATATTGCCGGGCTTGAGATCACCGTGCACAAGACCGTGGGAGTGAAGACAGGCCAGCCCCCGGGCGATACCGCCCAGGATCCGGCTCCCCTCGTCGACCGGGAACCCCTCCGGACTGCGCCGCACGATGGCCGCCCGCAAGGTATCGCCTTCCAGGAGTTCCATAGTGACGAAGCACAGCTCACCCTCTGCACCGACGTCATACACGCGGACGAGGTTCTCGTGCCGCAGCTCCATGCCCCGCAGGCCTTCCCGGAACAACCGGCCCCATGCCTCTGATCTGGCGGCCAGTTCCGGCTTGAGGATTTTTATCGCAACCCGCGTCTCCTCCACGCCCGCCGCTTGGCGGCAGCGATCCAGCGCGCGGTAGACCAGGCCCATCCCACCCCGGCCCACCAGGCCCTCAAGCTCGTAGCGGGCGGCGATGACATCGCCGGGCTGGGGTTCCGTCAGCGGCTCGCGGGACGCCTTCTCGTCCAGGGTGACGTCCGGCTCCTCCTTGTCCCGGGCGAACATCGGCGGCAGGTCTTCTTCGGTATCGTCGGCCGGCTGACTGTCAAGCACGGCCTCGCGGGCCCTGGTGGGGCGGATGTCGGGGATCTCGGCAGTGTTGTCGGACAGGAAGCAGCGATCGACCGCCCTGCGCAACAGGTTTCTTACCGCCGGGGAGGTCTCTTCGGATTCGCAGAACAGTTCCAGGATGGCCGCGGCGGATTCCGGCGACTCTGAGCCGGGCACCTCTTCCGACAGCTTGCGCTGCAGCCCGGCGTAGTCGAGATCGCCGACGACGAAGGCATGCATGATTTCTCTGAGTCCGGACATCCGTAGCGACCTTGATCCTGTTCAGGCCTCGTTGCCGTCCCTGCCGAGCCACCCGCTCTCCAGCCGGAGTCTCGCGCGGAGCGTCACAGTAACGTTGCCAATCGGGCATTATCTCGCGCCCGGCGTCCGGACGCACCTGCCACGAGCGACAGACCGCTCCGGCCGCGCCGCAACGCGCGGCGATGGCAACCGACGCGGTCGCGCGTCGTTACCGGTTCCGTGCCCTTGCAGACTCGATATGGCGCAGCTTGCCCCGCTGGCTGAGACGGTAGAAACGCCGGATCTCCGGAAACATGGAGTCACCTCCAGAACGCAGGTACCGACTCGCGAGCTGTTGGCAGAAACGGCCAGCATAGCGGTTGGCCCGGGCATAACGGTCAGCCTCCTCCTGAGCCAGCGACTCGTCCAGACGACACAGGTCGAACAGCCAGGAATGCAGTTCCGTCGGCACCTTGCCGCCTTGCTGGGCCGCTACCAGGAGCGCGGTCGTCACAAATTTGTCGACTTCCGCCTGCAGCTCCAGCTCCAGCTGGGTCACCTGGCGGCGGCGGCTCGCATTCCATACCAGGTAGACGAAGTGACTGACGCCTTCCAGCGCGGTCCAGAACGCTTCCAGGTTGCCGTCGTGTAGGGAGGCCATCGGGTCATGATCCCGCAGCTGCGCAAGCACCTGCTGGTCCAGACACACGGCCAGATCGACGGCCGCGGAATCGCCGCGCACCAGCACCTGCTCCTGCAGCGCGGTCGCATCCGGACGCAGCCCGAAAGCCCGTGCGAACTCCGGGCAGGTGACGACGAAATCACTCACCCGGTGTTCTGACTCGAGGTCGTATGTGCGCTCTATGACCCCCTGGATTTTTTCGAGGATCTGCATAGACCGCGGGTCAGTGACGAACGGCCATCGCCGACTCGCTCAGCGGTACGCCCAGCGCATTCAGCCGGGATCGGGCCCGACGGCTGCCTGTAGCCAGCCACACCTCATAGAGGCGCAGGATATCCACCGAGGAGTAGCGGCGGCCGAGATCGGCGATCTCTCCGATGGCATCCACGAAGGCGGTGAATTTTGCGGCTAATTCACCGAAGACGTCACCGATCCCCGCGCCGCGCGGACCATGGCGGGTCTGGTCCGCAAGCGTCCCGTAGGCGGCACCGCCCATACGGATGTAGTAGTCCACATCAACCGGCTTGCGGGCGAGAGAGTCCGGGAAGAATCCCGCCATGAAGAGCGCCACGTCTCCGAGGCGCTGCAAGGACCGGTGCCGGTCCCGGTCGCAGTCCGCGTCGGCCGCATCTGCGAGCATGGTTGCCAGCGGTGGCAGGCGCCGGCCTTCCGGTGCATCGGCGAACAGCTCATCTGCCCGGGTAAACAGTGTCAGGAGATTGACGACGTAATGGACTGTGTGGTCTTCAGCCTCGAGTTGCTGACGGGCGATCGCCTGCCCAAGGGAGTCCCGGAAGAACTCCCGAACGTTCGGACTCGCGACTACCTTTCTCGACCGGTCTTTGCGGCTCATATCGGCACAACCTCCGTCAGAACCATGCCTGCATTCCATCTGAGCGGATCCCGCGAGGGGAACCGACGATGTCACAGTTTCCTAACGTGCCAGACCGGGGCCGGTCAAGTCTCTGAAATAGATAGGGATTTCCCACTATAGCGGGTTACACCGAGTCTGTGAAGGTGCTATTTTCACAACGGTCGCTACCTTTTTTTCCGCGCCCTGGGACACGCCGGCCGAACCCTGCGCGGCCCTTCGGTTCATAATCGGGTAACGACATGACCCCGACGCGAGCCACATTTCTGTGCTTATTGTTGATATCTGCGCCCGCCCTTGCGGGCCGCACAAACTTCCTCGTGCGCAACGATTACATCTGCGAGCCGGAGGAGACGATGTGTATCCGCGGCACCCTCTACTACCAGCCGGATTCGAGAGTCTTACGGCTGCGTGGACGCGTCTTCCGCGCACCCGGACCGGGGTGGGTCCGCATACTTTTCCGCGGCAGCCGGGACGGCCAGCTGGCATCCAGCGTGATGGAATTCCCGATCCGCGGCGATCATAGCGAGATTGTCGACTTTCGCTACATCCCGGATAACCCGGCGATCGGCAACTGGCGTGTCCTTTCCATAAGCTTCGATCAGGATCCCGACGCGGCGCGGGAATCACGAAGGCATTGACCACGGACACAACAGACACATCGAATTGGCTAACCGCACTGATGCGGGGGCTGAAGTCATCCGGCGCGGACCTTATGCCGAAGCCATGCACTCATCACCCTGAGGAGACAGGCATGACGGGTCGGAGATCGCATCGCCGCGGCAACGGGATACTTGCTGCCCTGATCGCCACACTCGGCGGCTTGTGCGCACCGGCAGATGCAGCGGAGCTGATCAGAATCGACGTCGCCGGGCAGGAACGTGAGGCAAGGGTCTACCCGGGCTCGGTCACAGACGGTGATTCGGCACCGTTGGTGATTGTCTTCCACGGTCTCGCCGACAGTGCCTGGAATTTCTCCGACATCGTCGCCGTCCACGACGATTGGCCGCAGGCGACCGTCGTCTATCCGCACGGCCTGCCCCGTGCGGATAGACGCGGCAGCCGTGGCTGGCACGGATTCAGAGACAATGATGCCAACAACGATCTGGCGTTCGTGGACGCCCTGTTGGAGCTGCTGCCGCAGCGTTATCCCGTGGATCCGCAAAGGATCTACGCCACCGGTTTCTCTAATGGCGGTCACCTGACTTTCAACCTGCTGCTCGACCGGCCCTGCAGTTTCGCGGCCTTCGCCCCGGTCGGCGCATTGGCAGAGTACATATCGGAAGCGACGACGCCACGGCCGGTCATCTACCTCTTCGGTCGCCAGGAGCCCAGGGAATACTCCGACGCCTGGCAACAGACTGTCGTCGCCCTGGCGAAGCTGAATCGTGCAACGGGGGAGAAACGCCAGTGGTCGGTCGGAACCACCGAGTTCGTCGCGGCGCCCGATGGCCAGCCCACCGTCTACGGGCTCTACGACGCAGGTCATGTCTGGCCTGATCGGGGCAACGAACTGATCATCAGATTCTTCGAGGAACATCGGCTCGACGGCAGCTGCCACTCGACTGCCAGCCGCTGATTCCGGCAGTAGATGGCCGCGTTTGTGCGTCACGAACGCCTGACAGCCCCCCTGGGATTAGCCCGTAATGACAGCGGAAAGATGACGATGAACGATCTACAACACGGCAGCACAGCGATCCCGGGGGTGCCACGGCGATCAGCCGGAGGATGGCGATGTCCAGCAGGCCCGCCGGCACGCCACGGCGCAACCCGGCGAGTGGCTGACCCGGATCCATGGGGTCGCGCGCTCGCCGCCCCCGGGGAACTGCGGAATCGGGCCGACGGAGCCTAGAGGCGGATATCGTCTCCACCGGGCGAAACCCGCATGAGGTCCCGCCGCGCGGCCTCGGCTTCGTCTTTCAGACCCAGGTACTCGAATAACTCGACGGCTCTCTGGTATTGCCCGCGGGCCACCGCGGCGGCCCCGTCACCCCGTTCTGATACTTGTGCGAGGCCCCACAGGGCATAAGCGCGGCCACGCTGGTTGGTGGCCGATGTATAACGCTCCAGCGCTGCCCCGTAAGCCTCACGGGCCGGAGCGAATTCATTCTCGGCGAGGTAGAGATCTCCGCGCCCGCGCATGACATTGGCCTCACCGAGCGTAGCGCCCATTCCCTCGTAGAGTTGATAGGCCCGTTCATAGGACTGCAGCGCCTCCGCGGACTCGCCCTGCTCGCGACGGACGTGGCCCAGGCCAGTCAGCACGTTGGCCTCGCCGAGGCGATCGAACTGATGTCTGTAGAGTTGCAGGGCCTGGGAGTAGGCGGCGACAGCGGCGTCGAATCTGGATTGAAGCCGCTCGACTTCGCCGATGCTGCGCAAGACGTGGGCCTGCCCGGATCGCTGGCCGAGATCCCGATAGAGGCTGAGCGATCGCTTGTAGCTCTGCATCGCCTGCGGGAAATCGTGCAGATTGAGGTCGATGTCGCCCAGCCCCCGCAACACCGCTGCCTCACCTAATCTGTCCCCTACACTGCGAAAACGCTCCAGCGCCTCGGCATAGGCGAGCTGCGCCGCCCCCGGCCGGCTGGCGAGGCGCTCGAGCTCTGCCAGCCCGCTAAGCGCATTGGCCTGCTGATGCACGAGCCCCATCGAAGCAAACGCATCTCCTGCGCGCCGGAAAGCCTCGCGGGCGGGGTCGTAACGCCCCTGCACAGTCTCCAGCGATGCGGCGCTCAGCAACACCTCCGCCTCGATCCTCCTATCGGTATCCTCGCGTGCCAACGCGAGCGCCTGCTCGAACGCATCCCGGGCGGCCACGTTGTCGCCGATCTGCGCCTCCAGGTCGCCCTGACCCTTGAGCGCCCTTGCAACGCCCTGCCTGGATCCAGCCGTTTCGTAGTAGGCGCGGGCATCACCGAACAGGGCGCGGGCGTCGGGCTCACTGCCAGTCAATCTCGCGATCTCCGCCAGTCCAAGCAGACAATCCGCCTCTCCGGCCGGGTCACCAAGCGCCTGGTAACGGCGCCGAGCCTCACCATAGACACGCGCCGCTTCGTCGTATCGCGCTGCTATCCTCGCCATATCCGCGACCGCGCGCACGGCCGCCACCGATTCCTGCTGGAGTCCGGCCGCATCCAGCGCCTTAGCCGCCTTGACGTAGAGTTCGCCGGCACGCTTGTACCGGCCCATCGCCCGCTGCGTATCCGCCAGATCGACAAACGACCTTGCTGTCGCCGCCGCGTCGCTCTCGATCACGTACAAGGAACGCGCATTCTCGAACTCGCTCAGTGCCCGTTCCAGGTCACCGCTGCGCAACGCGATGCGGCCGATACCGCTGCGGGCGCGAGCCTCGCCGGTCTTGTTACCGACCGAGATATAGAGATTCCGCGCCCGGCCGAGCGCTTCGCGGGCCTGAGCATATTCGCCAGCATCCGATAGCGCGCCTGCCCGCTCCAGTTCACGGTCCGCTTCCAGCGTGGGGATGTCCACCGCGGTAACGCATGCCGGCAGCCATGGGAGCAGCGGGCAGGCCGTCCGGCCCACAAGCATGATCGCGACGATCGCCGCCAGCGCCACTACGGTGACTACGATAATCCATTGGCTGCTTCTGGCGTTGCTCATCATCGCAGTCTTGTTGTCCTGATACTCTGACCCCTCCTAAAGCAAGATCGTGCCCGTCCGCGGGAGTTCCTGCCGAGATCCGGGTCAGCCGCGCACCTCGCCCGCCACGATCCGCCTGGCCCTACAAACCGCACCGACATCGAGTGCCTGCATCGCTTCACGTGCCTGGTCTTCGGTGACGCGGCCGCAGCGTGACGGAAAATGCTAATCGTCCGTGGCAATAACGGCTACAATTCGCGGTTAGTCAATGGAATTTTTGGGCTCATCATAGGAGAGAACGATGAGAGGTTATCTAAGCGGTGCCGTGATCGGGCTGGTTTTGGCCCTGTCTGCACCAATGGTCTCGGCCGACGATGAATTTGCGGTACCCTCCGCGGGCAAACGACCGCTCACCCTCGGCGCCGGCGCCATCTACCGGGACAAAGTCTATCGAGGGTATGACGACGACGAAAAGATCAGTCCCTTCCCTCTCGTCCTGTTTGAAGGCGAAAGGTTCTTTGTGCGCGGCAGTAACCTGGGATGGAAATTCGTCAATACGAATCCCTGGGAAGTCGCTATTAAAGGAGAATTCTGGGGCGACGGCTATGACTCGGACGATGCCAATATCCTGGACGGCATGGATGACCGGGATCCGTCATTCGCCCTCGGCGGGCACGTGACCTGGCAGCCACAGAAGTTCGGAATCACAGTCGAGGCCGCCACTGATGTGTCCAGCGCCAGCGATGGCACCCAGGTCAAGGGTACGGCCTTCTACGGCAACCGGGTTGGAAACTGGTTCTATCGCGGCACGGCCGGCCTCGTGTGGAACAACGAGGACTATATCGACTATTACTTCGGTGTGGAAAACGACGAGGTGGATCTGACGCTGGGCCGGACCGCCTACGAGGGTGATGACGAGACCTGGGTGCGCGCCGGGCTCTTCCTCGGTTATCAGCGTCCGGGGTCGAAATGGATGTTCATTGGCGGTGGCCGCTACGACTTTATGGGCGACGAAGTCGATGACAGCCCGATCACCAGCGACGACCGGATGTTTACCGGATTCCTCGGCTTCGGTTACAGCTTCGGCAAGTAAGCCGCAGCATCGCTGCACTTGATGTCAGGGGCCGCCGCGAGGCGGCCCCGTTTCATTTCAGGATCGCGAAACGCGGGGGCGAAGCCGGAGTCATGTCTCGCCTGCGGCTCTCAACGCAGCTCCGATGATGCCGGCGTCGTTACGCAGGGACGCCGGCACCACCGGCGTGCGGATGTCGATGTGCGGCAGGAAAGACTCGTGCCGTTTGCTCACCCCGCCACCGAGTACGAACAGGTCCGGCCAGAAGAGATCCTCCATGGCGCGCAGATACTCTTCCACCCGCGTCGCCCACTCCGGCCAGTTCAGCTTTGCCTCCTTGCGGACGCGATCGGACGCACGGCGCTCGGCCGGCTTGCCACGAATCTCCAGGTGACCGAATTCGGAATTCGGTAACAGGCGGCCATCGAGGAACAGGGCGCTGCCGATGCCGGTCCCGAGGGTCAGAACGATGACGACGCCGCTTGTGTCCGTGGCCGCGCCGTAGCGCACCTCTGCGATGCCCGCCGCGTCGGCATCGTTGATCAGGTGCAGGTCCCGGCCGCTGATACTCGAGAGCATCTCGTCGGCGCGACAGTCGATCCAGGCCTGGTCCACGTTGGCCGCCGTGTGGGTCACGCCATTCCTGACGACGGCAGGGAAGGTGCAGCCGGTCGGCCCGTCCCAGTCGAAGTGGTCGAGTAACTGCCGCACGACAGCGCCCACGGCCCGGGGCGTGGACGGCACCGGTGTCGGTATGCGGTGCCGTTCGGCCGCCAGCCGACCCTGGTCCAGGTCAACGGGCGCGCCCTTGATGCCCGACCCACCGATGTCGATCCCGAATGCACTGGCCATCTCAGCAACGATCCGCCGGCCGAATGAGGAATCTCACGCTACCACATCTCGCGCAGCCGGGCGCCCACGTCGATCTTGTTGTCAGGCGGCCTGCCAGCCTTGCTGGCACCGCCGGATTCGCCGCTATGGAACACTCTTTCGAGTCGGCTCATCACGGCTTCTGTGAGAAACCGGCTGCGGGCCCCGTAAACGTGCCGGTCTCCGTGTCGGCGCTGCTGCGGTACGTAGTAGCGCAACGGCGCGACCAGATGGAGGTCGTCGCGGGCCCGGGTCATGGCGACATAAAGCAGGCGTCTTTCCTCCTCGATCAGATCTTCCCGGCCGGTGGCGAATTCCGACGGGAAGTTTCCGTCCGCAACATTGAGGATATAGACGGAGTCCCACTCCTGACCCTTGGCGGAATGGATCGTCGAAAGGATGAGGAAATCCTCGTCCAGCAGAGGCGTGCCGGCAAGATCGCCGGTCGCCTGCGGCGGGTCCAGGCTCAACTCGGTGAGGAAACGCTCACGCGACGGATAACCCGAAGCGATCTGCTCGAGGGAATCCAGATCCCCCTCGCGTACCTGCCAGTCGTCGAACTTCCTCTCCAGCAGCGGTTGGTACCAGCGACGGACCTCCGCCACGTCCGGAGACCAGTCGCCAACCCCGGGCCCCAGACCCGCGAGCAACGCCGCCAGCGCAGGCCATTCGGCCCGGGCCGCCGGCGGCGGTCGATATTGTTGCAGGCTCGAGAACCGATACTCGGCCATCGCCAGATGCTCGAAACAGCGCTGCGCGGCGACCGGGCCGGCGCCGGGTAGCAATTGCGTCACCCGATAGGCGGCGATCTGATCGCGGGGATTCTCCGCCCAGCGCAGAATCGCGAGCAGGTCTTTCACGTGGGCCGCCTCGAGGAATTTGAGGCCACCGTACTTGACGTAAGGGATGTTTCTCCGCGTCAGGTCGATCTCCAGCCTGTCGCTGTGATGAGAGTTGCGGAACAGGACTGCCTGGTCCATCAGACGCTGACCCGCTTCTCGCGCCGCCAGCACCCCATCGATGACATAGTCTGACTGGCTCTCGTCGTCCTCTACCGTGACATAGCGCGGCATCTGGTCCGAGACACGATCCGAGACCAGTCGCTTTCGATACTGGCGCCGCCCCCCTGCGATGACCTCGTTGGCCGCGTCCAGAACTGGCTGGATCGAGCGATAATTGTGATCGAGCGTAACGGTCCGCGCGCGCGGGCTGAATCGGTCAGGGAATCCCAGGATGTTGCCGACTTCCGCTGCCCGGAAGGAATAAATCGACTGGGCGTCATCCCCCACCACGGTCACGCCCGAGCCATCCGGCTTGATACCGGCAAGGATCTCAGCCTGAAGAATGTTCGTGTCCTGATATTCGTCCACCAGGACGTGGTCGAATCGTCCGGCGACTGATGCCGCCAGATCCGGATCAGAGATCAGATGGCACCAGTAGAGCAACAGGTCATCGTAATCCAGCGCCGCGCTCTGCTGCTTGGCTTCCACGTAACCGCGGAACAGGCTGCGCAGCTCATCGTGCCAATCCAGGCACCATGGCCAGGCCAGTTCCAGCCCGGCCTGCAATTCCAGGCGGGCATTGACACAGCGCGAGTAGATCGCGAGACAGGTGTCTTTCCTGGGAAACCGCCGGGCTTTTCCGGACAGACCCGATCGGTGCCGGACGACGTCCATGAGATCGGCCGCGTCGCCCCGATCCAGGACCGAGAAAGCCGGATCCAGACCCAGATTGGCAGCATACTGGCGCAACAGGCGATTGCTGATGGCATGAAAGGTGCCAGACCAGGGAAGTCGTATGTCGGCACGCTTCCCGGTCTTTTCAGCCACCGAACCGGTGACGATGCGGCGCGCCCGCCGGGTCATCTCACGCGCCGCGCGGCGCGTGAAGGTCAGCAGCAGAATGCGGTCCGGGCTCACCCCCTCGATCACCAGGTGAGCGACCCGGTGAGCAAGCGTCATGGTCTTGCCGGTGCCGGCGCCCGCAATCACCAGTAATGGGTCGGCGACGAACCCCTGCGGCGTCTGACGACCGTGAGTCGCCGCGTCCCGTTGAGCGGGATTCAGACGTTCGAGATAGGCTGGAACGGCCGCCGGTTCGGACATGCGGCCGACTATATCACTACCTGTATGAATTTACAGTAGTTGACGTATCCTCATGTTTATAAATGATTTTACCGGAAGATTTAGAGCTGCCGGTGATCTCAGCCTTCGTTACGGTGCTCTGGCAGACTGACCGCGCCCGCCACATTCCGGTGCTGGATACCGCCACTCGTGTCGTTCTCCACCACGAAACTTCCGCCCACGTCCCGGACGTCGATGCGGCCGGAGGAATCGTTGCCTATCAGCACATCGCCACGGATGTTCCGCAGCCGGATGTCGCCCGACGTGTCGTTGGCAATCGTGACCGAGGCGGCGTCCTCGATCATGATCTCGCCGGAGCTGTCCACCTGGATGGTGACCGGCCCGACGCGCTCCAGCTGGATATCGCCCGAGCTGTCTTGCGGAATCAGGATCTCCCCGGGGACATCAACGACTTCGATCATGCCGGAGCTGTCCGTGATCTCTGCAGACGCCAGCCCGCTGATACGCAGATCACCGCTGCTGTCATGCACGATCACGGCCATGCCGACCGGCAGTTCGATCTCCATGTCCATGATCGCCAGCTGGTTCTCCCACTCGGAGTCGTTGTCACCCGAGATATCCGGCATCTCCGCAAATATCTGCACCTGATCGTCCGACCGGCGTATGGTGATGTCCATCGCCTCGAGCATGCCTTCCTTCGACACGCATCCTTCTCCCAGCGCACGGATGGTGTCCGCCCCCTCCACGCCGGAGACACTGAGGTCCCCGGCCAGGACGAAGATCTCAACGGATACGACGCCTTCACCGGACAGCTCGGCGGACCGGTCGGCCTTGAACTTACAGCGGGCGGCAGATGCAGGCGCCGCGAGGAGGCCGAGAATCAGGCAGGTCGTTACAACGATAGTCGTGCGCATGGTGATCCCTTCATGTTCCGTCATCGGCCTCACGGCCGTTACTCGATGATGCTTAGACGCCAGGCCGTCCGTCGGGGTTTGAATCATCTTACTGCGGCCTGAAGACACGTCCACGACTCAATCGCAATTCGCTCCGCAGATGCTGGCCAAGCGCGCGACGCAGGCTGAGACTGGTATCCGGTTCCTGGCCTTGCGACAGCTTCACGATCTGCCTGTAGAACCACGCAACCTCACCCTGGACGTTGAAGAACTTGATCAGATAGACCGGACTCGTGGGGCCCAGCAGCCGGCCAGGCCCGAGACGCAGCCGTTTCTCCCAGGAGTCAGCCGCCTGGACCGACCCGTCGGCCAGCCCTGCGGGCAGCTCGGGGGTCACGCACAACGGTCGACCCAGGCCGATCACATCGGCTTCCCCGGATGAGACCGCCTGCTCCATGGCGATGCGAGTCCTGAACCCTCCGGTCACCATCAGGGGGACTTTCGCGGAAGCCTGGATAGCGCCGGCATACTGCAGAAAATAAGCCTCCCGGCTCCGGGTGCTCTGCCGTTGCGGCTCCGCATAGGTATCGTCCTGGCCCTGGTGATCCAGCAGACGGGGCTGCTCATAGGTACCGCCGGAGATCTCCAGCAGATCGATGTCCGCCTCACCGAGCCAGCCGGCGACCTGGACGCACTCGTCGAGAGTGAAGCCACCTTTCTGAAAGTCTGCCGAGTTGAGCTTGACCGCGACCGGGAAGTCGGCGCCGACCCGGCCACGGACCGCCTTCACGGTCTCGAGCAGGAATCGGGCCCTGTTGTCCAGCGTACCCCCCCATTCGTCGGTACGCCGGTTGGTGACCGGTGACAGGAACTGGCTGATCAGATAGCCGTGCGCGCCGTGTACCTGGACCCCCGTGAAACCGGTGTCACGGGCGACTTCCGCCACATGCGCGTAGCGCTGAATGGCGTCCTCGATGTCCTCCGGGGTCATGGCCCGGGGGCGCGCGAACATGCCGGCCAGCTTCAGCTGGACGTCGGAAGGCGACAGCGGCTGCCGGGTGGAGGTCCGGGTCGCCTGGCGACCGGGATGACTGATCTGCATCCACAGGTGATTGCCCGCTTCGGTCCCGGCACGCGCCCACTCGCGCAGTTGTTGATGCCCGCCATTTCCGTCGATGACCACGTTGCCGGGCCTCTCAAGATAGCGGCGATCGACCATCACGTTACCGGTGATCAGCAGGCCTGCACCCCCTCTGGACCAGCGCCGGTAGAGCGTAGCGTGCCTGTCCGTGGCCCGGTCCCCGGAGTCAGCCAGACCCTCCGTCATGGCCGCCTTGGCGATCCGGTTCGGCAGCACGGCTCCGCATGCGAGCCGCAAGGTAGTTGCCAATGTGTTCGTCATCTCCCCCCCCCTGTCGGGGAGCGATCATAGGACAGCGAGGCGCATCCCGCGAGGATGCGGCCTGACGGCAGTACAATCCCCGGCAGTCAACCGGCGCTGGGAGCGATGATGGAGCACGCGACACCTCTGGTCACTAACGACGCTGTGACACTCGGTCTGCTTGCCCTCATCCTGGGCGCGATCTTCTATACGGAGAACAGTGATCACCCGTTCTGGATTCGTTTCTACCGTTACGTGCCCGCCCTGCTGCTGTGCTACTTCCTGCCGTCTCTGCTGAACAGCTTCGGCGTGGTCGATGGAGAGGCATCCGCGCTGTACTTCGTGGCTTCCCGATATCTGCTGCCGACCTGTCTGGTGCTTCTCACCCTGTCGGTGGACTTCGCCGCGATCGCCCGCCTCGGCTACAAGGCGATCGTCATGTTCCTGACCGGCACCGTCGGTATCGTCCTCGGTGGTCCGCTCGCCATCCTGATCGTCGGGGCCGTCAGTCCCGACGTGGTATCCGGACAGGGTCCCGAGGCGGTCTGGCGCGGCATGACGACGGTCGCCGGCAGTTGGATCGGGGGTGGCGCCAATCAGACCGCGATGAAGGAGATCTTCCAGGTCGAGGATGCCGTCTTCTCGCAGATGGTTGCCGTCGACGTGTTGTGCGCAAGCGTCTGGATGGCGGTGCTGCTGTTCCTGGCCGGCCGGGCGACGGCCATAGACCGTCACACCGGCGCCGATACCGGAGCCATCGAGACGCTCAAGGAGCGGGTGAAACAGTTTCACGCTCGCCATGGCCGGATCGCCACTCTTGCCGACCTGATCTTTATCGTCTCGATCGGATTTGGCGTCACGGGACTGGCGCACGCATGCGCCGGCGTCATCGCGCCATGGATCGAGAGTCATGCGCCCGCGCTGGCCAGACTCAGCCTGACCAGCACGTTCTTCTGGATCATCGTCATCGCGACGACCGTCGGCCTGGGGCTATCGTTCACGCGAGCAAGGCATCTGGAAGGTGCCGGTGCATCCAAGGTGGCGTCCGCCATGCTCTATGTGCTCGTCGCCACGATCGGCATGCGCATGGACGTGGGAGCGGTGTTCGACAACCCCGGCCTGTTCGCGCTCGGGTTCGTATGGATCGGTTTTCACGCCCTGCTGCTTGTCATAGTCGCGCGTCTGATCCGGGCGCCACTTTTCTACCTGGCAGTGGGCAGCCAGGCCAACGTCGGAGGTGCGGCGTCGGCGCCCGTCGTAGCGTCTGCTTTCCATCCCAGTCTGGCTCCCGTCGGCGTATTGCTGGCGGTGCTTGGCTATGCTCTGGGCACATACGCGGCCTGGATATGCGGTCTGCTGATGTCAGCCATCAACGGCGGGTGAGGCGTCCTCGATGAACCTGGTGCAGGAGATACTCTACGAACTGCTGGAGGCAACCGAGCCTCGATCGCTGCTGTGCGTCGCGGACTCGCCCCTGTCCAGCATCCACCAGTACAAGGCGCACGTGGACGAATGCGACGTCGTATCGATCCCCCCGGAGAGTGCGCTGGAGGCCCTGACGCAGATGGGGCGGTTCGACTACGCGCTGCTTTGCGGCGCCCTCGAGATGCTGGACCCTCAGGCAAACTCCGCACTGATCGCCAGAGTCCGCGACCTGCATTGTCACCGTTTCGCGGTCACCTGCCGGCACCAGGACGCACACCACCGCGAGGACGCCTGGTCCGAGCCACAGATACTGTCGCTGGCCCTCGGGCTCCACAGGAGGATCGACCTCGACGGGGTCTGGCATTCGATCTACACCTATGACATCGACAGCTACAACCCGAAGCGCGAGTGGAACAGTCCGGAGGGCTGGGCCAATCCCGGCAATTTCCGCCGTTATCGCTGGTAGCCTCCACCCGGCCGGGAGCGTTGTTCCGTTGCCAGTTACAACGGACATCCTCGATCGACCGCCGCCCGCTTAGGTTTCATGCGCCTGCCCGCTGACTCATGCCGCGACCCGGCTATCCGTCGGGCACGCGGATCAAGCGCATTACAGGAGGCTGGTCTCCAGCGCGTCGCTCAGGAAATCGATGAGGCCGGGATGAGTCAGGCCGGTGACGTGCGCGCCGGGATACCAATGGGTTTTGGGCCGCCCCCAGTGCTCGTACAGTCGTTCGACCACCACCGGCGGAACAAAACGATCAGCCAGGCCGGCATAGATGTAGCGATGAGCTCCGGGAACCAGCGGATCCATAGCCAACGGCGAGATCACCCGGAGGACTTCGGTCATGTTTTCCAGGGTCAGACCCTCGGACTCGCACACCTGCCGCGCATGGGCGGATGAGTGCCAGGACAACAACCATGCCGGATCGACTGCCGGGATGCCGGCCACGGCACAGCGCAGGCCCTGTTCCAGCGCAGCAACCAGGGAGACCGTATAACCGCCTAGCGATACCCCGTGTAACCCGATGCGATCCGCGCCCTGCCCCCATAGCCAGCTGATGATCCGGCGGATGTCCCAGATCGCCTGGGACTCCGCGTGGATCGTATCCATCAGCTCACCGGTGAGATAACCGCGTCCGCTGACCGCTGACAGGGCCCTGGGTCCGTGCAGGGGCAGGACGGGGAAGACGAGGTTCAGCCCGAGGCCGCGCAGCAGATCTGCCTGCAGAAGCTTGAAGTCCAGCCACGGCACACCCATCCCGAGTCCATGGACATTGATGAGCCAGGGCGCACTCTCGTCCCCACGGAGGATCCAGGCGTACGCCCGGCGGCAGGGCGTATATCCGGCATATCGCTCACGGCCTGGCGCCTCTTGCCACGGTACGAATCCGCTGTCGAAACTCATGACTTCGTAGGGCCTGCGGGAGACGCTGGCGTCCTTGAGATCGAATTCCCCGGTCTCGAGCCCGGGCGGCGACGGGTGAAAGCCGGCAGGGTCCTTGAGCCAGCCGCGATCCTCGAAACACTCCAGCGCCCGCTCGACTTCCGCGGCGATACGGGACTGCTCGCCCTTCGCGAACGTCCCCATGGTGATACTGGCGACGGCGAGTATGGCTTCGTCCACGCCGACCTCAGCGCCGAGCCGGGCGGTCCGCGGCGGGCTCTCCAGGCCCGCGGGCACCGGAACGACTTCCGCGCCGATCAGCCCGCAGGCAACGAATCCGGCAGCGGAGACCGCCAGCAGCCCCAGGCCGACGGCTGGTTCGGCGAGTAACAAGGGTACCGCGAACAGCATACCGATCAGGGCACCGAGGGCCCCGGTCCTTGCGACCCCGTGAACACCCGGAAACATGACGAAACCGATCGCCGCGGTCAGCATCGCGGCGCCGGGCAGAGCGGCCAGCAACAACGACAGCAGGCCGTGGCCGGCGCCCGCATCCATCCAGGCAAGTCCGCCGATCAGCAGCAGCCAGAACTCGATTCTCCGGAGATTTGCGTAGCTCATCTGGGCTCACGTTCTTCAGTGATTGAAGCTATCACTATAGCGAGGATCGCATACCACTGCCCGCAGCCGACCACTGGCGATGACACCTTCGATGGGCTAGTGTTTGCGCCCCACCCATATTGTCAGACAGGCAGCCCCATTATGAGATTCCTGTTGCCATTTGCGGCGCTGGCTGTCGCGCTGGCGCCATCGCCGGCCGCGCTGGCCGAAACGATCGATCAATCTCCCGGCTTCGATGCGGAAGCTCTGCTCGGCCACGTTGAATTCCTCTCCGACGACCTGATGGAAGGCCGCGCGGCGGGCACCCGGGGCTATGAACTCGCCGCTCGCTACGTGGCCACGAGCTTTCGCCGTTATGGCCTCGAGCCGGCCGGGAAAGAAAGCAGTTTCTACCAGCCCTTCGACCTGGTCGAAGGTCGTCTGGTGCCGGAGTCCACGGAACTGAGCGTCGACGCCGGCGCCGGCCCGACGCGACTGGAGATGATCGATGACTTCCTGGTTGGCGGCAGTTATGTCGACGAAACTACGGAAGTGACCGCGCCACTGGCGTTCGTGGGTCACGGGATTACGGCTCCGGAGCTTGGTCACGACGACTATGCGGGAATCGATGTGGAAGGTCGCGTACTGGTGATGTTCGCGGGCGCCCCCGGCACGTTCACCCATGATCAACGTGCTTACTATTCGACCCGGGACGCAAAGTTTCCGAACGCCGTCAAGCGCGGCGCCGTGGGTCTGCTGGTGGTACAGACACCGGAGTGGTACCGCAAGTATGAATGGGACAGCCTGGTGCAGGCGTATGCGTTCCCGGGCATGCGCTGGTCCGGCAAGGATGGCCGCGTGAAAGGAGTCTACCCGC
>Ga0316191_10000319_pt1 | contig 30364 bp, 24 predicted proteins | sample Eddworburr2cm_MG_FD_204928 | JGI IMG/M metagenome (GOLD analysis project Ga0316191, IMG submission 204928) | Coastal sediment microbial communities from Maine, United States - Eddy worm burrow 2 cm | ecosystem: Environmental > Aquatic > Marine > Coastal > Sediment | place: USA: Maine...
CGACTCTATGACACGACTCAGAGCGGCCATGTCACCGTGGACGACCTGTTTGATTTGATTGTGGCCGGTGACACCATTCGGGTCATCGACGACAAAAGCGGCGAGGACATCACCCGGCCGGTGCTGCTGCAGGTCATTACCGAGCAGGAGTCTCACGGCGGCCAGCCGATTCTGAGCACGGGCCTGCTGCAAAATCTGATCCGTTTTTACGGCAATCCGCTGCAGGGTTACTTCAGCCGGTTTCTCGAGGACAGCGCCAGCCGCTTCATCGCCGAGCAGGGGCGCGTGCAGTCCGAGGTCGAGGCCTTCATGGAGAAGCTGCCGTTGGGCGAACTCGGTCGCCTGGCCCAGGCAAACCTGGAGAGCTGGCAGAAGATGCAGCAGGAAATGCTCGATGCGTTACAGGGCCAGCCACCGGGCGGTAAAGACGACGCCGACTAGCGATTGCGCTCAGGGCACCGCCCTGGAGAAAAGGATCCGCAACTCGCCGACCCGCTCCGCACCGTCCGCCGGACCGTAGCGGACAAGCAGATCCATACGGCCATCCTGGTCGACGTCACGGGCCTCGACCATCTGTCCGTTGCGCGGCAGCGGCAGCGACAGCACCTTCTCGCGCTCGCCGAAAAGCTCGCGCCCGCCAACCCCGGGATAGACAGACAGTTCGTCGGCGTCTTCCTGTACTAGCAGCTCGGTCGGCCCGTCGCCGTCCACATCCGCGATGATGACCGCCGGGTAACGCATCAGACCGGTCTCGAGATCGAACTCGACTTTGAATCGCGTGCGGTAGTCTGACTCTTCCGGGTAGCGCCCGCCCGGACGCATTCGATAAACATCCAGATCCACGCTGATACGCCCGGAAAACAACGCACTGACAATACGGGCGAGACCGAGCCGCGTTGACGGAGTTGCGACATCCATCAGCCCGTCGCCATCCACATCGACCACCAGCGGATCGAACTGAATACCTCCAGAGGCAATACTGCCGTCCGCGGTGCCCGGGTATATCAGCGCCGCGCCGGAGCGCTGCCCAAGGTAGAGATGATATTCGCTGCGGCGATCGAACACCCCCTTGCTGATTGACTTCTCCGTCAGCAAATCGGGAATCTGGTCAGCGTTGAAATCACGTACGAGCTCGACCTCCTCTATTTCGAGATCGCTTTGATCCACCTGACCGTCGTCGCGCTCCCATTGCGCGCGCTGTTTCTCGCTTGCCAGCGGCGCGCCGACCGCATCGCGCCTGCCCGAGCCGGAGAAGCTGGCGTCCGGGCTCTGAACGAACGACAGGAATTCCGTATCGAGCAGGAAAACCAGGTCGTCCCGTCCGTCGCCATCGATATCGCCGCTGTGCGGCAGCCGTGGCTGATAGCTGACCAGGTCGTCGTAGATTTTTACTCGCGCCGGCACCTCGAGCAGAAACCGTTTGAAGCCCGACCGGGACTGCCGCGCCAGCAGCCAGCCGTCGAATTGCGGCAACAGGATGTCGTCCCGGTCGTCGCCATCGACATCGCGGACAAAATCGGCAAATGCCGGGCCCTGTGCTGTCTCACCGTGATACAAACTCGGCAATTCAGCAACGTGAAGCAGCGCGCCCCGCGCAACGTCCGGTTCCGCCACACCGCGTGGATCAAGAAAATACAGCGCGTCATAACCCCGTCCCAATAGATCTCCGGTGTCGTAAAAAAAAACCGAGGCCGGAATGGCGCCGGTCGCGACGACGTTGCCGTCCGGCATCGCAATGACACTGAAACGCCATTGCTCTGCTATCCGTCCGACCGCAACCAGCCCGGTTGCGCCATCGAGATCAATCGCGACGGGAGCTTCTTCAACGGAGTGATCGAGACGCACGACGAGCTCGCGAAAATCGCTGGCGGCAAACGCGCACGGCATTGCCAGAACGGTGGTCGCGACAACGCCAGCGAACCGCGCCGCAGCGCTAGTAAACGCGGTAACCGCCATGCCGCCTGCGACTCAGGTAATCGAACCAGCGGAAACTAAGGAAGCCGCCCGCCGCGAGACCCAGAGCCAGCGCGATGGCGGTCCAGTACCAGTCCAGCCGCAACCGGTCTGCACCTGTCTCCGCCAGCAAGGCCTCATAACGGGAACCGAGTGTCGCCACCCGTGCTTCCAGCTCCCCCGCCCTGGCCTCGGCAAGTTGCGCACGTTGCGCGTCGGTTGCCGCCGCCGCACGCAACTCGTCGCGCTCCGCCGCGAGCGGCTCTGCCAGCGCCTGTGCCTCCGCGAGTGATTCCTCGAGTTCGAGCACGCGCAGCCGGGCCGGCTTGGCACTGACCAGAAACGCGCTCTTCGCCCACCCTTCGCGTCCGTCGGCGGTACGCACCATTAAAAAGTAGGTGCCGCGCTCGAGCACTTCGACGGCATCGCCGCTACTGAGATTGGCCACTGCCGGCGCATTATCGCGCGGCTCGGCATGCATCCGCAGCCGTAACTGGTCAGTCACGTACATCGTCTCGGCGCTGGCGCAGGGCACTGCCAGAAATGACAGCAAAGCGGCTGCGGAAAACCCGCGCAAAACCGGGGTCAGGGTGCGAGGCGATCGATCTGCCATACGTTGTCCTCCATACGAAGGTAGAGGAACCGATCGTGCAATCGATTCGGTCGCCCTTGCCAGAATTCGATGCGTTGCGGAAAGACCCGGTAACCGCCCCAGAAGTCCGGCAGCGGCACCTCGCCGTCCCGCCATTTGCGTCGCATTTCCTCGAATTTCATCCGCAACAGCTTACGCGAAGAGATCACGCTGCTCTGCTGCGAAATCCACGCGCCGACCTGGCTCTCGTGCGGACGCCGCGAGAAATAACGCAGCGTTTCCGCTCTCGAAACCGTCGCGGCACGACCGCTTATCGTGACCTGGCGCTCCAGATCGAGCCACGGGAACAGCAGCGACACCTGCGGATTGTGCGAAATCTGCCGGGCCTTGCTGCTTTCGAGGTTGGTAAAGAACACGAACCCGGTCGGGTCAAAGTATTTCAGCAGAACCGTTCTGAGGCCGGGGCTGCCCGCACCGTCGACGGTGGCGAGACTCATCGCATTCGGTTCGCGTACGCCGGCATCGCAGGCTTCGCGGAACCAGCGCTCGAACTGGGCGACCGGATCCTCATCCAGATCGTCGCGCTCCAGCCCGGCACGCGTATACTCTCGTCGCAGATCAGCAATATCCAGAGTCATTCAGTTGGCGCAGTGTGGCTCCCGGGATATGCCGGGGCAAACTAGAATAGAAGAAAACTCCATGCGTATCGAGACAAAAAACGACCCGTCGTTCTGCTACTCCACGATAATCCGCCGCTTTGCGTTCCTGCTGCTGACACTGTGCGCCGCCAACTCTCCGGTCGTGGCAGCGACGCCGGAATCGATCGCAGCGCCGCCTCCACGAAGTTCCGGGGAGGGGCCCTACCCGAGACTGATTTTGCGTGGTGTCACGTTGATCAATGGCACGGGCGCACCCCCGCGCGGACCTGTAGACATCGTGATCGCCGGCAACCGTATCGAGAATATCGTCAGCGTCGGGTATCCCGGCGTACCGATCGACCCTGACAAGCGGCCGGTGGCAGCGAGCGGCGACCGCGAGATCGACCTGGCCGGTCACTATGCGTTGCCCGGTTTCATCGACATGCATGGTCATATTGGCGGCGTAGCACAGGGAACGCCGGCCGAATATGTCTATAAATTATGGCTTGGACACGGCATCACGAGCGTACGCGATCCGGCTAGCGGCAATGGCATCGAATGGGTGCTGGAGCAAAAACGGCACAGTGCAGACAATGCGATCACCGCACCGCGGATATTTGCCTATGTCGCTTTCGGGCAGGGCCGGGACGAACCGTTCACCACACCGGAGCAGGCGCGGCGGTGGATCGCCGAACAGGCCCGCCTCGGGGCCGATGGCGTCAAGTTCTTCGGCGCCCGTCCCGACATCCTCGAGGCGGCGCTGGATGAAGCGCGGAAGAGAGGGCTGCGCACAGCAATGCACCACGCCCAGCTAGAGGTGGCGCGGGCGAACGTCGTGGACACGGCCGGTTGGGGCCTGACCACGATGGAGCACTGGTACGGATTGCCCGAGGCGCTGTTCGACGAGCGCACGATCCAGGACTACCCGGCGGACTATAACTACAACGACGAACAACACCGCTTCGGTGAAGCCGGAAAGTTGTGGGCGCAGGCAGCCGCCCCGGGAAGCGAGCGTTGGGTTGAAGTGCGCGACCAGTTGATCGAACTCGACTTCACGATCGACCCGACCCTGACGATTTACGAGGCCAGTCGTGACCTGATGGCGGCGCGGCGGGCGGAATGGCACGACCAGTACACGCTGCCCTCGCTGTGGGACTTCTTCACCCCCAGCCGCAAGGCGCACGGCTCGTACTGGTTCTACTGGACGACCGCCGACGAAGTTGCCTGGCGCAACAACTTCCGCCGCTGGATGGACTTCCTGGTGGACTTCAAGAACCACGGCGGAAGGGTCACGGTTGGTTCCGATTCGGGATACATCTACAAGATTTACGGTTTCGGTTACATCGAGGAACTGGAGCTGTTGCAGGAAGCGGGTTTCAACCCGCTGGAAGTGCTGCGGTCCGCTACTTTCAGCGGTGCCGAAGCGCTGGGCGCCGCCGATCGCATCGGCTCGGTCGAGCCCGGCAAACTGGCCGACCTGGTAATCGTCGATGCAAATCCGTTGCAGAACCTCAAAGTCCTGTACGGAACCGGAGCGATCAGCCTCGACGAGAATAATCGGCCCGAGCGCAGGGGCGGCGTCAAATACACGATCAAGGACGGCATCGTTTTCGACGCCCGGCGGCTGCGCGAGGATGTCCGGCGCATCGTGGCTACGGCGAAATCCGAGTCCGGCAGACCACAGCTGCTACAGCCCGGAATCAACGCGCCGTAAGGAAGCACATAGGCATGCCACGGGCAAAGTGTGAACCGGGTCCTGTCGCGGCACGTCGTGTCGCTGCTAGCGTCACATTGGCGGATCTCTGCCAACTTGTCATAATCTGCCAAAGGTAAGCAGCGCCAAAATGATTACGCATACTTCGACAAAACGCGCCATCTCGTTGCTGAAGAACGCGCTACGCGAATGGGACGCAAAATTGCTGTCTCTCCAGGAGCAACTGGAGGAACGCGACTGCGTAATAGCGGCGCTAAAGGCAGAATCCGGCTCCGCCCGCAAAAAGGAAATCGGGCGGCTGGAAAAGAAAATCGGCCGCACCAAGGAACGTGCCGCCGCCCTCGAGACCGTTCTTGCTACCACCCGCACCGAGCTTGCCGCCGCCAATGCCACACTCAAAGAGCGCGCGGACGTTATTCTGCGTTTGCACGAACAGGGTGCTGGCGCCGGGCCTCGCCTTGGCGAGACCGGGCCGGATTTCGAGAAACACGCGGCGGAACTGGCCGCGCTCGGACAAGGGCTCGCCCGCCGGCAGCTCGTTATCTCGCAGCTGGAAGCGGCAATAGCAGGGTTGCGCGACGAGCTACATGCGAGTCGGCGCGGCGAACAGCGCAATCTCGAGGCCCTGTCCGGCGCGCAACGACAGGCCGCCGTGCAGAAACAGGTCATCGACGACCTCGGATCCCGGCTCAGGCACAGCGAGGAGCAGGCGAACACGCTGGGTGATGAAATCGAACGTCAACGCAGCCATGCCGCCGAACTCGAAAAAAATCTCGCGGCGCAGCAGGACGCGCTGGACGACGCCGAGACCGGCCGCCGCGAAAGCGAGAATCAGGTCGCCGATCTCAGGCAACAACTGGGCAACAAAATCGACCATCTCGATTCACTCGAGCGTGAGCTGGCGGAGTGGCAAAACAAGCATGCGGCCATGGACTCCCAGGTCCATGAGCGCCAGGGACAGATCGAGGAGCTGGCCGGTCAGCTTAGTGCCAGCGCGCAGACGATCGATGCGTTGCGCGCCGAAACCGCGGAGCTCAAACAACGCAACCGGGTGACCTCGATCGAGGAGAGACTGGTCGTGTCGCGGCTCGAGACCGCACTGAAAGGAGCGCAGGAGAAAGCCCAGGAATTCGAGACCATCGTCGCGGCGGAGCGCGCACAGGTCAGGGAACTCGAGCGGGATATTTCCAACAAGGAACTCGAACTCGGCGCAATCAATGAACGCCTCGAGGTCAACGAGCGCGAACTCCGGCATTACCGCGAACGTGTGGAACAGGCTTCTCAACTCGAACGTGATCTCGGCGCGCGGGACAAGACGATCGAGCAATTGCACGACGAAGTCGGTATGCAAAAGCGTGCCAACGTCGCCCTGAAACAGGGTGTCGACAGCCTGCGCCAGTACAAGCGTTTTGCGGAGGAAAAGCTCGGGCTGCTGAAGTCGCGCATTCGTGATCTCGAAAATACCGAATCCTCTGCCAGCGCGACGCCGTCCTTACCGCAGGCGGAAGTCGACGAAATGCTGGCCGGCCGCGACCGGCGCATTGACGAACTCGAAACCGAGCTGCGGCAAATGGCAGATGCCGCAGCGAATGAAGATGAGGCCACGACACTGCGCGAGCAATTGAAGGAGCGCGAGGTAAGCCTGCAATCGCTGACCGCGCGGCTGGAAGAACGCGAAAATGCCGCTAACCGGTTGCACAGCGCGCTCGAGAAGCGCAAGGAAGAAAGCCTGCGCAACGCGGAGACAGTGGAAGAATTGAACGCGCGGGTCAGCGCCGGAGATGAACGTGCCGCCGTACTGGAATCCAACCTCAAGGCAGGCCAGGAGCTGATCGAGTCGCTGCAGCAGGATCTGCGCAATCTGCCGGGACTCGAACAGCGGTTGAAGGCAAGCGAAGAGCAGCTGGAAAAACTCAGTAGCGAAAGCGAATCCAAGAACGAGTTAATTGAGAGCCTGCAGAACGATGTCCGCGACCTTACCCGGGCGCGCAAACGCATGCGTGAGCAGGATGCCGAGATCAGCCGTATCCGCGCCGAACTCGAGCAGGAACAACAGGCGCTCTGCAGCGCACAGGCTGAACTGGCCGAACTCCGCTCCGGTCACGCCGACGCCGATCTTGCCGAGAAACTCAGTGAGAAGGACAAAGCGATCAATGTGCTGTCGGGAGCGTTACGCAATCGCGACTCCGCGGTCGCAACGTTGACGCGAAAGATCGACGAACTGAAACAGCGTTATGCAGATCTCGAAAATCAGTATGTCAGCACCAATCCGACCATGCCCAGCCTGCAGGCAATTCCGGACAAAGGCGCCGGCTCGGGCGGCCGCGACTGATTACTTCACCAGCCCCTGCTTGCGCAGTTTGTCAACCAGAACCGGGGCGGCAGATTTGATAATCCCGCTGTCCTGCTTTGGATTGGAGGTTTCGCTGATGGCTGACCAGACCTCCTTGCCACTCGCCACGTCGAAAAAGCTGGTCGACAGGTAGATACGGCCCTCGGTTGAGCTGAAGCCCGGAGAGTAGGCATAGTCCAGCGCCCGCTGGTAGCGGTCGAAATAGAATTCCCGACCCATCGTGTTGGCATGCTGATAGCCTTCGAACTCGCCCTCTGCGAGGAAAAACGAAGACACCACGCCGTCGACATTCTCCCGCGTGACGACCGGCAAGATGTTGGCGCGATTCATTTCCACGTCGGCGGCGAAATGCTCATGGCTGACCAGGACTTCGGTGCTGTCCGAGCGCAGCAGCCCGGCCACGGTGTCTTCGTAAAGCACGCGGTTCTCGTAATTCTTCGCGGTAGCGATCACCATAACCCTCGAATACGGTGCTCCGCTGACATCGGGGGCGCGCCATTCATTTTCCAGTTTGCTGCTCGTACAGGCTGCAAGCACAACAAAAATCGCCACCAGGTAAACAGTGCGCATCGCCGCGTCTCCCTCTAATCGTTGGCGTGGTCAAACGTGTAGTCGTCCGCATCGCGCAAAAACGGCAATTTCTCACGGTAAGCCGCCTGCGCCGAAAGATCGAGACTCACCGTCGCGATACGCGGCTCCCTGCCAAGCTCGACAATAGGCTCGCCACTGTACTCGCACACCGTGCTATCGCCAACATATCTGTAACCATTGCCGTCTTCGCCGAGCCGGTTGACGCCGACGACATAGCACTGATTCTCGATTGCCCGGGCCCGCAGCAGGCTGCGCCAGTGCTGGCGCCGCGTGTCAGGCCAGCTGGCAACGAAAACGAGCAGGTCGAACCCGGCGCGGTTACGGCACCACGCGGGAAAGCGCAGGTCATAACAAATCTGCGGGCAGATCCGCCAGCCACGGTAGTCAATCACGACGTGCACACGACCGCGGTGATAAACCCTATCCTCCCCGCTCAGCGTATACAGGTGACGTTTGTCGTAGACCGTGAAAATGCCATCCGGCGGCATGAACACGAAACGATTGTAGAAAGCGGCGCCTTCGCGAATCGCGAGACTGCCGCAAACGGCAATTTTGTGCCGGGCAGCGAGCGCCGTCATCCATGCAACCGTGGCGCCATCCATCGGCTCGGCACACTGGCGCGGGGTCATGCTGAAACCCGAGCTGAACATCTCCGGCAGCACAACGACATCCGTGTCCCCCTCGAGTTCGCCGATCACCGCCTCGAAATGGCGCCGATTGGCCGCTGCATCCTGCCAGATCAGGCTGGCCTGAACCAAAGAAATGCGTAATTCCGACATGGGTGTGTCCCCGACAGCGGCACCGCGACGAATCGGAAGAACCCTGACAGCGCCCGTGCCTGACACGGTACACTTAGCCAGTTATCCATGGAACCGGATGCCTGTGGGCGTATACCAGAAATTCGTTTTGCCCCATCTCGTACACCTCGCATGCAAACAGCAGCCGATGCAGCGCCAGCGCGCCAAGATTGTGCCGCAGGCCGAGGGCCTGGTACTCGAAGTGGGAATGGGTTCCGGCCTGAACCTGCCCTTCTACGACTCCACAGCCGTAACGGCCGTACTCGGTATAGAGCCGGCCGCGGAGATGCTCGGCAAAGCGACCGCAGCCGTGCGTTCCTCGGCGGTTGCATTGCATCGTGTGCGCGCCATCGGCGAACAGATTCCGCTTGCCGACAGCAGCGTGGACACCGTTGTTCTTACATTTACCTTGTGCACGATACCCGACACCGCGCCCGCCCTGGCTGAAGTCGCGCGGGTATTGCGGCCAGGCGGCCGCATGCTGTTCTGCGAACACGGGCTCGCGCCCGACGCGCATGTGAGGGGCTGGCAACGGCGACTGAATCCGTTATGGCAACGCCTTGCGGGTGGCTGCAACCTGGATCGCGATATACCGGCCATGATCGGAGCCGCCGGCTTCGCCATGGAGCACATGGAAACCATGTATGTGCCGGGCTGGAAACCCGCGAGCTTCAACTACTGGGGCTGCGCCCGGCCACAGCGGCGATAGCATGGGCCGCGAGCATGGAGACGCCGTTTGAATGAGCCGCGCGGACCGATACCTTTTTGCGCTGCACCTAACAACCCGGGAGGCTTCTGATGCCGGTAATGCTGACCCAGGCCACGCGCGTTGCCGCGCATGGCAACCAGCCAAAACAGATTGACGAGTACATTGGCCGGTTAAATTCGGGCGACACTCGGCTCAGCATCGCCCACATGCGCTCACCGCCGGGCTGGACCGAACCCGGGCAGAGACCGGAGTTCGACGAATACACGGTGGTGCTCAACGGCTGTCTGAGAGTTGAATCCGACAGCGCCATATTCGACGTTCGCGCGGGCCAGGCAGTCGCCGTCAGTGCCGGCGAGTGGATCCGCTACAGTAGCCCCGAGGCTGGCGGTGCAGAGTACATTGCCGTGTGTCTGCCGGCATTCTCAGCGGACACCGTGCATCGCGACCCGGATGCGCAGCCGCAATAACCGCCACACGTTGCTACGAAGATCTCGAAACCGGCGAAATGCTCGAGTCCGGCATAATTCAGGCCAGTAAGGAAGAAGTCCTCGCGTTCGCCCGCAAGTACGACCCGCGATACTTCCATGCCGACGAGGAAGCCGCGCGCGACGTGTCTCGGCAAACGCCTGGCGCGCTCGGAACCGACGCCGGGGGTCGTCATCTATCGCTATGAGCTGTTCAATTAGCATGACGAGGTCGTGTTCCAATGGGTCAGCACCAACCTGGTACAGCGCCGCCGTTGAAACCCGTCATTTTCCGCCGTCCGTCGAGTCTGGATCTGCGAGGCGCTCGCTGACGAGGCGCTCGACCCGGACGTATTCCTCGCTCTCGACGATGGCCGGGACACGCTCGGCGAGCCACGCCAGCCGGTCACGCGCGCGCCGAGTGTCGCCAATATGCTCGGCGCAAATCCGCGCTTCGAGCATTGCCGCCGCACCACGCTCGGCGCTGCCGGCGAACTTTGCCGGGAATGGCGCAAGAAGCGCCGTGGCAAGGCGATAGCGGCCTGTCGCCGCCGCAGCCCGGGCCATGGTCAGCGTCGCCGCCGCATCCGAAAGCACGAAACCCGGCTCCATTCTGCAGCCCCATTCGCAATCGTCGAGCACTGCGGCCGGATTGCCGGCCCGGGCCGCGCCATCGGCGATCCGGCGCACGACCCGCAGCGCAAGCCGGGCATGACCATTTTCCTTGAGCTCCTCGAAAAACCAGCGCTGCGCCGACTCGCAGCGGCGCGCCTCGGCCAGCACCTGGGCCAACACTGCCTCGGCCTCGTCCAGACGGCCACTGCCACAGGCCAGGTGTATCCGGTCGAACGCCCGCTTCCAGGCGTCGATCTCGGCCCTCTCGCGGTGTTCGCGTAACAACTCCGACTCAGAATACACTCCGAGTTCGAGCGACTCGCGCCGCGCAAAAACCTGCGTACCGAGCCATCTGGCGACCGCAAAAAAAGCAAGCAGCAGCCCCAGATGGGCAAAAAAAGAACCTAATGCGACAGACTGCGCAGCCACGAGCGCGGTGCTCGCGATCAACAACACCAGCACCATTGCCGGATAGCGCCACCCCATTGCGGCGGCGAATCCGCCCACAACCCGCGGATCGAGCGCTCGCCGCACGCTGCCCTCAAGAGCCAGTAACGCGACCCCCGCGGGTAACCAGGCGACAGCCAGCAGGCCGAGAACGATGCCCGGGACCGGGCTTTGCGGCGGTCCGAGCCCGAACCAGAAACTGGCGCCGGTCGCAGCCAGAACACAGAACCTGAATGCCGGGTTGCGGTGTTGATTGACGATCAGCGAGGCATCGAACTCCGGCGCCAGCGACTGCCCGAGCGCACTTGTTTCGACGATAGCGAAACCGTACACCAGCAACCCGAACCCGAGCATTAGCCATGCAGGAAGCAGCAGCCATGCCATCGCCACATGAGCCCCTGCGAGCCACAGGCCAAGACTCCAGAGTGCGACCGTAAGAAATGCACCCGCGGCTGCGATAGCGAGCAGACGGATCTGCGAGAGATAACGAATCAGGCCCATTGCGTCGTTCTGGCTCCGGCGTTTTTCGGCATCACCTTAGCCCGATCCGCACAACTACGTACACTCCGGGCCGCCGATAAGTGGGAGAATTTCGTCGGTGAGCGCGGGCCTCGCGGGTACCGACGCTTCAGGGGGAGGGCAGTCTTAATTCTGCGAGAATCGCAATCATGAGGAGAATGACCATGCAACGCGCAATTATTGTTTCCGCCGCATTAGTGGCGCTTCTGGCCGGGGCACCGGCATTTGCACACGACAAAGGTGATTTCGTCATCCGGGCGGGCGCCACCTGGGTGGACCCGAAACAGAACAACAACGACATCGTCGATGTCGATGACGCCTGGAGCCTTGGCCTGACCGCGACCTGGTTTTATACCGAGCACTGGGCGCTGGACTTGCTGGCGGCGTATCCGTTCGAACACGACATCAGCCTGCGAAATCGGGTCGATCCGTCGAAACCCGATGTCGCCTCGACCAAGCACCTGCCGCCGACCCTGTCGGTGCAGTATCACTTCATTCCCGACGGCGCGGTCCAGCCGTATGTCGGTCTTGGCGTCAACTACACCTATTTCTTCGATGAAGATACCAAAGGTCCGTTGTCCGGCGCCGACCTCGACCTCGACGACTCCTGGGGTATCGCGTATCAGCTCGGCTTCGATATCGCCTTTTCCGAACGCTGGGTCGGCAATATCGATTTTCGCTATATCTCGATTGAGTCCGATGCAGAAGTAAACGGTGAAGGTATCGGCGACGTCGAAATCGACCCGTTCGTAGGCAGTGTGATGATCGGCTACAGATTCGGTAAATAATTCGATTCCGATCTACATACCCTCCAGGGAGGGTTCGGAAAGGGGCCGCCGGGTACAACCGTGCGGCCCCGTGTTTTTTGCGACCCGGTTACGCCAGCCTCTGCTCGTATCCGCGTCATTGCTGATTGACCCCCTGCTGTCTGCCATGCTACGAAATAGGCAGCAACAGCTCGTGAAACCGTAATCAGGAGAAATTTCATGCGCCTGGCCGTATCGACTTGCATTTCTTTCCTCGCGCTGGCGCTGGCCGCGTGCGGTGATTCTGACCCATCCGAGACGGCCAATGACGATGTGTCGTCGCACATGCAGGAGCATTTCAACAAGGTCACCGAGGTTCGCGAAGCTCTCGTGATCGGCGATCTCGAGGCGGCACGCGAGCCCGCCACGTGGCTGGCCGAGCACGCTCCGTTTGCCAATCTTCCGCCCGCGTGGGACCGCTATCTCGATTCCGTACGCGTCTCCGCACTCGAAGTTCTGGCGGCGCGGGGGCTGGAGGACGCGAGCTACGCCACCGCTACGATGGCCGTGGCGTGTGGCGATTGCCATTTGCAGAACGGCATCGCCGACCAGTTCGGCAGCAGCGTGGAGCCGCCGGATGAGGAAACGGTACAAGCACACATGCAGCGCCACCAGTGGGCACTCGAGAGAATGTGGGAGGGCCTGCTCGGCCCGTCCGCCAGTGCCTGGGACGACGGTGTGGGCATGCTGGCGGATGTGCCGCTCGCGGCGCATGACAGTGTCGATGGCACCAGCGAGGGCAATGCGCTCGAGGAACTCGCGCGTACCGTGCACGCGCGCGCAGCTATGGGTTTTGTTGCGGACACCGTGGAAAAGAAAGCGCAGGTGTTCGGTGACGTGTTGACCGCATGCGGGTCATGTCACCAGAAATCGGGGCGCGTCGTCGAGAACAGCGGACCCTAGGATCCGTTTGCCGGGGGCGCCAGGATATCCGCTGTTACCTGTTCCGGCGTAGCAGCGCCGCACAACGCCAGCGCAACATCGAGTTCATGTTGCAACGAGCGTATTGCCGCGACGATTCCGTCGCCGCCGCCGACGGCCAGGCCCCACAACACCGGCCGCCCGACCAGCACCGCCGCTGCACCGCAGGCCAGCGCCTTGATTACGTCGGTCCCGCGGCGGATACCGCCGTCTACCAACACCGGCGCCCTGCCGTCGACCGCGGCGACAACCTCCGGCAAGGCCCGGATCGTGGCACAGGCCGTATCGAGCTGGCGACCACCGTGATTGGACACCATGACTCCGTCGGCACCGAACTCGATTGCAAGCCGGGCGTCGGCCGGATGCACGATGCCCTTCAACAATACCGGCAGCTTCGTCACGCTTTTGAGCCACGCCACGTCGTCCCAGTTGAGCGCCGGGTCGAACAGCGTATTGACGTAGGCGGCAAGACCCGAATCGCCCTGTTTTTGCGGCATGTCTCCGTACCCGCCCGGTAACGCGTTGGCGACACTGATTCCTTGCGGCAGATGAAATTGGTTGCGGACGTCACGTTCGCGGCGGCCCCAAATCTGCGCATCGACCGTCAATACGATGGCGGCTGCACCCGCCGCCTCGGCGCGCGCGACCAGCTCACGGGTCAGGCCGCGGTCGCGATAAACGTAGAGCTGAAACCAGACATGCTGGTACTCGGCGATCACCTCTTCCATCGGCACCGTCGACAGACTCGACAACACCATCAACGTACCGAGTTCCTTCGCCGCGCGGACGGTCGCCATCTCGCCGTCCTCGCAAGCAAGCCGGTGAAATGCGGTCGGCGCAAAAAGAATCGGCGTATCGAGGGTGCGGCCCAGGATACTCGTGGCGAGACTGCGCCGGCTGACGTCCACCAGCACCCGGTAACGTAACGCAATCTCCGCGTAAGCATCGCGGTTGGCGCGCAGCGTGATTTCGTCCAGAGCGCCGCCGGCGTAATAGTCATAGACCATCTGCGGCAAGCGTTCGCGCGCTGCGCTTTCGAATCCTGCCAGATTCAGTGGCCAGTCCGTCATCGTCATTCCCTCGCGTTGCGGGCGTGTGTGTTACCGCTGCGGTAAGCTTACCCACCCAGAACTTACAGCAGCGGCAGCCACTCGGCTACAGCCAGGACGCCCACACTCGCGATGGCCCGAGACCACCGAATCCCCGCCAATGTCTATGTGCTTGCTGTGTGCCAGTCGTTGTCGGTCTCGTGCACGCTTTTTCTTGGCCTTCTGGGCGGGATCATCGGCGCGGCAATAGCACCGAGTGCGAGCCTCGCAACATTGCCGGTTTCCTGCGGCATCGTCGGTACCGCTATGACTACGATTCCCGCAGCGATGTTGATGCAGCGCCTCGGGCGTCGCCGGGCTTTTGCCGTGGGGGCGATGATTGCCGCGGCGGCGGGGCTGCTGGCGGCCGCGGCTATCTCGGCGGCCAATTTTGCCGTTTTCTGTATCGCCGGATTCGCTATCGGCGCGCATATGGCGTTTGCCCAGCACTACCGTTTCGCAGCAGCCGAAAGTGTGGTTTCGGCGCGGGTGAGCCAAGCGATTTCCGTTGTGTTGCTGGGTACGCTTCTGGCAGCCCTGCTGGCGCCCGGCCTTGCAACGCGCAGTGCCGGCTGGATCGAGGCGAGCCGCTACTCGGCATCGTTCATGGTCGTCAGCCTGCTCGCGCTCGGCGCGGCAATACTGGTGCAATTTGCGGCCCCTCCAGACCATTCGGCAGAAACCGGCAGCGAACCCGCGCGACCGCTTAAAATGATCATGGCGCAGCCGCGCTTCATGGTCGCGGTGATCAGCGCCGCGGTCGGCTACGGTGTAATGAGCTTCATCATGACGGCCACCCCGATAAGCATGCACGTCCACGATGGCCACAGTCTCGACGACACGGCCTGGGTGATCCAGAGCCATGTCCTGGCGATGTATCTGCCATCGTTTTTCAGCGGCGCATTGATCCGGCGATTTGGACCACGACGGATGATGCTGAGCGGAATCGCCGCGAATATCGGCTGCATCGTCCTCGGGCTCGCCGGACGCGGTATTCATGACTACTGGGGCGCGCTGGTCATGCTCGGTATCGGCTGGAATCTCCTGTTCGTTGCCGGCACCACGATGCTGACCGGCTGCTACCACCGCGGAGAGAGATTCAAGGTTCAGGCTGCCAACGATTTCGCCGTATTCTCGGCATCTGCCGCAGGGTCATTTGCGGCAGGCAGCGTCCTCCACGCGTGGGGCTGGCAGGGCGTGCAGCTTGCCGCAGCACCGTGCCTCGTGCTGATTCTGACGGCTCTGATTCTGATCAAAGCCGGCAGCAATAACGAAGCGCCACCCGCACCAGCCGTCCGCGGCAGCACCGCGGACTGAGACGCGGCAAAAAACCCGGCAATGCAGGCGGCTCAGGCACGCAGACCCGCGAAATTCACGCCAAAATGGCGGTGTTGGCCCGGCTCCCCCCGATCACGGCCGCTGCCGCCAGCGCTTCACGTCTGGGCGGGCATAGTCCGCGGTCGTGCATACGGATTCACCCCAACCGTCCTGATCACACTCGCACACGCGGGCTCAACCGGCCTGCGCAGGCTGAGATGTCGCGCCCCCCGGTACCCGCTCAGGCAGCTGCCTGGACAGTGAAACTGCCATCCTGCTCTGGCCTTTGCACGGAGCTTGGCCTAGCATGATCACAACGACACGACCGCATGGAGGCTCGGGATGGCGGGGTCTACTGGCAAGAAAAAGAGCGGGCCGCGGACAAAGAAAAAGCGGCAGGTCAGCAAGACGCGGAAGCAGGCCGCCGCCCCGGAGCCACCGGTCGAGGCGGATCCGGGCGACGTGGCAACGCCGGCTGAGGGGTCCGGGGCGCTGTTCGACCTGGCCGATTTCCCGTGGCTGAAAAAAGCCAAGGAAATCACCGGCGACCTGACCAGTAATGCGCTGCAACTTGCATTGCGCACAGGAGAGGGACCTTTCCGGGTCGGCTCCTCGTTGTTGCTGGGTCGCGCGTCCAATGTCATGAGCCCCGAGCAACTCGAGGCAATGAAAGAAGCCGGATCTTATCTGCACGACATTCGCGAGACGACCGGACTGACATTAAAGGAACTCGCTGATGCGCTGCAGCTCGCCGACACGTCGTTGCTGGAGGCCGTGGAAAATGGCACAGCGACATTGTCTTTCGATCTGATACTGCGCATTTCCGCGCTGGTGGCCCGTCACGATCCGTTGCCGTTCATCATTCGCTTTGCCCGCACCTATAACCCGCGTATCGAGCAACTCGGTGAGAGCTGGGGCGCCAGCCGTCTTGCCAAGCAGTTCGAAAGGGAACGCAAATTCGTCAACATTCTGCGGCGACACGACAACGCCCGTGACCTGTCGGATGAAATGTTCAACAAGGTCATGCAATTGACGGAGGCCGCGTTCCAGCTGGGACTTGAATTCGTCGAGGAGCAACAGCCCGCGAAAGGCCGCCGGCGGCGGAAAAAGCAGGAGACCGCCGAGCCCGGCGACGAATAGCGCGCCGCAGGCGATGGTGGCGACCCGCTAGCAATCCGCGATTGCAGTCGGGAGTTTCCAGTGCGCGAAACCGCAGCCAGCAAACGGCATCTGCAACAGAAGCTGCGGCCGATCAGGGAGCTGCTTGGCCGCCGCGACCTGCTGGAGAAATTATCGGTCGCGCCGGACTCGAGCCGCCGGAAACTCGTCAGCGATCTCGTCGCCCGGCAAACCGTGGCCGACCTATCGAACAAGCTGGACAGACTGCACAACGCCGATATTGCAGAACTGCTCGAAACGCTACCGCTGGACGAGCGACTTTTTGTTTGGCGCCAGCTCGCCGACCCGCGCGCCGGCGATGTCTTGTGGCAGGTCGCAGACGGTGTCGCGGAAACACTGATTGGCGCAACGACGGACGAACGATTAAAGACCATCTGCATGCCGCTGGAAGTCGGCGATCTGTCGCAACTCGCTGACCTGCTGCCGGGCGACGTACTCGACCACGTGCTTGGCAAACGCGATGCAGGCGAGCGAAGCTGGTTGCGCGCCTCGATCACCTATCCGGAAGATACGGTCGGCTCAATGATGAGCCCGGACGTGCTGGTCGCACCGGCCACGGCGTCATTCAAAAGCATCCTGAAAATGCTGCGCAAGGAAGGCGAATTCCCTGACCAGACCGATAAGTTGTTCATCGTGGACGAAAGACACCGCTTGCTTGGCGAGCTGCCACTGACCCGGCTTCTGCTGCATCGCCCGCGCAGTCCGATCGGCGAAGCCGTCGTGGCCGATGTCATCGCGTTCGAGCCTGGCGACCGTGTCGCAAGTGCTGCGCAGGCGTTCGAGCGATACGACCTGATCAGTGCGCCGGTGGTCGACGAACGCGGCCGCCTGATTGGCCGCCTGACCGTCGATGACGTGATGGACTATGTCCGCGAGGAAGCCGAGGAGGACGCGTTTCTGCGCGAGGGTTTGCGCGCGGACGAGGACTTGTTCGGCCCGGTATGGACCAGCGCGCGGCGGCGCTGGCTGTGGCTCGGTCTGAACCTGGCCACGGCGCTGATCGCATCAAGAGTGATCGGGCTTTTCGAGGGCTCGATCGAAAAACTCGTTGCACTCGCGACCCTTATGCCGATCGTCGCCAGCATTGGCGGCAATACCGGCAACCAGACAGTCGCGCTGATCGTGCGTGGCCTCGCGACAGGCATGCTCGGCGCCGGCAACATTCGTTACCTGGCGGTCAAGGAAATCGGTATCGCCGCGATCAACGGTATTCTCTGGGGCAGCGTGATGGCGGCAATTACCTACCTTCTCTACCGGGACTCCGGCCTGGCCACGGTCATGGGTGCGGCGACACTACTCAACCTGGTCGTCGCCGCAATGGTGGGGACCGGTGTCCCGCTGTTGCTCGACCGTCTCGGGCGCGACCCCGCATATGGTTCGAGCGTGCTGCTGACCTTTACCACCGACAGCATGGGTTTCCTGATATTCCTCGGTCTGGCCACCTTCTTCCTGCTGGGCTAATCTCCGGACATCTATAAATAAGGTCGTACTGAACCATATTTATCACTCTATTCACATAACGCCGGTTTTGTGAACTGTGCGCTGCTTGCAAACCCGGCTTTTGCCTCAAACTCAGTGTCTATGGAAATTCGTCTGCGAAACAGTCTGACCAACGCCGTGGAACTGACCGCCACCGACGCGCTGCACGTTGAATTTGCCGGTGATCTGGCCTGTCCGTTCAGTTATCTCGGCTTTACCCGGCTAAGACAGGCATTGGCGCAACTGGAAACCGGGCAGCCGCACGTCATTCGGTGGCTGCCGTTTCAGATTCACCCGGATATCCCGCACTGGGGTATCGACTTCGACTCGTTTCTGATGCGCCGCTTTGGCAGCCGCGACCAGGTGGAGCCGGCGCTCGCGCAGATCACCGAACTGGGCCGCGAGTCGGGAATCACTTTCGATTTCGCCCGTATCAGCCAGGTACCGAGCACACTCGATGCGCACCGGCTCGTTTTGCTGGCCCAGGACCAGGACAAACATGTTGATTTCGTCGACCGGCTTTTCCGTGCGGTCTTCGCCCATGGTCTCAATATCGGCGATCGCGAGACGCTGGCCGGGCTTGCCGCGGCGAGCGGTCTCGATTTTGCCAGGACCGATGCCCTGCTGAGAGGCGATGAAAACAACATGACCGTACAGGCGATGGATACGAATCACCGCCTGCAGGGTGTGTTCGCCGCCCCGCACTACATATTCAACGCACGCGTCGCGGTTGCCGGTGTACAGGACACCGATACTTTGATTACGGCGCTCGACTACGCTTTGTTCCAGCCGATGCCGGAAATCGGCAATCGCGCCAACCTTCACTAGCCACGCCCGGCGTGGAAAATCGGAACCGGGGACCGCGCTCAGGCGTTACGGGTCGCCATCCGCACGAACCAGACCCACAAAGCGATAAACGCCGCTAAACCGGCCAGCATCGCGCCTATTTCCGAGCCGGCCCATTCGGTACCGAACCCCTCAGGCTTGCGTCCCTGTATAAAAGCGGCGGCGGCGATACCGACTCCGAGCAAGCCCTCCCCTCCGACAAACCCGGAAGCAAGCAACACGCCCTGTTCGCGCCGCTCCGCCCGCGCTTCGGCATTTGCCGCACGCCGCTCCAGCCAGTGGCGCAGCATGCCGCCGACAAAGATCGGCGTCATTGTCGCGACGGGAAGGTAAACGCCAACAGCAAATGGCAAGGACGGAATCCTGAGCAGCTCGCAGGCCACCGCGATAGTTACCCCCATCGCCACCAGCCCCCACGGCAGCGACTGATCCAGCACCCCATCGATGACCAGCTTCATCAGCGTCGCCTGGGGCGCCGGCAGCTCTTCGCTGCCAAATCCGAACGTATCGGCCAGTAACATCACGGCGAGACACACGAAGACGCCCGAAGTCAGCACGCCGATCAGCTCCGCGGTTTGCTGGTAGCGCGGCGTCGCCCCGACCAGGAAGCCGGTCTTGAGATCCTGGGAAGTATCACCCGAGATGGAAGCGGCGATCGCCACGACACAACCCACCGTGATCGCCGCTACCTTGCCGGAAATGTCGGTCCAGCCAAGCGCGAGAAATATCCCGGCAGTACCCAGCAGTGTCGCAATAGTCATACCACTGGTCGGGTTCGACGTTACGCCGACCAGGCCGACGATACGCGACGCCACCGTAACGAACAGAAACGCAAACACCACCACGCAAACCGCGGCCACGACTCGCGCCCCGACGCCGCCGAGCACACCAAACGCGGCCGGCGAAAGCGCCAGCACCAGGGCGATGAACAACACTCCAAGGCCGACAAATTTCAGCGGGAGATCGCGCTCCGTGCGCAACGTCGCATCGGCGCGTACTCCGCCCCCGACCTGACCGGCAATCTGGCCCGCGCCGACACGGAAACTCTCGATCATCACCGGGATCGAGCGGATCAACGTCATGATGCCGGCCGCCGCGACCGCGCCCGCGCCGATATAGCGCACATAACGCGTCCAGATGCTGGACGGCGACATATCGCGGATCAGTTGCGCGGTCTCCGGGTAAAGCGGGTCGGGCCTGGCGTCGCCCCAGATGGCGATACCGGGAATAATCACCAGCCAGGCCAGCAAGCCGCCGCCGACCATAACGCTCGCAATTCGCGGCCCGAGAATGTAGCCGACACCAAACAGCGCCGCGGAGATGTCCATTCCGAGTTCGCCTTTTTTCAGAAACGGCACCTTGGTGTGAACATCGCCCGGAATGATCTTTATCCACGAAGTCAGGAGTTTGAAAAACGCGCCGACGCCGAGTCCGTAAAAAACGAAACGCGCCTTGCTGCCGCCGATCTCGTTGGCAACCAGCACTTCGGCGCAGGCGGTACCCTCCGGGTAGGGCAGCCGGCCGTGCTCGCGCTCGATCAGATAACGGCGCAGAGGCACCATGAACAGGATACCTAGCAGGCCACCGCACATCGCGAGCAGGCTCATCTGCGCCAGTGTCGGCGGCAGGCCCCACATGAACAGAGCCGGCAGCGTGAAGATCACACCGCTGGCAAGTGAACTCGATGCCGAACCGGTGGTCTGGGAAAGATTGGTTTCGAGCAGCGTGCCGCGCCGGCCACTGGCCGCGAGGATCCGGAACACGGCGACGGTCATCACCGCCACCGGTATCGATGTGCTGATCGTAAGGCCCGCACGCAAACCGAGGTAGGCGTTGGCGGCGCCGAAAATAATCCCGAACAACACGCCGAGACCAATTGCGCGAAGCGTGAATTCGGCAGGGCTCTCGCTCGCAGCAATATACGGCTGATACGTTTCGCCCTCTTTCAGTTCCACATAGGCTGCGTCACTCAGACCCCTGGCATCACTTTCGGACATGCTCTCTCCCGTTTTCGAGTACGGCGCAAGGCGGCAGTGTGCCGATCGAATCTGCACGATTGCAAACTCGGTCCAGAAAGATAAAGCTTTCCATGCCGGCGCGGCCAGCTTATCCAGCGGGAAAAAGCACGCCACACCGACCCGACTGCGACAGGCAATAGCGGAAACACGAAGGATGATGCGGGCACTGAAACCACCCACGATCCTGCCGGGCGATCTGACCGGCGGCCTCTCGGCAATGGTGTTGTCGCTGCCTCTTGCGCTGGCGTTCGGCGCACTCTCCGGCGCCGGACCGGTCGCGGGCTTCTACTCCGCTGCCTGCGTCGGCCTCGGTGCGGCCCTGTTTGGCGGAACAGCGGTGCAGATTGCCGGACCGACAGGCCCGACCGCCCTGGTCATGGTAGCGCTGTATTCGCAGTTTGCCGGGGAACCGGGTAAGGCCTTCACCGTGGTAATGCTGTCGGGCCTGCTGCAGGTACTTTTCGGCGCGATGAAAATGGGACGCTACATTACGTTGCTGCCCTACCCGGTGATGTCCGGCTGGGCCAGTGGTATCGGCTGCACGATCATCCTGATGTCGCTCGCGCCGCTGTTCGGTCTGCCAACCCAGATGCATCCCACAACCGCGCTTTTGAAAATCCCGGAATATATCGAGACGCTGCGCAGCGACACCTTGATCCTCGGCCTCGGCGCGCTGGCAATCACACTGTTGAGTCCAAAAGCGCTTGCGAGCCGGTTCCCGCCGGCCCTGCTTGCGCTGACGATTGGCACGCTCGCCAGCGTTTTCTGGCTGACCGATGCGCCGACAATGCTCTCCGTCGGCAACGGGTTGCCCGACTGGCAAATCCCGGTGTTCAGCGTTGCCGACGCCAGCACGATGTTCGTCTCCGCATTATCGATCGCGCTGCTCGGCTCGATCGACAGTGTCCTGGCGTCAATGGCGGCGGATCATGCGACCAACACCTTTCACGATTCTGAGCGCGAGCTGATTGGCCAGGGTATCGGCAACCTTCTGGCCGGATTCGCCGGCGGGATAGCCGGCGCGGGCGCCACATTACGGACGATGACAAACGTAGCGGCAGGCGGGCGGACTCGCTGGTCGGCGGTGATTTGCGCGTCGACGATGCTGGTCCTGGTTCTCGCGTTCGGCTCGTTTTTCTCGGCAATCCCCGATGCCGTGGTCGCCGGCATCCTGATCAAGATCGCGCTCGACACGATTGACTGGCGTTATCTGAAACGAGTCCGGACAGCACCGCGCAGCGGCGTGGTTCTGATGTTTACCGTGATGGTGCTGACCATCGTTTTCAATCTGATATTTGCCGCCGCGGTCGGCTTCGTTCTGGCAAGCCTGATGTTCGTCAAGCGCATGGCCGATCTGCAGCTCGAGTCGGTGCATGCGGTCGACAACCCCTCGGGCGAACCGGGACTGGCTCCCGAGGAAAGCGCAATGATCGAGGCCCTCAAGGACCGCGCGATGCTGATCCGGTTTTCCGGCCCGATCAGTTTTGGCGCGGCCAACCGGCTGCACCGGCGAATCTCCGGTTATCAGAATTACGACTGCGTACTGCTCGATCTCACCGACGTGCCGGAGGTCGATTCCAGCGCGACACTGGCGCTCGAAAACATCATTATCAACTCACGCAAACACGATCACATCGTAATTCTTATCGGATTGAAAACACCGGTTGCACGGACCTTCGCCCGGCTCGGCATTCTCGATCTCATTCGCGAGATCGAGCGCTATCCGAGCCGCGCCGCGGCGCTGCAATACGCGATCGAATTACTTGGCGTAGACGAGACTTCCGATATCCCCGAGGACGAAAATACCTGAGCGGCCGACCCGCGCAAACGCTGTGACAGCGGCATACTGGTGTGTGCGCCAGCGCAACAATCGCTCGGAGGGGATGTCACAGCGCAGCGATCACTGCGTCGCCGACCTCGACGGTGGAAACCCCGCTTGCGCCGGCAAGGTCGCGGGTCAGCGCCCCGGCAGCGATCGCCGCATCGACTGCGGCCTCGACTCGTGCCGCCTCGGCGTCGAGCCCGAGCGAATGGCGCAGCAACATCGCGCCGCTCAAAATCGCCCCATACGGATTGGCGATACCATGGCCGGCGATATCGGGGGCGGAGCCGTGTATCGGTTCGAACAGTCCGAAAGCAAGCTCGCCATCGGATTGCGCCAGCGATGCGGACGGCAGCAGCCCCAGCGAGCCGGCCAGGACCGAGGCCTCATCGGTGAGAATATCGCCGAACATGTTCTCGGTAACGATGACGTCGAAATCGCGCGGACGCGTAAGCAAATGCATCGTCGCCGCATCAACCAGCAGATGCTCGAGCTTAAGTTCGGGAAATTCCTTGCCACATATGCGATCGACAGTGGCACGCCATAATCGCGACGTCTCCAGAACGTTGGCCTTGTCGACCGATGTCAGTTTGCCGCGGCGCCGTTGTGCGAGGCGGCATGCGAGCCGCACGACACGCTCGATTTCATGGAGACCATAACGACAGGTGTCGCTGGCATGCGCCTCGCCGCGTTCCTTGTCGCCAAAATAGATGCCCCCGGTCAGCTCACGCACAACGAGAAGATCGACCCCGACGAGATACTCCGGCTTTAACGGCGAGGCATCGCTAAGACGCGGATTCGGACACACCGGTCGCAGGTTGGCGAACAGCCCGAATTTCTTGCGTAACGCAAGTAATCCCTGCTCCGGTCTTACCAGCGCTTCCGGGTCAGACCATTTCGGGCCTCCGACCGCGCCCAGCAGAATCGCGTCGGCCCGGCTGCACAGGGCCACCGTCTGCTGCGGCATCGAACTGCCCTCGGCATCGATTGCGGCACCGCCGATCAGACCGTGTTCGAATGTCAGCGAGTGACCCGCCTGCGCGGCGACGGTGCGCAACACCCGTTCCGCCTGCTGTGTAACTTCCGGGCCGATTCCGTCACCGGGCAAAACTGCGACCATTCCACTCCGCGACATCGTTTTCCGCCGTGCTCAGATCGAACCGGCCGCAAGGCTGGCGGTAGTCTCGGCCGCTATCGCGTTGCGCTCACGTGCACGCAGTATGCGATTGATGACATCAAGGAAGGCGCGTGCACCGGCTTCGGTGATATCGGTGCTGACGCCGTGGCCACGGTAGTCGCGATCATCACATCGAACCAGTACCGCCACTTCGCCCTGCGCGTCCTCGCCAACCGACACGCTGCGTACCTCGAAATCGAGAAGCGTTACGTCTACCCCGGTCGCCCGTTCGATCGCCTGGAACGCGGCATCGATCGGTCCGTCACCAACACCAGCCTCGCGCACGTTGCGCCCGTCGGTATGGGTCAGCCCGAGCGCAGCGGATGCAAACGCGCCGTTGCCGCTCGCAATACGGAGGTCGGCGAGACTCCAGGGTCCCGGCCTTTCGATTTCGGCATGCAGCACGATCGACTCGATATCGGAGTCGAACACTTCCTTTTTCTGGTCGGCCAGCCTCTTGAACTCGGCAAACGCCCGGTTCAGTTCAACGTCGTCAAGGACAAAACCCAGCTCGTTGATGCGGTCACGAAACGCATGCCGCCCGCTGTGCTTGCCCAGAACCAGGTTACTGCGATTGATACCGACATCCTGCGGCCGCATGATTTCGTAGGTGGCGGAGTTGCGCAGCATGCCGTGCTGGTGAATTCCTGACTCATGGGCGAACGCGTTGCCGCCAACAATCGCCTTGTTGCGCGGTATCGGCATGCCGGTAATCGTCGAGACGAGCCGGCAGGTCGGGTAAAGCCTCTCGGATTTGATCCCGGTACTGAGGCCAAACCAGGACTCGCGCGTACGCAACGCCATCACCAGTTCTTCGAGCGAACAGTTGCCGGCACGCTCACCGATACCGTTTATGGTGCATTCGACCTGGCGCGCGCCCCCCTCGACCGCAGCCAGGCTGTTGGCAACGGCCATACCGAGATCATCGTGGCAATGTACCGACAGTGTCACGTCGTCGATACCGGCCACGCTGGACTTCAGGAAGCGGAACAGATCCAGGAACTCACCCGGCACGGTATACCCCACCGTATCCGGGATATTGATCGTCGTCGCGCCCGCCTCGATCGCCGCGGCGACGACTTCGGCCAGGTACTCCGGCTCGGTCCGCGAGGCATCCTCAGGCGAGAACTCAACGTCGTCACAAAAGCCGCGGGCCAGACTCACTCCCTCGACCGCAGAGCGGATAATCTCTTCCTTGGCCATCTGCAGTTTGTGTTCGCGGTGAATCGCACTGGTCGCGACGAAAACGTGAATCCGGCCCTTGTCGGCGCCCTGAATCGCCCGCGCGGTCGCCTCGATATCACCGCTATTACACCGCGCGAGACCGCAGATAACCGGACCCTTGATGGTTTCGGCCAGCGCCTGCACGGCTTCGAAATCGCCGGGGGATGCGGCCGGAAAACCGGCCTCGATAATGTCCACACCGAGATCCGCGAGCGCCTGGCCGATACGAAGCTTCTCTCCAAGATTCATGCTGCAACCCGGCGACTGCTCGCCGTCACGCAGCGTGGTATCGAAGATCTTCACCCGTTCCTGGTCAGTCATTTGTCATGTTCCTCTGCGGTATCTCGGTTACCCGGCGCCGCCCTCAAACAGCCTCAGGCTGCCTCGGACGACTTCTTACCCTTATCGCTATCCTCGTTCAGCCACGACATGCGCGAACGCAGGCGCTCGCCAACGGTTTCGATTTGATGATCGAAATCGGCCTGCAGCATTTTCTTGTACTCGGGAAGACCTTTCGCGTTCTCGTCGATCCACTGGCGCGCAAACGTCCCGTCCTGGATATCCTGCAGCACCTCACGCATGCGTTCGGCGGCAGACTCATCGACGACTCGCTTGCCGCGGGTCAGATCGCCATAGGTTGCAGTCTCACTGATAAACTCGTGCATCTTGCGAATCCCGCCCTCATGCAGGAGATCCACGATCAGCTTGAGCTCGTGCATGCACTCGAAATACGCGACTTCGGGCTGATAACCGGCATTGACCAGCGTTTCGAAACCTCGGACGACGAGTTCGGTTGCGCCACCGCACAGCACCGCCTGCTCACCGAACAAGTCGGTTTCGGTTTCTTCCTTGAAAGTGGTCTCCATCACACCGCCGCGGGTTCCGCCGATGCCATGGGCGTACGCAAGCGCCTTGGCCGACGCGCTACCGCTGGCATCCTGCGCCACTGCCATCAGGCAAGGTACGCCGCGGCCCTGTTCGTACTGGCGCCGCACCAGGTCACCCGGTCCCTTTGGCGCCACGAGGATGACATCCATCCCCTCGGGTGGTGTGATCTGGCCGTAGTGGACATTAAATCCGTGGGCGAAAAGCAGCGCCGCATCCGCGCGCATGTTGCCGACAACCGCGGAGAAAACCTCGGGCTGTGCCATGTCGGGAACCAACATGGCTACCAGGTCCGCGCCCTTGACCGCCGCGGCCGGCTCGGCGCACTGTAACCCGTCCGCCGTCGCTCTGTTCCAGCCCTTGCCGCCCTCGCGGACACCCACGACTACGTCGAAACCGCTATCGGCAAGATTAAGCGCGTGAGCGCGTCCCTGGCTGCCATAGCCCAGCACGGCGATTCGAGCGCCCTTGAGCGCCTGCGGATCGACATCCTTTTCGGTGTAGAGGTTCATGCGCGACTCCTGTGTATTCAGTTGGGTTCAAATGTGAATGCGTTGTGTCCCTTAACGAAAAACCCCGCAGCGACCTGGCGTCGGTGCGGGGTTCTGGAGATCGTATTCAGCTACAAGCCCGATTCCTTCACCCCGCGGTGCCAAGGAGAAAGAGGGAGAGGCCAAGCGTGTCGGCGGGCGTCCACGCGAACCCGGCCAGACCATGCGTCGGAAACGCGTATTTCCTATTGGCAATCGACATGCCGCCCGATATTGTTGCAACTGCACACGGATGTCAACAGCGGCCAAAACCGCTGCATCGCACGGCTCTGGCCCTGATAACCCTGCACCAGGAACGGCCCTGCCGCCGCGCCAGAACCCGTTTTCTCCACGCCGGCCGCGACCGGCCGGAACCGCCGGATAACAAACCCAGATGAACAAAGACACCGATAAAAGGCCATTTTCCAGCGTCGTCGTCGACGGCCCGGAACGGGCGCCGAGCCGCGCCATGCTGCGCGCGGTAGGCTTTAGTGATGCCGATTTCGCCAAGCCGCAAATCGCCATCGCGTCGACCTGGAGCATGGTTACTCCCTGCAATATGCATATCGACAAGCTCGCCGAGCGCGCGGCCGAAGGCGCTGACGCGGCGGGCGGCAAGAGCATCGTGTTCAACACCATCACGGTTTCCGATGGGATCTCGATGGGATCGCCGGGCATGCGCTATTCACTGGTATCGCGCGAGGTCATCGCGGATTCAATCGAAGCGGTAGTCGGTGCCGAAGGCATGGACGGGCTAGTCGCAATCGGCGGCTGCGACAAGAACATGCCCGGCTGCGTGATGGCGATCGCCCGCCTCAACCGGCCGGCGGTCTTCGTTTATGGCGGGACGATTCAGCCCGGCGCGAAGGAGCGCGACGTGGTCTCGGTTTTCGAAGCGGTCGGGGCACATGCCCAGGGATCGATCAGCGATGAGGCGCTGGCGGAAGTCGAGCGCACCGCGATACCCGGACCCGGATCCTGCGCCGGCATGTACACCGCCAACACGATGGCCTCCGCCATCGAAGCGCTCGGGCTAAGCCTGCCGAACAGCTCGGCCCAGGAAGCGATATCGGGCACCAAGCTCGATGACTGTTTTCGCGCCGGGCAGGCCGTCCTCAACCTGATCGACAAGGGCATCCGCCCGTCGGACATCCTGACCCGCGATGCTTTCGAAAACGCGATCACCACGGTAATCGCCCTGGGTGGATCGACCAATGCCGTGCTCCACCTGCTGGCCATTGCATCGAGTGCCGGTGTCGAACTCGAACTCGAGGATTTCAATCGTATCGGCGCGCGCGTCCCGGTGCTGGCCGACCTGCGTCCGAGCGGTCGCTACTCGATGTCCGCGTTGATCGCGATCGGCGGTATCCGGCCACTAATGAAGACCCTGCTCGATGCCGGGTTGCTGCACGGCGACTGCCTGACCGTATCAGGCGACACTCTCGCTGAGTCACTGGCCGACGTCAGTCCGTACCCGGATGGTCAGGACATCGTCCGTCCCATTGCCGAGCCCATCAAGCGCGATAGCCACCTCGTGGTGATGCGGGGCAACCTCGCGCCCGAAGGCGCGGTCGCAAAAATCACCGGCAAGGAGGGCCTGTCGTTTACCGGACATGCAAAAGTGTTTCATGGCGAGGAACAGGCCCTGCAAAGCATTCTCGACGGCATGGTGGCGGCCGGCGATGTCGTGGTCATTCGCTATGAAGGACCGCGCGGCGGTCCGGGGATGCGTGAAATGCTTTCGCCGACCGGCGCGATCATCGGCCGCGGGCTGGGTGACAGCGTTGCGCTGATCACCGACGGGCGTTTCTCGGGAGGCAGCCACGGCTTCGTCGTGGGCCATGTCGCCCCCGAGGCCGCGGCGGGAGGACCCATAGCGCTGATAGAAGATGGCGACGAGATTCGCATCGACGCGGTGGAGCGGAGCATCACGCTCGCGGTTCCTGACGCCGAACTGACGCGCCGGCGCGAACTGTGGTCGGCCCCGCCGCCCTATGCAGAGCGCGGTTTGCTGGCTAAATATGCGCGCCTTGTCGGCTCCGCCTCCGAGGGCGCGGTGACCGACAAGCCGGTTTAGACCGGGCCGCCGTTACCTGCCGTCACCGGATCGGCCGATACCTCACGGTTTTTCGGGCGAGCCCGCGGTTTCGCCGCGGCGGTCCGCAGCTTCCGCGTGCGCGGCGACCAGGTCGACCAATTGCGGCATAAACGACTCGGGGAGGTCGTGACCCAGGCCGGTAATGATTTCGAGCCGCGAACCGGGAATGCGCCGTGCCGTGTCACGCCCGCATTCCAGCGGGATCAGCCGGTCACAATCACCATGGATCACCAGCGTCGGCGTCCCGATCCGGCCCAATAAGCCGATGCGGCTGGCGCTACCGAGGATTGCGGCAAGATGGCGACGATAACCCTGCGGGTAAAAACTGCGGTCCAGAGCAGCGCTGGCCTTGCTGTGCCTTTCCTCGTCGGACACCGGGTATGCCGGACTGCCGATCATGCGCCAGGTCTTGACGGTATGGTCGATCAGATATTCCCGGCTGGCTTTACGCGGACGGGTAAACATATGCCGGGCCAGCTGTGCATCCGGGCCCGGAAGCCCGTGCGCGCCGCTGGTCGAGGCAAGAGACGTCAATGAGCGCACCCGCTCGGGACGGGTTCCCGCCATGATCTGGGCGATCATACCGCCCATTGAAATACCCACCAGGTGAGCACGCTCAACTCCGAGCGCGTCCAGCACGCCGAACCCGTCATCCGCCATGTCCGCAAGCGTATACGGCGGCCGCACCTTGATGCCGAGCATGTGCATCAGTTTCCAGCGCACGAGGCCCGGCACTTTGACTCCGTCAAACTTATCGGACAGGCCCACATCGCGATTGTCGAACCGGATCACCCGGAAACCGCACTCGGCCAGGCCATGGCACAAACTCTCGGGCCACGCAGTCATCTGCGTCCCGAGCCCCATAATCAACAGGATCGCCGGCGCCGTCCGGTCGCCGAATTCGTCGTACTCGATGTTCAGGGATTTCGCCCGCAAACTGCTCATTTGCCCGCCTTGACCGGGATTGCATAACTGAACCGGCGCGCCGAGCGCCGAAAGACGCCGCGCAGGTTAACATTTACCCGTCCGGGCACGGCAATAAGACCCGACCCCGTGCGATGTCATGGCCAACCTCAGCGCATTGGATTCGGAACATGGGCAACCACATCGACCAACCGCCACCATTAACGAACGATCTCGTCAGCTGCGAAACGCTGGCGCGGCATCTGGATGACCCCGAATGGCGGGTCATCGACGCCCGCTTCGATCTTTTCGACACCGCCGCCGGCGAGAATGCCTACCGCGAGAGCCATATCCCCGGGGCCCTGTACGCCCACCTCGACCGCGACCTGGCCGGGCCACCGGGCGCAGACCGCGGCCGTCATCCTCTACCCGACCCGGTATCCTGGCAGGCCACAGTCAGCCGCTGGGGTATCGGTCCACGCACCCGGGTTGTAGTTTACGACGACGCAGGCGGCGCGATCGCCGCCCGGCTGTGGTGGATGCTGCGCTGGTCGGGTCACGCGCGGGTGGCGCTGCTCGACGGAGGCTGGAACTGCTGGCGCAGCGGCGGCCGCGCGCTGGAGGCAGGTATCAGGAGGGTTGAATCCGTTGATTTCCGCGCCAGCATCCAGACCGGCTG
>Ga0316191_10000320_pt1 | contig 30348 bp, 29 predicted proteins | sample Eddworburr2cm_MG_FD_204928 | JGI IMG/M metagenome (GOLD analysis project Ga0316191, IMG submission 204928) | Coastal sediment microbial communities from Maine, United States - Eddy worm burrow 2 cm | ecosystem: Environmental > Aquatic > Marine > Coastal > Sediment | place: USA: Maine...
TACCTCGGGCAGATGCAAGTCGCGCAGCGGAATTTGTTCAGGATCCACTAGTGCCGCCTCTTGCCTAGCGCTGCTTGCAGCGCCGTAATCGGGTCATCTTCTGTAGACAACGGCATCAGGTGCACGCTATAGCGCTGACAAAATGCCTCTAGCGCCAAGCGGCGAGTCTCAAACGCTTTGCGATAGTCGTCTCGAGCCGCCTTCGCATAAGTATCGATCGCGAGTTCGTTGTCGCGCGACACTAATCTATAGCGACCGGGCGGCGGTAGCTGCCGCTCGAGCGGATCGTTAAGAAACAGCGCAAGGACTTCGTTGTGTCGCGCAACGCTGGACAGATAGGACTGCGCCGCACGTGAAAACCCCAGGAAGTCACTCAGTATTACAACGAGGCTGCCCGGGCGCGCCACGCGGCGCAATGCTGACATTGCCTGAGTAAGCGGTGCTTCCGCATCGTCACCCTGGTCTTGAACCCGATGTTCCCAGTCAGGATGACTGACAAGCTGGTGCACGTAGCGCAGCGCGGCCTGCCTGCCAAGGCGAGGTTTGAGCTCCCAATGTGTCGTATCGCCAAAAATAAGACCGCCCAGACGATCGCCGCGATGGTGCGCAGCCCAGGAGATCAAGGCGGCCGCACGACTGGCATTTACGGACTTGAAACATCCCCTGGTCGCGAAATGCATGTTAGACCGCAGATCGGTCACGACCAGTACCGGTCGCTCACGCTCTTCACGAAATAACTTCGTATAAGCGGTCGTGCTGCGTGCGGTCACCCGCCAATCGATACTGCGCGGATCGTCGCCCGGCTGATACGGTCGCGATTCATCAAACTCCATGCCGCGACCGCGGAAGTGCGATACATAGGCACCGGTCTGCAAGGAGTTTACACGCACAACGTCGAGTGCAATCGCCCGCGCCGGCCCATTCAGACGAATCAGTCCCGCCTGGCTGACACTGACCGGAGAGGAGCTCTCTGGAAGATGATCGAGCAGAGCCACTACGGCACTCCGACGCCATCCAGAATACGCTCGATAACGGAGTTCGAACTCACGCCGTCGGCCTCGGCCTCGAAACTCAACACCAGGCGGTGGCGCAGTACGTCCGACGCTATGGCCTGAATATCTTCGGGACCAACGTAGTCGCGACCGGCCAGCCACGCATGTGCGCGTGCCGCCCGGTCGATACCCATACTTGCGCGCGGACTGGCGCCATACATCACCTGGCCATTGAGTGATTCATCCACACGACCCGGGTCCCGCGTCGCCACAACGATATTGATAATGTATTGCTCCAGCTCGTCGGCAAGATGCAGTCGCAGGATGTCCTGGCGCGCCTGCATTATCGATTCAAGGGACAGTAATTCAGGGGGCCGGAATGCATCGCGCTCACCGGACTTCGCTTCATCGCGATTCAGGACAAGAATGCGTCGCTCATCCTCGACGGTCGGATAACCTACCTCGACGTGCAGCAAGAAACGGTCAAGCTGTGCCTCTGGTAATGGATAGGTACCCTCCTGCTCGATTGGATTCTGCGTTGCCATCACCATGAACAGGTCTTCTAGCGCGTAGCTGCGATCACCGACCGTAATCTGGCGTTCTTCCATTGCCTCGAGCAATGCGGACTGCACCTTGGCAGGCGCTCTATTGATCTCATCGGCGAGAATCAGGTTGTGGAACAGCGGCCCCTTGCGAAACTCGAAGGTGCCCTCCTGCGGCCGGTAGATGTCGGTGCCGGTCAAATCGGCCGGCAGCAAATCAGGGGTAAATTGCAGTCGGTGAAAATCGCCCTCGATGCTTTCTGCAAGAACCTTGATCGCGCGGGTCTTGGCCAGACCCGGTGCCCCTTCCACGAGCAAGTGGCCATCGCAAAGTAATGCGATCAGCATGCGGTTAATCAGGTGCGACTGCCCAATGATCAGGCTGCTTGCGTGCGCCTCCAGTTTTTGGAAGTTTTCTACGACGCTCATTAATTACTCCGGACGAAAAATCGGCGTGCCATTTTAGAGAGGATGCATGAGAGAACCAACCGGTCGCTTCAATTTTTGCGAATACTTGGCTGACTTCGGTAATAATGCTCTCTATTCGGACATTTACCGACCCGATCCATTGCAATTAATTCAAGAAAAAAGCGCAACTGCGCGCGAAATTGCCCTCGAACTAGCTCTTCTACTGGCTCTCGGGATAGCAGTTTCGGCCTGCGCACCGGCCACGAGCACCGCTCCTGCAGCTGCCAGTGCGGCTGAAAACAAGGTCCTGAATTGTGGCAACGACGGGTATTTGCGCACGCAATTGTATGGCACGCTCAGCGCAACCCTGGAGTGGGACAAAAATGACCTGGAATGCATGGGCATGCCCAGACCGGAGGGCCGAGGTGCGAGACTTCGCTTTGCCGGCACAGGTCCGGGCGAGGGCCAGCGCCTGGCCATCATAATTGCGATACCGGAGCTCACTCGCGATGCGCTGGGGAGCGAATACCGCAGCAATGTCACACTCATTGAAGAAGGCGCGGGTCGATTCTTCAGCACACCAAACCTCGACAATTGCCTGACTGATATTAGTTCTTTGACAGCACTCGATGACGTCGGGAATCGCTTTTCGATCGGCGGCACTCTGTATTGTGTGACACCGATCCCCGAGATAAACGGCGATTCCAGCGTGACATTCTCCGACATGCATTTCATGGGACTCATCGATTGGAATTCATCGTGAGGCGGTGGCTGTTTTGTATCGCGGTCTCCATGTCGCTCGTCTCATCTGCGCTGGGCGACGATGATCTCGATGCGGTTTTCGGCAAAGATGTACTGATTATCGAAGCGAGTCGACATGCCTGCTATCGCTTCGACATCTATCTGGCAATCAATGATGAACAACGCAGGCGCGGTCTGATGTTTGTTCGCAGCATGCCGCAATTGACTGGCATGCTGTTTGTCTACGACAGTCCCAACTACCACTCAATGTGGATGAAGAACACTTTCATACCACTGGACATGGTATTCGCTCGGCAGGACGGGACCGTTTCGTCAATCGCGCGTCATACAGAACCGCAATCATTACGCTCTATGGCCGCTATTGAGCCAGTCATGTTTGTCCTCGAACTGAATGCAGGCATAACCGAACGACTGAATATCGACGAAAACAGTCGACTGATCTGGGAGCCCGCTGATGGCGTTATCGAGTAATCAGCGCAATACCACGGTTTTTCTTGCGGCGGGCGCATTCATCGGGGTCGCTTCCGCTCTGTATTTGAGTGCCGTGGGTATTAGCGACGATAGTCTCGGTGCGTTGCTCAGGGCAAGCGCCAGAGCTGCACTCGTCGTGCTTCTGGCCGTCTTTATCGCCCGCCCGTTACGCCAGCTCGTCGCCACACCGGCAACGACAAAGTTGTTGCAAAACAGACGCTTGCTGGGCATCGCTTTCGCGGGAATTCATACCGCACATTTGGGTTTGCTGATTTTCAAGGCTAGTCAGATTCCGGATTTTAGTCTTGACCCGGCAGCTAATTATCTTGGTGTGGCCACCTACATTGTAATTCTCGCTTTACTCATCACATCCTATGATGGGCCAACAAGAGCGCTGGGGACGAAGCGCTGGAAGGTTCTGCACAAGACCGGGCTGTATTATTTATTCATTTCTTTCGCGCAAACGCAGTTACCTGAATCCATCGACAAGCTCGAAGGCACAAACTGGTGGCTGATCGCTTTGATCGCGATAGCCCTCGTCATCCGATTGACGGCGTTCTTCGCAAAACGAAAATAGCCCAGGCCCGGGCAGCCAACCATTGTTTATCCGATTGGCGATCCTGCGCGGTTTAGTTCACGACCTCAGCTATTGCATCGGACAGGTGGGAAACGTTTTCGGGCGTAATGCCAGCCACGTTGATACGGCTCGAATTCACCATGTAAATGCCGAAGTCCTGCTTCATTCTGGCTACCTGATCGGCCGATATGCCGAGAAAACAAAACATGCCGTTTGCGCGAACCAGGTGCGAGAAATCATGATCGGGTGCCTTTTGCTGTAACTCACTATGCAGCAACACACGCATGTCATTGAGGCGATCGCGCATTGCATTGAGCTCAGTGAGCCACTCGGCTCGCAACGCATCGTCGTTGAGAATCATGCTGACTACGGCCGCACCGTGGTCGGGAGGCACCGAGTACAATGTCCGCACATAGTTGTTTATCTGACTGGACATGACACCGCTAATCGCTGCATCCGCGGAAAGGAGTGATATTGTGCCCACACGATCGCGATACAGGCCAAAGTTCTTTGAACAGGAGTTTGAAACGATCATTTCGGGCACTCGCGCCGCGAGGTGGCGAATGATGAACGAGTCGTCGTCGATATTGCGTGCAAATCCCTGGTAAGCGCTATCCACGAAAGGCACTAACTCTCGTTCAACAATGATATCCGCAATTGCCAGCCACTCGTCTTCTGTGGGATCGAGCCCGGACGGATTGTGGCAACAGGCATGCAACAACACTACGTCGTTTTTTGGGGCTGTACGCAGGGCGCCAAGCATCGCGTCGATTTCTATAACGTGTCGCTTGGCGTCGTAGTATGGAAAGGGCTTCAACTGCAGCCCTGCGCCACCAAGCAATGGCACGTGATTGGCCCAGGTCGGCTCGGTTACCCAGACGGTCGTATCAGCACACGCGCGCAGCAACAGGCCCGCAGCGACGCGTAGCGATCCCGACCCGCCCGGGGTCTGGATAGTGACAAGACGATCGTCAGGCGCCGAGTCCGCAAAAGTCATCGCCTGCATTGCGGCATTAAACGCAGGATCACCTGCCGTACCGATGTAGGACTTGCTAGTCTGCGTGTCAAGGAGGCGATGCTCGGCCTTCTTTACGGAATCAAGCACCGGTGTATCGCCCGCCGCATTGCGGTACACACCGACACCCAGGTCAATTTTGTTTGCCCTGGGATCCTCGCGATGCTCGGCGATCAGGCCAAGAATGGCGTCCGCCGGCATCATTTGCAGCGATTCAAACAACTCAGGTCTCCGGTTCAGTCTGTTTACAGCGTGTCGATGGGTGTCTTTAGATAGGCGATGCCATTCTTCTCCGCATCTGGCAAATGCCCACCACGGATGTTGACCTGAATCGAAGGCACAATCAACGCTGGAAGATTCAGGGTTGCATCACGTTCCGCGCGCATGCTCGTAAACTCGGACTTGCTGACGCCAGCACTAACATGGATGTTACTGGCGCGCTGCTCGTCTACGCTGCATTCCCAACGCAATTCGCGGCCACCGGGCATGTAGTCATGGCACATGAACAAACGCGTGTCCCCGGGCAGGGACAGAATGTGCTGAATCGATTCGTACAGTAATTCGGCGTCGCCACCCGGAAAGTCACAACGCGCCGTACCAAAATCGGGCATGAACATGCTGTCACCAACGAAAACCGCGGAGCCAATCCGGTAACTGACGCTATCGTTTGTATGCCCGGGGGTCGCGATGACCTCGCATTCGAGCTCGCCGATGTGAAATGTATCGCCATCGGCAAACAACTTGTCGAACTGATGCCCGTCGGCAAGAAAGTCCTCACCCAGATTGAAAACGGGCGCGAAATACGCTTGCACACTGCGAATACCCTCGCCTATTGCAACCTTGCCACCGCTTTTTGATTTGATGTATTGCGCACCTGTCATGTGATCAGCATGCGCATGGGTCTCAAGAATCCACTCAAGGCCCAGGTTTTGTTTGTGAATGTATTCGATGATGACATCTGACGGGCCAGTATCTATTCGCCCGGATACCATCGAATACGCAATGACAGGGTCAATAATTGCGGCGTGGCCGGTTTTTTCATCTGACACTACGTAGCTTAAGGTGCCAGTTGGCTCGTCATAGAAATGCTGGATCATAAACTTACTCAACCATTAAAAACGCCGGCACAAGTGCCGGCGTTCTTGTAACTCTCTGCAATAGTTTTAAGCCTTCGGTGCCCACACCGAACACCAGCCCTTGGCGTTGACGGCCTTGCCCGGGAAAATCTGGCACGGACGCCATTCGTCGCCATCATTGCCCTGAATCAATGCACAGTTCGCGCAGTTCTGATCGGCGGCCGGGTTGGCGCGCGCCGACGCATCGACTGTGCTCGCATCATGCGTATACTTCATGGCACCAGCCATGGGGTCATCTTCACTGACGTGTGGCAAGTCCTGCGCAAATGCTTTGCGACCGGGGTTAGCCAGGCAGCCCGCGACGGCTACGGCTGACAGCTGAATAAATTTTCGGCGTGCGATTTTGCTCAACGGATTCTCCTTAATATTTCGCTAGCTTGTCCGGAACTAACCCGGCGCCCAGCATTCTAGAACGTAAACGACCAAACTGCGAAGCATTGTAGACAAAGTTTATGAACGGCAGCATAACGACTTGCTCTTATTGAGAACGATTATCATTAGCAGAACGCCGACACCGATATTTTTTGCTTTGCTGGCCCTGATCCAGCTTACCGTAACAGTTTCCGCCGCAGCCGAAAGCCACTCCTACGAGGTTTCTTTGGACGCTGACCTGCGTCGCATCGAGGTCACGGCAAGATTCTCCGCGCAGACTGACGATATATTCGCGCGCGCGTCGAGGGCCAGCGGGTATCTCCTGAATGCCGAAAATTGTGATTCGGGCGAACAACTCAGGTCGCGGGGCCGACGCTTGCAGCTTCCGGACGAAGGTGTTCGCTGTCTCCAATATTCCGTTGACCTTGGGAAAGCTGTCCGCGAGGATCCTCGCAACAATTCCCTGCAACCCGGCAATGTTGTTGTTTCTCCAACCGTGTGGATGTGGCGTCCGCGGCTTGCCAGCAATGACGAGATCATTGTCAGGTTTCAAATGGCAGAAGACATGCAGGTCTCGGTGCCCTGGCAGTTGATCGGAGATCAGGGCCGCGCCTACCGCCTGACTGCATCACCAGAAAGTGGCCATGCTATTTCGGCCTTTGGCGCATTTGACAGTTTCATTGCGCATGTCGGCGATCTGGATTTGCCCATAACGTTCTTGCGCTCCGGCGGACGCATATCGCACGAACCGATCGTGAACTGGATTCAGGACAATGCGAACAACATAACGCTTGCCTACGGCCGCTTCCCCAACCCGCACGCACGTATCATCGTACTTCCGGCGGGCGGCGAAAGACGCCAGGACTCTGCTGTACAGTTTGGGCGCGTTGTTCGCGACGGTGGCGAAACGGTCGAGTTGCTGATTGACGCGAGCCAGCCGATCGAGTTGTTTTACGACAGCTGGACGGCGACACATGAATTCTCCCACCTGATGTTGCCCTACGTGCATAGCGATCAGCGCTGGATTTCTGAAGGCTTCGCGCAGTATTACCAGAATGTTCTGCTGGCGCGGTCCGGAAGCTACACCGAACAATTCACCTGGCAGAAATTACACGACGGTCTGCAGCGCGGACTTGAGTCCGCACCCGCGATGTCGCCCAATGAGGCGGCCAGCACGACTGAACGGGACACGCGCATGAAGGTGTATTGGAGCGGAGCGGCTCTCGCGTTGCTGGCCGATATTGAATTGCGACAGCGCTCTGGTGGCGAGGAATCGCTTGACGACGTCCTCGACCGTTTCGAGCGCTGCTGCCTGCCGTCTGCACGCACCTGGTCCGGTATTGAATTATTCACTAAATTCGACTCGCTCATCGAAAAACCATTGTTTGTCGAACTCTACGAAACGCATGCGGAGACACCGGGGTTTCCAGACGTAAGCCGCCTGCTCGAAAGACTCGGGATAGTGGTGCACGGCAAGGAAGTGCGCCTGCGAGACGATACCGACCTGGCGGAAACCCGGGCGGCCCTAACGGCGCGACGATATACTGGTCAACCCGGGAAATAGTGGCGCCAAATTAATGACTGAGAGCAGTCACGCGATCGAAATAAGCAAGTTCTCAAACGGCACGCAAAAGCTGCACGTTGACAGGGTCGCCGTGGAAGAACCGCTCGAGATCAGGCTGGGATGGTCGACCCCTGATGGGCGCGCGACGCGCAGCATATCAATCACGATGCGCACTCCGGGTAACGATACCGAACTTGCTGCCGGCTTCCTGCTCAGTGAGTCCATCATTGACGCGGCCAGCGACATCGCTTCGATCGACTCTTGCGGCACCCCGGCGCCGGACAGCGGCAATTACAATACCGTCAAAGTCGAGCTTGATCCGCATGTAGACGTCGACCTGGGACGACTGCAGCGACACTTCTACACAAGCTCCAGTTGTGGCGTCTGCGGTAAGACGTCGCTGGATGCGTTGCACGCGACCGGCGCGACATCGCTGCGCGACAACACTACTGTGTTTGACAAGGATATATTGACGTCTATCCCGGCAAAGCTCAGGCGCTCGCAGGCAACATTTGATGAAACGGGTGGCCTGCACGCAGCCGCAGCATTTACACAGTCCGGCGAACTTGTCGTGGCAATGGAGGATGTGGGGCGGCACAATGCGGTCGACAAAGTTGTTGGTGCGTTGTCACTAGCCGGGCAGTTACCAGCCTCTGAATTGGGACTCATGGTGTCAGGCCGCGCCAGTTTCGAGCTCATGCAGAAAGCCCTGGTAGCCGGCATGCCATTGCTTGCCGCGGTGAGCGCTCCGTCAAGCCTGGCGGTGCAGTTGGCGCAGGAGTTTGACCTGACTTTGGTCGGGTTTTTGCGCGGCGAGACGTTTAACATTTATTCGGGCAAGCAACGGATTTCTGCATGAAACAACAAGCATTCGACCAACAAATTGCGAGCGAAATCATCGCGAGCTTCGACGCAAGAGCCGAGATGCTCGTGCAAATTCTGCATGCGTTCATGAATCGATTTGCGTGGATTAGCGAAGACGCAATTCGACAGTTGGCAAAAGAGCTGAATCTGTCGCGGGCTGACGTGCATGGTGTTGTCAGCTACTACCATGACTTCCGCACGACACCACCTGGCAGGCACATCGTCAAAGTGTGCGAGGCGGAAGCTTGCCAGGCGATGGGCAGTCGTGAGCTCAGCCAGCACGCGCAACGGTCGCTGGGCGTAGACATGTATTCAGGTAACGCAGACGTCTCGCTCGAGCCTGTCTATTGCCTTGGCAACTGCGCCTGTTCGCCAGCCATCATGGTCAATGGCAAGACCTATGGTCGCGTCAATGCAGAACGCTTTGACGCCATTGTCGCGTCCCTTGAGGGGTCCGAATAATGGCCAGGACGAAAATATACGTTCCTCGCGAGACGGCGGCCGTATCAGTTGGAGCGGACGATATCGCAATTGCGATCGCGCGCCGTGCTAAAGAACTCGGCGAGGAAATCGAATTGATTCGGAATGGTTCATGGGGTGCAAGCTGGCTTGAACCGCTCATCGAGGTCCTTGTCGATGACGAGCGCATTGCCTACGGCAATGTTGCGGCGTCTGATGTCGACGACCTGTTCGCCGCCGGATTTTTGGCGGGCGCAAAACATCAACAGCGCCTTGGTCCAACCGCCAAGATCCCGTACCTGGTCAACCAGGACCGCTGGACGTTTTGGCGCTGTGGGTTAGTTGCGCCACTCTCAATGGATGACTTTCTCGCACACCAGGGATTCGACGCCTTCCGGAATGCTGTCGAAATGGGCGCGCCTGCAGTCATCGATGTCGTGAAGTCTTCGGGCCTTCGCGGTCGCGGCGGCGCGGGTTTTCCGGCGGGCATCAAGTGGCAGACGGTAGCCGACGCAGCAGGCGAACAGAAATACATTGCCTGCAATGCCGACGAAGGCGACAGCGGTACGTTTTCCGATCGTATTTTGATGGAAGGCGACCCGCTTGGTTTGATCGAAGGCATGATGATTGCGGGCTATGCGGTGGGCGCAAGCCGCGGCTATATCTATCTGCGCTCGGAGTATCCACTAACGCATTCGATCCTGTCGCGCGCGATCGAGTTGGCGCGCGAATCCGGCTGGCTCGGTAAAAACATCCAGGGCACTGGTTTTGATTTTGATATCGAACTGCACCTCGGTGCGGGAAGCTATGTGTGCGGCGAAGAAACCGCAATGCTCGAAAGCCTGGAAGGCAAGCGAGGCATTGTGCGCTACAAGCCACCCCTCCCCGCGATCGAAGGGCTATTCGGCAAGCCTACGGTCGTAAACAATGTTGTCACGCTCGCGTCAGTCCCCAACATTATTAATCTGGGTGCGGAGAAGTACGCCTCGTTCGGCGTGAATCGCTCTACTGGCACACTGGCTTTTCAGTTGGCGGGCAATATCAAACGTGGCGGCCTCGTCGAGAAAGGCTTCGGCATCACCTTGCGCGAACTGATTGAAGACTGGGGTGGTGGTACGGCCAGCGGCCGTCCGGTCAAAGCCGTTCAGGTGGGTGGCCCGCTTGGCGCCTATCTTCCAGCTGAGCAGCTCGACACGCCGCTCGACTATGAAGCGTTTATCGAAATTGGTGCGATGGTCGGACATGGCGGCATCGTCGTATTTGACGACACTGCGGATATGGCGCAACAAGCGCGGTTTGCGATGGAATTTTGTGCGATCGAATCCTGTGGTAAATGCACGCCCTGCAGGATTGGTTCAACGCGTGGCGTTGAGGTCATAGACCGCATGGTTGCAGGGGATGCGCGTGAGGATAACTACGATTTGCTGGTCGAGCTATGTGACACGATGGAGGATGCATCCTTATGCGCAATGGGCGGGATGACCCCCTATCCGGTGCGGAGTGCTTTAAAATACTTTGCTGAAGATTTCTCGTCTGCTGTGGGGGCTGACGAATGAACAAGGTACGACAAGCAGACCTGGGCACGCCGGCATCGCACAGCGGCGAGACGGTCAAAATTGAGATCGACGGCCTGCCGACTACCGTCAAGGCGGGCAGCAGTATTCTGCGCGCCGCGCGCGAGTCCGGCGTCGACATTCCAAAACTGTGCGCGACCGACAGCCTGCAGCCCTTCGGCTCCTGTCGCATGTGCCTTGTGGAAGTCGAGGGCCGCAAAGGCTACCCGGCCTCATGTACGACTCCGGTTGAAGCCGGCATGAAGATCCGCACCCAGACCGATGCGCTTGCCAAACTGCGACGCAACGTTATGGAACTGTATATTTCCGACCACCCGCTGGATTGTCTGACGTGCTCGGCCAACGGCGACTGCGAATTGCAGGACATGGCCGGTGCGGTTGGTCTAAGAGACGTGCGCTACGGATTCGAAGGCGCTAACCATCTCGATGCGCCCACCGACACAAGCAACCCGTATTTCCAGTTTGACGCCAGCAAGTGCATCGTTTGTTCTCGATGTGTTCGCGCCTGTGACGAAGTTCAAGGCACCTTCGCGCTGACCATTCAGGGTCGCGGATTCGGCTCCAAAGTGTCCGCCGGCATCAGTGAGGACTTTCTCGACTCCGAATGCGTGTCTTGTGGTGCCTGCGTGCAGGCCTGCCCGACCGCAACGCTCATGGAGAAGAGCATCGTCGATCACGGCCAGCCCGAGCACAGCGTGAAGACGACCTGTGCCTACTGTGGGGTTGGCTGTTCGTTTGTCGCAGAGATGCGCGGCGACCAGGTCGTACGTATGACGCCGGACAAGGACGGCCAGGCCAATCACGGTCATAGCTGTGTAAAAGGTCGCTTCGCCTGGGGCTACTCAACGCATCGTGATCGCGTCCTGAGTCCGCTGATTCGCGACAACATCAGCGAACCGTGGCGCAAGGTCGGCTGGGACGAAGCCATTCAGTACACGGCGAAACGCTTTAAGGAAATTCAGGCCCAATACGGCCGCAAGTCAATTGGCGGTATCACGTCATCCCGGTGCACCAACGAAGAGGTTTACGTCGTACAAAAGCTGGTGCGTGCAGCCATGGGCAACAACAATGTCGACACGTGTGCGCGTGTTTGCCATTCGCCGACCGGCTACGGCCTGAACCAGACCCTGGGAACATCGGCCGGAACGCAACCTTTCGATAGCGTGATGGACGCCGACGTGATCATTGTCATTGGAGCCAACCCGACCGAAGCTCACCCGGTATTCGCGTCGCAAATGAAACAGCGCCTGCGCCAGGGCGCCAAACTTATCGTTATCGATCCGCGGCAGATCGGGCTCGTCGAGTCGCCGCACATCAAGGCCGATTATCACCTGCCATTGTTGCCCGGCACCAACGTTCCGATTGTCAATTCCATCGCCCACGTCATCATTTCTGAGGGCCTGGCCGACACGGCCTATGTCAACGAGCGCTGTGATACAGATTCGTTCGAAGCCTGGAAGGCGATGATTCTAAAACCGGAAAATTCGCCGGACGAAGTTGAGAAAATTTCCGGCGTTGCGGCTGCGGACATTCGCGCTGCCGCGCGACTGTATGGTTCCGCCGAACGTGGAGCGATTTACTATGGGCTCGGTGTGACCGAGCACAGTCAGGGCTCCACTATGGTGATGGGCATGGCCAATCTGGCGATGGCTACTGGAAACATTGGCTTTTCGGGCTGCGGCGTTAACCCGTTGCGCGGCCAGAACAATGTACAGGGCTCATGCGACATGGGTTCATTTCCACATGAGTTGCCAGGCTACAGGCCAGTTGGCGACGACGTAGTCCGCGGCTCTTTCGAGAAACACTGGGGCGTTAAGATTGATCCCGAACCGGGGTTTCGCATTCCGAACATGTTCGACGAAGCCTGTGCCGGACGTTACAAGGGCATGTATATCCAGGGCGAGGACGTCGCGCAGTCAGACCCCGACACGCATCATGTCGAGGCAGCACTTGGCAATATGGAATGCCTCGTCGTACAGGACCTGTTTCTCAACGAAACCGCCAAGTTTGCTCATGTATTTTTGCCGGGCACGTCTTTTCTCGAAAAGGACGGCACGTTCATCAATGCGGAAAGACGCATCAACCGTGTGCGCCCGGTAATGGAAGCACGACAAGGTAAGGACGAGTGGCGGATAACGCAAGAACTCGCACAGGCGCTTGGCTATCCGATGCATTACGAGGATGCTGCGCAGATCATGGACGAGATTGCAGAATTGACGCCTACCTTCAACAATGTCAGCTTCAAGTTTCTTGATGAGGTTGGCAGCGTGCAGTGGCCGTGCAATGAAAGTGCGCCGATGGGCACGCCCATTATGCATATCGACAATTTTGTTCGCGGCAAGGGTCTGTTCATTGAGACCGACTATGTACCTACCGAGGAGCGCACCAATCGCAAGTTCCCGCTGTTGCTAACCACGGGTCGCATTCTGTCGCAATACAATGTCGGCGCACAGACGCGCCGCACAGAAAATATGGTCTGGTATAACGCCGATCTACTCGAAGTACACCCGAGCGATGCGGAAATGCGTGGCATTAAGGAAGGTGACCTCGTCGCACTGAAAAGTCGTAAAGGCGAGATTTCACTGGTCGCAACGATTACCGATCGAGTACAACCCGGCGTCGTCTATACGACATTCCACAACCCTGAAACAGGCGCTAATGTTGTAACCACCGAGCACAGTGACTGGGCAACAGACTGCCCCGAATACAAAGTCACGGCGGTGCAAATAACGCCCGCGACACATCGCTCTGAATGGCAACATGAGTTCGATGAAAACGCCAAGCGACAAGGCAAGATTCTCGAAACCAGGTAGGCCCTACGAAGCGATTGCGACTACTTCGGAACTACCCGCGTGAAGCGTGTGCCTTCGAATGTGAGGTTGAACATCAGTCCGGACGAGCCAAAAATGAATCCGACTATTGGATCGCGCAAGTTTTGCGTATCGATCGTTTTGCCCACACCGACATCGATCAGCGCGACCGAACCATCAATGCCGACGCGCCAGCCATTTGATTTACGAAATTGATCGAGCGAACTTTGTGTCATGAACGCGATAACAATTGACCTGGCCTGTGCACCCGCCTGAAAACCAACCGATCCGCTCGTGATGCGAAAGTAGTCAACTGTCTTGCCGCCGACGCGCATCACACCTTCACCCGTCTCGGCACCGACGCCGAATCCCGCACGCAGCACGCGCGGAAAGACCAGATAGCCAGCTGCCTGATCCAAGAATACGTCCGCACCGTTAACCTCTTCTTTAAAGGTAACCAGCGTCTCGTTCGCCTCCAGGTCGATCTTGTTCGCCGTCCACTTGAACGTAGAACATGCTCCCAGGAAAGTACTTACAAAAACGAGCGCGGCAATCTTGCTAATTTGATTTATGTTCATCGGCGCATTATAGCCGCCTTCTCAGCAGCGGTCTTTGTATATGTTTGCAGCATTGCCGCAATTGTGTCGCTCAATTGCGACCCGCGATGCTTGTCAAAATAGCCTGTGGCTTCATCCATGTAAGCACGCTGCGACAGCTCGAGCTGAATTGCATGTACGTTGGCATCAGGTCGCCCATAGTGGCGCGTGATGTAGCCTCCCTGGAATCGCTGATTGAATGCAACGTCATAGGCACTGATAGTCGCAACATTTAGGACCGCCTCTGCGACCTGCGCATCACAACTGCGACCTCCCCATGTTCCGAGATTCAGGACGGGGAGCTCGCCGTCAAAAAGTGACGGCACCCTGCTCGCGATAGAGTGCGCATCCCACAACAATGCGTACCCGTGCTGTTCACGAATTGCAGCTAGAACCGTTGCTATCTTGACATGATACGGTTGCCAATAGCGCGCGACACGGTCCGCCAGGTCAATCGTCACTTCACTGTCGTAGATATCCTCACCTGAAAATGTTCGTAACGGGCAAAGACCTGTTTGCAGTTGACCCTCATATAACGCGGCGTCATCGGCAGGCCGGTTCAGGTCGATCACATAACGCGAAAAATTCGCACTGATGATCGACGCCCCAAGGTCTCTCGCAAACGAATACAGGCGCGTGACGTGCCAATCGGTATCGGGTAGCGACTTGCCTGCAACGCTCATAAGCGGCTCGATGTCAGCCGACACCTTTCTCCCGTCGTGCGGGATACTCACGAGTAATGGCAGCTTGCCTGCGTGAAAGGTATAACAGTCGGTCATGCGCTCAGGCTGGGCAATATCGACGCAGCATGGTCACAAAAGGCGCCCTGTTCAATCAGCGCGGCGACCCTGGCAATATCCGCAGACATTGACCGATCTTCCGTATAAGCCGGCGAAACTTTGCGCAGGGTTGCGATAACTGACTCGATTGCCGGAGAACTTGTTTGCGGATGATGAAAGTCCACACCCTGTGCCGCCGCCAGTAATTCGATTGCGACGATATTCGCCGTGTTATCCAGCATGGTAAGCAATCGGCGCGCCGCAAATGTTGCCATGCTGACATGGTCCTCCTGATTCGCCGATGTCGGAATACTGTCAACACTCGCGGGATGTGCAAATGACTTGTTCTCTGAGGTTAACGCCGCAGCCGTAACCTGCGCCATCATGAAACCACTGTTCAAGCCGCCCTCTCGCACCAGAAAGGCCGGTAAGCCGCTCAAATGCGTATCGATGAGCAAGGCAATACGCCGCTCCGACAGCGAGCCGATTTCCGCAATCGCCAGGGCGAGATAGTCGGCTGCAAGAGCAACCGGCTCTGCATGAAAATTGCCGCCGGAGAGTACGCTGCGTGAATCGGCGAACACCAGCGGGTTGTCGGTAACAGCATTCGCTTCTGTTTCGAGTACCTGGCAGACATGCCTCAGGACATCGAGGCACGCACCCATGACCTGTGGCTGGCAGCGAATGGAATAAGGATCCTGGACGCGATCGCAGGCCAGATGCGAGGCACGAATATCGCTGCCGTGCATAAGTTCGCGCAGCGTGCCAGCGACCGCAATCTGACCGCCATGGCCGCGTACGCTTTGAATGCGCTTGTCGAACGGCGTGTCGCTGCCTTTGATCGCGTCAGAAGACATCGCGCCCGCCGTCAAGGCGGCTCCCAGCACATGCTCGGTCCGAAATACAGCCGCCAACGCCAACGCCGTCGATACCTGCGTGCCATTGAGCAATGCGAGTCCTTCTTTTGGCGCAAGCTTGATAGGTTTCAGGCCAGCTTCCTTAAGCGCCAGTTCCGCCGGCACAATCGTACCTGCGACCCTTGCCTCGCCGACACCGATCAGGACCCCAGCCATATGCGCCAATGGGGCCAGATCACCCGATGCGCCAACCGAGCCTTGCGACGGAATGCGGGGATAGATGTCGTGGTTAATCAGGTCGCATAGCGCTTCGACGAGTTCAACTCGAACTCCCGAAAACCCTTCCGCTAATGCAATGACTTTCATCAACATGATGAGACGAACGATATCGTCGTCGAGATCTGGGCCAACCCCAACCGCATGCGAGCGCACCAGGTTTTCCTGCAAGTGCACAAGCTCGTCGGCGCCGATCTTCACTTGGGACAGCTGACCAAAGCCGGTGTTGACGCCGTATACACTGTCACCGCCGGCGACAACGTCGCCGATCACCTCGTTGGACTCGGCGATTCGACGTCGTGCGTCCTGGCTAAGGCTGACCTGTACGGGTTCCTGCCAGGCCGCGCGTAGCTCAGCCAGACTGACCAGTTGGTTTTCAATAAGCAGCTTCATTCCTGCTCTCCCGAATCCAGCATCGGCAAATTCAGATCGTGGTCATGGGCACATTTGATAGCGTCTTCATAGCCGGCATCGGCATGTCGCATGACACCTGTTGCAGGATCATTCCACAATACCCGAGCGATGCGCCGATCCGCGTCCACACTGCCATCACAGACGATCACAAGCCCGGCATGTTGTGCGTAGCCCATACCCACACCACCGCCATGATGTATGGAAACCCACGTGGCGCCACTGGCCGTATTAAGAAGTGCATTTAGCAAGGGCCAGTCGGATACTGCGTCGGAGCCATCCTGCATCGCTTCCGTTTCGCGATTTGGACTTGCGACGGAACCGCTATCGAGATGGTCGCGGCCGATCACCACTGGCGCGCTCAACTCGCCGCTGCGCACCATTTCATTGAATGCCAGTCCAAGGCGATCACGATCACCCAGGCCGACCCAGCAAATGCGAGACGGCAGCCCCTGGAAGTGGATGCGTTCGCGTGCAGCATCGAGCCAGGCGTGCAAGTGTTCATCATCCGGTAGCAGCTCTTTCACTTTGGCGTCCGTTTTATAGATATCCTCGGGGTCGCCCGACAGTGCCACCCAGCGAAACGGCCCAACACCGCGGCAAAAGAGTGGACGCACGTAGGCTGGCACGAACCCCGAAAAATCGAAGGCATTCTCGACACCCTCGTTGAACGCTTCCTGACGAATGTTGTTGCCATAGTCGAACGTCGGAACACCGGCATTGTGAAACTCGAGCATCGCCCGCACGTGCACCGCCATCGATGCCCTTGCTGCGGCCGCGACCGCGTCCGGATCGTTGGCACGACCCTGTTCCCACTGTTGGACTGTCCAGCCGATAGGGAGATAGCCGTTCGCAGGGTCATGCGCCGAGGTCTGGTCAGTGACGGCATCCGGCCGGACGCCGCGTTTGATCAGCTCAGGCAACACTTCCGCTGCATTCCCGAGTAAGCCGACGCTGAGCGCTTGCCGGTCCGCGACCGCCTTGTCAATTAGCGCCAGCGCCTCGTCGAGCGAGTTCGTGCGCGTGTCGAGATAACCGGTCTCGAGACGTTTGTCGATACGGTCCGACTGGCACTCGATGGCAAGCATCGATGCACCCGCCATCGTTGCCGCCAATGGTTGGGCCCCACCCATACCGCCAAGGCCAGCCGTCAGAATCCAGCGCCCGGCCAGGTCACCGTCATAGTGCTGCCGCCCCATTTCTACAAATGTTTCGTAGGTGCCCTGAACGATGCCCTGACTGCCGATATAGATCCACGAGCCAGCAGTCATTTGACCAAACATCATCAAACCCTTTTTGTCGAGTTCGCGAAAGTGCTCCCAGTTCGCCCAGGCGGGGACCAGATTGGAGTTCGCGATTAGCACACGCGGCGCGTCGGTGTGCGTACGAAATACGCCAACCGGCTTGCCGGATTGGATCAGCAAAGTCTCGTCATCTTCGAGTTCCATTAGCGTCGCGACGATCTTGTCGTAACACTCCCAGTTACGTGCGGCTTTACCGATGCCGCCGTAGACAACCAGGTCTTCCGGCCGCTCGGCCACATCGGGATCCAGATTGTTCATCAGCATGCGTAACGGTGCTTCTGTCAACCAGCTCTTTGCCGTCAGGCGTGTGCCTGTCGGCGCCTTGATCGTTCGTTTACCATTCATTGTTACAGGTTCTCCAATTCAACCACCTGACCGGTGGTCGTTGTACGTACTTCGCGAGGAGCATAGTTTCCCGTCAACTCGTAGCGACTGCCGGGATGCTGCAGACGCGCAAACGTCACCGGGCGCCCAGCGGACCAGGTACGGCGAATAATGACGAGGCTGGGTTCGTGATCCCGCATGTGCAGACGTTGCCGCACGGCAGCATTCGGCTGTTCTGCACGAACCACCTGCTCTGCCTCCTGCAACGGTGCAATCGCCGTCAGGTAGGCGCTGGGTGTAATGCTGGTGAAATCCTGATCGAGACAGTCCGGTGCAAAGCTCGCGATCACATGACGATCTTCGCTCTGGATCGGGGCACCGTTTTCGAAATGCACCAGCAATAAATGAAAAACATCCGTTCCCTGTTCAACATGCAGCGCCTTGGCAACCTCACCCCGAGCATGCTGGCGTGATATTTGCAGGACCTCACTGCTGTGCGTATTGCCACGACGTTCTATTTCTTCGCCAATGCTATGTACTTCGAGCACGTGCGACCGCGCACGAAAATCGGCAACAAACGTCCCACGACCGGCAACCCGCTTTACAAAGCCCTCATCCGTAAGCTCGCGCAAGGCGCGGTTTGCCGTCATCCGCGATACGTTCATCGCTTCAACGAGCTCATTCTCGGACGGTACCCTGTCGGACGGACGCAATTCGCCGTCTGAAATACGTCCGATGATCAGGTCTTTCAATTGTTGATACATGGGTTTCACGGTTGCATCATCCCACCAGCCCGATCCGCTGCAACGTTGCCGCATAGGCAGCGCGCAACTCTTTCTGCGCGACATGAACACCATCGATGACACGCCAGTCGCCATGCACCATCACGCGCTCGATCGGCAGGCGGTAGCCGGAAAATACGAGTGCATCCAACAACGATGCCTCGTCATGCCCAAGCAGCATCGGGTCGTCATCGTCCAGGGCCACAAGGTCTGCAATAGCACCAACTTGCAACCCGGAATCGTCAATACCGCTCGCCTGTGCACCACCGACCAATGCGCGCGAATACAGCTCGCGTCCTACGTGTGATTGCTGCAAAGCGGTGATGTTTCGCGATTGAGCGGCGAGCCGTTGTCCGTACTCAAGCCAGCGCAGTTCCTCGAAGGGATTGATTGATATATGACTGTCGGAGCCAATAGCGATGCGACCATTCGCGCTAAGAAAGTCATGTAAGGCAAACACGCCGTCACCGAGATTAGCTTCGGTGCTTGGGCACAGACATACAACTGCATTCGACTGAGCCAGTGCTGCAGATTCTTCACGATCCATATGGGTCGCATGCACGAGACACCAGTTGTCTCTCACGTCGAAGTTTTCCAGCAAGAAACGTACGGGCCGGCGGCCATTCGCAGCCAAACATTCGTCAACTTCGCGTTGCTGCTCGGCGATGTGCAGGTGCATGGGAGTGTTCGCGGCATTCGCCCTGCCCGCCAGTTCTTGCAAGGACTCCTGGCTGACAGCACGCAGGCTGTGTGCACCGATGCCTATATTGAGTATTTCCGATACGCTGCTTTTCACGCGGTCATGGTGATCAAGAAAATCGGCGAGGCTCAGCGCAAATAGTGTTTGTTTGCCCTGCGGTTGCGGCAGATTAAAGCCAGCACGTTCATAAAGTACCGGCACGTACGTCATGCGAATGCCGCTGGCGCTCGCGGCGCTGACAAGCGCACGAAACATTGCGTCGCGCGTCTCATCACCGCCAGGATCGCGGTGCAGATAGTGAAATTCGGCTACCGCGGTGTAGCCACTCGCGAGCATTTCGGCATAGGCCTGGCTCGCAATCGCTGTGAGAGATGCCGCGTCCAGCTGACCGGCCAATGCGTACATGCGCTCGCGCCAGGTCCAGAAATTATCCTGCCCTGCCGCTGCGCGCTCTTCGGTCCGGCCTGCCAGCGCGCGCTGAAATGCATGGCTATGGGCATTGCACAGGCCCGGGATAATGACACCTGCAACGAAGTCTGAGGGCTGGGGCGAGCTGTCCTCGCTGACTGATTCGATGCGGCCCGCATTCACAGTGATGCGGACCTTATCGGCCCAGCCCTTTTGCAGCAACGCTTTGCGTGCGAATACGTTGTTCATCGGCATCTCGTCAGGTTGTATATACAGGCTAGACCATGCTACCGTCGAATGCAATTTGCGGAGGAAAAAATGGCCGATTGGGACCTGTTGCTGACGGACGCTCGCATCGCGACGATGCAGCACGGCGTTGCCGATTACGGCACGATTGAAAACGGCGCCATTGCAATTCGCGACGGTTCCCTGGCGTGGGTCGGCAGCACCGCAGACGTGCCGCGCAAAACCGTGACCGATACGCGATCACTCGCAGGTCGTTGGGTCACCCCCGCACTGATCGACTGCCACACGCACCTGGTATTTGGCGGCGATCGCTCCGCGGAATTCGAACAGCGCCTTCAGGGCGTCAGTTATGAGCAGATCGCAAGAGACGGCGGCGGCATATTGTCTACGGTCGCTGCGACGCGAGCGGCAAGTGAGGACGAACTATTCGCATCTGCGGACGCGAGACTGCGTCAGCTCGCTGTCGATGGCGTCGCAACGGTTGAAATTAAATCCGGCTACGGACTGGATCTCGAGAACGAACTGAAGATGCTGCGCGTGGCACGCCGTCTCGGTGACTCAAGCGACATTACCGTTCGAACAACACTGTTGGCCGCTCACGCAATTCCGCCCGAATACCAGCAAGACCCAGACGCTTACGTCGCTCTCGTCTGCGAGAAATTGATTCCGGCCGCCGCCAAAGAAGGCCTCGCGGATGCCGTCGACGCTTACTGCGAGAGTTTCGCTTTCAGTGCGGAACAAGTTGGTCGTGTCTTCGATGCCGCAAATAGCAATGGGCTGGCCGTTAAACTGCATGCTGACCAACTATCGGATAGCGGGGGCGCCGAACTCGCAGCACGTTTTTCTGCGCTGTCAGCCGATCATCTCGAATACACGTCTATAGACGGTGTAATGGCGATGGCGAATGCGGGAACTGCAGCAGTGCTGTTGCCGGGCGCATTCCTGACCCTGGGCGAAAAGCAGCAGCCACCTATCGATGCTCTGCGTAAACATAAGGTCGCTATGGCACTGGCGACAGACTGCAACCCTGGTACCTCTCCTTTGTGCTCGGTACGCGAAGCGATGGCGCTAGCCTGCCGTCTTTTCAAATTGACGCCGGAGGAAAGTCTTGCCGGTACGACTCGTGAAGCAGCTCGCGCATTGGGCCTCGATACAGATCGTGGCACGCTTGAGCCTGGTAAGCGCGCCGATATCGCAATATGGGATATTGAACACCCGCGTGCGCTTAGCTACTGGCTGGGCGTGCGCCCATTGTCGGACTTGTTAATCGCTGGTCGGAGTGTCAGTCTCCGCTAACCGTGAATCCCCCTCCCATTTATCTCAAGCGTAGCTTCGTCACAACGCTAGGCCTGCTAACCGGTATGGCTGCGTTCACCGTCGACGTAAGCCTGCCGGCAGTGCCCGCCATGGCAGACGCACTCGCGACCAGCTTGTCGCGGGGACAACAGATAATCGGTGTATTTTTGGCCGGCATGGCCGTGTTCCAGATTCCGGCCGGATTAATTTCGGATCGAATCGGCCGGCTGCCGGTACTGTATATCGGTACGGGCCTGTTTGCGCTCGGGGCCGTGGCCGCTGCAGCGACGAGTAACATCGACGCGATGCTTTGGGCGCGATTTGTCCAAGGTCTCGGCGCCTCATCCGCCATCGTCCTGTCGCGTGCGATCGTCCGCGACGTAGCCAGCGGCCAGGAGGCAGCGAGACTCATGTCCGTTCTGATGATGATATTCACCGCCGCACCCGTCATCGCACCATCGATTGGCGCAGTCCTGGTGACGACATGGGGCTGGCGAGCACCGTTCATTGTTGTCGCAATACTGGGCTTCATTATCATTGCCGGGATTCGTGCCAATATCACTGAGACGCACACGCCCGTGGCCAATGTGCATCCCCTGCGGCAACTGCAGTCCAGCATTGCAGAATTCTTCTCTCACCGGCAAAGCATTTTCGGATTGCTGATGATTGTTCTGCCGCCCGCAGGCTTTTTGTCCGTTATTCCGATCTCTTCAGCACTGATCGTCGAATCCTATGGTTTTTCACTGCAGGCGTTCGGGCTGATATTCGCCTGCGCAGGGCTGTCCATATTGTTCGGTTCCTTCCTAAATCGGCTGCTGGTCGCCCGATTCGACATGTTGCAGCTGATCGCTTTGGCCGCGACGTTACTATTCGTATGCGGCCTACAATTTTTGTTCATGCTGTGGAGTAACCAGGCACCGCTTTGGTGGCTCTGGGGGAATGTCTGCCTGTTCATGATCGCAACGGCTGTTCTGATGCCTAACGCATTGGTTTTAGCACTCGACCCCTTGCCGAAAATTGCTGGCGTCGCTTCCTCGATTGTGGGAACGCTGCAAAGCATAACTGGCGCTGCCGGTGCCATAGTTGGTGCGATTATTTACGATGGCTCGGTACGAAACAGCGTGACGATAATCGCGTCAACATCAATCATTACGGTGGCGATGTTCCTGTTTAGGCCCCTGATCGCACCGGGACCCTTTGTGCACCATCCGGATGAATTGGCGCGTGACTAAGGAAGCTCGCGAAAGACCTTGTCGAGACTCTTGCGGGCCTGTGTAGGCGTCAGCTTTGGGTAGCCGAGCCAAATCAAACCAACAACAAATTCCTCTGCGGCATGCATGCCGATGATGTCGAAAAAGCGGGCATCGCGAGTAATGTCGCCAGTCGTCCACTTTGACCCAACACCTGCTTTCCACAGATACAGCAAGAGGTTCTGCGTGGCTGCGCAGCAGGCAGCGTAGTCTTCCTGCTGCGCCAGATCATCATCGGTTTTACGGCAGGTCACGACGAGCCAGCCCGGTTTTTCTGACCAGCTTTTGGCCTTGAACTCGCCGGCCTTCGCACCTTTTTTTGCGGTCACGATATCGCGGACGAGGTCGAGGCATTGATCGGTTGTCTTGTCACCGAGCAGGTAAAACGACCAGGGCTCCGTCACATGATGGTTCGGCGCCCAGGTCGCGACCTCTATTGCCTCCCTGACCAGGGCGGCGGGAACCGATGTTTGCAGAAACAGTTCTATGGTACGGCGACCGCGCAGTACCTCGCCGAACTCCCTGAGCTCCTGCGTTTCGTAACTTGGCGCTGCCTTCTTCACTTCGCTCCGCTAGTCATGCGCCGCAGCACGTCATTCTTCAGGATGAAGTGATTGTAGAGTCCACCAAAAACGTGGATAACAAGCAGTATCGCAATAGCTATCCATACGGTTTCATGAATCTCTTCGTAGAAATGGTGCATCTCTTCGTCTTCGGCGACTGGCAGAGAAATCGAAAACAAACCGAAGAACGGAATCGGATTGCCGCCCGTGGCGGTTGTCATCGATCCCGATAACAACTGCACAAATACGGCGATGTAGAGGCCCCAGTGAACCAGCGTCGCTGACAATTTTTGCCAGGCCGCCATACCCTCCGGATGCGCCGGGACTTCATTCATCCACCGCCAGACCAGACGCACCGTCATAAGCAATAAGATTATTAGAGCGATCGAGGAATGTAGCGCCCGAACTTCCTGTTTCTCCGGGCCGCGCTCCATGCCGGCCTGATCAAGACCAAGATAGATCAGTGCAAAAATTCCAATTGCAATAAGCCAGTGCAGCCATTTTGCCATCGAGCCGAATTCGTTTGTTGTGTTCTTGAGACCCACGACTCTCTCCTTATTTGAAAGCTATTGTTTAACACCGGTATCCCGTGAAGCCTTGTCCTCGAAGGATCTACCAAGGTAAGCACCGACGAAAGCCCAGGCTACCGCAATTAATGCCCCAACAACGGCGACACCACCCAGGCCCAGGCCGACGACTGTCGTAAGCAGGGTAAACGCCCATGCCGCAAGCATATCGCCACCACGATACAAGACAATATCAATGACGGGTTTTGCTTTGAAACGCGTCTCGCGATCAACAATTGTAAAGAGCATTTCCCGACCCGGTCTCGTAATTGCGTAGTTTCCCGCGCGGCGTGCAATCCATAATCCGGCAACAACTGCTACAACAGGTGAAAACGCGACAATCAACATACCAATCGCCATCAGCACCGGAATCATCGCCAACGTCGTTGCCATTCCAAAACGAGTTGCAATACGACTCGTTAAAAACATCGCCGTCAGGATAGCCAGAGTATTGACAATGACGTCTATGAGCGCCCAAATTTGAGTTCGCTCCTCCCGCGAAAATACTTCCAGCAGGTTTTTAAGCTCGAACCAGACGAATGAACCAATTGAGACGTACAGCAAAATGAAAACACCAATACCGATCAGGTATGGATTTTTAAGAAACAGGGAAAACCCCGCGAAAGGGTTTCGCCCAATCGCCTGCTGGGCACTCAGGTCGGCCTGAATGTCGGCATTTCCCAACGCCGTACGTTTCAGTCTTTCCAGCACGAGAATAATCGGGATCGGAATCAGCAATATTGACGCTGATATAAGCATGAGGTTTTCCGTGCCAACGCGCTCGACCAGCAGCGCCGTCGTCAAGGGGCCAACGATCGCACCAACGCTCGCACCGGTTGTGATGAAACCAAACAATCGTGGCGCCTGTTCTTTGTTGAACAGGTCCGACATGAAACTCCAAAAAACCGACAGATGAAACAGGCTGAATACACTAAGCCAAACGTAGAAACTCTTGTCGATCAACACAGGATCCGCAACGCGTGCTGAGCCGAAATAGAAGACAAAGAACGACAACGCAAAAAAAGCGTATACACCAGGGACCAGCCAGCGAAAACGAACGAATGAAATCGCGGCGCCGTAGATACTAACGGCAATGACACTGAAGAAGAATGTCATGCTCCACAGCAGGCTAACTTCGACGTCGGTCCAGTCGCTCGCCATTGCATCTCGAACCGGGCGCATGATGAAGTAAGCGGTCATCAGCAAGAATACAAACAGAAATGACAACAGTGTTGCGCTGAGCTCATTGGGCTCGATCTTAGTCGCCGCTGTGACAATCCGTGACACTGGATTGTCACGCCTGGACTCGGTCATTAAATTACCCCTAGTCGAGTCCGAGCTCGAAGCCCGCCTCGAGATCTGCCTTGGAGTAAGCACGAAACGCGATCATGGTTTCAGTTTCGACGATACCTTCGAGGTGTCGCATCTTGTCGCTGATGACCTCGGCGAGATCTTCGTTCCGCGCGACTTTAACGACCGCAACGAGGTCGTGCCGCCCAGCAACTGAAAAGACCTCTTGAACGCCCGCCGTTTCGGCGATCTGGTTTGCCAGCTCTGGAATGCGGCTGGTCTCCGCTTTGATCAAAACTATCGCCGTTACCATCGATGCCTCCACGCCTAAATATCCTCGGCGAAGACTACCATTATCGACAGTGGGCGACTAATTGGAGACGGGGATCGATGCTACAGGTAGCGGCATAAGTGCTGAGTCGAATAACATCGCAGGCCAGCACCCTGCGGCGAGATACTACATCGCTTTTTCGAGCAGGTCCGCGCTGCGGATATTTATGACGCCGCGACAGCGCGCTTTGGCCCGGTACATCGCCTGGTCAGCTTCACGCATCAACCCCGTCAACGTATTCGCGTTTTTGGGATACAGCGCCATGCCGATACTGGCGGCACAACGCAACTGCTCGCCACCAATCAGATAGGACTCTTCGAGCGCCATCGCGAGTCGGTTTGCAAGCTTTTCCGCCACCTCGGGCGTAACGTCCGGCACCAGCGCCACAAATTCGTCACCGCCCGGGCGACCTATGATGTCGCAGCTGCGCAAACTCTTGCGTAATCGTTTCGAGGCGATTCTCAGCAGTTCATCACCAACCTCGTGGCCATGGCTGTCGTTAATAATTTTAAAATCATTGAGATCGATGAACAGCAGTGCTCCGGAAGCATCATCGGCGCTATGCGTTAATCGTTGCGAGGCATCGCGTTCGAAGCCACGGCGATTCAAAACGCCAGTCAGAGGATCTGACCTGGCGATCGATTCCATGTGCTCCTCTTTCGCCTTGCCGTCAGTAATATCGACTAATGTCAGTGCGATATCAGTACCAAACGGCTCGCAGATCATACGCAACCACTTGGTCGAATCGCCGGATGCATGATTGACCTCGGTATCGAAGCTCTCACCCACCTCGGTGGCGCGACGAAATTGCTCAACCAGCTCCCTGGAGTCTTCCGGGTCCATCGCGTTAGTTGCGATTTTGACCAGTTGTTCGCCGCTACAATCAACCAGATCATCGCGATCTGCATGCAAAAACCGACCAGCCATCGCATTGGCGAAGATACAGCGCAATTTACGAAAATCGGCGCCGTCTTCCTGTATCCAGCGCAACCTCAGGATGCCATTCACCGAATGATCAATCAGGGTACGCAGCATTTTTTCGCTAGCGCGAACTTCAGCCTGCGCCTTTTCAACATCACTAACATCGCGGAACATGAGCACCTTGCCATCCCCCGATGCTCGATTTGAGCGCATCGACGAAACCTGCACATGCAGGAAACGTCCTGTGGTCGTCATCATTTTTTGTGGCTGACCACTTTCGAGCGCCGCGAATACCTCAGGCGATTCCTCACCGAAAACTATAGCGAGCGGTTCGAGCAAGGCGGAAGTTTCGCTAATATCGAGCAACTTTTCCGCGCCCTGATTCAAACCGATGATACGCCCTTGGTCGTCAACTACGACAACCGGGTCCTGCATATTCTGGAACACGGTTTCATAAGCCAGCGGAGTAAACTCGACAATTTGCTCGGCAAGAACCAGCCAGGCATAAATCGGCAGCATCATCGTAAATACGATCGGCACGAAGGAAAAAGTATTGGGACCGAAACCCAGGTCATAGGCAAGCGTTGCTGTCAGTGGAGCAAGGCAGGCAGCCGATAAAAGGAACAAGCCGCGACGATGTGCACGCGCTACCGCTGAACTGTGGGCAATCAACGTCAACATAGCGATACCAATAACGCAGTAGCTATATGGCGCATGCACAAACAAGAACCAGGGCCCCCATTGTTTCGGGCGTGTCAAAAATTCGCCCGACTCATTCGCGATCGGTAAGTACCACATGAATTCGTGAAAATAGTTTGTCGCGGCGAGCGTAATCGACACGAAGGGTATAAGCAGCAGCAAGATAAGGCGGTGAGGTGAGGTGCTGCGCCCCGTGTATTCACGAAAACAAAAGTACGCTGCAACAGGAAGCAACGCCGTGCCCACGAAGTGCATCGTACGGCCGATAGAAAACGAAAAAAACGTGCTCGACAGTAACTCGATGCCGCCACCAGCCACCCAGATGCTAATCACAAGAAACAACAGCCCAATGGGCATTGTGCCAACCTCGCGTTTCGCGGCTACGAGACGCGTACCGAGCGCGAAGTAGCTCGCAGCACTGAATAGCAGTAATACCGAAATGGCGATGTCGAAACTCATGGATGCCTGCTTAGCCTGATGTATTGCAGTCGATTCTAGGCGGCCAAGCCATTGTATTCTGGGAACTGTTCCACAGCTTTGGGCGCACGTATTCACCATGCGTGGTCGGATTTTCTCGAAATGGCGCTTTGACGCCCCGACAAGCGCTCGAAAAAGTCTAGTAACTTATTGTTTTTATAGGGAATTATTCTAAATGTGATGTCCCTTTGCTGAGCTTAACCTAGTTTCCGCCGAGCCCGTTACCTTGCACCCCTGTGAAAGCCAGCTGCAATGTACAACGCAATTTCACCCAAGTGCTCCATCATGGTCCGAAATTCTCAGAAATGACGATTAGTTCCGGCCGACTTTGAACATAATCAGTCATAGTTCACAAGTTATGAACCAACTCGCCCGCATCGTACGCTCGGCGACGCCGTCGACTGCCGTGAAGTTTCGCAAACGCTCATACGGTAAGGACGGCGTCGAGCATTTCCTGCGCGACGTTCTCGCGATGGCAAATTCATCCGTCGAGGGCGCGCGCTATATCGTCACGGGCGTCGAATTCGATGCCAAAGGCCGCAAGCGGATGTATGCGGTCGATCATGCTGACTTTTCGGGAAAGCCCGCCTATCAGGCGCTAGCCAACGAACACATAGAACCGCCGATTCGACTGCGCTACCAACCGGTGACTGTAGAGGGCGAACGGGTTGGCGTATTCGAGATTGGCGATTGCCAGGATCGACCGTACATGATGCGCGTCGATTTCTCGGAAACCTTGCGTCGTGGCGACGCATACATTCGTATCAATGATTCAGCAGTCAAAATGGGCCGCCGACAGCTGCAGTCATTGTTCGAAAAGAAGTTCAGAGATTCGGTATCTGCCGCCAATGTCGAAATCGGCTTTCCAGGTGACATTATTCACAAAGACATGACAATTCCGACTACGTGCTTCAACAAACTGCCCTCGGCAGTTGCGAGCTCAAAGTTGCACGAGTTGATCGAAGCCAAGTCCCGTGTGCAAGCATCTACTTCGAATACGATGGTTGCGCGGCTAACTCATGCGCGCCTGTTTGGCTCCGACAGCCCATACGAAGAACGTTCTACCGAAGAAATCATGGCGGAAATGGGCGAGATCAGAAAGCGCTACCTGGATCATGACAACCACTATTTGTTTGAGGAGCGCTCGACGCCCTTGCAACTGGTCGTATTCAATCAAGGGAATGAAGAGATCAAGGACGCCTCATTGTCGCTCGTAATGCCGAACCACAATGCTTTTCATGTCGCGACCGAGTTACCCAAGATTCCGCGCGACAACAAATTCATCGCCAGAACGCCCAGCGAGCAATCCGACTATCCAGCGGTCAGTCTGCGCGACGAATCTGTACATGTCTCCATCAAGCTTGGCGATATTATGCCGGGAGAACCGATGGAAGTGTTTCGTACCCCATTGCGAATCAGTGTCGGTGAGGATCTCAAGGGTCGGCGCATCGGCATCCAATATTCCTTGTTTGCACAAAACCTGCGCGCTGCCGCAAAAGGGAAATTACGGCTCATTCTATAGTGCGGAAATCCGGTGTCTCGATCCGCTACCGCCTCAGGCGCTCGCCTCATGCTTCTTTGCACCTTGAATGATCGCGGCAATATCCGGTCGTTTCAGTCGCAGCTCCTCCGGTGTCAAAGCATCGAGCTCATGTGGAAATACCAACCACTCGGCCGTCTCGCGAATGAAATAGTCCGGGACCAGGTCGGTTTCATTACGGCTTGGCTTGTACCAGGGAACAGCAACGCGAATGTCGTCAGGTGTATTGCCGCGGGCGCGATGCGACAGTTCTTCGATGACTGCCTTGATCGTATTTCCGGTGTCAAATACATCATCGACAATCAGGACTCGGTCATCGTGGCATATCTTTTTGATAATGTAGTTCAGGCCGTGCACCGCAACCGCACCCCGTTGATCAACGCCTACGTAAGACGACGTGCGAATGGCGATATGATCTGAATCGACGCCGCAGTAGTCCATGATTTCCTGTACCGCCATGCCAACCGGTGTGCCGCCCCGCCAGATCGCGATGATCATTGTTGGCTTGTAGCCGTCTTCAAGGATCTGTAATCCAAGGTGAAATGAGTCGTCGAGCAGGTCCTGCGCAGAAAGGACTGTTTTGTCCATTATTATTCTCTTATCTCGTTTATTTGCTGCCGGGTCCTGCAGCTGTCGCTATAATGCCAGACCGGATTCTACAACACCGCAGGCTCGGAAAAACCAATGACCAAAAAATTCGTCGCCGCGGACGATCTCCTGAGAGACTCGTTTCAACTCGCTGCCAATATCTCGGAGGCTGGATTTCACCCCGACTTCCTCGTCGGCCTGTGGCGCGGCGGCAGTGCTGTTGGCATCGCCGTCCAGGAGGGCCTCGATTTCCTTGGCATCAAGACGGATCACATCGCGATTCGCACCTCTTATCGGGGCGCCGCAAGCTACAACGAAATGGTCAGCAAAGCCGATTCGATCCGCGTTCACGGCTTGCAGTACCTGCTGGAAAACCTGTGTTCCCATCACTCATTACTGATTGTTGACGACGTCTACAGTACCGGCTCGAGCGTAAAAGCGGTCATCGATCAATTGGCAAGAAAGACGCGGCGCAACCTGCCGCAGGACATTCGTATTGCAAGCGTTTGGTATCGTCCATCTGAAAAAACGCTGCGTGTGCCGGACTACTACGTACACGAGACGCAGGATTGGCTGGTGCTGCCCTACGAGCTATCAG
>Ga0316191_10000324_pt1 | contig 30235 bp, 27 predicted proteins | sample Eddworburr2cm_MG_FD_204928 | JGI IMG/M metagenome (GOLD analysis project Ga0316191, IMG submission 204928) | Coastal sediment microbial communities from Maine, United States - Eddy worm burrow 2 cm | ecosystem: Environmental > Aquatic > Marine > Coastal > Sediment | place: USA: Maine...
AACAGGGCCATTAATAGGATAAGCAGGGCGAAGGGATAAGAGAGTCTGAGAACCTTCCAGGAAGCGGAATAGTTGATTTTACGCAGGAAGGAGCCAGACCTGTAACGGACAATGGATGCAGAAGCCAGGAGAGTCAATGCATAGGAAGCCGTTTGAGCATATACAAACCACTCTATTTTGAAGGGTTCCCTGGTAATATTTCCCCAGAGCAGCAATCCCGTGAATAAGATCATCAGGCTGCGGTCCATCACAGAAAGAACGCTGTCTGTACGGAAATACTGCAATCCGCTGATGTTGCTTCTAAAATATAGGATAAAGGACGCGAGGAACTGGTTTAGTACCAGAATCCAGAGCATGGCGAATTGTTCAGCTGAGTATGCCAGGATTTTTCCGGATAGAAGAACCACCCCCGCGTATACCACAGACAGTACCAGTTTCAGGGGAATGATGGCTGCAAGATTCTCCTGCAGCAGGGTCTTGTCCCGCGAAATAGCACGATTGTTATAAGTATTGATCCCCACATCGAGGAGCATGTTCAGGATAAAGGCAAAACTGAACAGCGAGAAATAGAAGCCGTATATTTCTTCTCCCACACGGTTCTGTACTCCTACCTCAATCCCAAAAAACCAGAAAGGTTTGATCAGCAGGTTCAGAAAGATTAACAATAACAGGTTGGAGATAAAATGCTTTTTCAAAGCCAGGCCCTTAAATATATTTTTTAATTAAATACAAATGTAATAAGTTCGCTCCATATTAATTGCAGGCTATCTTGAATGGAGACTTATAAGTGGACTATTGCGGTAAATACCCGCCTGTTGATGCCAGGTAAGCTTGACGGAATAGGATGGTTTACTTATGAAACCCTCAAAAGGATAGTAGTTACTCATCCCGAGGTCCAATTCATTTTCCTTTTTGACCGGAAGTACAATGAGGAGGTAATATTTGCCGAGAATGTGACTCCGGTGGTACTGGGTCCCCCCACCAGGCATCCTGTATTGTGGTTTATATGGTTTGAGTGCCGGATCAGAGCTTATCTGAGAAGAAAGAAACCGGATCTTTTCCTTAGTACAGACGGATTTTTATCTTTGCACGCCTTAACTCCCTCAGTAGCAGTAATTCACGACATAAATTTTGAACACAGGCCCGGCGATTTACCCTGGTTGGTTCGGAAATATCATCGCTATTTTTTCCCCAGGTTTGCGCGTAAGGCCAGCCGGATTGTTACCGTATCGGAGTTTTCAAGGCGCGACATCATTAACCAGTACGAGGTGCCCGAGGAGAAAGTGGATCTGGCCTACAATGGTGTCAATGAACACTATAATCCTCTGAGCGAAGATCAGGCTAGGGAGGTTCGCAAAGAGTATACAGGCGAATGTCCCTATTTTGTTTTTGTGGGGAGTATTCACCCCAGAAAAAACATCAAGAACCTGCTGAAAGCCTTTCAGCTTTTTAAAGATGAGAACACGAGTAACTATAAACTGGTATTGGTAGGCGAGAAGTTTTTTCTGACAGGACCCATGGAGGAGCAGTTGGAGAAGATGAAAAATAAGAAGGATGTAATCTTTACCGGACGCCTCACTCCCAATCAGTTAAACGATGTATTAGGGGCTGCATGGGCCATGACCTTTGTCCCGTATTTTGAAGGATTCGGTATCCCCATTGTGGAAGCTATGAAATGCGATATCCCGGTAATCGCATCCAAGGCAGCCAGTCTCCCCGAAATTGCAGGAGATGCAGCCATATTTGCCTCTCCTGAATCGCCGGCAAGCATTCGGGACTGTATGATCAGGATTGTCCGGGAAAAAGGTTTGCGTGAGGAGCTGATCCAAAAGGGCAGGGAACGGAGAACACATTTCTCCTGGGACCATACTGCCAGGGAACTGTGGAACTCGATTCAGCAGGTGCTGGAATCCCATGCTTAAATCATTTCATACGGCCGGATGCACAGAAGCGGGTTGTGATGAAGCCGGAAGGGGCTGCATTGCGGGCCCTGTTTTTGCGGCCGCTGTAATCCTTCCCCCCGGTTATCAAAATTCTTCCCTGGATGACAGCAAGAAACTTTCAGCCAGGAAGAGGCAAATTTTGAGGGAAGTGGTGGAACGAGATGCCCTGGCATTTGCTGTGGGTCTTGTCGATGAGAAGGAAATTGATCAGATCAATATTCTGAATGCCTCCTTCCTGGCCATGCACAGGGCCCTGGCACAGTTGAAGACCAGGCCCGGGCACCTGATCATTGATGGCAATCGCTTCAAACCCTATCAGGATATACCGCATAGCTGCATCGTGAAAGGCGATGGAAAGTATGCTTCCATTGCTGCAGCATCCATACTGGCCAAGACCTACCGCGACGAATTTATGACCGGGCTTCACCAGGAGCATCCTGTATACGGATGGGAATCCAATATGGGATATCCTACACGCTCCCATCGCAAAGCAGTTTTAGAATATGGTCCTTCACCTTACCACAGGCGATCTTTCCGCTTGCTTAACGACCAGATGGAACTGGACTTTTCTTAAACATGTATTCTTTGTCATAAAACAGTGATTTACATGGAAGTTTCAGGAAGAATTTTACAATATTTGCATTTCCGAATTTCCAAACTGCATATATAAATCCAATAAATAGAAGAGTGATGAGAAAACTATTTCTTTTAGTAACAGGTCTTGTGTTTGCCTTCCAGTTGAAGGTTCATGCCGACGAAGGTATGTGGCTGCTGAGCCTTATTGGACAGGTGAACATGGACGAGATGACCGAGATGGGCTTGCAGCTTACTGCCGAGCAAATTTATAGTATCAACCAGGCCAGCCTGAAGGATGCTGTGGGAGCGTTGGATGGTGGTTCCTGTACAGCTGAGTTGGTATCGCCAAACGGTCTCCTGCTTACCAACCATCATTGTGGGTATGGCGAAATACAGAACCACAGCTCTCTGGAGCATGACTACCTGAAAAATGGCTTCTGGGCCATGACCAGGGACGAAGAGTTGCCCAACGAAGGAAAAACCATCACCTTTCTGGTGAGGATGGAGGAGGTGACCGACAGGATTGCCCCTGAGCTGAACGAGGAGATGAATGCCCAGGCACGTGCCTCAAAGATCCGCTCTCTCTCTCAGACCATTTCTGCGGAAGCCACAGAAGGCAATCATTTTGAAGCACGGATCAGGAGCATGTTCAATGGGAACCGCTTTTTCCTCTTTGTGACTGAAACCTACCGCGACGTTCGACTGGTGGGTGCCCCGCCCGAGTCCATTGGTAAATTTGGTCACGATACCGACAACTGGATGTGGCCCCGCCATACCGGCGACTTTTCCATGTTCAGGGTATATACCGGTCCTGATGGCATGCCTGCCGATTACAGCCCAGACAACATACCCCTGAAGTCGAAGCACTATCTTCCTGTATCCCTGAAAGGATATGACATAGACGATTTCGCCATGGTTATGGGTTTCCCTGGGAGGACTTCCCGGTATATGACCTCCTGGGAGATTGAGGAGTCACTGGAAATAGACCATCCCGTTCGCATTCAGGTTCGCGGTATCAAGCAGGACATTCAAATGGAAGACATGATGGCCGATGACAAAGTCAGGATCCAGTATTCTTCTAAATTTTCCCGTTCTTCCAACTACTGGAAAAACTCCATTGGAATGAGCAAGGGACTGAAAAAACTGAAAGTGGCCGATAAGAAGCGGGCACTGGAAGCTGAATTTACTGAGTGGGTGAACCAGGACGAAGAAAGGAAGGCTCTTTATGGAAATGCATTGAAAGACATTCAGTCTGCCGTAGAAGGCAGAAAGCAGTCAGAGGTGGCCTATTCCTACCTGGTAGAAGCCTACTTCCTGGGTATGGAAACCGTGATGTTTGGTCGCAATCTGGTCAGGCTCGATGCGGTACTGTCAGATCCGGAACCTGATCAGGAAGCCATCCAGGGTATCACTACTGCTCTGAAAGAGGCTGCTGAAGGATTTTACAAGGATTACAATGCTCCCACAGACAAGAAAGTTATGACCGCTATGGTAAAGATCCTGATGGAAGAGCTTGACGATGCCAACCTTCCTTCCACCATTGTGGAGGTGAAGACCAAGTACAAGGGAGATGCAGCCAAATATGTTGACAATTACTTCAAAAAGTCTTTCCTGGTGGACCAGGCCAAATACAACGCTTTTATGGACAATCCTTCCAGCAAGGTTCTGGCCAAGGACCCGGGTTACCAGGCTGTACTTGCTTCGCAGAAGCTCTTTGAAGTGCAGGGTCAGGCGTCGCAGTTTGAAGATAGTTATGCCAGGGGCAGCAGACTCTTCCTGAAAGGTCTTGTAGAGATGAATCCCGAAAAGGACTTTTACTCGGATGCCAATTCCACCATGCGTATGAACTATGGAAAGGTGGGTGATTATTTCCCCATGGATGCTGTTCTTTATACGCATTACACCACACTCAAAGGAGTGATGGAGAAGGAAGATCCCAATAACTTCGAATTCGTAGTTTCTGACAGGCTCAAAGAATTGTATGAAGCCAAGGATTATGGCAGGTATGGTGTGGATGGGACAATGAATGTCTGTTTCACCACCAATAATGATATTACAGGAGGAAACTCAGGCAGCCCTGTAATTAATGCCCATGGCGAACTCATCGGTCTTGCCTTTGACGGCAACTGGGAAGCCATGAGCGGCGATGTGGCTTTTGAACCCGATTTGCAGAAATGCATCAATGTGGATATCCGTTACGTATTGTTTGTCATTGACAAGTACGCAGGGGCCGGTCACCTGGTGGATGAAATGACAGTTGTTACCGAAACTGCTATTGCTGTTGAAGCTGCTCCTGCTGAAGAAGTTGCTCCTGCCGAGCAAGCCGTTCCGGCAGAAGAAACTGCTCCTGTAGAATAATGCAACCATGACCCCGGGAGATGTAGTCATATACACAGACGGAGCTGCCCGGGGTAATCCCGGTCCAGGTGGACTGGGAGTGGTGATGTTATATGGGAAGCACCGCAAGGAGCTCTCTGAAGGGTATAGGTTAACCACCAACAACCGGATGGAGCTGCTTGCTGTGATCAGGGGATTGGAATCCCTGAAACGGGGCGATCTGAAAGTGAAGATCTATACTGATTCGCGCTATGTCTCAGATGCAGTTAACAAAGGTTGGCTTTTTGGCTGGGAAGCAAAGCGCTTTAAGAAGAAGAAGAACGTGGATCTCTGGCAGCAGTTCCTGGTTTTGTACCGAAAATTTTCGGTGGAATTTATATGGGTGAAAGGACATGCCAGCATACCAGAAAATGAGAGGTGCGACAGACTTGCGGTTGAGGCCAGTCACGGGGATCCGCTGCCGGAAGATTCCGGCTATGTTGAAAACATGGATGAATCGTTACTATAGTTTTCTTAAATTTCGGTATTTAAGCTGAATAGTCATGTTGAGTAAGTCCATCCTGTCCTATCAGGGTCCGCTTTCCTTCAGCACCATCGACTGGTTGTTGTCTGAATTTAAGTTGGCGGCAGAGGATCATGAGCTCTCATTCAAGACTTATAAGAAGATGATCTCCCTCATGATTGAGGCTCTTGAAAATGTAAGCAAGTACACCGATCAGGGAAAATGTAAGGGAGAGAGCACAAGCCCCGAATTTTGTCCCTCCTGCCAGATCAGCCGAAATGCCAGGCACATTGAACTGATTACCCGTAATCCTGTGAAGAAGGAAGAAGTTGCTCCTCTTCGGACCAGGATAGACAAGGTGAACAAGCAGAACAAGGAAGAGCTGAAGGAACTTTACAGGTCGACCATTACCAATGGGGAGTTTACTCCACACGGGGGAGCCGGACTCGGGTTTATCGAAATGGCTAAAACTACCGGGAATAAACTGGAGTATGCCTTTGAAAACCTTTCAAAAGACTATTCACTATATACTTTCAGGGCATCCATGATGCTCTGAGAGGGTGTCCCAATCCGTGCAGTCCGGGTTCATAATCGAACATTATTCATTCCTCCAACCTTCGGTAAAGAATACACAACAGTTTTATTATTAATGAAATAAACTTTGTGGCATGAAAACTGTCTTTACTTTGTCAATGGATGTATTATGTGGAGGAATTTCTTTACTGTAGCCCTTAGAAACATCAGTAAGAATAAGGTTTTTACCCTGATCAATGTATCGGGACTGGCCATTGGACTTGCCAGTTCTATGCTGATCATGCTTTTTATTATCAGGGAGGTGAGCTTTGACCGCTTTCATGAAAACAGGCAAAGAATTTTCCGGCTCTATATCGATGGTACCATAGGGCCCCAGTCTATCAGGGGTGCATGGACCTCCATGCTAATGGCCCAGACCTTTGCTGAGGAGATTCCCGAGATTGAGAACTTTGTACGTTTCGATGTGAGTTCTCAAAGGCTGATCTGGTCCGATGGGGAGAAACACATTGAGGATCATTTCATGTATGCCGACTCTAGCCTTTCGGATGTATTTACCCTCAAGTATATCAGGGGTGATCCCTCAACAGCTCTTACCTTGTCACATAGCATTGTGATTACCCAAGAGAAGGCCAGGCTCTACTTCGGGGACAGTGATCCCCTGGGTCAGCTTTTGTTTGTGAACGACGAAAAAAACATCTACTATATAACCGGGGTTATTGAAGCCCTTCCTGAAAACTCGCACTTCTTTGCTGATTTTATCGCGTCCATGTCCACCCTGGATTGGGAAGATAATGCTACCTGGTTCCAGAATTCTCAATTCTCGTACGTGCTTCTGAAGAAGGGATCCGATCCCGAACAGGTAGAGAAGCTTATGGCCAAGGCCTTGAACAAACACATACGTCCTGAATTGCGAACCACACTTGGAATGGAACCCGAAGAGTGGGCTGCCGGGGGTAATAAGTACGGCGTATATTTGCAGCCGCTGCTGCGGATTCACCTGCAACCCGACATAGAGGTCGGAATGGATAGTTGTTTCAGGCCGGTAAATGACCGGGTTTATATTTACATCTTTGGCCTGGTTGCATTCTTCATTCTGGTAATTGCCTCTATTAATTTCATGAATCTGTCCACAGCCAGAGCAAGCACCCGAGGCAGGGAGATTGGTCTGAGGAAAGCAGCAGGTTCTAGCAGATCATTGCTGGTGAATCAGTTCCTGACCGAATCGGTGATCCTCAGTTTCATAAGCCTGGCAATTGCATTGATCCTGGTAGAACTTTCATTGCCCTGGTTCAACCATGCCATGGATCTGAATCTGAGGATTGAATCCATGAAATATGCCTATTTTCTGCCTCTGGTAGTGCTGTTAACACTTCTTGTGGGACTGATCAGCGGGGCTTATCCTGCCTTACCTTTCCCATTACAAACCTGTGGAAGGAATTAAAGGGGATAAGCGCGGAAAACGTGGAGAGGGAACGCTCAGGCGAATCCTCGTCATTGCCCAGTTTACCATCTCGGTTGGCATCATTGTGGCCACTTTGATTGTTTCGCACCAGCTGAAATTCATGCTTGATAAAGATCTTGGTTATGACAAGGAGCAACTGGTGGTTTTACAAAGAACTTATCCCTTGAAGACTGGTGTACATGCCTTTTGCCGGGAAGTTGAAAAAATTCCCGGTGTGGTCTCGGCTTCCAGTTCCACCACCTTTCTGGGCTTTGACAACAGCACCGAGTCCTATATGATCCAGGGAAGGGAGGCAAGCCAGAACTTCCTGTTTGCCACAAATTATGTGGACTATGATTTTATGAAGACCTACAATTTTCGTTTGGCCGGATCTTTGAGCCGCTTCTTCGATCCCGATAATCCCTCCGATACTTCAGCTATCCTGATCAACCAGGCTGCGGTTGAAGAGTTTGAAATAAATGATCCCTACAGCGCTGTGATCCTTGAGACAAGCTCTGACGGGGATACTGTTCGTCTGCATGTCATTGGTGTGGTGGATGATTTCCATCACGGTTCCTTGCGAGAAGCTGTAGGGCCCTATATGATGAGGTACAAGGAGGAAAACTTTGAATACTGGACGCAGGTCATTACCTTCAGGTTGGGAGTAGCAGGAAAAGGAGTATCTATCGCCCTGAACCAGATTAAGGAGGTATGGATGGAGATGACAGGGGATGCTCCCTTCCAGTTTTTTTTCCTGGATGAAGAGCTGGATAACTATTATAAGGAGGAACGGCGAACCGGCCGTATATCTCTGTTATTTGCCATTCTGACCACCTTTATAGCTTGTATGGGACTGTTTGGTCTGACCCTGCACAATACAAAGCGCCGGACAAGAGAGATTGGAATCCGGAAGGCCATGGGGGCCACCATCGGAGAAGTGATGTTGGTGGTCTCCAGGGAAATTCTTTGGCTGATGACTATTTCGGTATTGCTGGCATGGATCGCAGCTTACCTTTTTATGCAAAACTGGCTGGAGGGATTCCCATTTAATATTGGATTTCAGCCCTGGATTTATCTTGTGGCTGCCATATCAGCCATGATCATTGCTCTGGTCACTGTGAGCTTATTGGCCTGGCGCGCGGCCAGGTCCAATCCTGCAAAAACACTTCACTATGAATAAGGGATCAGGGGCCTGGCTCAGAAACGCTTATCTTTCCTGATCTTTTCAAGGTCTTCAGGAGTATCCACTCCCAGAGAGGGCAAGCTTGTTAGCGATGTTCTTATGCTGATCCCATGTTCCATCCATCGCAATTGTTCCAGCGATTCTGCTTGTTCCAGGTGAGTGGGAGACAAGTTCACAAGCTTTTCCAGTACCTCTCGCCGGAAGGCATAGAGGCCGATATGTGTATAGAACTCGGGGCCTCCTGGTTCCCTGGAGGCTGAAGCATCCCTCACCCTGGGAATCGGGGAACGGGAAAAATAGAGCGCTTTGAAGTCCAGGTCCACCACCACCTTCACCACATTGGGATTTTCATATTCTTCCATTGAGTTTAGTGGTCTGATCAGGGTGGCAATGGGGGTGTCGGGTAGCTTTATACAGTCCTGCAGGATTTTCAGCTGCCCGGACTGGATTAGGGGTTCATCTCCCTGAATATTAACCACATATTTGAAGAGGAGTCCACTTTCTTTCTCATACAGTGAAGCTGCTTCAGCACAGCGTTCAGTGCCACTGCTGTGTTCCGCAGAAGTCATTACCACCCTTCCGCCAAAGGCCAGCACGGCATCGTATATCCGCACATCATCCGTGGCCACCAGCAAATGCTCAAACAAAGTGGAGGCGCTCTCATACACCCATTGGATCATGGGCTTTTGACCCAGAAGAGCCAAGGGTTTCCCCGGGAAGCGGGTGGAAGCATACCTGGCAGGTATAATACCAAGAAAATCAGTCACCTTTTTATTTCAAAAATAGGAAACAATGGGGATAAACCTTTTTGAATCCGGCTAAAATTGTAATTTTGTCATACTTTCAGGTTATTTTGTCAGAAAGCACATGGATATTCAACAGATCAAACAAAGATTTGGGATCATAGGTACCTTCCCCGGTCTTGACAGGGCCATCGATATTGCCATGCAGGTGGCTCCCACCGACCTGAGTGTATTGATTACAGGGGATAGTGGTACGGGTAAGGAGGCCTTTCCTCAGATCATCCACAGCATGGGTGGGAGGAAGCATGGACCCTATATTGCAGTGAACTGCGGAGCCATACCCGACGGCACCATCGATTCTGAGCTCTTTGGACATGAAAAGGGTTCCTTTACTGGAGCTACCGATGCCCGAAAAGGCTACTTTGAAGTATCCAACGGGGGAACCATATTTCTGGATGAGGTGGCCGAATTGCCGCTTTCCACCCAGGTCCGGCTTTTGAGGGTGCTGGAAACTGGGGAGTTTATCCGGGTGGGCTCCTCCAAAGTAATAAAAACAGATGTGAGAGTGGTGGCCGCCTCCAATCTGGATATAGTCCAGGCCATCAGGAAGGGGAAATTCAGAGAGGATCTTTACTACAGGCTGAACACGGTACCCATACAGATGCCCTCACTAAAAGAGCGTGGAAACGATATTCTCTTGCTGTTCAGGAAATTCGCTGCGGATTTTTCGGAGCGCTATCGCATGCCGGCCATCAGGCTGGCGGAAGAGGCACGGCAGATATTGGTGAATTACGAATGGCCTGGAAATGTGAGGCAACTGAAGAATGTGACAGAGCAAATATCCATCATAGAACAGGAGCGGGAAATTACATCAGCAGTACTCATGCACTACCTGCCCGATTATCATCTTACCCGTCTGCCTGCCGTGATCAGCAAAGGTTCGGTCACCGAAGAGGCTTTCAACTCAGAACGGGAAATACTCTACAAGGTGCTTTTTGACATGAAAAGCGATATGAACGATCTGAAAAAGCTTGTGGCCCAGATCATGGAAAAGGGTTCTGTAAGCACAGATATTGAGCAGGAGAATGAAGGGATTATTAAAAAGCTCTACTCCACGGATATTGACCTTCCGCGCAATGCCGAGGACCTGATCACTCGTCAGGTAAGTCCCAGGAAGGATCGGGCTGAGGAACATATTCTGGATACCGAGGAGATTGTGGAAGAATCCCTTTCTCTTGAAGACAATGAGATAGAAATGATTATAAAGGCCCTGGAGAAGCATAACGGCAAAAGAAAGTATGCAGCCCAGGATCTGGGGATCTCTGAGAGAACCCTCTACCGGAAAATCAAAGAATATAACATTGAATAGGAGAATGAAAGCACTAATTCGACATATCAGGACGGCCTTTATGCTGGTGATTCTTTCCCAGGCTCTGTCAGGCTGTAAGGTGAGCTACTCCTTCAGCGGTGTTAATATATCTCCGGAGGTAACGACCTATACGGTTCAGTATTTTCAAAACCGCGCACCCATCGTACAGGCTCAGTTGAGCCAGGTCTTTACAGAGGCGCTACAGGACAAAATTCAGAACAATACAAGCCTGGATCTTGCCGCCGATGGCGGAGATGTGCTTTTTTCCGGAGAAATTACAGGCTATCAAACCAGACCTACAGCCATTACCGGGGATGAAACTGCGGCCCGCAACCGGCTTACCATTAGCGTAAGGGTGAAATACACCAACGCCCTGGAACCCGATCTGGATTATGATTCCAGTTTTTCGAGGTACGAGGATTATGATGCTTCTCAGAACCTCACAGATGTAGAAAATACTTTGATTGAACTAATTGTGGAGGACCTGGTGGAAGATATATTTAATAGGGCATTTGTTTCATGGTAATCCATGCTTCTATGAACGCTTCAGATATAGTACGACTGCTCAATTCAAATCATTATGCGCCTGCCGAGCTGGACGAGGTAAACAACATATGCAGGAATTATCCGGAGTTCGGCATTGCTCATATGTTGAAGGTTCGCATGAGGGAAGTATTGGGCTATGAGAAGGACAAAGAGCTGAAAGTAGCGGCAGTCTACGCCATGGACCGCAAGATACTGTTCCAGCTGGTTACTGAGCTGCATGGGCCGGTCAATGCAGAACCGGAGCCTGAGCCTGAACTGGAGCTTGAAGTCACACCTGAAACTGTTCCGGAAGCTGTCCCGGAGCCCACAGGAGCGATCCAGTTTTCTGATGAAGCTAATGAGCAGGCTGATGTAATTATAGAGCAGCACGCTCCCTACGCAGGCCAGGAGCCGGCTGGCGATTTGCTTGAACTGGATGAAGAGCCCGAAGAAGCCATGGAGGAAGCTCTTTTTGAGATCGACACTGACCCCGGATCTGAGGAGGAAGAGCTTAGCTCAGAGAACCTGATCTCTGCCCTGGTGAAAGATGAGTCGGACATGGAAGAGCCAGAATCGGGAAGCGGGGAACTTCCTTCCCAGGATGTGGAGGAGCCTGAGACAGAACCGAACAGAAAAAACCACCTGATCAAGAGCTTTCTCCTGGAGGAGCCCGGAGTTATTCGTGCCGACAAAAAGACAAGCCTGAAAGGAGATGTTTCCCTTTCCTCCATTCAGGAGCACGATGGCTTTATTACAGATACGCTGGCAAAGATTTATGTGAAGCAGGGACTCCTCGCCAAAGCCATTTATGCCTACGAGAAATTAAGTTTGAAATATCCGGAAAAAAGTGCTTACTTTGCAGCTCAAATTGAGAAAATTAGGAATATAAACCATTCATAACGAGGCACTCTTATGTTTATAGTATTTACGGTACTGATTGTTGTAACCTGCATCTTTACCATTCTGATTGTACTGGTTCAGAATTCTAAAGGGGGCGGACTGGCATCGAATTTTTCCTCCTCCAACCAGTATATGGGAGTACGAAAAACTGCCGATTTTCTGGAGAAAGCTACCTGGACCCTGGGTGCTGCACTGATCGTGTTCAGCCTTTTGGCGGGGATCACTGTTCCTAAAGCCGGGGAGGCTGACAATTCCCGTCTTCAGGGTCAGTTTGATGAGACCATGATGGACCAGCCTGCGCAGACCATTGATCTGCCCGAATCTTTTGGGACAGAACCTGCCGAAGGAGGCGAAGAATAAGCCAAAACAACATTTATATAGCTAGAAAAGTGTCAGTATGTCATATTACTGACACTTTTTTTTTGTTTAAGCCCTTTGGCACAAAATATGATAATGACAAAGCGATTTTGATAATGTCGAACTTATAAATACAAAAAAAATGGCAGAAATTAAAGGTAAGATCCTTGCAGGTAAAATTCTCGTAAGACCCTCAGAGGCCGAGGGAAAAACCGCCAGTGGTATCATCATTCCGGATACTGCACAGGAGAAACCGCAGCATGGTACAGTGGTAATGGTTGGAGCCGACAAAAAGGACGAACCCATGGAAATCAAAGTGGGCGAAAAAGTGCTCTATGGCAAATTTGCCGGTCAGGAATTAAATATTGATGACGAAGATTATCTTCTCATCTCACAGACCGATGTATTATTCATTTCCAAGTAAGAACCAATAAAAGAAAATAAAATGGCTAAAGAGATCAAATTTGACATCGAAGCCCGCGATCAGCTGAAAAGCGGTATTGATCAGCTGGCAAACGCTGTCAAGGTGACACTGGGACCCAAGGGTCGCAATGTAATTATTGAAAAGAAATTTGGTGCCCCTCAGGTCACCAAGGATGGAGTGACTGTAGCAAAAGAGGTGGATCTGGCAGATCCCATTGAGAATCTAGGAGCCCAGATGGTAAAAGAAGTTGCTTCCAAAACCAATGACGATGCAGGTGATGGTACTACTACTGCCACAGTACTGGCGCAATCCATCGTACAGGTAGGACTTAAGAACGTAGCTGCCGGTGCCAATCCCATGGACTTGAAAAGGGGTATTGACAAGGCTGTTATTGAGGTGGTAAAGAGCCTTCAGAGCCAAAGCCAGGATGTAGGAGATGACAACCAGAAGATTGAGCAGGTGGCATCTATCTCTGCCAACAATGAAGCTTCTATTGGTGCCCTTATAGCTGAGGCCATGTCGAAAGTGAAGAAAGAGGGAGTGATTACCATAGAAGAATCCAAGTCGTCCGACACTTACGTTGACGTTGTAGAAGGAATGCAGTTTGACCGCGGGTACATCTCTCCTTACTTTGTAACCGATACTGAGAAGATGGAAGCAGTGCTGGAAAATCCCTACATCCTTATCCACGACAAGAAGATTTCGACCATGAAGGACCTTCTTCCCGTTCTGGAAGCGACTGCTCAGACTGGCCGTCCGCTGATGATCATCGCAGAAGATGTAGACGCTGAAGCCTTGGCTACCCTGGTGGTAAACAAGCTTCGCGGATCGCTGAAGATCGCAGCTGTTAAGGCTCCCGGTTTTGGAGATCGCAGGAAAGAGATGCTGGAAGATATTGCCATCCTGACCGGTGGTACAGTAATTTCTGAAGAGAAAGGGTTAAAACTGGAAGGTGCTGAGCTGGAAATGCTGGGAAATGCTGAGAAGATTTCCATCGACAAGGAGAACACCATCGTTGTGAATGGTGCCGGTGAGAAAGCCATGATTGAAGCCAGGGTTGGACAGATCAAGAAGCAAATCGATAATACCACTTCTGACTACGACCGTGAGAAACTGCAGGAACGTCTGGCCAAACTGGCAGGTGGCGTTGCAGTTATTTACGTGGGTGCAGCTTCAGAAGTTGAGATGAAATCCAGGAAGGACCTCTTCGACGATGCACTCAGTGCTACCCGCGCTGCAGTTGAAGAAGGAATCATTCCCGGTGGTGGAGTTGCTTATCTCCGCGCACTGGACAAACTTGAGAAGTTCAAGGGAGGCAACGATGATGAAAACACTGGTATCGCCATAGTAAGAAGGGCCCTTGAAGAGCCACTTCGCCAGATTGTAGAGAACGCCGGAAAAGAAGGTTCTGTGGTTGTGAAGGAGATCAAGGATGGCAAAGGTGATTATGGATACAATGCCTACACCGAGAAGTTCGAAAATCTGTTTGAAGCAGGAGTGATCGATCCCACCAAGGTGGCACGTATTGCCCTGGAAAATGCTGCATCCATTGCAGGCATGTTACTGACCACAGAGTGTGCAATTGTTGATATCCCTGAACCAGAGCCCCCAATGCCTCCAGGAGGCGGTGGACCCGGAATGGGCATGATGTAATTTAACTACATCCATATATACTCAAGAGCCTGTTCCTTCGGGGGCAGGCTCTTTTTCTTGGATTTTCTATTCTCAATTCGATCGGGATAATGGAGGAGGAGCCTTTCCGCATCGGAGGGATATAAAACGTAGCCACCTACAATTATGAGCTTGTGAAGAATTTCAGTGGTGAGTTTTATATCCCGGAGATTAGCTATCTTTGCACACTGAAAAACAGGCGGTACCACTATGGATCACATTCGCAACTTCTGTATCATCGCACACATCGACCATGGCAAAAGTACCCTGGCCGACCGCTTACTAATGCATACAGGAACCCTGCTTGAGAGGGATTTTCAGGACCAGGTTCTGGATGATATGGAGCTGGAGCGGGAGAGGGGCATCACCATCAAGAGTCACGCCATCCAGATGGAGCATGAGCATGAAGGACAGCCTTACCTGCTCAACCTGATCGATACCCCCGGGCACGTGGATTTTTCCTACGAAGTCAGCCGTTCCATTGCGGCCTGCGAGGGAGCTCTTTTGATAGTGGATGCCACCCAGGGAATTCAGGCCCAGACCATCTCCGTCCTCTACCAGGCCATTGACCAGGATTTGGAGATCATACCGGTCCTGAATAAGATGGATATGGATAGCGCCATGCCTGAGGATGTCAAGGACCAGATAGTGGACCTGATTGGATGCGATCGGGATGAGATCATCGAGGCCAGTGGGAAAACAGGGATGGGAGTGGAAAAGATCCTGGAAGCCATATTAGATCGGATTCCTCCTCCGGAAGGTGATCCTGAGGCACCTCTGCAGGCTTTGATTTTTGATTCAGTATATAATTCCTACCGTGGCATCTTTGCCTATTTCAGAATTAAGCATGGGACCATTCGGAAACGGGATATGGTGAAGTTCGTGGCCACGGGCAGGCAGTATGATGCGGACGAAATTGGAGTGCTGAAGATGGGTCCCGAACCCAGGGATCAGCTGTCGGCTGGTGATGTGGGCTACATCATCTCAGGAATCAAAACCTCCACAGAGGTAAAAGTGGGGGATACCATCACCCACGTAGATCGTCCCACCCAGGAGATCATTGCGGGATTTGAGGATGTGAAACCCATGGTATTTGCCGGAATATATCCGGTGGATGCGGACGATTATGAGGACCTGCGTAGCTCCATTGAGAAACTGCAGCTGAACGATGCATCTCTCACCTTTATTCCCGAATCTTCAGCAGCCCTCGGATTTGGATTCCGCTGCGGCTTTCTGGGACTGCTCCATATGGAGATCATCCAGGAGCGGCTCGACCGTGAATTTGACATGGATGTGATTACCACGGTACCCAACGTCTCTTTCAATGTGATTTCTACCAAGGGAGAGCTGATCGAAGTACATAATCCGTCCGGATTACCTGTGGCTACCGCCATAGACCGAATCGAGGAACCTTATATTACCGCCCAGGTTATTTCAAAATCCGATTACGTAGGGTCCATTATGACCCTCTGCCTGGAGAAAAGGGGAGTCCTGAAGAACCAGGTATACCTGACCAGCGACAGGGTAGAACTTACCTTTGAAATGCCCCTGGCAGAGATTGTGTTCGACTTTTACGACAAACTTAAAAGTATATCCAAGGGCTATGCTTCCTTTGACTACCATGCCCATAGTTACCAAAAGGCAGATCTGGTCAAGCTCGACATTCTTCTTAATGGGGAGAAGGTGGATGCCTTATCCACCCTGATGCACCGCGACAATGCCTACGACTTCGGGCGACGGATGTGTGTAAAACTGAAGGAGCTGATTCCCAGGCAGCAGTACGAGGTAGCCATCCAGGCCGCCATAGGAGCCAAGGTAATAGCCCGTGAGACCATAAAAGCAGTTAGAAAAGATGTGACCGCCAAGTGCTATGGCGGGGACATCACCCGGAAGCGGAAACTGCTTGAAAAGCAAAAGAAGGGAAAGAAACGAATGCGGCAGGTGGGGAATATTGAGGTGCCACAATCAGCTTTCCTGGCAGTGCTTAAGCTCGACTAGCCTTATAAACGGCCTCTGCAATGGCCATGTCCTGAACGGCTACCCCGGTCAGATCGGCCACGGTAACCTCATCCATTGAATCCCGACCCCTGGTGCTTCCCGAGATCACATTTCCCAGTTCAAGTATCTGATTTTTCTCCACTTGTCCGGCTTTAATGGCATGGTGGATCTCACCCCTGAGAAGGCACTGTTCTATGCTGTCGGCCACTACCAGGTCGGCCTTTGCAAGAATCTCAGGATCCAGTTCCTGCTTGTCCGGGGTATCTGAACCCACCGCTGTAATATGGGTTCCTTTCTGTAGTTGATCACTATGAAGCAAGGGGCTAAGTGAAGGTGTGGTGGTGACTATCAGTCTGCATTCTTTTTGAATCGCCCCAATGTCTTCACTGCTTTCGATGTGGAATCCTTCCTTTTCCATATCCAGTCGGTAGCTATCCAGTTCTTCAGGGCTGGTACCCCAGACCATTGCCTTGCGGCAGGAGGTGACCTCTTTCAGGTAGCGCAATTGCAGCCGGGCCTGGGTGCCAGCACCCACCATGCCGATCTTGTCCACCTGTTTTGGTGCCAGGTATTTCGCTGCGATGGCTCCTGCCAGAGCGGTCCGGATGTTGGTTAAGAGTCCCTCATCAAGCAGGGCGCAAACAGCCTTACCGCTTTGCTGACTGAATAGCAGCATCATGCCATTGCTGGATATATGTTCCATTGCCGGATCCTCATAGAATCCGGAGGCAATCTTGATCACATAGTGGGGGTGCTGCTTTACATATCCGTACTTAATATGCACTTCCCCTTTGTCCAGCAGCAGCTCGCCTACAGGAGGGACCACAGCTCTGCCTTCAGAATAGGCTTGAAATGCCCCTTCAATTTCCGGCATGAGATCCAGGTCGGGGAGAATCTTTTCAATCTGGTCGCGGGAAAGGATTTTCATTTTAATCTTCGTCCAGGACCAGTTTGTAGCCCTTTCCGTGTACATTGATGATCTGCACATTGGGATCGGGTTTCAGGTACTTGCGAAGCTTGGTGATATACACATCCATGCTCCTGGCATTGAAATAGTTGTCGTCGATCCAGATGGCTTTCAGTGCAAAATTGCGTTCCAGAACCTGGTTGATGTTGTTGCAAAGAAGCTTTAGCAACTCAGACTCTTTGGTGGTTAATTTTTGCTCGGTACCCCTGCCGGTGAGCAATTGTTTTTTAGCATCGAAGGTAAAGGAAGCGATCTCCCAGTTCTCTTTATCGCCTCCGCGAACCCCCTTGGTTCTTCTCAGGATCGCCTCGATTCTGAATAAAAGCTCCTCCATGCTGAAGGGTTTGGTGATGTAATCGTCAGCACCCAGTGAGAACCCTTCCAGCACATCCTCCTTCATGGATTTGGCAGTCAGGAAAATAATGGGAATATCACTGTTCATCATGCGTATCTCGGAAGCCAGGGTAAATCCGTCCTTCACCGGCATCATCACATCCAGGAGGCACAGATCGTAATGGAACTGTTCAAAATGCCTGAAAGCTTTTTCCCCGTTGGTGACCCAGTCGGTCTCATAATTTTTTGCAATCAGGTATTCCTGGAGCAGGGAGCCCAGATTTTCGTCATCTTCAGCCAGCAGAATCCTGTTTTTTATTTCATTCATTTCTTAGCATTGTTATCCTTCCAGTAAAGGTAAGTGAATATTAAAGCGGGAGCCTTTGTTGGCTTCGCTTTTTAAAAGGATCTTTCCACCATGTTGCTCCACAATCAGCTTTACGTAGCTGAGTCCCAGACCAAAACCCTTTACGTTGTGAACATTTCCGGTTGGTACACGGTAAAATTTATCGAAGATTCGCTTCTGATCCTCTTTGCCGATACCGATCCCGTTGTCGGCCACACTGAACACAAACATGCCTGCTTCGTTGCTGGTAGAAATGGTGATTTCAGGCGTGCGACCGGTATATTTCATTGCGTTTTCCAGCAGATTCGAGATGACGTTAGTCAGGTGCATGGGATCGCCCTTTACTTCTGCCTGTTCTGCTTCCGGCAGGAACTCCAGCTTGCCTCCCCGCTTGTCCATCTGGAGCAGAAAGTTCTGGGCCACATTTTCAATCAGATCGTGAATATCTACCTCTTCGCTTTTCAATTTTAGCTGTCCGTGATCAAAGATGGCCATCTGGAGCACCCTCTCCACCTGGTAGCCCAGCTGCTTGCTTTCGGCCTGGATAATCCTGGAGATCTGGTCAAGATTCTTTTGAGCATCCGGGATCGAACGGTCGTTCAGCATCTGGGAAGCAAGACTGATGGTGGAAATGGGGGTCTTAAGCTCGTGGGTCATGTTGTTCACAAAATCGTTCTTCATTTCCGAGAGCCTTTTTTGCTTGAAAATGATGTAAAGGGCCAGGCTGAACATGATAATAATAAACAGGGTGATGAGCAGGGATGATCCTCCCATGATTCCCATGGATTTCCTGAGGTTTGCGCGCTCGCCGGGGAAATAAACAGAGATAAAGGTGCGCTGGTTGTATACACTTCCCGGGAACAGAGAAGTCCTGAAATACTTGCAGTCTTCAAATTCGTTAAAGAGCTCGGAATGGAAGATGGGTTGTTTACCCTCCTCATATACGGCGTACTCAAAAGGGCTGTACACCCCTCGTTCGGAAAGTTTCTCAGATAGTATGGCCTCGACCTGGGCTCCTGAGATCTTATCCAGCACATCTTCCTCCTCCACCAGCATTCGTTTGACCACGCGCTCCACAAATGTCTCCTGCGCCTCGACCTCCTTTCTCAGGGTAGTGCGTACCTGTTCCGGATTCATGGCAACCACCAATACGGTGTCGCGCATCATCAGGTCTTCTCCTATCACTACCATGAGTGAATCGTTGATCATCTCCACTTTCCTGTTCTTAAGACTATGGTCGGGCGATGTATAGGTATATAGATCCTGATCCAGATCCAGGTCCCCTTCATCCACGTAGACATTATCTTCCTCCGATCCGTTGTAAGCGCTTCGGGCGTCGATGTGAAAGTTCCAAACGGCCTGACTTCTTTGCTGGACCAGGGGGGGACGGATTTCATCCAGAATGGTGATGACGGTTTCATTTTGTACCAGTTCATCGGAGAGTTCTGAAAGCACCTGGTTGACCACCATGCTCAGCTGGTTTTCCTCCGATTCCCTGGAGCGGTTTATCCAGTAAGCCTGAACCATGATCATGGCCACCATGGCAAGGGCAAGGAAAACGGTTACTATCCAGAGAATGGTGCGACTCATGGCCCAAAGATAGCTCGCCTCATCGGTTCAGGCAGAGTGTTTTAACATTCTTTAACTTCCTTTAAACCAAAGTAACTATAATCTGGAATAGATTTGCTGCAGATACTTTAGACAACAGAAATGAGTAAAAAGATAGCATATACAATGATGAGTCTGGCGGCTGCATTTATTCTTTCAGCTGGCCTGCTGGCCCAGGAGAAGACAGAGCTAAGCATCCAGGTGAAAAAGGATGGAAAAGTAGTCAAAGACACCACCTACCAGTTTGATGAAGCGGCCGATGCAAAGCATGTGGTGAAGATGGTGGAGATGATGAGCGGAATGGATGCAGACATGGAAAAGGTGCATTACAACTATACCATGGCTCACAAAGATGATAAGCATGCCAATACCATGGTATTTATCTCCAAGGACGGGGAAAAGACCGAAATTAGGGAGATGCATAGCGATTCACTGGTGTGGGTCACTGAAGGAGAAGATGGCGAAACCTTTGATATATGGGTTGAGAAAGATGGGGAAGATACCGGGAAGGGAAAGCGTGTGAAGGTAGTGGTCTCAGGCGACGAGAAGGGCAACTGGACTGCAGTAAGCTCTGATGAGGTTGACCTGGATGAAAATGAGAGTGTATATATTGTCTCAGAAGAGGATAATTTGAAGGTGGAGGTCCGCGAAATTATTGAAAAGACCGAGGATGGAGAAAATGTGAAAGTGATAGTGATTAAGAAGGAGATAGATGAAGAGGTGGATCATGACAAGGACCATGACCATGACGAAGATGTGGATGTCAAGGTGGTCAAAAAGAAGATTAAGGTAGAAAAGAAATAGAAGAATTGCTATGCAGTTGCAGGCAAGTTTGGTTTAGTTTTAGGGTTAATTGGTGTAAAGCTGCTCGTCCTCCCGGCGGGCAGCTTTTTTTTTTAACTTGCAGCAAAAGCACCCTTGCCATCCAAGGATTACCATAAAGTTCTGGGATTGTCCCCGGAAGCCAGCCCTAAGCAGATAAAAACTGCCTACAGGAAGCTGGCATTGAAATACCATCCCGACAGGAATTCTTCGTCCGGGGCCAGGCAAAAATTCCAGGAGATCACTGAAGCCTATGATTATTTGCTGGAGCATCCCGATCATGGTGCCCCTGAAGATTCATCCTATGACGACAGGGTGGCCAGTGAGGTCATGCGCAGGGAGCGGGAGCGGATGCAACAACAGGCACGGGCCAGGCGGGAGAAAAAAAGGAAGGAAGAAGAGTATTTTAAGCGGCCCGAATGGCACGATCCAATCCTGTTTCTGAAATATGCAGGAAACGGCCTGGTTTTGATCTTTGGTCTTGCAGCTGTTATTTTACCCGTTTTGTTGGCCATTTTTGGCGATCCGGCAAGCCTGGCTGGGACATTCTTCTTCATACTCATTGGAGTGGTACTTCTGGTCTACATCTACCAGCACCGGAAGACCTGGTTCCGCATGGGAAAATTTCACCGATCTTTAAAGGAGATAGTCCTTTCGTTCAGGATCACTCCGGGTAAGCCCACCAAGGACAGGTGCTGTTATTGCCACAGCACCATGGCAGACGGGAAGGCCTATAAAATCGAATTGCTAAAGACCATCGATATCAAGATCCAGTCTTACGGGGCATTGAACCACGATGCAAAATACAAGAACAAGAACAAGCGGGTAGTGGTTCCCCGGAGTGCAAGGGCGCAGTATTATCACAGGCTGGCCTCCCTGCTCAAGATACTTTCCATTCTGATTTGCCTCCTGGTGCTTCCTGTGGATAGTATTCTCTGGAGATTGGTGGCTGGAATCCTCTGCGGGGGAATGCTCTCCTTTCTCCTGCTCAAACTAGCAAAGGTGAATTCGAAGGTGAGCTACCTCTTTACACCCGCTCTGTTGATTAAGACGGCCATCTGGCTCGTATCACTGTATATGATTAGCACAGTGGGCCCCGGATTTAACATTGCCATTTCGGGCTATGTCTATCTGGTGGTGGCAGGACTGCTTTTCTTCCTTGACATGGTGTTTGACCTGGTCATGGGAATTTTCCCTTTTTACCGAAAGCTGTTCCGGCCCATTAAACGTCAGGGAACCATACTGGATTCGCTTTACAGGGACGGATATCAGAATTACCAGGAGCTTCCTGTCTATTCGGCGATGTTTCCCCTTTTCAGATGGATATTCTGACTACCAGAGCAGCAAGCGATCGTGACTCTTTATCCTGCTCAGATCGCAGGGAACACACATGCGAACAGACTCCTGTCGCCCGAGAGCAAGCATGAAATTACTGATCTTCTGGGTAGAGATCTCTCCCTGAATATGGACCAGGTAATCAAGGTTTTTTAGCTCCTCCAGATAGTATCCATTATCTGTCCGGTTTTTTATTATCCTGAAAGTGATCATGGCCTCTTCATCTTCAAACAGGAAATTGGAAAATTCCTGCTCCGCATCGATCTTTTTGTGAAACAGTTTGAGGTCGTCCTGCTTTTCGAAATTCATGCCAAGGGAAGAGTTTATTGTCCAGCATAGTTTGTAGTCGGGTTCATCCGTGAGCAAACCAAGCAGGCAGAAATCCTCCTCAATGGCCATGTCCAGCTTATGTTTTTTTACTGCCATGTTCAGACGGTATGTATACTTTTCAAGGCCCCTTTGGCGGCCTGTTGTTCTGCTTCCTTTTTTGACCCTGCTCTTCCTGTTCCTTTTTCCTCATGGTTCAGATAGATCTTGGATACAAAGGAGGGTGATTTAATTCCAGACAGATGCTCTTCCTTGCTTTCGAAAATGATTTCCACCCTGTTTTTCTGGGCCCATTCGATGATCCTGCTTTTATGATCAGGATCTTTTTGTACCAGTTGTTCCAGGTCAATGTGTTTCCTCAGGATTTTTTTCTCAAAAAATTTCCTGGAAGCCTTATAGCCACGATCCAGGTAGATGGCTCCAATAAGTGCTTCAAGGGCATTTCCGTAGATGTGTTTGGAGGAATTGCCGGGCGAATAAGCAGGATCTATCATGGCCGGAATATTTATTTTCATCGCCAGGTAGTCCAGAGTTTTTCGCTTGACAATGCGGGCCCGAAGCTTGCTCATCAATCCTTCGTCCCCATCAGGGAAACGCTTGAACAGGTAATGGGCCACAATTGAATCCAAGACGGCATCTCCCAGGTATTCAAGGCGCTCATTGTTTAGCTGCACGCCGGAAGAATTCGTCTGCATGGCGGATTTTGGTAGAAAGGCTAGTTTGTAAAGTGATGGATTGCGGGGCAGAAAGCCCAGCATACGTACCAGATCCATGTAGAACCCGCGGTTCTTCAAGGGCTTAGTCCTTATATTTCCTGAAAACAGCCGAAGTGTTGTGGCCCCCGAATCCAAAGGTATTACTCAGCCCTACTTCTACATCCCTTTTCTGAGCGGTATTGGCTGTCAGGTTCAGTTTTGGATCAATTTCGGGATCCAGGTTTTCCAGGTTGATCGTAGGGGGTACAATACCGTCTACAATCGACATTATTACTGCAATGGATTCGATGGCTCCGGCAGCACCAAGGAGGTGACCGGTCATCGATTTGGTGGACGAGATGTTCAGTTTGTAGGCGTGCTCCCCGAATACCTTTTTGATGGCTTTGATCTCGGAGATGTCCCCCAGTGGGGTGGAGGTACCATGTACATTCACATAATCCACCTCTTCAGGAGCAATTTTAGCATCCCTCAGGGCATTGGTCATCACCAGCCTGGCTCCTTCTCCTTCCGGATGGGGGGCAGTAAGGTGGTATGCATCGGCCGATAATCCGCCTCCAATGAGTTCGGCATAAATCTTAGCGCCTCGCTTCTTAGCATGTTCAAGCTCTTCAACGATCAGTCCGGCCCCACCTTCTCCAATTACAAAGCCATCGCGACTGGCATCAAAGGGCCGGGAGGCGGACTTGTAATTTTCATTGTTGGTGGAGAGTGCCTGCATGGCATTAAATCCTCCTACACCGGGTACATTTACGGAAGCTTCAGACCCCCCTGTGATAAACAGGTCTGCCATATCCAAACGGATCAGGTTGAAGGCATCGATGATGGCGTTGGTGGAAGAGGCACAGGCCGATACGGTAGCATAATTGGGCCCACGGTAACCATATTTCATGGAGAGGTGCCCTGCGGCTATATCGGAAATCATTTTAGGAATAAAGAAAGGATTGAACCTGGGGGTTCCATCACCCTTCACGTAGTCCTCCATCTCTTTTGCGAAGGTTTCAATGCCTCCGATTCCGGATGCCCATATGACCCCGGCCCGGTCCTTGTCATGAGCTGCTGTGTCGAGACCTGCATCAAGGTAAGCCTCATGGGCAGCGATCATGGCATATTGGGCGTAGGGGTCCAGTTTACGGGCCTCTTTCCTGTCAAAAAAATCCTGTGGGTTATAATTCTTAACCTCACAGGCAAATTTCGTCTTAAACTTTTCGGTATCGAAATGGGTAATTAGTTCTGCACCGCTTACTCCATTCACAAGAGCCTTCCAGGTCTCCTGTAAATTGTGCCCCAAGGGGGTGAATGCCCCTATTCCTGTAACAACAACCCGTCTCATACCAATATGTGTTTGGACGATAAGCTAATGCTTATTCTGCGTTCTCTTCAATATACTTGATGGCATCTCCAACAGTGGAAATACTTTCAGCCTGGTCATCGGGGATACCCATGTTGAATTCTTTTTCGAATTCCATGATCAGTTCAACTGTGTCAAGAGAATCAGCTCCCAGGTCATTAGTGAAACTAGCTTCTGGAGTTACTTCGTTCTCATCAACACCTAATTTGTCTACGATGATAGCTTTTACTCTTGATGAAATGTCAGACATGACTATAAATTTTAATTAATAATATTGGTTATTTTTAACGCAGCAAAGAAATGCAAAATTCGACTATTTTACAAAAAAAATGAAGAACATCGCCATATTTGCCTCCGGTTCAGGTACAAACGCGGAAAATTTAATCCGTTTTTTTCGAACGAGCACTTATGGACGAGTTTCTCTGGTACTGAGCAACCGCAAGGACGCCGGGGTGATTGATAGGGCTCAATCTCTTGATGTTGAGACCTTTGTGTTTGGCAGGGAGCAATTTTACCATTCGGATGACTTGCTTAGCCTCCTTCTCGAACGGGATATTGATTTTGTGGTTCTGGCGGGATTCCTCTGGCTTGTCCCCGACAATCTTTTGCATGCCTTTGAAAACAGGATGCTAAACATACATCCGGCACTGCTTCCAAAGTACGGAGGGAAGGGGATGTTTGGGCACCATGTGCACGCTGCGGTCATTGAGAATCGGGAAAGTGAGTCGGGTATTACCATTCATATGGTGAACAGAAAATATGACCAGGGAAACATAGTATTCCAGGCCAGGTGTGAAGTCAAGCCTGACGATACGCCAGACACCCTGGCAAGCAGAATACATCAACTGGAGTATGAGCACTTCCCTTTAATGGTTGAGAAGCTTCTAAAGGAGCTTTAGCATGGCCATAGTCACAGCCCGGACCATTCCGTAGTTAGTCAGGTTTTCTTCATGTATGGGTTCCACAGGAGGAGCCTCCACCTTCAGAGGATTAACTGCGCTTCCGTTCTTATAGAACCTGAAATCGAGATGAGGACCTGTGGCCAGACCGGTACTGCCCACATATCCGATCACATCGCCCTGCTTTACATAGACCCCGGTTTTTATTCCCTTTGCATAGCCCCTGAGATGCATGTAAGTGGTGGAATATACACTGTTGTGTTTAATGGTAACATAGTTGCCGCCACCCCTGGCCTGATAACCCTTTCTGCTGACTACCCCGTCTCCCACCGACTGGACAGGCGTTCCAGCAGCTGCTGCGTAATCCACTCCGTGATGCGGCCGTCTGATTTTCAGAACGGGATGCATCCTGGAGTTAGAAAAGCCGGAACTGATCCTTGAGAACCTCAGAGGAGCCTTCAGGAAGGCTTTCCTGAGACTGTTGCCCTGCTCATCAAAAAAGCTACGGGTATCATCCTGGATAAAGGGAATGCCCCAGAAATCGGTCTGGTTGTGATAGAACCACGCCCCGATAATCTTTTGGATTCCCAGGGATACGGAATCCACAAAGGCCTCTTCATATACCACCTTGTACTGGTCGCCCTGCTGTATGCCAAAAAAATCGATGCTCCAGGCAAAAATTTCGCTTAGCTCAATGGCGAGCATGGGATTGGTTTCACTGTCCAGCATGGATTCCCAAAGGGATGTTTCGATGGTTCCGGAGGCAAACTGAAGCCGGGCTTCCACAGCTTTTTGTCCGTTACGTGCAAAAATGGAATCAGGTCCTATGGTGATCACCACAAAACTCAGGGCATCCTTCTCATACACAAATACTCGTGCTGAAGCTGGTTCGGACCTTGCCAGGCTATCGGGATTGTAAAAATAGAATCGATTATCGGGCTTGATTTTTCGCTCATCGATCAGGCTGTCAGGCAGGAGGGAGATGTGGTAAATTTCCTGCATGCTAACACCGAAAGGCAGCAGCAGGTCGGCCAGGGTCTGGTTGCGTCTCACCTTTCCTTCCTCTACCTCATAGAGATCCTCCCGAATTCCATAGATATTCTCTGCCGGAACCGTATCACGTTCCACCACCGCCACCTGGACAGCAGGCTCAGGGGGTGGAGTCGGATTATTACAGGCCGAAAACAAAAGACCAAAGAGCATGATCCCCGAAAATATGCTTATGCTCCTGACTAGCATTTTCCCTGGTCCTGTCATACTACGAGGTTGATTATTTTCTTGGGAACATGAATAAAGCGCTTGGGCTCCTTCCCTCCGGTCCATTTCAAGGCAGTTTCATGAGAGAGCACTTCTCTCCGGATAACCTCATCGGCCATATCCAATGGAAGCAGGATTTTAAACCTCAGCTTACCATTGATCATTACCGGGTATTCGTGGGATGCTTCCTGTAGAAAGGAGTCGTCGTACTCGGGCCAGTCGGCCAGGGCAATGGAAGTGTTGTTGCCAAGAATACTCCATACTTCCTCTGCCAGGTGAGGGGCAAAGGGACCAAGCACCCTTATGAATGCAGCAGCCGTTTCAGGGGTGACAAGCCCTTTTTTAACTACCAGATTGGTGAAAATCATCATCTGGGATATGGCGGTATTAAAATGGAGGGCTTCCACATCAGAGCCCACTTTCTTAATGGTGGCATGCAAGGATTTATTCACCTCAGGATCCTCTTCTCCATCGTGATACTTCGAAGGATCGGCAAAAAACCGATGCACCTTGTTGAGAAAGTTGTATACCCCTTTCACTCCGCTCTCCACCCAGGGCTTTACAGCATCGAGAGGACCCAGGAACATTTCGTACAGACGGAGAGAATCGGCTCCAAAACCGGTCACCACATCATCGGGATTCACCACATTCTTCAGCGATTTGGACATTTTGGCCACAATCTGCTTAAGCGGCTCACCGGTTTCCGTGTGGAAGTACTTTCCTTCCTTTTCCTCCACAAGATCGCTGCTAACCTTGGCTCCCGCATGGGTCTCATAGGCAAAGGCCAGGATCATTCCCTGGTTAAACAGTTTGCTATAAGGTTCGTCGGTGGAGACTATTCCCAGGTCGAACAAGACCTTATGCCAGAAACGGCTGTAAAGCAGGTGCAATACGGCGTGTTCAGCCCCCCCCACATAAAGATCCACCGGCATCCAGTACTTTTCCTTTTCTCCGGAGAAGGGCTCCCGATCATTCCTGGGATCAATGTACCTCAGGTAGTACCAGCACGAACCGGCCCACTGGGGCATGGTGTTGGTCTCCCGTCTTCCCTTCCGTCCCCTGGAATCTGTTACGTGCAACCACTCTTCGGCATTGGCCAGAGGAGATTCGCCATGGCTGCCGGGTTCATATTTTTCCAGTTCGGGAAGCTGTAAAGGAAGGGCATCATCTTCCAGGAGGGTAATTTCTCCGTCCTCCCAGTGTATGACCGGGAAGGGTTCACCCCAGTAACGCTGACGGCTGAAAAGCCAGTCCCGTATTTTATAGTTGATGGCTTCTGTACCCAGTTCGTTCTCTTCCAGCCATTGGATGGTGGTGGCAATTCCCTGTTCTTTGGACAAGCCGTTGATGTTGAGGCCAGTCTCTTCTGAAGAAGAATTTACGTATGCTCCATCCCCGGTCCAGCAAGCCTTCCCCTTCAGCACCTGTGTGCGCAGCTCCTGGTCGTCCGTTTGGGGATCCAGGATGCAGGGAATGGATAGTGAGAAAGCTGTGGCAAATTCAAAATCACGGGTATCGTGACAGGGAACGGCCATGATGGCTCCGGTTCCATATCCCATCAGCACGTAGTCGGCCACCCATATGGGGATCTCTTGCTGGTTGACGGGATTGAGGGCATGCGATCCGGTGAACACACCACTCTTTTCCTTGGAGAGGTCTGAGCGGTCAATTTCCGATTTCAGTCCGGCCTGTGCTACATAGGCTTCCACCTGGTCTTTCTGGTCCTCTGTGGTCAACTGCTCCAGCAGGGGATGCTCCGGGGCCACCACCATATAGGTGGCACCAAAGAGGGTATCCGGACGGGTGGTAAACACCCTGAGTATCTCATCGCTTCCTTTTACCTGGAAATCAACCTCTGCACCGGTCGAACGCCCGATCCAGTTACGTTGCATGTCTTTCACTCCCTCTGGCCAGTCCACCTTCGCCAATCCTTCCAGCAAGCGTTCAGCATAGAGTGGGATGCGCAACATCCATTGTTTCAGGTTTTTTCTCTCAACCAGGTTGCCACATTTTTCGTGGGTTCCATCGTTTAGTACTTCCTCATTGGAACATACAATTTTGCAGTGGGGGCACCACCATACCTGTGCATCGTCGTAGTAGGCAAGTCGTTTGCCGCTTATATAAGTGTTTACTGCCTCTGTTCCTTCCGCTTCAATTTCTGCGGGGATCTTTAGTTCATCAATGGGGCGCCCCTTTTGCAGACCCACATCGAACCAGGTGTTGTAGAGCCGGATAAATATCCACTGGGTCCATTTAAAGTAAAGTGGATCGGTGGTGTTTACCTCCCGGTCCCAGTCATAGCCGAGTCCCAGCGATTTAATTTGCCTGCGGAAATTTTCGCAATTCTTCTGAGTGGTAATAGAAGGCTGGGTCCCTGTTTCAATGGCATACTGCTCGGCGGGCAATCCGAATGCATCCCAGCCCATGGGGTGGAGTACATTGAATCCATTCATCCTTTTGTATCTGGCCACGATATCGGTGGCGGTGTAGCCTTCAGGATGGCCCACATGCAATCCCGATCCCGAAGGATAGGGAAACATATCCAGAACATAGAACTTCTTCGGATTTGAAAAATCATCCTCTGTTTTAAAGGTCTTGTGTTCTTCCCAGTAGTCCTGCCAGCGCTTTTCTATTTCTGCAAACTTGTATTCCATTTGATCCACTTCAGTTTCAGGGGGCGAAATTAGCTGAATTTTGTGTTAAATAGGTAATAAAGGCTTGACTTCGACCGGATTTTTTCGCAATTTGATACTACACTAACGAAAACCGCTTAAATATGAAACTTACCATTACACACCAGGAAAGCTATTCCAGAGGTGAGCTTTTGCTCAGAACCTTTTTCGGATGGTTGTACATTGCTCTTCCCCATGTTTTTGTACTAATGTTTGTTGCCTTGTGGGGGGCCATTTTACAGTTTGTGGCCTTCTGGGTCATTCTATTTACCGGCCGCTATCCAGAGAGCATGTTTGAATTTCAGGTGGGCCTGTTGAAATGGAACGTCCGATTGTCAGCCCGGCTGTACAATATCTCGGATGGCTACCCGGCCTTTGGGATTAAAAGCACCGATGACCTGACAAGCATTGAGATACCCTATCCCGAAAAGGTAAGTCGGGGACTTACCCTGCTCAGGTTGTTTTTCGGAATCTTCTATGTTTATATACCCCATATGTTCATCCTGTATTTCAGGGCCATTTTTGTGGGTATTCTGATCTTCCTTGCCTGGTGGGTGGTCCTTTTTACAGGCAAGTACCCCAAGGAATGGCATGAATGGGTCGTGGGACAGCTTCGCTGGGGGATGAGGGTAAGCATCTACATGATGTATATGACCGATACCTATCCGCCCTTCACCGGGGAAGAATTGCCCGACGAAGTCTAAGTTATAAACCAAATATAAAATCGCCTGCTTATGGAATACCATCCTATTCCGCAACCTGAGGAAATTGAGGTGAGGGTCAGGGAAGATGCCATGGGGGCCTACTTTATGATGTTTGCCACCACGGCCATGGGACTGCCGCTGCCGATTCTGAACCTGGTCGCTGCGGTTGTTTATTACTACGTAAACCGTGACAAGGGAAAATTTGTCCAGTTCCATACCCTGCAGTCGCTCTATTCCCAGATACCAGTCACCCTGTTAAACTCCGGACTTGTTGCATGGACCATTGTCAATTTTGCCAAGGACTACGATTTTACAAGTTTTTACTGGGGTTACCTGGTCATGTGTGGAACAGCCGGACTGGTTTATTTTATTTTCAGTCTTGTGGGCGCAGTGAAAGC
>Ga0316191_10000325_pt1 | contig 30159 bp, 28 predicted proteins | sample Eddworburr2cm_MG_FD_204928 | JGI IMG/M metagenome (GOLD analysis project Ga0316191, IMG submission 204928) | Coastal sediment microbial communities from Maine, United States - Eddy worm burrow 2 cm | ecosystem: Environmental > Aquatic > Marine > Coastal > Sediment | place: USA: Maine...
CAGTGGCTGGTCAGCATCCCGATGACGGTGATCATGATCATCGCCGGGTTCCTGTTCGTATCGGTGTCGGCCTACATGGCCGGGCTTGTCGGCTCGTCGAACAATCCGGTGTCGGGCATTACGATCGCCACGATCCTGTTCGCGGCACTGGTGCTCGCCGCGATCATGGGACGGGACTCGTCGATCGGCGCGGTTGCCGCGATCATGATTGGCGCGGTCGTCTGCTGTGCGGCCTGCATCGGCGGCGACAACCTGCAGGATCTGAAGTGCGGTTACATCCTCGGCGCCACGCCGTGGAAACAGCAGACGATGCTCGCCATCGGCGGCGTGTCCAGCGCGCTGGTACTCGCGCCGGTTTTGAATCTTCTGGCCCAGGCCTATGGAATCGGGGTGCCGACCGAGACCCACCCGAATCCGCTGCTTGCACCGCAGGCCAACCTGATGGCGTCGGTCGCACAGGGTATTTTCGGCGGCGAACTGCCGTGGACCACGATCGGTATCGGGGCGGCGATCGGTGTCGCCATTATTGCACTCGACGAAATGCTGAAGCGCCGGGATTCGACGTTTCGCGTGCCGGTGCTGGCCTGTGCGGTTGGCATTTATTTGCCGATCGAAGTGAGCGTGCCGATTTTCGCCGGCGGTCTGGTGGCTCATTTTGTCGAGCGCCACTATGCGCCGTTTGCGGACGCGAGCGCGCGGGAACGCATCCATCAGAAAGGCACGTTGTTCGCAGCCGGCCTCATCACCGGCGAAGCGCTGATGGGCATCTTTATCGCGATACCGATTGTCATGGCCGGACGCGCGGACGTGCTGGCGCTCGGAGCGGGCATGCAGTTTGGCGGCTGGCTCGGGCTGGCGATGCTTGCGGGCGTCGCGTTCGCGATGTACCGGCTCGCCACGCGGCAGACTGTGGTGACCTGAGTCGCTTGCGCAGGATGGATCTGCGTAGCGGAGCCGGTGAGCGCTGAATTCGGCGGATCGCATCCGTCTGCCGCCGCGATGCAGTGTGGAGTTGGCATACGCTGTGCCTTATTTGCACGGCGCCGGAGCGGGATCAGGCTGTCATGTCGACCTTATGTCTAGCCGGCGGCACCCTGCAACAAGGGCAAGAACACCGCGTCGGCCCACGCAATCTCGCGATAAAAAATGATCGCTATGAATACCAGCACATAGGCGAACCGGGTGCGTTTCTCTGCCAGCGTGCACTGCGCGGCGCCCATTGCGAGCAATAACCAGCCGAACCCGTCCACGGTAGCAATGGCGTAGGTAATCGTGCAGTAAGTCAGAAGCAGTATGTGCCGGATCGGCGCCAGCCGTTTGCCGCCCGGCCACAGAAATGCAATTGCCATTGCGGCGTTGATAAACAGGTTCCAGACCGTCGCCGCGATCGCCAGCATGCGAAAGCGATCCGGGATCTCAACCGGGTAGCGTGGCTGCATCGTTGCCGCGTCGTTGTGTTGTTTTACGAACTCACGCAGTTCGTTGTAGGTGTCGCCATCCAGGCCACCTGCGACGCGTGAAAATCCCTCGAAGCGCGGATCGGTGAGAAACGTAACCTGGAAAAAAGTTCCGTCCGCGTATTGTCCCGTGCCGGTGAATTTCCAGATGCAGGCGAACAGGAACACCAGGCCGATCAGCAGACGGCCGTTCACGGCCAGTACGCGATCCGGGATCCCGGTTGACAATGCAAGTGCGGCGGCAAGGCACCAGTAACCCAACAGGTAGGCGTGATTGTCGGCGAGTGGCCAGTCGAGCAGCACTCGCGCTCCAGCCATCGCGGCGAGCGCAAACCACGGCAGCGGGTGGCGCAGCCATGCCGGCCGGATCAGCGCGATCGCGGCGATCGCCAGAAACACCGGCCGCAGCACCCAGTTTCCCACCGGGCGCAGTAACAGGTCGAGCAATGTCAGGCGTAGCGCGAGGTCTATTGCCAGCGGCCCGGCATGGGCGCGGCTCGCGGCGACAATCCGCTCAAGGCGTTGCAACCGCAAACTTCTCTTTCCTTACCAGGTCACCGCCGGGCGCCAGAGTTGCCGGATCGTATTCGACCGCCCAGACCTGGATTTCGATCTCGTCCCATGTGACCCGGTTACCGTATTCCCGCAGCATCAGCTCATCGGCCAGCGCACGTAATCGCGTTCGCGTGGGCAATGTCGTTGCGCGCCGGACCTGCCGCTGGAGGTCCGTGGTAACAGCGATCTCACGCCGGATGCCCTCGTTCTGCACAAACGCATGAAGATGACGATTGCCCGGCGCGTCGGTCGTGGAGAACATGCCGAAGCCGCCCCCCGACCACGGCGACAGGTTCTCTACCCGGGTGAGACGCAACTGGTTGGCGCCGACCGCGACAAGCAACAGCGCCGGGAGCCAGAAAGGAGCCGACCCGGCGAGGCGTTTGACCAGCGCGATCACCGGTTTATCTCGAGCGGGCCTAGTTGACGACCACGTAGACGACCTCACTGCCGCGATAGACGCGCTCGTAGCGGACGCCGTTGCAGTCGTAATATGTGACGCCACCCACCACGACTCTCCTGTAACTGCAGCCCATGCTGCCCCATACGCTTACCGAGACGTAGCTGTGACCGCGCCAGCGATCCTCGTACCACTCTTCACGGTCGTTGTGGACTTCCTTGGCAAAGTCCTGGCGTTCGTTGATATTTTCCTGGCGTTGATCGTAGCGGTCCTGGTTGGTGTCACGACGCTGGTCGATGTTGTCCTGGCGCTGGTCGAGCCGGTCCTGGTTCATTTCGGGGCGATTGTCCCGATTGGCAGTACCAGGTTCCGGACGCTGGGCGGCGTAGTCGCGGCTGCCAGCCTGGCGTGATCCCTGATACCGCTGGTTCGACATGCTCGAGCGTGACGAACTTCGCTGCGGCCGCGCCTGGGACCGGTGCATCGAGCCGCTCGCCGCCGGACCGCCGCGGGTCATCGAATGTCCGCCACCGCGACCGCCGCCGCCGCCGCGGCGGGCTTCTGCAAAATCAACAGCCAGAAGACACACTACCGACGCCAGCACCAGGCTGACGACGACCTTTCCTTGAGTCGATTTCATTTCGCGTCCTCCTGATTCGAATCGGATGGCGGTGCGGCTACGTAGAAGCGAATGCGTTCCGCATCTTTGGGCGGCACAAAGGTGAATTTTTCGCGGGTATTTTTCGGCGCCATATTCCAGTTGCTGAACTGCGCCCGGAACTGGGGCTGGCCGCGTTCTTCGCGATAGTCGATGACGATCCTCTGCAGCAGCGGCTCGTCGCCGGTGGCTACCCAGAGCTGAACGTCCGCGTAATCGTTGCGCAGAAACAGGTGATCACTGGTTACGCCTCGAACCACGTTCTCGCCGAGGTGGTAGGCGGTCTCGAGATCACGGGTGATTGATGCGAACAAATCAGGCGAGGCGATTTCCGACAGTGGTGTCTTTATTCTGAGTTCCGACACCGCAAATTCGATACTTTCGACAAGGTCGCCGACCTGTTCTGTCTGCGCATAGACATTGGCTTCCTTGGAGTAGGCCCAGATGTGCTTGCCGTCGAAAATCATGGTTCCCGCAACGCCGTTGCGCCGAATTGCTTCTGTGTGCAGTCGGTCGGGGCGTGCCACCAGATTCTTGCGCGCTACACCAAACTCATACTTGACGCCGGATGGCTGCACGACGTCGTAAGTCGTATCTATCTCATAATAAAATTCGTCGCTGGCGGCGAGAAAGTCAGACATTGCCTGCAACACACTCAATGCTTTCGGCTCGATCTCCGGAGTCTCCGGAGTCTCCGGAGACTCGGCCGTCTGCGCGTGGGCAGAGAGACAAAAAGCCGCCGTCAGCAAGCTCGCAAGGATTCGAATTCGGTAATGCATTTGTTGTTCCTCTAAAAGTCGCTTGCCGTTTGTTCTGTGCAGCGTACCTGTTTTGGCGATGGGGAAGCGAATGCGACACGGTGCTGAGCTGGCAGCAACGCGCCACCCGGAAAGGCATTTTCCGCCCTGATTTATTCGTCGTCCTCGTCGTCGTCAGTGATGACGTCGACGACGGCACCGGTTGCCTTGACCGGAACTTTCGCGGTTTCCACCGCCACGGTCGCTGCAGTTCCGACCACCGCGCCGACCACCATCGCGGTCGTGCAGCCCTGCGTCGCCAATGCGCAAAGTAGCAAAATCAGCTTCCTGTACATTCGGCTCTCCGAGGCGCTTGCGAACGCCAGTATACGATATGGCGTAGCGCGCGGCGGCCGGGTTGCCGCGGGTTTCGCAATGGACCGCAGCGCATCAATCGACAGCGGCGTCAGATCGGCGGAGTCCCCGGCCCGGTCGCGCACCCTTGTTCAATGACCGGCAGAACTGCTACGGCTGGCGCTGCGGAGACGGCATGGTCAACGTAAAGGGCCACTCCGATTCAGCTATTGTGGGCGCGCGTTGCCGCGAGTTGTTCGCGTAGCTGGCTAAGCAGCGACTCACGGTCGAGCCCTCCTTTCTCGATTAGTCCGACCACGCCGCCATTGAGACGGCGGCGATCCTCCTTGTCGAGTTCCTTAGCGGTAACAACCACGATCGGGACGGCCTGAGAGGGCCCCAGTTTGTGCATTTCCATTACGAACTCGAAGCCGTCCATTACCGGCATCATCAGGTCAAGCAATATCAGCGATGGTGCGTCGTCGTTCAGCCTGTCGAGCGCAATCTGACCGTTCTCTGCCTCGCTGACCTCCCAGCCGGCCTGCTCCAGCGCGCGCCGCAGCAATTCGCGATTCTCCGCTTTGTCATCGACGACCAGCGCGCGGCGTTCGCCGTCTTCTGATGCATGGCGCTCCAGTAGTTGCACCAGGCGGCCGCGTTCGACCGGCTTGGTCAGGAATTCCGTGGCGCCCAGTGCATAGCCGAGTTCGCGGTCATCCGTCATCGTCACCATGACAACCGGGATGTGCTGGGTTTCCGGATCGGCTTTCAGCTGCCGCAGTACCTCCCAGCCGTCTTTCCCCGGCATCAAAACGTCAAGAGTGATGGCCGCGGGCTGAATCGATCGCGCCATCGCGAGTGCTTCGTCGCCGTCGGTGGCGGTCACTACGCTCATGCCTGCCTCGTGGAGCGTTCTGCCGAGCAAATCGAGGGCAATCGGATCGTCGTCAACCACCAGCACGACCTGTTCGTCGCCTGGTTCCGGAGTCACCACCTGCTGGGCGCTTTCCTTTTCCCGGGATTCGTCTGCGGCTACGGCTACCGTGCGCGGCAACCGGATCGTAAACGTGGAGCCTTTCCCGACGGTGCTTTCGACTAAGATATCGCCGCCCATCATCTGGCAAAAACGTCGGCTGATCGGAAGCCCCAGCCCGGTGCCGCCATAGTCGCGTGTCGTTGATTCGTCGGCCTGGGAAAATTCGTTGAAAACGTGATCTATCTTGTCCGGTGGAATTCCAATGCCGGAGTCGGATACCGCCATTAGTATCCAGTCCGCGCCGTCGGCTGTTTCGGCAGACACCACCATGCCGACCTCGCCCTGCTCGGTAAACTTGGCGGCATTGCTGAGAAGGTTCAGTAGCGCCTGGCGGACCTTGGTGACATCAGCGCGCATTTCGCCGATGGCAGCGTCTACCTGCACAGATAGAGTGTTGCCGTTCTTTTTAACCAGGGCATCGATGGTAGCCACTACGCCGTCTACCATCTGCGCTACATCGAAGTCCTCCAGGAAGATGTCCATTTTCCCGGCCTCGACCTTGGCGAGATCGAGCACGTCGTTGATCAATGAAAGCAGGTGGGTGCCGGCGCCATGAATTTTCTTCAGGTCTTCGGCCGCTTCGTCAAAACCCTGGTCCTCCGCATCCTCAATAAGCATCTCGCTGTAGCCGATGATCGCGTTCATCGGCGTACGCAGTTCGTGGCTCATGTTTGCAAGGAACCCGCTCTTGGCCTTGTTGGCTGACTCCGCGGCCTCCATCGCCTGCTTCAATTCTTCGGTTCGCTGGGCCACCGTCGCCTCCAGCCCGGCGCTGTGGCGCTCGAGCTCGCGATTCTTCCGCTGAATTTCCGCCATCAGTTCATCGCGGGACAGACTCCGGATCCGGCTGCTTTGTTCGGCCACGAATTCATCGCTCGGGACGAAGCCGCGGTCGGGCAGATGCTTGAGCGCTCTGAATCGGTTGATGCCCTGCTGCGAGCCGCGCCGGCGCAGGCAGTCGAAGAAGCCCGTCAGCGCCATTAATTCGGGAACCTCGCCGCGGCATAGCAGGTCCAGCGCCAGTTGCGGCGGTGCGAGGTCCATTCCCAGCGCCACTGCAATAGCCGGTTCGTCGTCGCAGCGACGCATTATCCGGGCGGCCTGGGATACGGCGGTGGCCAGGCGCGTCGTCTCGACGGCGTCAAAGCCAAGCGCAGTCGCAAGACTGCGAATTTTTGCACGTGCGTCGTACACCGATGACTGGTGCCTGAGACTGATTGTGCCGAGCTCGATCATGCGTGGTAACGCACTGCAATGCAGGCCGCATCGTCGTGGCTCTTACCGAAACGCTGCACGATGTTTTTTGCGACCTCGCTCGGCGGATGACGCAATACACCGGGATAGTCCTGCGCGGTGAAGCGGTCACTTACGCCATCGGTGTAGAGAACCAACATATCCCCGTGCGCCAGTTGCAGCGTCTGCGGGTGCGGCGTGCGCATATTGTGGCCCAGCACACCATCATGTGAGACAAGCCGGGTCTCTGTTTCTCCGAACCGGCGCATGACGGTGTTACCGATGCCGGCATAATCTACCCGGCCGGTTTCGGCATCGATGGAGCAAAGGCCCACGGCAGCCCCGCGTGTGCCTCTGAGGTGTTGATGGAGCCGGGTCATCACGCCATGCACATCAGCCGAGCCATAGCGTCCAAGGTACGCTTCGATGATGTGGGTCAGTTCGTGCGCCTCGGGTCCGTGTCCAAGTACATCGACGATTGCCACGAACAGTCCCTGCCCCAGGTCCCTCGAGACCACGGCATCGCCACTCACGAACTCGCCGCTGCACGGCCGGACGAGGCTCGCGTGTTCCAGACCTGTGGCCAGGTTCATATCCATTTTCGTGCCGTTACCCGGGTGCCCGCGCCGGGTGCGGATTCGAGTCGGAAATCGTCCATCATGCGCCTGACGCCAGGCAGGCCCATTCCGAGCGTCCCGCTGGTACTGAAATGATCGGACATTGCGGCCTCGCAGTCGGCGATGCCGGGACCCTGATCCGCCACCTCGATCTCGATGCCGCGGCGGCCGGGTTCCTTGAGCTGGCGCATCCTGATTTCGCCGCTGCCTGCATACTTTAGGATGTTGCGTACCAGTTCGGATACCGCGGTGGCGATAATGCGGCTGGGAGTATCGTCGAAGCCGGCATTTTGTGAATACAGGGTCGACTCAAGCACAGCATTTCTTGCATCCGTTTCGTTGCGTATTGTGCGGTGCAGTTCAGCGCTCATTGCTGTTCCGTCGAGGCCTGTGGCGACTCGGGATCGAGGCTTTCCTCGGCGCCCGGTTCAATGTCGGTTTCGGGTTCAATGTCGGGTTGTGATTGCAGCTCGAGCTGGCTAAATGCTGCATCGAGATTGATCGCGGCGCGCAGGCCATCGATGTCGGCCCCGGCTTCTACAAGCGCCGACACGACACCGGGCCGCAATCCCGCAAGAATCGACTCGGAGCCCATGATAGCGCAGGTCCGGATAATTCCACGCAACGCAGCGAATTCGTCCGGGTCGAGAGTTTCCAGGCCCGACACATCCAGTATGACTCCGCGCGAGCCCGTCTCATGGACGCGGCGCAGCAGATCCTGGCGAAACCTGTCGAGCACGTTGTCGTCGAGGTCGACCTGGATGGACGCCACCACAATATTACGGCTCACCTGAATAGCGACCGCCGGAGTATCGGTGAATCTGGACATAGGTTGCCGGGTTCAGCCCGCCGGCCGCAGCCGGACAGGTAATGGCGGCGGATGGTCCGAAACTGCCGCGATGGACGGAATATTCGCTTCGGCCCTTCGCCGGCAACGCTCGTCTGCCGTTATTGCGATGTCAATCATGCCGGTCTCGTCGGATACAGGTCCTCAATCATACCGAAAACAGGCCACTGCCATGACATAAGCCGTCGCCCGGTTGCCGTTACCACGGTGTTGCCGAGACGAGGCGGCCCTATTGCTGGTGGCGTGTGTTTGATAATCTATCCAGACTTCACTACCTGCCCCCAATTTGCCAACACCGGCCGGCGATGCGTCGTCGGCCGACGGAGCCACAACAATGAGCACACCCATGAAGGCGACTATGACGCCCAGCGATCTGTCCGCCGTTTACCAGGCGCTCGATCGGGTCCAGGCACTGATCGAGTTCGATCTCGATGGAACTATCGTGTCGGCCAATGAGAACTTCCTGAAAATCTTCGGCTACGAGCTGGACGAGGTTGTTGGCAAGCACCATCGCATGTTCTGCGATGCTGACTACGCCAATTCCGGCGACTATGCCGACTTCTGGAAAAAGCTGGCTGCCGGAGAATTCCAGTGTGCGGAGTTCAAGCGATTCGGCAAGGATGGCGAGGAAATCTGGTTGCAGGCTTCGTACAACCCGGTGTTCGATGAAAACGGCGTCCCGATCCGGATCATGAAGTTCGCGACCGATGTTACCGCGGCGAAACTGCAGATCGCCGAGTACGAGGGAATGATCCGCGCAATCGGGCGCGCCCAGGCGGTAATCGAATTCGAACTGGACGGTACGATAATCACTGCGAATGACAACTTCCTGCGCATTTTCGGCTACAGGCTCGACGAGATCCGTGGCCGGCACCATCGCATGCTCTGCGATCCCGGGTATGCCGAATCACCGGACTATGCACGATTCTGGCAGCGTCTCAGCCGCGGAGAATACGAAGCCGACGAATTCAGACGGATAGGCAAGAACGGCCAGGAAATCTGGTTGCAGGCTTCCTACAATCCGATACTCGATGTGGAAGGGCGGCCGATGAAGGTGGTGAAGTTCGCTTCCGACATTACCGTCGAGGTGCAAAAAAGAAGCCTGGCCCTGCTCGAAATGTCTACGCCAGTGACCAAAATCTGGGACGGCGTGCTGTTCGCGCCGATTGTCGGGATCGTCGACTCGAAGCGGTCCGTGGACATCATGAACAAGGCGTTGTCGAGTATCGCCGACACCCGCGCAAGCACGCTTCTGCTCGATATCGGCGGCGTTGCCGTGGTGGATACCGCTGTCGCCAACCATCTGATCAAGATTGCCAAGGCGGCTGTGCTGATGGGATGCAGGACGATCATCTCGGGAATTTCGCCGGCGATCGCGCAGACCATTGCGGAGCTGGGTATCGACCTTGGCTCGATCCAAACCACCTCGACTATCGAGTCGGCGCTACGGGACTCGATAAACAACAGTCGAGGGTGACGCGGCGCCCCGGTTTGCCGGGTGCGCGAGGTCTGAATCCGGCGGGCGGTAGTCGCAGGCTCTGCAGCAGGCGTTCGGTGGGCGCAGTCGCCGTGCCCTTCCGACGGTGCTCACTGGCGGGCGTTGCCGCCCCGGCTCGGCTGATCTTCGCTATTCCGTGGCGCACGATCCGGCGATGGTCCCACCGGGTTTGCGAGGAACGCCGGGCGTCGCGGGGTTCGAGCGGCCGCAGCGTTTGTTGCGGCCCGCTCCGAGGAGGCATGACCCGAGGAGGGATGACCCGGCAGTCGCAATCTGTGACAGAGTCGCGTTGACTCCGGTTTTTCGCCGGATTAGACTTCGTCCGTTCAACTACTGAACGCATGAGTTGCGACGCGTCGGCGAGCACCGCCAGGATAGTCCCGCGGCATTTGTGTCGCCGCGGTGATTCGGCGTGTTTCGATGGGGCGTCTCGCCATCCAGGTAACCGTAATGGTTTCAGAAGAGATCCGGCACAAGATAATGGTCCTGCTGGAGAACAGGCCGGAGATGAGTCAGCGGGAGCTCGCGCAGGAACTCAATATCAGCCTTGGAAAAGCCAATTACTGTATTCGCGCCCTGATTCGCCAGGGTGCCGTCAAGGCGGCGAATTTCAAAAATAGCAAGAACCGCAAAGCTTACATGTATGTGTTGACTCCGCTTGGCATTGAGCAGAAAGCCAGCCTCGCGGTGAAATTCCTCAAGATCAAGATGCAGGAGTACGATCTTTTACGTCGTGAGATAGAGGAACTCAGGCGTGAGGCGGATCGGCATCGCGCCAACTGAAGTCAGGAGTGGGAAAAATGGGGCGTGGTCTGTGCGACGGGGAGTTCCGACACATGCGGGTGCGAGCAACGCACGGCGTCCATTGCAGGGCGGCAGCATTGAGTAGCAGCGTTTCGGATAGAGTTTCAGTGGCGCCCCGAGATTGCGCCAACAGGAGAGGGCAGGCGTGACGACAGTCGAGAAAATCAGGCATGAGGACGAAATCGATGTCGTCGCATTCTTGCGCATTGCGTGGCAGAAAAAATGGTGGATTCTTCTCATCACCGTGCTGTTTGCGGCAGCCTCGGTCTACATAGCGTTGACCGCGACGGAAATATACCGGGCCCAGGCCACGGTCGTGGAAGTCAGGGGAGACGGAATGAGTGGAATCTCCTCCCTCGCCGAACAGTTTGGTGGCCTTGCCGGTCTCGCCGGAATCAACCTCAGGTCACGCGGGACCGATCAGGATAATCGGCCCATCCTGACCTCGCGATTTCTGGTCGAGGAATTCATCCGCCGCAACAACCTGTTGCCGGAACTGGATTCGGGCGACGGTAAAGAACCCTTTACGTTGTGGCTGGCGGTGCGCGATTTCCGCGAGAAGATTCTCTCCATCCGTCACGATGACAAAGAGGGCGTAACCAAGATCGTTGTCGACTGGAAGGATCCGGAGACCGCGGCGGAATGGGCCAATGGCATTGTCGCGCTCGCCAATGAAACTATCCGGCTGCGGGCGCTCAACGAGGCCGAGCACAATATCGAATACCTGAACGAGCAAATTCGGGACACGGACGTCGTCTTCCTCGAGCAGGTCATGTATCGCCTCATCGAGAATGAGACGCAGAAGAAAATGTTGGCCAATGCCAAGAAGGAGTATGCGTTTACCGTTGTCGATCCCGCCGTGGCGCCGGAAAGACGCGACCGGCCGAAACGCAAACTGATCGTTCTGTCCGGAACGGTGCTGGGATTGATCATGGCGCTGTTGTTCGTATTCATCCACAACTTGCTGCGTCGGGTCCTCGACGAGCGCGGTTCAGCGAGCCAGTAGCGTGGCACGGGCAGCCGCCGCGCCGCATCAATCGCCTGCCCGGACCCACTAGCGATCAGCAAACTTGAAATCTTCGAGTGACATTCCCGCAAACGCACCGGCGGACCGCCCGCGCTTGAGGTATTTGCTGGGCCGCCTCTGGCACCATCTTGGCCCCAGGCGGCGCCGTCATTTTGTGATCCTGTTTGCGCTCATGCTGCTGAGCGCGATCGCCGAGGTCATCAGCCTCGGGGCTGTCTTGCCGTTTATCGGCATCCTTGCAGTGCCGGAGAAGGTCCTGGACCAGCCCGTCATTGCGGCGCTGGCTGAAAGATTCGGTATCGAGACGGCGGCGGAACTGGTGCTGCCGTTGGCGCTGGCATTCGCGTTAGCCGCAATAGGGGCCGCGGCGATCCGAATTCTGGTTACCTGGCTCAGCACTCGTTTGACTTTCGTTGCGGGCGCGGACATCAGTATCGAGGTATATCGGCGTGCGCTGTATCAGCCCTATCGGTTTCATGTGGAGCGAAACAGCAGTGAATTGATCAGCGGTATCACCGGTAAAGTCGGCCATACGACATTGGGCGTGTTATTGCCAATCCTGACGCTGCTGAGTGCTGGCGTCGTGCTCGTCGCTATCGTGACGACGCTGGTGATTATCGACCCGGTAATGGCGCTGATCGCCGCAGTCGGGTTCGGATCCAGCTACGGTCTGATCACCTGGATCTCACGCCGGCGTCTGCAGCGCAACAGCGAACGCATCGCAGAGGAACACGGCAAGGTCGTCAAGGCCTTGCAGGAGGGTCTCGGCGGCATCCGCGACGTGCTGCTGCATGGAACTCAACAAGTTTATTGTGACGTTTATCGCCAGTCGGATCTGCGCTGGCGACTCGCGCAGGGTGAGAATGTGTTCATCAGCCAGAGTCCGCGCTTCGCCATGGAGGCGCTGGGCATGGTCCTGATCGCCGCGCTTGCATTTGGATTGAGCCGGCAACCCGGTGGTCTCGTCGAGGCATTACCGGTTCTCGGCGTACTGGCGCTCGGCGCCCAGCGCTTGCTGCCGGCGATGCAGCAGGTCTTTCGTTCATGGGCGACCATTGCGGGCAGCTATGCGTCTTTCGCCGACACTGTCGAGTTGCTGGATCAACCCCTTGCGGCCGAGGCGTTGCGCCCACCGCCTGCCGCGCTGTCGTTCTCGGACTCGATTTGTCTCGACGGTGTGGGGTTCGGCTATCACGACCCGGATTCCCTCGTCCTCGATGACATCAATCTGACGATCAGGCGTGGCCAGCGCATCGGGTTCGTGGGTAGCACGGGCAGCGGCAAGAGCACGTTGATGGATCTGCTGATGGGATTGCTCGCGCCATCGAAGGGACGGATCACCGTTGACGGCAAGGAGCTCAATGCGGCGACGATGCGTGCCTGGCAACAGGCGCTTGCTCACGTTCCGCAGAGTATTTTTCTCGCGGACGCATCGTTGGCCGAGAATATTGCATTAGGGGTCAGACGCGCAGACATTGATCTTGAGCGGGTCCGCCGCGCTGCCCGCCAGGCCCAGATAGCCGACACCATCGAATCCTGGCAGCACGGGTACGACACCGTCGTCGGCGAGCGTGGGGTGCGGTTGTCAGGGGGGCAACGCCAGAGGATCGGTATTGCGCGGGCGCTCTACCGCCAGGCCAGCGTGCTGGTGCTCGACGAGGCGACCAGCGCACTCGACAATGAGACCGAGCGGTCGGTAATGGATGCGATTCGCGGTCTCGATCGCGGCCTGACGATTCTGATCATTGCCCACAGGCTGACCACCGTCCGCAGCTGCGATCTCATCGTCGAGCTCGACGGCGGACGCATCGCGGCACAAGGTCAATATGACGAGCTGATTGAAAACAGCGAGGGATTCAGACGCATGGCATTGACCGCAGGGACACGATAGACGGGAGCTGGCATCCAGATGTTTGACGATAAATCGGTACTCATCACCGGCGGTACGGGCTCGTTCGGGCGCCAATACGTAAAGACGTTGCTGCGAAGGTTCGCGCCGTCGCGACTCGTCATTTACTCGCGGGACGAGATGAAACAGTACGAAATGCAGCAGGAATTTGGTCATGACTGCATGCGTTATTTTATTGGTGATGTTCGCGATCGCGATCGCCTGAATCAGGCCATGAACGGTATTGATTTCGTGATCCATGCAGCGGCGCTGAAGCAGGTGCCGGCAGCGGAATACAATCCGATGGAGTGTATCAAGACCAATATTCATGGCGCGGAAAACGTGATTCACGCGGCGCTGGCGAACAACGTGGAGAAAGTCATTGCCCTGTCCACGGACAAGGCGGCCAACCCGATAAATCTGTATGGGGCGACGAAGCTGGTATCGGACAAGCTTTTCGTCGCAGCCAACAATTTTGCCGGAACGCACCGGACCCGGTTCGCCGTCGTGCGATATGGGAATGTCGTCGGATCGCGCGGCTCGGTCATACCGTTTTTCCGCAAGATCATCGCCGAGGGCGCCGATCGCCTGCCGATTACCGATCCGGAAATGACGCGTTTCTGGATCACTCTGCAGCAAGGCGTAGATTTCGTGCTTAAGAACTTCTCGCGCATGCATGGCGGCGAGATTTTCGTGCCCAGGATTCCATCGGTAAAAGTCGTCGATCTCGCCACTGCCATGGCGCCGGAGCTACCGCACGAAATCATTGGAATCCGGCCGGGTGAAAAGCTGCACGAGGTGATGTGCCCGGCTGACGATTCGCATCTGACACTCGAGTTCGATGATCACTACGTGATAAAGCCCGCGATAAGGTTTTCGGGAAACTTCGAGTTCGAGGTCAATGCGCTCGGTGAGAAAGGGCATCCCGTCGAGAGTGGGTTCATGTATCACTCGGGAACGAATCCGCGATTTCTTGGCCACGACGAGATCGTGTCGCTGAACGAGATGGCTGAAGCGGAATGATTCCCTACGGTCGCCAGGATATTACTGCCGAGGACATCGAGTGCGTCGTCGACGTCCTGAGATCCGATTTCCTTACCCAGGGTCCAGGCGTGCCGCGTTTCGAGGCGGCAGTTGCCCGGCGGGTCGGCGCTACGCATGCGGTGGCGGTCAACAGCGCCACTTCGGCATTGCATATTGCCTGTCTCGCACTGGGGCTCGGCCCGGGAGATCGGCTGTGGACGGTGCCCAATACGTTCGTGGCCTCGGCGAATTGCGGGCTTTACTGCGGCGCGTCGGTAGATTTCGTGGACATCGACCCGGCAACCTGGAATATCGACGTAGCGTTGCTCAAGGCGAAGCTGGAGACGGCAAGCCGTTCGGGGACTCTGCCCAAGGTGCTCGTGCCGGTACACTTCGCGGGTCAGCCGCCTGATCAGGAGACGATCGCCGAACTTGCGGAGCACTACGGGTTCGCCGTGCTCGAGGATGCCTCGCATGCAATCGGTGCATCGCGCCGCGGCGAACCTGTCGGCAGTTGTCGCTGGTCGCGGATCACAGTGCTCAGTTTCCATCCGGTCAAGATCATCACGAGCGGTGAGGGCGGCATGGCGCTCACCAATGATGAAACACTGGCCGAACAGATGGCGATGTTGCGAACCCATGGCATTACGCGTGACACGTCCCGTTTCGACTACGACGGTGTTGCCCCGGCATGGCATTACGAACAGCAAATGCTCGGGTTCAATTACCGTATGACGGATATTCACGCGGCCCTAGGAGTGAGCCAGTTGCGCCGCCTGGACGCCTATGTAGAGCGCAGAAATGCGCTTGCAGCCAGGTACGATCGGTTGCTCGCGGAACTGCCGTTGAAGCTGCCGACCACACGACCCGGCAATTACTCCGCCTTTCATCTTTATGTGGCTCGGGTCGCGGATGACGGGACCGGTTCAAGGCATAGAACGACTTACGATGGGCTGCGCGCGCGCGGGATCGGCACGAACGTCCACTACATCCCGGTTCATTTGCAGCCGTACTACCGGCGCCTGGGTTTCGCTCCCGCGCAGTTTCCCGAAGCTGAGGCTTACGCGCGCACCGCGCTGACGTTGCCGCTGTTTCCCGCTATGACCGAGGAGCAGCAGGATGAAGTGGTCGCCGCGCTCGGGGAGCTTCTTTGAAAGTCGCGATTATTCCAGCCCGGGGCGGAAGCAAGCGTATTCCGCGGAAGAACATCCGTTGTTTTGCCGGCAAGCCGGTCATGGCGTATTCGATTGAAGCGGCTGCACGCTGCAGGCTTTTCGATCGTATCGTGGTCTCTACCGACGACGAGAAAATCGCGGCAGTCGCGCGCGAACACGGCGCCGAGACACCGTTTGTCCGGCCGAGTGCACTGGCGGACGATTACACTGACACCATGGCCGTTGTTGCGCATGCGGTCGGATGGCTCGAACGGCATCAGGGCTGCAACGCGGACGCGATTTGCTGTCTCTACGCGACTGCTCCGTTTGTCCGCTCCGAGGATATCGTGGCGGGATGGCGTTTACTGGAAACCGGTCAGTGGCGATTCGTATTCTCCGCAGCCGCGTTTGCCGCACCGGTTGCCCGGGCGTTTTCGCTCGAAGCCGGGGGCGGTGTGCGAATGCTCTTCCCGCAGAACTTCGCGGCGCGCTCCCAGGATATCCCGGAGGCATTGCACGACGCAGCGCAGTTTTACTGGGGTACGCGGCAAGCGTGGCTGGGCGATGAGCCGATTTTCGGGGCGGACTCCACGGTAGTCCGGCTGCCGGCGCAACGGGTCCAGGATATTGACACCGAGGAAGACTGGATCAGGGCCGAAGCGATGTACGCGATGCTGGATTCCCCAGGTGAGTTGAAGTGATGGGACGATGCGGTAATACGGATTTTTCGCCAGCTGCGATTGCAGTTCCTTCGCGGTTGGGTCGGACGGAAAATTGAGAGTCGTCATTCGCACGGACGCGTCTGCGGCAATCGGGACCGGGCATATGGTCCGTTGTCTCACGCTGGCCGATGCACTGGCGGCGAAAGGCGCCCAGGTGTCGTTTGTCTGCCGCGGCGATCTGGCAACGGGTATTGCGATGGTTGCCGCATCCGGTTTCGATGTGCACAGGATTTCGCCAGGCACGGCGGATACGCATGACGACGCGTGGCGGATGGATGCAGAGCACACGCTGCAAGCGCTTCGCGCCGCAACCGTACCGGTAGACTGGCTGATCGTGGATCGCTATACGCTGGGGCGCGATTGGGAGACCGCGGTCGGTAGCGCCGTTGGCCGCATGCTGGTTATTGACGATCTCGGCAATCGCGAGCATACGTGTGATCTTCTGCTCGATCAGAATCTTGTTGCGGACATGTTGCACCGTTATGACCGCAAGCTGCAGCGTGGCCATGCTTTGCTCGGGCCGCGATTTGCCCTGTTGCAAAAGCCGTATCGGGAGTGGCGTGAGCAGGTTTCCGTGCGCTCGGGCGCGGTACGCCGAATAATCGTGTTTTTCGGTGGCGGCGACGTTGAGCGGCTGACCGCCGCTACTCTGGCGGAACTCGGGACGTTACGGATGGACGATGTGCATTTCGACGTGGTTCTTGGGCGCGGGAAATTCGCGGATACGCGCTTGCGCAGGGCTGCACTGCCGCCCCAGGTCGCGTTTCACTCGGACCTGCCATCGCTGGCGCCGCTGATGGCTTCGGCAGATCTCGCGATAGGCGCCGGCGGCGCAACGAGTTGGGAGCGTCTTTGTCTCGGTTTGCCATCGATAGTGGTGACGCTTGCATCCAACCAGGTCCCGATTGCCGAAGAACTCGCGCGGCGCGGACTTGTTCGTTGGGTCGGAGACCGGGAACATATCGATCCAGGACGAGTTGCCGCAGAGGTGGCGTCGGTTGTCCGCGAGGGGCTCGATCCGGCCTGGTCGGAAAGTTGCCTGGCCGCTGTAGATGGCCGCGGAGTCGAGCGGGTGTGCCGGGCGATGCAGCTCGCCGACAAGTTGCCGCTTTCGGCCAGGCGTGCCGGCGCCAGCGACGAAGCGTTGATTCTCGCCTGGGCCAATGACGAGCTGGTCCGGCAGAACGCCCTGAACCCGGCGCCGATATCCGCGGATACCCATCGAAGCTGGTTCCGGCAGCGCATCAGCGGGAATTCCGCGGGCGCGCTTTACGTTATCGAAAGCTGCGATGGCCTGCCGCTGGGACAGGTGAGAATCGAGCCGGATGCCGGCGCATGGGAGATCCATTACTCGGTCGCAAAGGCTTTTCGCGGACACGGCCTGGGTGTGCAATTGCTCGACGCAGCGATTGCGCAGCATCAGCGCGAGTTTGGCGATGTCGTTTTGTTCGGACGGGTCAGGGCCGAGAATGCAGCATCGCGCAGGATTTTCCACAAGCTCGGGTTCAAAGAGGAGCCTGGCCGGAGCGGTACGGTCGTTTTCCGCCGCGAACCGGGACAGACGGGGCACGCAAGGGCCGGAGGCGTTTGACGTTGAGAATCGGAAATATCGAGATTGGGACGACCGCCCGGCCATTCGTGATTGCGGAAATGTCGGGTAATCACAACCGCTCGCTCGAGCGGGCGCTGGCGTTGGTCGATGCGGCGGCGGCGGCGGGCGCGCACGCAATCAAGCTGCAGACCTACACGGCCGGGACAATGACCCTCGATCTGGCCGAACGCGAGTTCGTAATCGAGGACGAGGACAGCCTGTGGCGGGGACGAACGTTATTCGATCTTTACAACGAGGCGCACACCCCATGGGACTGGCATGGACCCATCATGGCGCGTGCCGCCGAGCGCGGTATTCTGTGCTTCAGCAGCCCGTTCGATACGAGCGCGGTCGACTTCCTCGAAGACCTGGGCGTGCCTGCCTACAAAATTGCATCGTTTGAGATTGTCGACCTCCCGTTGATTCGCGCTGTCGCCGCTACCGCCAAGCCGCTGATCATCTCTACCGGGATGGCGACCCTAGACGAGATCGGGGAGGCGGTAGCCGCGGCCCGCGAGGCGGGCTGCGAGGACCTCGTACTGCTCAAGTGCACCAGCACTTACCCGGCCAGTGCCGAGAACAGCAATGTGATGACGATACCGCACCTGCGCGCGACGTTCGGATGTGAGGTCGGGTTGTCCGATCACACTCTCGGCATCGGTTGCGCGATCGCGGCGGTCGCCCATGGCGCCACCGTGATCGAGAAGCACTTTACGCTCAGCCGCGCGGATGGCGGTGTCGACAGTGCGTTTTCGCTTGAGCCGGCGGAACTCGAGAGCCTCGTCGCTGAGACCAGGCGCGCCTGGTGTTCGCTTGGGGGAGTCGAGTACGGCCCGCGCGACGCGGAAAAGAAATCGCTGCAGTTTCGGCGCTCTCTTTACATCTCGGAAGATGTCGAGGCAGGGGCACGCCTGGATCCGACCAATGTCCGGATTATCCGGCCTGGGCTGGGTCTCGCGCCGAAGCACTACGATGCCGTGCTCGGGCGGACTCTGACCCGTGCCGCGAAGCGTGGGACGCCCTTAACGTGGGATCTGCTCGATGACTGAAGCAGCGCGTCAGGCGCCTCTGAAGGACGGCCTCCATATCGTCACCGTAGGGTGGGGGGCCGAGCTGGTGAGCAAGCTTGCCGATCCGGTTGCGGCAAAAAGCGGTCAGCGTTTTTCACACATCGTCCATCCGCGTTTCCACCGCGGTAATTACCCGGGTGACGGCAGTCGCGCTGACGTCCGTTTCTTTCGCGAGTCGCGCGACTTTCCAGTGGCGGAAATAGATCGCGATTTTCTGGGTTCGTTGGAGTGCGACCGGGTTCCGACGGTGCACAATATGATACTTGGCGATCGCGTCGTGTCGAAACTCGATTACCAGGAGGCTCTGGGGTACGCGACCTTTCTGGCGCGGCGATTGCGCGATCTGTTTGCAGAGCTGAAACCCGATGCCGTCATCGTTGGTTTTGACGCGATCCATGCCGGGCTGGGTCTGGCCGTCGCGCGATCGCTTGGCATCCCGGCTTTCGCTTTGCATTTCAGTGTTATCCCGGCGGGGATGGCCTGTTTTTGCGATCGCCTGACCCCCGCCGCCCGGGTGGTCGTAAAGCGACCCGACCCGGCCGTAGTCGAGTCAATGGCCGAGCATGCTCTCGACCGCTTCCTGCAGCGCGAAATAGTACCCCGGGCCTACCTCGCGCCGCCGCCCTTGCCCTTGTGGGGCAAGGCGTTGAAGCTGCCGGCGCGCGCCCGGGCAGCGGTTCGAACGATGCGCAACAAGCATAGCCGGGAGATCATCAAGTTCACCGAGAGCCGAAACCGCTACAGCGTGAGTAGTGTTCTGAATACCTATCTGGACAAGGCGATGAGTCGGAGGGCGATCGAAGGGGTCCCGACTTTGACGGCTCCACCCGATGGGCCTTTCATTTTGTTCGGGCTGCATATGCAGCCCGAATCGTCGATTGACGTCTGGGCACCGTTTTTCAGCAACCAGATGTGGGTGATCGAGTTGCTGGCCAGGTCGGTGCCACCCACCCACAAACTTCTGATCAAGATCCACAAGAGCGATGCAGCAAACTACTCGCTGGTGAAGCTGCGGCAAATGCTGGCGCTGCCCGGCGTCGAACTGGTCGCACCCTTCGTTGATTCGAGGCAGTTCCTCGAGCGCGCGGATCTGCTGGTTGCAATCCAGGGAACGATGGGACTGGAAGCGGCGCTTCTTGGCAAGCCGGTGATCATGCTCGGGGACTCACCCGTGACTGTGTTCCCGAGCGCCTCCGGTGTTGCCGGTCTGCGTGAACTGCCCGCCCTCGTTCGCCGCAAGCTGGCGCAACCGATAGCCGGCAGGAAGGAGATCATTGCTGCATTCGCCCGCTACCTCGAGCCGTTTCTGCCGGCGAGCGACAATGACTGGCGCAAAGAGAAGAGCGAGGCGGAAATTGACGGATATGTGGCGATGTTCGCTGCGCTCTCTGACTATCTTGGCGGCGCGAGAAGCTCCGTTCATGCCAGCAACACGGCAGCGGCTCGGGCGGCTTCGGCCGAATCTGTTTGCGATTTCGACGAGGGGCAGACCGATTAAGGGCGTATTTCTTCAGTTAAAGACGGAGCTACGCCGCGTGTGGCGTATTGTGAGCTATGCGATCCGATTCAGGGGGCGCGGGATCCAGGTCGATGCCACTTCCTACATCTCGCGACATGCTGTGATCCGTAACCAGTCCGGAGGCTCGATAACGATAGGACGCAATTGCGAGATTCACGACTTCGCCATGATCATGACCTACGGGGGTGATGTGACATTCGGGGATCATTGCAGCCTCAATCCGTTTGCGATCGTTTACGGCCACGGCGGTGTCCGGATCGGTGAAGGCGTCAGAATCGCCGCTCACACAGTGGTGATCCCGGCAAATCACAAAATCGCGACTGACGGGACGCTGCTGCGCGATTCCGGCCTGACCGCCGAAGGGATAGAGATCGGCGATAACGTCTGGCTCGGTGCGGGATCCCGTATTCTCGACGGCGTCCGTATCGGGCCGCATGCGGTCGTCGCCGCGGGTGCCGTGGTCACCCGCTCGGTCGCGCCTGGTACCGTGGTTGCCGGCGTGCCGGCGCGGCCGATTGCAACGCATGAAAACTGAGAGCGAACCTGTCTATCACCCGCCGGGGCAGGCCGAACGGCTGGTCAGCGGACAGATTGCCGCCAAGGCAGGGCAGTTCGTTTCTTTCCTGTTTGCGGCGGCGGTCGGATTTGCGCTGACATTCCGTGCCAGTTTTATCGACATTTTCCCTAACACGCATCTCGGGGTTTTCCTCGTTTTCGCGCTTTTCGTGATCGTGCTGCGTCAGCCGAGGTTGATGTTTTGCCGTGAGGCCGGGCTGTATTCTGTTTTCGTGCTCTATATGTTTTTGCAATTGCTTTGGACCTACGACTGGGAACTCGCTCGCAATACGCTGGTACCAGCGATCAATTTCGTACTGATCCTGATCCTGGGTGCATCCCTGATCAGGTACTACGATATTCGCGCGATTCTGACCGGGATGTTTTGCGGGTTCGGCGCCTCTGCTTTGATTTACACGAGCACTGTCGGCTTCCCGTTCAGGTACCCGGCTGATTTTTCCTACAATGCGGTTGCGCTCGTCTACCTGTTCGGCCTTTTTCTTGCGCTGATGACGGGGTACCTCAGGTCGTCGCGGTTTGTGTTTCCTGTCTTGGCGATGGTCATCATGATGCATATTGTGGCGACCACATCGATCAAAACCAACCTGGGCATCGCGCTGGGGGCGATGGCGGGCGGGCTGGTCTATTTTCGCCACATTCTCAGGCTAATGCTGCGGCATGCCGTTCTGCTGATGCTGTTGCTCTCGGTGCTCGTGTACCTGGTCATCTCGAACGAAGCACTGATAGCGGCGGTTGAGCGCGGCGTCAACAGGGTTACTCTCGGTGTCGAAATATTGCAGGCTCGCGAGGACATGCCTGGATACTCCGCGTTCGAAAACCGCGATCAGTGGCGCCGGGCCGGCCTCGAGGGCTGGTCCGCCAATCCGGTTTTTGGTAACGGAGTCGAGTCGTTCCGCTGGCGTTATGGCACGACCTCGCATTCGACGCCGATCGACCTTCTGCATAATTCCGGACTGATAGGGTTTTTCCTTTTTTACTCTGTCCTCGTTTCTGTCGGCCTGCGGCTACGCTTCGCAAGCAGTCGCTGCCCGCGCAGCCTGAGACTGCTTTTTTTCGGTACGCTCGTCTGTTTCACCTTCATCACGTTATCCGGGACCATGCACTACAACTCTTTTCTTGCGATGTTTGTCGCCATTTGCGTCGCGACTCTGAATCGCTACGATTCGGCGGGTTCGGGCGACAGCGAGGCCCGATGATGAGAGAGATTATTTACTGGCCGGGGAAAAGGAAACTCGTCTACCTTGCAGAGCGCGCGACGCCGGAGTTCTGGGATGCGCGCTGGGTCGAAGAGGGAGCGCCGGCTCCGGTCAACCCGCGGGACAAGGTTGTCACCGTGACTCCCAGGTACCTTGAGCCTGGCGCACGCGTCCTCGAAGGCGGCTGCGGGCGCGGCAATAAAGTGCGTGCGCTCGCCGACACGGGATACAACGCGGTTGGTATTGATTTCGCCGCGGCCACGGTTGCGCGTGCGAATGAAGTGTACCCTGACCTTGATATCCGCACGGGAGATGTCCGCGCGCTCGATCTCGCCGCGGACTCGTTCGACGGCTACTGGTCGATTGGCGTCATCGAGCATTTCTGGAATGGTTACGATGAGATCCTCGCGGAGGCGGCGCGGGTTTTGCGACCGGGCGGGGTGTTGTTCCTGACCGCGCCATGGTTTTCCCCGTTGCGCCAGCGAAAAGCGGCTGCCGGTGACTATCCGGCAATCGATTTCGATGCGGAGCCGATTAATTTCTATCAGTTCGCGTTGAGTCGTTCCGAGGTGTCGGCAGCCCTTCTCGGGCACGGATTCGAGATTCTCGAATGGTCCGGGACAGCTGCCGAACTGTCATTGCAGGAAGACCTGTCTGTTTTTCGCAGCCAGATCGATTGGTTGTTCGCCTCGCGCGGGTCGATTGCGAAGAGACTATTTCGACGGGCGATAATTGAGGGTGCACGGCCCTATTGCGGCCATTCTTTCATGGCGATCGCGCGCAATACGGGCAAGGGCCGTGATTCCTGAATCGACCGTGACCACAAGTTCACACGACAACAACGGCGGCAGCGAGACCGGCCCCGCCATTTTGATGGTTACGAGCAGCCTCGCGGCGGGCGGTGCCGAGCGTGTCCTGTCGGATATGGCAAATTACGGAGTTGCCCGCGGCTGGCGGGTCACGCTGGCCACCTGGTCGGGACCCGGGATCGACGATTTCTATCAGCTTGATCCGCGGGTTAGACGAGAATGGCTCGACGTTCATGCGCCAAACAATTCCGCCGCTGCCAAACTCCGCTCGCATGCCGCCCGAGTCCGGCTTCTACGGCGTCTGATTCGCAGATGCCGTCCCGATGCCGTGCTCGGTTTCATTGACTGGTCAAACGTATTGACCGTTGTCGCGAGTCGTGGGACGGGCGTTCGCACGGTTATCTCCGAACGCAACCATCCCGGCCATTCGCGGGGGAGGATTGCGCGGCCGTGGAGAGTATTGCGCAGGCTGACCTACCGCTTCGCGGATGTCGTCGTTGGCCAGACCGGGGAGGTCACTGACTGGATTCGTGAGCGATGCCTGGCATCCGTGGCCACGATTCCCAACCCGCTGCGAAAACTGCCGCAAATCGACGTCCCGCGCGAGAAGACAGTATTGGCTGTCGGTCGGCTCGCGCGTCAGAAGGGATTCGATCTGCTTATCGCCGCATTCGCGCGAGTCAGCCCGCAGTATCCGGATTGGAGATTGCGGATCGTCGGCACCGGACGGGAGCGCGACACACTGCTGCAGGCAGCACGCGAGCATGGTATCTCGGAGCGTCTTGACATCAGCGAACCGGTCCAGGACATCGAAGCTTTGATGGCGCGGGCAGGCATCATGGTTCAGCCGTCTCGCTTCGAGGGGTTCCCGAATGTGGTCCTCGAGGGGATGGGGATGGGTGCCGCGGTAATCAGTGCCGACTGTCCGGCGGGACCGGCGGAGATCATTCAACACGGAGTCAATGGCCTTCTTGTTCCCGTGGAAGATGTTGCTGCGCTGGCTGAGGCAATGACGCAACTCATGGCACGGCCGGAGCTAACGCGCCGCCTGGGTAGTGCGGCGACCAGAGTTCGCGAGCGATTCGCGCAGGACCGTGTCATGGCTGAGTGGGAACGCCAGCTATTCCCGCACCGCGAAATGCCAACCCCGCCTGGCACTGATTCTGCGAATTGAGGCCATGAAAGCCACGGAAGTAGGGTCGACCAACGCGAGGCTCTATTGTGACGAACGAGTCGCCGACGGGAGAATTATCTTCATTGCCGTTTGTGTGGACCGGGGTTGGGAGTCGCGCCTGTGGCGGCTCATCAACGGGGCCTGCAATCTTGCGCCTCGGTGGCTGCCGCGGCCGGCAAGAGTTTGCGATGGCGCGACAAAGTGGCCGCTCCGGCGTGTCCTCGAGTGCTACGTGCCAGCCGCGCTGACAGAGCGTCCAGAGTCGGGGTTTGCAGTGCCGGTTGGTGACTGGCTCAGGGGCCCGCTGCGCGGCTCGGCGGAGGACCTGCCGGCACCGGAACGGCTTTGGCGCGATTACTATCTCGTGCCAGGGCTGGTGCAACAACAGTGGTCGCGTTTTCGTGACCGCAACAAAGGCAGCGTGGATGCGATCAGGTCGCTACTGATGCTCCAGTGCTGGCTGGAGTCGCCAGGCCGTTCCGGCCGCCGCGCGGCAACCGTCGATGTCTGAGGGAGAACGCGGGTTGTGAGCGGGTCCCGAATCGCGCTTTTTTTGCCATCTCTGGCCGGAGGTGGGGCCGAGCGCGTTTTCGTGCAGCTGGCAAACGGCCTGGCCTCGGACACCACCAATGTCGATCTCGTGCTTGCGGAAAAAGCCGGGCCGTACCTGGGGGAAATTGATCCGCAGGTACGCGTTATCGATCTGGGTTGCCGCAGCGTTTCGCGCGCGCTTCCGCATCTCGTTTCCTATTTGCGCAAGGAACGCCCCGGGGCATTGCTGTCGGCGCTCGATCACGCCAACGTGGTCGCCGTACTGGCAAGCCGGATCGCGCGGTGCGGGGTGCGTTGCGTGATCGCCATCCGCTCGGTACCGAGCATCGCCTATCGACATGCTCCGAGCGCGAGGAGCCGGCGGTTGCTGCAGATCGCAAAACTTATCTATCCCTTTGCCGACGCCATCGTCGCCAATTCCGGCGGTGTTGCCGATGACGCCAGTGCGTTCTACCGAATTCCCCGCGGCGACATGGAGGTGATCTACAACCCGATCGACTGCGACGAGATTCGGCGGCTTGCGCGGGCCGAGGTGAGTCACCCGTGGCTCGAGGCCGACCCAACGCCACTCGTGTTGGGCGCGGGACGGCTCGACGTGCTGAAGGATTTTCCGACCCTGATTCATGCGTTTGCGCTGGCATCCGCGCAGCGCGAGTGCCGCCTGGCGATCCTTGGCGAGGGTGGGGAACGGGCGCAGCTGGAGCGGCTGGTTGCCCGGCTCGGACTGCAAGGGCGTGTCTTGTTGCCCGGATTCGTTACCAATCCGTTTGCATGGATGGGTCGTGCCCGGGTTTTCGTCAGCGCCAGTCTTAGCGAGGGTTGCCCAAACGTGTTGCTGCAGGCGCTCGCTTGCGGCACGGCAGTGGTCAGTACGGATTCGCCCGGCGGCGCGGCGGAAATACTGGAGGGTGGGAAATGGGGCTCGCTGGTGCCGGTGGGCGATGCCGGGAAAATGAGCGATGCAATTGTCTCGGCACTCCTCGGCCCGCCGCGGACCGATACGGCTATCAGGGCCGGTGAATTTTCACTTGACCAGATCACGGCGCGGTTTCGCGACGTCCTGAACCCGGGTCATAGCCCCGATGGAGTGAACCGCTGATGTGCGGCATTGTCGGTATTGCCGCTCTCGGCGCTGCATCGGTCCGCCCGGTCGCCGTGGAACGACGGCGGGCGGCACTGGCGGCGCTGGCGCATCGGGGCCCGGACGCGCATGGCGAGTTCTGCGACGACCACGCCTGGCTCGGGCACACGCGTCTGAGCGTAATCGACCTGTCCAACGCCGGGCGTCAGCCGATGTGTACCCGCGATAATCGTTTCGTGATCAGCTACAACGGCGAGGTCTACAATTTTCGCCGCCTGGCCCGCGAGCATGACCTGGCCGGACTACGATCCGGAACTGACACCGAGGTCGTGCTGAGGCTTTTCGCAAAGGACGGTGTCGAGTCTTTGACTCACCTGAACGGCATGTTCGCGTTCTCTGTCTATGATACGCACAAGAGGAAGTTATACCTCGTCCGTGACCGGCTCGGAATCAAGCCCCTGTTCTACCGCGTCGCGGATGGTTTTATCGCATTTTCTTCCGAGATCAAGGGAATTCGGGCGCTGTTGCCCGGGCCGCGTCACTGCGATTTCGCGGCGCTGCACGAATGGTTGTACTTTGGCAATCCGTTGGGCGGTCGAACGTTGTTCGCCGGCATTGGCCAGTTGCCGCCGGGGCACTTCCTCGAAATCGATCTCGATTCGTCGGCGCATTCGGTGCAGTCCTACTGGAGCCTGCGTGCCGAGCTGGATCGTGATCGGGAGATCCCCGCCGATGATGAGACACTGATCCGGCAAACCCGTGATCTGCTGGAAAATGCGGTCCGGCGTCAGCTCGTTAGTGACGTGCCGGTCGGGGTGTTCCTGTCGGGCGGTGTCGATTCCAGCGCGATCGTCGCGTTCGCGTCGCGCCATTATCAGGGGCGGCTCACGACGTATTCGGTCGGTTTCGATTACCAACGCGGCGAAGGGGAGCGGCCGCGGGCGCGCAGGGTCGCGAGGCAATTCGGCACTGATCATCACGAGCTTCACATCGCCGGAGACAACGTCGCCGACCTGATCGGAACGTTGGTCAGGCAGCATGACATGCCGTTCGCCGATCCCGCCAACATTCCCCTGTATTTAATGGCATCGCGTATCAGTTCGACCACCAGGGTGGTATTGCAGGGCGACGGCGGTGACGAGTTATTTGGCGGGTATCGGCGTTACGCCACGCTCGCGCATTATCGGCTCCTGCATCGTCTCGCACCGATGCTTGGTGCATTGTCGAGGATAATGCCCGCGTCGCGGCTGAGGCAAAGAGCCGGACGTTACCTGGAGGCATTCGGCGCGGATCGGCTCGCTGAAACAATGGCGTTGCTGCTGACGGTAGAGCGGCGTTCGATGGCGCCGGAAAAGGTCTTTCAACCAGCGCTGCGGCGGGCGGTCGCTGCTTCCGATCCGTTCAGGCGCTTCGACGAATGTCAGTCCGGCTTTGTGGAGCAGGATATCGCCAATCAGATGTCCATGGTGGACCTGATGATAGTCCTGCCGGAAACGTACCTTGAAAAAGTGGACCGGGCGACCATGGCCGCAAGCCTCGAGGTTCGGGTACCGTTCCTTGACCATGAACTGGTGGATTTCGTTGTGGGCATACCCGGCACGCGCAAAATGCCGCGGGGCACACAGAAGTGGCTCCTGAAGAGTGCGCTTGATGGGATCGTGCCAGAAGAAGTATTGAACGGCCCGAAATCGGGCCTGAGCGTGCCCTACGCGTCATGGCTGCGCGGCCCGCTAAAACCCGTGTTCTTCGATCAGCTTGCACGGTTCTCGCGCTCCAGCCCGGACGTGCTCGATGCCGGCTACGTGCAGAAGTTATTTGCCCGGACCGCGTCCGGCCGCGCTGATCACTCGCATCTGCTGTGGAAGTTGTTGATGTTGATGGTCTGGCAGGAGAATGCGGGCGTGATAATCGAGATGCCATCATGATCCGTATACTGCTGGTCGGTCCATTGCCGCCACCGATGGGCGGTAACACTCGTCATTTTGCGGGATTGCTCGAGGACCTGATGACCGATGAACGTTTCAGCGTCAAATTGATCAACACCTCCAGAGCCGAGGGTTTTACAAACCCGTTGATGAATCTGCGCGCTGCCCTGGCGACACTGTTTGCCGTCGCCAGGAACCTGGCAAGTGTTGATGTTATCTCCTATCACGCGAGTAACAGAGGCATGTCTCTGTTTGGTCCGGTCATCGTCGGACTCGGCAAGCTGTTTCGAAAGCCAATCGTGCTGCGGATTTTTGGCGGCTCGTTCGGCGATCTGTACGAAAAACAAGTTGGTCTGCGTCGCTTTGTTACAAGACACTGGATAATGTCTGCTAACGTCGTACTTTTGCAGACTCGACGCTCGATGCGCCAGCTCGAAGGCAGCGGTAGCGGTCGACTGGAGTGGTTTTCCACTTACGTCAAGACTGCGCCGCGAATGGAATCGGCGCCCGCTGCCGCGGTTGAGCAGGATCAGGTTTGCAGCCGATTCATTTTTCTTGGCCATCTTTGGCAGGCCAAGGGCGTGGAGACGATGCTGGAAGCCGCGCCGCACCTTCCGGCCGGCGTCTCCATCGACATTTATGGTCCGCTGGACGAGTACCGTGAAGCCGATATCAACGAACGTGGCGCGGGGCGGGTACGCTACTGCGGGTTCCTGACTCATGAGGAAGTGGATCGCAAGCTCTGGGACTACCATTGCCTGGTGCTGCCAACATTCCATTCCAGCGAAGGGTATCCGGGAGTCATCGCCGAGGCCTTCGTGCACGGACTGCCCGTGATTTCGACTAACTGGCTGGCGATTCCGGAAATCGTGGACTCAAGCTGTGGCATTCTCATCGAACCGCGGGACACCGGCGCTTTGATTGCAGCAATCTCTGCTATCCACGATGACACGGCACTTTGGCAGGAATTGTGTAAAGGGGCGAAAGCGAGAGCCGCGCGGTTCGACCACTCGGTCTGGTCACGAAAATTCGAGGAGATTTGTATCGAACTCGCCGCGAAGTAAAGTCATTCCAGGCGTGAACTTCCTGGTGGCAGACTTGTAGCGACATAGCGGTTTTCCATCAATCATCGCTGGCAGGTGCGGGTCCGTGTGGCAGGGACCAGGTATTGCCGGTAGCGCACCGCCCAGAGACCGATGAGCAGCGCTTGCGTTCAGAAATCATGCGAATTATTTATTTACACCAGTATTTCAATACGCCGAGCATGCCGGGCAGCACCCGTTCTTTTGAACTGGGTCGCCGTCTTGTGGCCAATGGGCACACGGTGGAAATGATTACCGCCTGGCGAGAGCCGAAATCGGATCGGGCGCCGTTTGTTACCGACGAGGCGGGCATCAAAGTGCATTGGATCCCGGTCAGATATTCGAACCACATGGGTTATTTATCGCGGATCAGGGCCTTTTTCGAATTTGCAGTCGCGGCATCGCGCCTCGCAGTCAGCCTCAGCGGCGACGTGGTCTTTGCGACGAGCACACCTCTGACGATTGGTATTCCAGGGGTGATTGCGTCGCGGCGGAAACGCATTCCCATGGTATTCGAGGTCCGTGATCTTTGGCCACAGCTGCCGATCGCGATGGGAGCCTTGAAGAATCCCGTACTTCGATGGCTCGCCCGGCGCCTCGAGCGGTTTTGCTATGCCAATGCGCGCCATATTGTCGCGCTGTCTCCTGGCATGGCGGAAGGCGTTGCAAGCAGCGGTTATCCCGTGGAGCGAATTACCATTGTTCCAAACAGCGCTGACATCGACTTTTTTATCAGAGACGCCGCGGAAGGGCGCGAATTTCGCGAACGGCTGGGAATACCTCAGGACAAGGTCGTGGTTGGCTACGCCGGCACTCTTGGCCCGATTAACGGTGTCGGCTATTTGGTCAGATTGGCCGAAGCATTGCGCGCCGATGACCGCTTCGCATTCGTGATCGTCGGAGACGGCAAAGAGCGGGCCGATATTGAAATCCTGGCCCGGGAGCTGGGACTGTACAACCGCTCGGTTTTCTTTGTCCCGCCGGTGGCAAAGTCCGACATGCGCGCCGTGCTGTCAGGTTTCGATATCGCCACGTCGCTTTTTATTCCGGTGCGGGAGATGGAAGCAAACTCGGCGAACAAACTCTTTGACGCCATGGCGTCAGGGTGCTGTGTTGCGATCAATTACGGCGGTTGGCAGGAGCAGTTGCTGGGCGAAGCCGGGGCCGGATTCAGGCTGCCCGCCGACCCCGTGGACGCGGCCGCTCGTCTTCGCGAACTGGCCAATGACCCCAGTCTTTTGGCCGACGCCGGCCGGAATGCGCGGCGACTGGCCGAGACCAGGTTTTCGCGGGACGAGCTGGCAGCCAAAGTCGAGACGGTTTTGCTGGATTCGGTCGCGGCGGGCCCATGAGGAGACTCCAGCCAGGCAACCGGCCGGCTCCGGATGGGGGAAACCGGTATTCACCTGACGTTTCGGGTCACCGCAGGTGCAATGACCGGGAGTCCGGATCGAACCGCTTTGCGAATGCTCCGTTTTGGGCGCGCGGTCCGGGTTGAGCTGTTTTCAGGTAGCGCTTGATTTGGCGATAAACTGACGCCCGCGTGCCGCGCGGGCTCTTTGTGTCGTGCCGTG
>Ga0316191_10000329_pt1 | contig 30108 bp, 29 predicted proteins | sample Eddworburr2cm_MG_FD_204928 | JGI IMG/M metagenome (GOLD analysis project Ga0316191, IMG submission 204928) | Coastal sediment microbial communities from Maine, United States - Eddy worm burrow 2 cm | ecosystem: Environmental > Aquatic > Marine > Coastal > Sediment | place: USA: Maine...
CGACGATCCGGCATATCTCGGCGTGCGCAGCGAGATAGCGGAGGAGATCGCGACATTGCAGCGAGTCGAACAACCCGATCTGACCGGCATCGCGCTCGCGCTGTCGGCGTTGTCGGAGCAAGCCTCTTAGCTGCCATTGAAGGGTCAGGACCGGGTGGCACCCGCGGCGGCACCCGACCAGGCGGGCACCGTGGCCGGGACGCAGTCCGGCTGGGACCGGTTCGTCGCTTCGGTACGGGACGCGCTGAAAGGCGTGGTGGCGGTGCGCCGGACCGATACTTCGGTCGAGCCGCTGCTGCCCCCCGACGAGGTCTACTTTCTCTATCGCAACCTCGAACTCAAGCTCGAGGTTGCGCGACTGGCGCTTCTCCAGCGCAATGAAGAGGTCTACCGGACCAGCCTGCGCGGCGTACGCAGCTGGCTCAACACGTATTTCGACACCCAGGACGCTAGCGTTGCCAACGCGCTCAACCAGATCGCCGATCTCGAAGGTAAGCAGATTGCACCGACGCTTCCGGACATCAGCGGCTCGTTGAAGCTGCTGCAACAGACCCGGGACGGCGCGGAAGCGGACGCCATATGAAAGCCGGCCTGATCATCGTGCTGAGTTTGCTCGGCGGCGCACTGCTGGCAGCGGCGCTGATCGAGGATCCCGGCTACGTGATGATCAATCTGCGTGGTTACCTGATCGAAATGTCAGTGCCGATCCTGGTCGCGGGTCTGATTGCACTGTACCTGGCGCTGCGTCTGCTCGCGCGGATCTGGCGCGCGCCGCGCCAACTGGGGCGCGCGGCCGCACGCCGCCGCAAGGAGAGCGCGCAGCGGCAGATGGAGCGCGGGCTGACGCTGCTCGCCGAGGGCGACTGGAACCGCGGCGAGAAAATTCTTTCCCGGGCGAGCCTCCGGGCCAGCAATCCTCTGCTGGGATACCTTGGCGCCGCGCGCGCCGCGCACCAACAGGGCGCTACCGAGCGCTGTGAGTCGTGGTTGCGCCTGGCGGCCGACTCCGACCCCGAATCACAGGCACTGGTTTTGTTGACCGAGGCCGAATTGCAGATCGAACGCGGCGACCTCGGCGCCGCCGCCGCCACTCTCGACCGGGGGGCCGAAATCGCACCGGTCAATACGCGGCTGCTGCAATTGCAGGCCCAGGTCTACGAAAGCCTCGGTGACTGGCAGCGCCTGTCCACGGTGCTGGCGGCGCTGAAACGGCGCCACGCGGTCGACGATACCGAATACCGGCGCCTGGCCACTGCCGCGTACCGCGGTTTGTTCGCCGCGGCCGATACCGACTACGACCGGGCGGTCGAACTGTGGCGAGTGCTGCCCAAGGATCTGCGTGGCGACGAACATATCACCGCCGCCTATCTGCAGGCCCTCGTTCGCAACGACCACCAGCAGGAAACCGAGACGTTCATCCGCAAATCCCTGCGCAAGAACTGGTGGCAGAAACTCGTCGCCATTTATGGCCGCCTGGAGGTAGTGGACAAAGCCGCGCACCTGCGCCATGCCGAGCAGTGGCTGCACCATCACGGCGAAGACCCGGTACTGTTATTGGCTGTCGCGCGCCTGTCCATGGCTAACGAGCTTTGGGGGAAAGCGCGCAGCTATCTCGAAAGCAGCCTCGCTATCGCACCCAGTGCCGAGGGATTCGCGTTATATGGCAACCTGCTGGAGAAGCTCGGCGAGGATCAACACGCGTCGGAGGCATTTCGCTCCGGCCTTCAACTCGCAAGCGGGGCCAGTAGCGGCCTTACCGCGTTACCGCGCAATCGCCCCGATACCCACGAGGCCTAGCGATCGCGCCGGTCGCGATCCATTGCCCGCAGCGCCTCGGGCGAATACTCGAACGAATCGAAGAAAAGGCGCTCTGGCGGCAACCCGTTGGCAGGCAGTAGCTGCTGCCCGGCCTCGATCATCGGCGGCGGCCCGGCCATGTACACATCTACCGCCGACAGATCCGGGTACGCGGCGATAACGGCCTCGTGCACGAATCCGGTTGCGCCGTTCCAGTCCTCGTCCACACCCGGCTCCGACAGAACCGGTGTATAGCTAAACAATGGCTGTTCGTCCCGCCAGCGCTCGAGTTCGCTATCGTGGTACAGATCGGCGCCGCCGCGCACACCCCAGAACAGGTGGACCGGCGCTTCCAGACCCTGCGCGATGGCCTGTGACAACATGCTCAGGATCGGCGCGAGACCGGTACCACCGGCGACGAACAGGCGGATCCGGCCGTGCGCCGGGCGCAGACGAAACGCGCCAAACGGCCCCTCTATCGTCAACAGCGCACCCTCGCGCAGTTCACCGAACACCTGCTCGGAAAAACCGCCACCGGCGACGCGCCGGATATGTAGCTGCAGGAAGTGCGGGTCGGAAGGATCGCTGGCGATCGAAAAACTGCGGCGGTGGCCGCCATCGAGCAAGACATCGAGATATTGCCCTGCCTCGAACGGCATCGGCTCCACCGCCGGGAGTTGCAATGTCACGCCCATCACATCGTGACCCAGACGCGCGAGTCTGAGCACCCGGCACGGCACCCGCTTGATCCGGATCTCTTCGGGGGACACGACGGCCTTTGCCTCGATGACAACGTCACCACGCGGACGAGCCTGGCACAACAAGGCGTAACCTTGCCCGATCTCCGCGGCGGTCAATGCCAGCGGGGGACGAAAGGGATAATCGAGTTCGCCGTGCAGCAGCCGGGCACGGCACGACCCACAGCTGCCGCCACGGCAGCTGTGCGGCAGATTGATGCCCGCATGCAGCGCCGTGTCGAGGATCGATTCATCGGCCGGGACCGACAAGCATTGCCCTGAGGGCATCAGTTTGACCGTATCTTTCATGCGGCTCTCTCGCATGCTCCGTATTATGGGGCGGTCGCCAAAACGGAGAGCGTCCCATGAATACCCCGCCACAGGGCCTGATCATTGCCGGTTGCGGCTATACCGGGCAACGGCTGGCAGCACTGGCGCACGCGGACGCTATCCCGTGCCGCTGCATCACCAGCCGCGCCGAAACTGCCACAATGCTGACCGCGGCCGGCTTCGACGCGTTCGCTGTGGACCTCGATGCGGATGTCACAGCGGCCGTTTCGCTCACGCCTGGCGCTCCCACAGTTATTGTCTACCTCGCCCCGCCACCGGCCAGCGGCGATTCCGATCCGCGTCTCGCGAGGTTTCTGGCAGCGCTCGAGGGCCCGGCTCCGGCAGGCATTGTCTATGTCAGCACGACCGGTGTCTATGGCGACCGCGGCGGTGCATTGACCGACGAAACCGCCCCGGCGCAACCGCAAACCGGTCGCGGGCGGCGCCGCCTCGCCGCCGAGGAGTTAGCCCGCTCCTGGGCAGAAGCCAACGGGCTTGGCTGGATTCTGCTGCGCGTGCCCGGCATTTACGGCCCCCACCGGCTGCCTTTGGATAGCCTGGAAAACGGAGTCCCGGTGATTCGCGAGCAGGAGGCGGGGCCGGGCAACCGCATCCATGTCGACGATCTCGCCGCTGTCTGCCTGCGCGCGGCTCGCTTACCGATCCGCTCGGCTATCTACAACGTCAGCGATGGCTGTCACCGGAGCAGGACCGAGTTCTTTACCTGTGTCGCGCGCGCGGCGGGGTTGCCCGAGCCCGAGCAACTGCCGGCCGCCGAAGTCCGGGCACGGGTCTCGGCCATGGCGTGGTCGTTCATTGCGGAATCGCGGCGGATCGACAACCGGCGCATGCTCCGCGATCTCGGTGTGCGCCTGCGCTACCCGGACCCGGCCGACGGAATCGCGGCGAGTCTTGCCGTCATGAATGCGCAAGCGAGTCGCAATCAGGGCTGACTGCGTTTGCTCTCCAGCCAGCTGACGATGGGCTCCCATTGGGCCCAGTCCGGCCATGCAAGATACTCCGGAAGTTCGAGCACGCCGAGGCCGCGGGTATAGGCGCGGACGTAGTTCTGGGCATCACGCAGTGACCCGATATATGGCGCCTTCGAGCGCTTGAGGTAAGCGCCAAGCTCGTCGAATATCAGCGTGTTTTCGCGCACCCGGTTGGCGAGAAGTCCGATTTTGACCTGTTTGCGCTCGACTTTGCCGACGTGCATCAACTCGTCGATGAATTTGTCGGTTGCCTTCATGTCTATCGTCGATGGCAGTACCGGCGCGAGAATCGTCTCCGAGCGGCGCACCAGATCAGTCAGCTCGCGGCCGTGACAGCGCGCCGGCGCATCGATAATGATGACGTCGGTAGCGCGCGGTACGCCGCGCAGCCCGTCCTCGTAGGCGGCAACCCCCTCGATCGGCGCATAACCGGCGGGACGCGTGTCGAGCCAGTCGAGACAGGAACGTTGCGGATCGAAATCCGCCAGAACGACCTGGGCACCTTCAAGTGCGAAGTAAACGGCAAGATTCGTGGCAATGGTGCTCTTGCCACAACCTCCCTTTGAATTCAGAACGGTTATGTGACGCATTCCTGCCCCTTTTGTTCACCCGATTTCTGGCATCAGTAAAGTAGTGTCCGATGCAGCAAATGTCTATCGTGTTTTTTCTCTTCCGTTTGCGCCGGCAGCGTGGTCGAGACCGAGACTCGGCCACATCTCGTCGACACGCTGCCTGACGTCTTCGCTCATCCGTATCGGCCGCCCCCATTCGCGGCTGGTCTCGCCCGGCCATTTCCCGGTGGCGTCGATGCCCATTTTGCTGCCGAGCCCGGGCGTCGGCGACGCAAAATCGAGATAGTCGATCGGCGTATTATCGATCATTACCGTGTCACGACTCGGATCCACCCGAGTCGACACGGCCCACACGACATCGTTCCAGTCACGCGCGTTGACATCGTCATCGGTGACAATCACGAACTTCGTGTACATGAACTGGCGCAGGAACGACCACACGCCGAGCATCACCCTCTTCGCATGGCCGGGATATTGCTTTTTGATCGTGACGACCGCCACCCGGTACGAACAGCCTTCCGGGGGCAGATAGAAATCGACGATCTCGGGGAACTGGCGCTGCAGGATCGGCACGAAGACCTCGTTCAACGCCACGCCGAGGATTGCCGGCTCGTCCGGCGGACGGCCGGTATAGGTGCTGTGATAGATCGGATCAGTACGGTGAGTCAGACGGGTAACCGTGAACACCGGAAAATTTTCGACCTCGTTGTAGTACCCAGTGTGATCCCCGAACGGACCCTCCGGCGCCACGTCACCCGGCACGATATGCCCTTCGAGCACGAACTCCGCGTTGGCCGGCACCATCAGATCCGAGTTGGCGCAACGCACCAGTTCGGTCCGGGCTCCGCGCAACAGTCCGGCAAATGCATACTCCGAAAGCGTATCCGGAACCGGTGTCACCGCGGCCAGGGTGGTCGCCGGATCGGCGCCCAGTACGACCGCTACCGGGAATGGCTCGCCGGGGCGAGCTGATTGCCATTCATGAAAATCCAGGGCACCGCCACGGTGTGACAACCAGCGCATGATCAGCCGATTGCGGCCGATCAGTTGTTGCCGGTAAATACCGAGATTCTGCCGCTCCTTGCCCGGCCCGCGGGTTACGACCAGGCCCCAGGTCAGTAACGGACCGGCGTCACCCGGCCAGCAGGTCTGCAGCGGCAATCCGGTCAGATCGACATCCGCCTCTTCCACCACGTTTTGCTGACACGGGCCGCTGCGCAGCTCGCGCGGCGCCATTGTCAGCGCCTTGCGAAAGACCGGCAGCTTCTCCCAGGCATCGCGCACGCCTTTCGGCGGCTCCGGCTCTTTCAAAAATGCCAGCAGACGCCCGACTTCGCGCAGACCGGAAACCTCGTCCTGCCCCATCGCGAGCGCCACCCTTTCAGCAGTTCCGAACAGGTTGCCGAGCACCGGTATGCGGTGGCCGACCGGTTGCTCGAAGAGCAAAGCCGGACCGCCCTGGCGCAAAACGCGATCGCAGATCTCAGTCATTTCGAGATTGGGATCGACGGGCACGCCGATTCGTTTGAGCAGCCCGTCGCGCTCCAGGTGGGCGAGAAATTCCCTGAGATCCTTGTACTGCATGGCTGCGACTCCGCTCGCGGGATGCCGAGCCACTATAATGACGCGCGCCCAGTGTGCAAATGAGCCCGCCATGCCCGCATCGACCCGAGTCCCGGACAACCCCGACGACGACTTCGTCAGAGAACTACTGCTGCGCTCGCGCATCATCGCGATGCCGGGGTTGTCGCCGCGCCCATCCAGGCCGAGCCATCGGGTCGCGTTCGCCATGCAGGGCTATGGATACCGAGTGATCCCGGTGCGCCCCGGCGCTGTCGAAATACTCGGCGAGGTCGCCGTGGCCAGCCTCGACCGCATCGGCTCCGTTCTGGACGAAGGCGAAAGCGTCGATATTGTCGATGTATTCCGCGCCCCGCAGCATGTCGACGCCATCGTTACCGAGTGCCTGCGCCTGCGTCCTCGCGCATTGTGGCTGCAGGAGGGCGTCGTCAATCCCGGCGCAGCCGCGCGCGCCCGCGCCGCGGGTATCGCGACAATCATGGACCGCTGCATACTAAAAGAGCGGGCGCGCCTGCTCCCGGCATGAGAGTCGGCGGCGTGCGCAGCGTTGAATAGGCTTACCGGCATGATGCTGAATTTCGTCAAGATGCACGGTCTCGGTAACGATTTCGCGGTCTTCGACTGCCGCGATGAGGGGCCGACCCCGGACACCCGCCTGCTGCAGCGGCTCGCGGACCGCCGTAGCGGCATCGGATTCGACCAGGCGCTGTTGCTGGCCGCCCCACGCGCTGCCGTCAGTGTCGCGTCGTACCGGATCGTCAATGCGGACGGCAGCGAGGTGCAGCAATGCGGCAACGGCGCAAGATGTCTGGCGTTGCTGCTGGCGCTGCGCGGCAATGACCTGCCGTGCGAACTCCACCTCGACAGTCCGACCGGCACGCTCCGTGCCCGCGTCACGAGCCGTGAGGACGTCGCGGTTGAAATGGGCGAGCCGGACTTCCGGCCGCAGGCGCTTCCTTTCGTCGCCCGCGACGACGGGCCTAATTACACGCTGGATATCGCGGGCGGCCCCGCTGAGTTCAGGATCGTCTCGATGGGTAATCCGCATGCGGTCATCGAGGTTGACGATGTCGATTCCGTCGATGTCACCGGTCTTGGCGCCGCGCTTGGCAATCACCCTGCATTCCCCGAGCGCTGCAACGTCGGGTTTATGCAACGCGTCTCGGACACGCGTATCCGATTGCGGGTTTTCGAGCGCGGCGCGGGCGAGACCCGCGCATGCGGTACCGGCGCCTGCGCCGCGGTCGCGGTTGGGCGGCGCGACGGTCAACTCGGCCCTGAAGTCGACGTCTGCTTGCCCGGCGGCGAGTTACACGTATCATGGCCCGGACCCGGGCAGCCGCTGTGGATGAGCGGCGCGGCCACGATAGCATTCGAGGGCACACTGACTATATGAGTATCCAGCGCAAATCCACACTCGCCACCGACGGCATCTCGGAGGAGGCCGTCGCCTACTACCTGCAGCATCACCCGGATTTCTTCGAGCTCAATCCGCGGCTGCTGGCGAATCTCTCTTTGCCGCATACCGCCGGTTCGACCACGGTGTCGTTGATAGAACGGCAGGTTGCGGTGCTGCGCGACGGCAACGCCAAACTCGAACGCAGTCTGAATGATCTTATCGAGACTGCGCGGCGCAACGATCGCCTCTCCAACGGCGTGCATCAGCTCGCGCTTCGCCTGCTCGGCGCGGACGATCCGGCGGCCGTGGTCAGTGCGTTGGGAACCACGCTGCGCGAAGATTTTATGGCCGACTCGGCGGTGCTGGTTTTGCGCATGCCGGCGCCCGGCCTGCAGGCCTTTGCCGGCGAGAGCCGCTTCCTGCGCCTGGCCGATCCGGCCGACCCCGGTCTCAAGGCATTTCAGACACTGTTCGAGTCCGGGCGGCCGCGCTGTGGCCACATTCGCGACGCGCAACGCGACTTCCTGTTTGGCCCCGACAACGACGAGGTCGGTTCTGCGGCGGTCTTGCCGCTGGGCACGAACGGCGAGATCGGCATTCTCGCAATTGGCAGTTCGAGCTCGGAGCATTTTCATCCCGGCATGAGCACGGATTTTCTGGAGCGTGTCGGCGCACTTGCCGGGACGGCGCTCCTTGCGAGTCTCGATGGCGGATGAGTTCCGTCACTGGATCGAAAAATACCTGGCCCACCTGGGCAGCGAGCGACGCCTCTCGCGTCATACCATCGTCAACTATCGGCGCGATCTGACCGCGCTGGTCGCATTCTGCGCAAAACAGGACGTCACGGCCTGGCGCCAGCTGGACAGTTTTCATGTACGCCAGTTCGCGGCCGCCGATAATCGCGCGGGGCTGGCGCCACGCAGTATCCAGCGGCGCCTGTCAGCGGTCCGCAGTTTTTTCCGCTACCTGATCCGCGAAGGCACGCTCGACGCTAACCCGGCAGCGGATGTGCCGGCGCCGCGCGGACCAAAACGATTGCCCAAAACGCTCGATGCCGACCAGATGGGCCGTCTGCTGGAGCTGCCGCACAGCGACCCCCTGGCCGTGCGCGACTGGGCCATGATGGAGCTACTGTATTCCTCCGGCCTGCGCCTGGCGGAGCTGGTCGGGCTCGACATCGGCGCGGTGGACCTCGCCGACGGGACCGTGCGGGTTACCGGCAAGGGCAGCAAGACCCGGATCGTGCCGGTCGGCAGTCACGCCCGCACCGCCATCAGCAAATGGCTGAAGCAACGCGGTCACCTGACCCGGCCCAATAGCGGCCAGGCGCTCTTTCTCGGCGCTCGTGGCGCTCGCATTTCGCCGCGCAGCGTACAGTCGCGGGTCCAGCTCTGGGCGCGCCGCCAGGGACTCGCGCAGAACGTCAGCCCGCATTTGTTCCGCCATTCGTTTGCCAGCCATCTGCTGGAATCGAGCGGCGATCTGCGCGGGGTCCAGGAATTGCTCGGTCACGCGGATATCAGTACCACCCAGATTTACACTCACCTTGATTTTCAGCACCTCGCCCGCATATACGACGACTCACATCCGCGAGCGCGCCGTCGCCGTCGGTCCGAGGAAGACTGACCCGGGACGCCGCGCTTGCCGCGGTCCGGAGACCAGCAATGCAGCAGTATCGTGGCACGACAATCCTCACCGTCCGGCGTGGTGACACCATCGTCATGGGCGGGGACGGCCAGGTGAGCCTCGGCAATACCGTAATGAAGGGCAATGCCCGCAAGGTGCGGCGGCTCTCCAATGACAAGGTCCTGGCCGGATTCGCCGGTGGCACGGCCGATGCATTCACGCTGTTCGAGCGCTTCGAGGGCAAACTCGAGCAGTACGGCAACCTGACCCGCGCCGCCATCGAACTCGCCAAGGACTGGCGCACGGACCGGATGCTGCGGCGTCTCGAAGCGCTGCTCTGCGTTGCCGATGGTGAACGCTCGTTCGTGATCTCCGGCAACGGCGACGTGATCGAGCCCGAGAACGACATTATGGCGATCGGCTCCGGTGGCAATTTCGCCCAGGCCGCCGCGCTTGCCTTGCTGCAGAACAGCGAGCTCGACGCGCGCGAGATCGTCGAGAAATCCCTCGGCATTGCCGCCGACATCTGCGTCTATACCAACCGCAACCTTGTGATCGAGGAACTGCGACCCGGCGCCTGACCGAGCCGGACGTTCAACTACAGGACTCCCCCATGTCGCAAATGACACCGCGAGAAATCGTCCAGGAGCTGGACAAGCACATCATCGGGCAAGCGAACGCCAAGCGCGCCGTCGCCATCGCCTTGCGCAATCGCTGGCGCCGGATCCAGATCGGCGAGCCGCTGCGCAGCGAAATCACTCCCAAGAACATCCTGATGATCGGCCCGACCGGAGTCGGCAAGACCGAGATAGCGCGGCGCCTTGCGACGCTTGCGCGTGCCCCGTTCATCAAGGTCGAGGCGACCAAGTTCACCGAGGTCGGATATGTCGGCCGCGAGGTCGACAGCATCATTCGCGATCTCGCCGACGTCGCGGTCAAGATGCTGCGCGAGGAAGAAATGGCGAAGGTCCGGTTCCGTGCCGAGGACGCCGCCGAAGACCGCATCCTGGACGCGTTATTGCCACAGCCGCGCCACGGCAGCAGCGACGATTCCGCCGCCGGCGAATCCGACGACACCCGGCAGAAATTCCGCAAAATGCTGCGCGAAGGCAAACTCGACGACCGCGAGATCGAAATCGAGCTGAGCGCGGTACCGATGGGCGTTGAGATCATGGCGCCGCCAGGAATGGAGGAACTGACCAGCCAGCTGCAGGGCATGTTCCAGAACCTGTCCGGCGGGCGCACCCGGAGCCGGCGGGTAAAAATCAAGGAGGCGCTAAAACAACTGGTTGACGAAGAGGCCGCCAAGCTCGTCAACGAGGAAGAAATCAAGCAGCGCGCAATGAGCTCGGTTGAACAGAACGGCATTGTGTTTATCGACGAGCTCGATAAAGTCGCGCGCCGTTCCGAGACAATGGGTGCGGACGTTTCGCGCGAAGGCGTACAGCGCGACCTGCTTCCGCTGGTCGAGGGCTGCACCGTCAGTACCAAGTACGGCATGCTGAAGACCGATCACATCCTGTTTATCGCCTCGGGGGCATTTCATGTCGCCAGGCCATCGGACCTGATCCCGGAGCTGCAGGGCCGTTTACCGATCCGGGTCGAGCTCGACGCCCTGACAACCGGCGATTTCGAACGCATACTGACCGAGCCCGACGCGTCGCTGACCGAGCAGTACACCGCGCTGATGTCGACCGAGGGTCTGCAACTCGCCTTCGACGGATCCGGCGTACGCCGCATTGCCGAAATTGCCGCCAGCGTAAATGAGCGTACCGAGAATATCGGCGCACGCAGGCTGCATACCGTCCTCGAGCGGCTGCTCGAATCGATCTCGTTCGAAGCCGCCGACCGCAACGGCCACAGCACTTGTATCGATGCCGCCTATGTCGACGAGCACCTCGGCGAACTGGCCGCCGACGAGGACCTCTCGCGCTACATCCTTTAGCCGCCAAACTGCCGCCGGGCGCGCCGGCACGGTACAATCGGAGGTCTTTGACCCAAGCAGGCGAGCCAGACAGCCATGAGGCCCACGGAATTCCCGCAGCCGACAGAGATCAAGCTGCATCGTCGTTCACGCGAGCTCGAAATTGCTTTTGCCGACGGCAAGCGTTTTCATTTGCCCGCCGAATTGCTGCGCGTTTACTCCCCTTCGGCCGAGGTCAAGGGTCACGGCCCGGGCCAGGAAGTACTGCAGGTGGGCAAGGAGGCCGTGGCCATCGACCGAATCGAACCGGTGGGCCAGTACGCGGTGCGGCTGTGTTTCGATGACGGCCATGACACCGGGCTTTACGACTGGCGCCTGCTCTACGAACTCGGCGACGGCCAGCCCGAACACTGGCAGGACTACCTCGAGCGGTTGGCAGAGGCTGGCCACGAACGCAAGACGCCCGGCAACGGCGGCGCCTGAGCATGGCGGACGGTGACAACAGGGAGCCGGCGGCCGACACCACTCATTTTGGTTTCGAGGAAGTGCCGCTCGCGGAAAAGGCCGGCCGCGTGCGCGAGGTCTTCGACAGCGTTGCCGGACGCTACGACCTGATGAACGACGTCATGTCCGGCGGTCTGCACCGGATGTGGAAGCGCTTTACGCTGGCGCGGACGCTGCTCAGACCCGGCCAGGCGGCGCTCGACGTAGCCGGCGGCACCGGCGATCTCGCGGCCGGCCTGGCACGCCAGGTCGGAAGCAGCGGCCGGGTCGTGCTTAGCGACATCAACGGCGAAATGTTGCAGCGTGGTCGCGACCGGTTACTCGACAAGGGACTGGTCGGCGGTCTCGGCTTCGTCCAGGCCGACGCGCAGAAGCTGCCTTTCCCGGATCGCAGCTTCGACTGCGTGACCATCGGTTTCGGTCTGCGCAATGTCACCGACAAGGCCGCGGCGCTCGCGTCGATGTGGCGCGTACTGAAGCCCGGCGGTCAGTTGCTCGTACTCGAATTCTCGCACCCCGTTCTGCCGGGTCTTGCGCCGCTGTATGACATCTATTCGTTCAAAATGCTGCCGGCAATGGGTAAGCTGATTGCCGGCGATGAGGCAAGCTATCGCTACCTCGCCGAGTCGATACGCCGTCACCCGGACCAGCCGACGTTGCTGTCGATGATGGAAGACGCCGGCTTCGAACAGTGCCGCTACCACAACCTGAGCGGCGGCATCGTTGCCTTGCACCGGGGCTTCCGCTTGTGAGCGGATCGCCGCGAGACGTCGTACTGGCACCGCTGCAGGCACTGCTGAACCGCAGCATCGCCGCATCGACCGAGGCCGGGGAACTGTTACGCCGCCTCGAGGGTCATACGCTGGCGCTGGGCATCCGCGGCACGGGCATCAATATTTTCCTGTTTGGCCGCGACGGCGAGTTGCAGATGTCGCTGGAAAGCCGCGACGACCCGGAAGCGGCAATCGTTGGCACGCCGCTCGGCATCGCCTCGCTCGGGCTCGGCGATCCGCGCGCGGCTTTTCGCGACGGTTCGGTAAAGGCGACCGGCGATGCGGTGCTGGCCGGAGATTTCCGCCGCTTGCTGGTCGCGGCCCGGCCCGACTGGGAGGAAGAACTGGCGCAGATCGTTGGCGATGTGGCGGCACACCAGATCGGTAATTTTTTCCGCAACTTTGGCCAGTGGACCCGCACCACCGGCGACACCGTTGCCCGAAATTTCGGCGAGTTTCTGACCGAGGAGAGCCGCGACGTACCGAGTGACTGGGAAGTCGAGAAGTTCTGCTCCGATGTCGACACGCTGAGCGACGATGTCGACCGTCTCATGGCCCGTCTCGACATGCTCGGCATCGCACCACGCGACGCGAGCTGACCGCATCGATGTTTCGCCCCCGCGTCGTACTGAGGCTGTTCGCAATACAACGCGTGCTGCTGCGCCACGGCCTCGACGAAATCGTCCGCGCCACCCACCTCTACCGGCCGTTGAGCTGGATCCGCCGCCACGCGCCGGGCCATGGCCGCGCATTCAGCGAGGACGAAAGCCTCGGCTCGCGGCTGCGCATGGCCTTGATCGAGCTCGGGCCGATTTTCGTCAAATTCGGCCAGTCGCTGTCCACCCGCCCCGACCTGCTGCCGGCGGATATCGCGAGCGAACTGGCGCAACTGCAGGATCGCGTGCCGCCATTTTCCGGGGAGGAGGCCCGCCAAATCGTCGAGACCGCGCTGGGACTGCCGGTCAACAAGGTTTTTTCGCGCTTCGACGTCGCGCCGCTGGCGGCGGCGTCGATCGCTCAGGTGCACACCGCTGCGCTCGAGGGTGGCGAAGAAGTCATAGTCAAGGTTCTTCGTCCCGGGGTCCGCGCCAGCATCGAGCGCGACCTCGAGGTGCTCTACGCGATGGCGCGACTGGCCGAACGTTTCTGGGCCGAGAGCCGCCGGCTGCGCCCGGTCGAGGTCGTCGGCGAGTACGAGAAAACCGTGCTCGACGAACTCGACCTGATGCGCGAAGCCGCCAATGCCGCCCAGCTTGGGCGCAACTTCGACGGCTCGACCAAGCTCTACGTTCCCGCCGTGCATTGGGATTATTGCCGCCCGGCAATGCTGGTGACCGAGCGGATACACGGTGTGCCCGTGGCCGACACCGCCACGCTCACCGAGCGCGGCACCGACTTCAAACGTCTCGCCGCAATCGGCGTGGAAATTTTCTTTACCCAAGTGTTTCAGCACAATTTCTTCCATGCGGACATGCACCCCGGCAACATCTTCGTCGACGTCTCCAATCCCGCCTACCCGCGCTACATGGCGGTCGATTTCGGCATCGTCGGGACCCTCTCGAGCCGCGACCAGCATTACCTGGCCGAGAATTTCCTGGCGTTTTTCAATCGCGACTATCACCGCGTCGCCAAGCTCCATATTGACTCCGGCTGGGTTCCGCCCGAGACACGCCTCGACGAGCTTGAATCGGCCTTCCGCACCGTTTGCGAACCGATATTCAACAAACCGCTGTCCGAGATTTCGTTTGGCCAGTTCCTGGTGCGGTTGTTTCGCACCGCACGCCGCTTCGATATGGAGGTGCAGCCGCAGCTGATCCTGTTGCAGAAGACGTTGCTCAACATCGAGGGGCTCGGCCGCCAGCTCTATCCGCAACTGGACCTGTGGGAAACCGCCCAGCCGATCCTGGAAAAATGGATGACCGATCGCCTCAGCGGGCGCGCGGTGCTCGGCCGCCTGCGCGAACAACTCCCGGACCTCGGCGAGACCATCGAAGCGCTGCCGCAACTGCTGCAGCAACTCGTGCAGCAGGCGGCAGACGGCCAGCTGGAGATCCGGGTCCGCGATCCCGCCATGGCGGCGCTGGAGCGACAGATCGCCGACGATGGCAAACGCCGCTACGTTACCGCAAGCGGTACGGCGATCCTGCTCGCCGGCACCTTGTGGATCGGATTCGCCGCCACGCCGGTCTGGCTCGGCTGGACCCTGATTGGTGCGGCAGCGGTGCTGTTGTGGCGGGCACGGCCGCGCGCGGACACGACACGGCGTAACAGAACAACAAAATATTAGTCAGTGTCCGGCCGCCGCGCCCCGCATTGCCAGCACACGTCAAACTGTGCCTCGAGATGTTCGCCGCACGCGCTGCACCGCCACGCGGGCGACGAGGACGGCGCCGGATCCAGGACCTCGGCCAGCAGTTGCCGCGCGCCGTCGAGCTCGGCTTCGTCGAGCACCCACAACTGCGGCATCAATTCCTTCAGCGGTACCTGCCCCAGCGCGCTGAACATGTGTTCGTTCTTGATCATCGTGGCTATGCCGGAAGCCTCCAGCACGCCTTTCAGGTGCTGCGCCTCCATCAGCGTGTTGCAGGTATGGAGCTTTTTCACGAAGCGGGTCGCAGGCTGTCGAGAAAGGCACCGGCCGACTCACCGCGCTCCATCGTCTCGACCAGCGCCGAGCCGACAATGACACCATCCGCATGTTCGCCGATTGCGCTGACCTGTTGCGCCGAACGAATGCCGAATCCGGCGCAGACCGGCACCGTCGCCACCGCCCTGACCCGCTCGAGATAGGCGTGCATGTCCTCGGGCAGCGCCGCCGCGCCGCCGGTAATGCCGGCGACCGTCACTGCGTAAACGAAACCGCTGCTGGCGGCGCAGACCTGGCGCAGCCGCTCCGCGGGGGTTACCGGGGTTACCAGCTGTACCAGCGCGAGACCTTCGCGCTCCATGCTGGCACGAAAATCGCCGCTCTCGTCGAACGGAAGATCCGGCACGATGAACCCGCTGACCCCGGCTTCGGCGGCATCGCTGGCGAGACGGTCGAGGCCGTAAGCAAGCAGCGGATTCAGGTAACTCATCAACAACAACGGTGTTGCCGGGCGCGGCTCGAGATCGCGCAACTGCGCGAGAATCCAGCTCAGGCTGACGCCGGCCGCAAGCGCCGCTTCACTGGATCGCTGGATCGTTACGCCATCGGCCATCGGATCGGTAAACGGGACACCGATCTCGACGACATCGGCGTGGGCACAGATCTCCAGCAGGTCGTCGGCAAACCGGGCGACGCCCGGGTAACCCGCCGTCAGGAACGCAACCAGCGGCACCCGGCCGCTTTCCCGCGCCGAGCGCAGCGTATCGGCGATATGCTCATGCCGTTGCATTCTGACCTCCGGGCCGGACCTTTGTCAGTGTTGGCATGTCCTTGTCGCCACGTCCGGACAGACCAATCAGAATACGTTTGCCGGGATTGTCTGCCGCCCAGCGTCGCGCTCCGGCGAATGCATGCGCAGTTTCCAGCGCCGGCAGGATACCCTCGAGCAGGCAGCATTCGGCCAGCGCATCGAGTGCCTCCTCGTCCGTGGCCGTTTCGTAATGTACCCGGCCGATCGTCGCCAGCAGCGCGTGCTCCGGCCCAACCCCCGGATAATCGAGACCGGCCGATACCGAATGGGTTTCCTGGACCTGGCCATTGCCGTCCTGCAGGAGCATCGAATAGCTGCCGTGCAACACACCCGGCGTACCGTGCGACAACGTTGCCGAGTGCTGACCGAGACCGCTACCTTCGCCCCCGGCTTCGACACCGAACAGCAGGGTCTGGTCGTCGCCGAGCAACGGGTGAAACAGGCCGATCGCATTGGAACCGCCGCCAACGCAGGCAAATACGGCGTCGGCGAGCGCACCGCGGCGCTCGAGCAGTTGCGCCCGCGCCTCGATTCCGATCACGGCCTGCAGCCGCTGCACAAGGTACGGATAGGGATGCGGACCGACCGCCGAGCCGAGCAGGTAATAGGTACCCTCCGGATCGGAAACCCAATCGCGAAACGCCTCGTCGATCGCCGCACGCAAGGTCCGGTCCCCACCGCTAACCGCAATCACTGTCGCGCCGAGACGACGCATGCGATCGACGTTGGGCGACTGCCGTTCGATATCGATCTCGCCCATGTAAACGCTGCAAGGAATCCCGACCCGGGCGCAGGCCGCCGCCGTCGCCACACCATGTTGTCCGGCACCGGTCTCGGCGACTACCCGGCGTGCCCCCATCTCTTGCGCCAGCAGGGCCTGACCGAGCGCGTTATTGATCTTGTGGGCACCGGTATGAGCGAGATCCTCGCGTTTCAGCCAAACCTCGGCGCCCCAGCTCGCGCCGAGTCCACGCGCCGGCGTCAGCGGCGTAGGCCGCCCAACCCAGTCGGCCAGCTCGCTCGACAGGCGAGACTGGAACGAGCCGCGGTTGAGAATGTCGCTGCTCGCGCTGGCGAGACGGCGCAATGCCGGCATCAGCGTCTCCGGGGCGTAGCACCCGCCAAACGGCCCATAGCGGCCGCGCCCGTCCGGCAATTCACCGTCGATCAACTGCCGCAGCAATTGCACGTTCGTGGCCTGGTCTTCCCTGGCTGCCATACTCATCCCACCTCGCTTTCAGCTCGTCTCACCGCGGCAACGAAAGCCTCGATCGCCGCGACATCTTTGATTCCCGGCGCCGACTCCGACTCCACGCCACTGCTCACATCCACCGCGTACGGCCTGACCCGGTGTATCGCCGTGGCGACATTGTCCGGCCGCAGTCCTCCCGCGAGCACCACGGCGCGGTTCGCGGCCAGTTGCGCGGCAAACTCCCAGTCACCGAGTTCGCCCTTGCCGCTGTCGGCTCCCTCGCACAATACAGTGCGCCACCCCGGCTGCAACGCTGCGCCATCAACGCGCCCGCGCAGCACCGGCAGCGGTCTCCAGCCGGGCGCGAGGGCCAGGCTGGCAAAGTCGGACCGGTCAGTCTGCAACCAGGCTGGCGCTGCCAGGGCAAACAGTTCCCTGATCGTCTCCGGATCTGGGTGGCGGCTGACCACGACCGGCGTCACGAAGGCCGGTGTCCGCGCAATGAGCTCCGCGGCCAGCTCAATTTCCACGCAGCGCGGCGACGACGGCGCCGCGACGACAAACCCGACCGCATCCGCTCCGGCTTCGATCGCCGCACGCAAAGTGGATTCATCGCGGATACCACATATCTTTACCCGAACCCGGCTCATTGCGCACCAGCGCGCGCCGCACGGCCCGCTTGCAGCATGTCGCGTAGCAGTGCCGCCGCGTCATCGGTCTGCATCAGCGCCGTGCCGATCAACGCCAGCCGGTAGCCACATCCGGCAAGCCGCCCTGCGTCCGCCGCGCTGAACACGCCGCTCTCCGCGACCGCCACCACGTCCCCGGGAAACGCCCCCGCTGCCGCGTCGAGCCGGGCCGGGTCGATCTGCAGTGTCTGCAGGTCACGGCAATTGAGGCCGAGAGGCAGACTCCGGCGATGCCCGGGGTATGCCGAAATCAGGTTCGCGCAGCGCTCGATCTCCGCGACATCGAAGGCCTCGAGCAGCACGAACATGCCCAGGCGGAGCGCGCTGTCGACCAACGCCCGGAGTGCGCCGTCATCCAATATTCGTGCAATCGCAAGCACACCGCCCGCGCCGGCCAGACGCGCCTCGCAGACCTGGTACGGATGGAGCAGAAAATCCTTGCGCATGGCCGGAACCCGCAACGGCGCCAGCGCCGCCGCGGCACGCTCGAGGTGGCTGAGCCCGCCGCCAAAACGCTCCGGCTCGGTCAACACGGAGACCGCGGCAGCGCCACCCATCGCGTAGGTTCGCACCCGATCCTCGATGCCGGATGAGTCCTCCGATAATGTTCCCGCTGACGGCGAACGCAGCTTGAGCTCGGCAATGATGTCGAAGCCGCCGGGGTGCAGAACCAGCGGCGGCGGCGGCGGCAATGCCGCGGCCTGTGCGGCGATTTCGGTATCGGGAACGCGTTTGCGTGCAGCTTCGAGCCGGCGCGCCGAGCCTTCCGCCATGCGGTCGAGAAACGCCTCGGTCATGCGCGGCGGCCGCCCACTGCGTCAAGCACGCGGGCGGCGCGGCCATCGTCAATCGCCGCAGTAGCCTGGGCGAGACCCGCGCCGAGATCGACGGCCCGGCCGCAAACCTCGAGTGCCAGCGCCGCGCCAAGCGCGAGCGCATCGCGCGCCGGGCCCAGGGATTCGCCACACAGGACCGCGCGCAACATCCGTGAATTCACACTCGCGTCTCCGCCACCAAGATCGTCCGCGGTGCAGCGCGCCACACCGTAATCGGCCGGGTCGCGCGTACTTTGCGCGACATTGCCCGCGTGCACATCCCACAGCATGAATGGACCAACCGGCGTGGCCTCGTCCCAGCCCGGCTCGCCATGGATCACAAACGCCCGCCGCAGCGGCATACCGGCCAGGGTTTCTGCCATCAGCGCGGCAACCTCGGGCGAATAAGCGCCGATCACCGCGAACCCCGGCTCGGCCGGATTCACCAGCGGCCCCATGATGTTGAACACGGTGCGCACGCCAAGCGCGGCGCGAATCGGGGCGACGTTTTTCAACGCCGGATGATAGTAAGGCGCAAACAGAAACGTGAAACCGCAGTCCTCGAGCAGCATCGCAGCGGCCTGCTCATCAAGCGGCAGCGCGAGACCGAGCGCTTCCAGCACGTCGGCGCTGCCGCACAGGCTCGACACCGAGCGGTTACCGTGTTTGACGACCCGCGCGCCGGCCGCCGCCGCCAGAAGCGCGGCACCAGTCGAGAGATTCAGGCTGCCGGAGCCGTCCCCCCCGGTACCGACGATGTCGACGCAATCCGCGTTGTCGGCGATGGCGGGCTTGCGCGCGAGCTGGCGCAGACCGGTGGCCAGCCCGCGAATCTCTGCAGCGGATGCGCCCTTGACCCGCAGCGCCGCGAGCACGGCGCCGGCAAATGCCGGATTCATGTCGTCGGCGGTCAGCGCGATCAGCAACTGCTGCGCCTGCGCTTCGTCGAGATCGGTGCGTGAGAGCAGCAGCTCGAGCAGATCGCGCATCGTCATCCTCCGGCCGCGAGCGCGCCGGCGCTCTGGCCCTCGCGCAAAAAATTCGCCATCAATTCGGGTCCATTCGGTGTCAGGACGCTTTCCGGGTGAAACTGCACGCCTTCCAGCGCCAGGCTGCGATGGCGCAGCCCCATGATCTCACCCGAGTCCGTGCGCGCCGTGACAACCAGCTCGGCGGGAAGACTCGACTCCTCCACCGCGAGCGAATGATAGCGCCCGATCTCGAGCGGATTTGGCAGACCCGCAAACACCCCGGCGCCATCGTGCTGTATCAGCGAAATCTTGCCGTGCATCAGGCGTCGCGCCGCAATGATGCTCGCGCCAAATACCGCCGCAATCGACTGGTGCCCGAGGCACACCCCGAGTACCGGAATCGACTCACAGAATTCGCGAATCATCGCCATCGAGACGCCCGCGCCCTCGGGGCGGCCCGGACCCGGCGATATCACCAGGTGGGTGGGTTCGAGCGCGCGCGCCGCGGCTACGTCGAGCGCATCGTTGCGAAACACCCGCACGTCGGCGCCGAGACTCATGAATCCCTGCACCAGGTTGTAGGTAAACGAATCGTAGTTGTCGATCAGCAATATCCGCGACATCACGGTCCCTCCTGGGCCATTTCCAGCGCCCGGCGCAGGATGCGGCTCTTGGCGAGCACTTCGTCGTACTCGGCCTCGGCCACCGAGTCGGCAACGATCCCGGCCCCCGCCTGGAAAGTGTAGGCGCCCTCGGTAAAGACCAGCGTGCGGATTGCGATCGCCTGGTCCATATCACCGCCAATGCCGAAGTAGCCGGCCGTCCCGGCATACAGGCCGCGCCCGGTCGGCTCGTACCGGTCGATCAGTTCCATCGCGCGCACCTTCGGCGCCCCGACCAGCGTCCCGGCCGGGAACGCCGCGGCAAACAGATCGAATGCGTCCGAGCCGGGCGCCAGTTCGCCCTGCACGCCACTCACCAGGTGCATCACATGACTGTAGCGTTCGACGCTGCAATACGGGTCCACGATGACACTGCCGGCGGTGGCCACCCGCCCCAGGTCGTTGCGCGCCAGATCCACCAGCATCACGTGCTCGGCGTTCTCCTTCGGATCGGCGCGGAGCTGCCGCTCGAGTTCGAGGTCCTCGTCACCGTCGCCGCCACGCGGACGGGTCCCTGCAATCGGCCTCAGCGATGCGCGCCGGCCGTTCAGCCGGACCAGCGCCTCGGGCGACGAACCGGCAACGGTGACCCCCGGAAGATCCAGGTAATACATGTAGGGCGAGGGGTTCAGCAGGCGCAACGCCCGATAGACATCGAAACTGTCGACCGTGCACTCACCGTGAAACCCGACCGACAACACCAGCTGGTAGACGTCTCCCGCATGGATATCCTGCTGCGCCTTGCCGACCGCATCGATAAAATCGGCGCGGCTTATGCTCGCGCGCGCCGGACCGACCGTGTTACCCGAACGCCGGTAAGGCACGCCGCCGCGCAATGCCCTGACGATTTCTTTCTGCAGTTGCCGGCGCTCGCCCTCGCTGCCCTCGTGCAGCAGCGCCATCCTCCGGGTCAGGTGATCGAATACCAGCACCGAGCGCGGCGCGACGTAGGCGAGTTCAGGCACCGTCATCGTCGCCGCAGCCGGCGCCTTCAGGCGCTCGAAATAGCGCACCACGTCGTACCCGGCCGCGCCCACGAGGCCGCCAACGAATGGCAGGTCGGCCTCCGGGGTCAGCCGCGGCGCCCTGGCCAGGGCATCGCGCAGATGTCCCAGCAACTCCGCGCCGGAGGACGGCCGCTCGAGCAGCGCCTCGCCGAGCTGCAATCCATCGCCGTCGAGCAACACCCGGTAGCCTTCATCAAGTCCGATGAACGAGTAGCGCGCCAGGTGCTCTCCCCGCTCGACGCTTTCGAGCAGAAAAACCGGGCGAAACGCTTCGAGCTTGAGATAGGCGGATACCGGTGTATCCAGATCAGCGATGATGTCAAAAGGTGCTTGCATGGGCTCCTCGGTTAGCTCTTCCGGGGCGCGCCCAAAAAGAAGGCCCATCCCCGGGGTTCGGGAGATGGGCCGTTGTGCGCTCGATACTTCGCCTAAACCGTCACCATCTCCTGGCCGCGGTTTGCCACCAACGCTCCCAGACGGAAACGGCATGGTTGTGGCAGGGCGTATTCATGGCGACGGAGTATCTCCCCCGCTCGCTCCCGCCGTCAAGACAAAAGCGCTATCCTGGCAACACTGCCGACCCGGCTTACACGATCGCATGCTCCGCGCCGGCGATTCCCGGGTCCTACAACTGGTAACGCATCGTCAGCACGATCGTGAACCCGATCCACATAATCAACGTCAGTGGCACACCGACGCGGACGAAATCGGAGAACGTGTAACCGCCGGCACTCAGGACCAGCAGATTGGTCTGATAACCGATCGGCGTTGCATAACTCATGTTTGCACCGAACAGCACGGCGAGCACGAACGGTTCCGGCGATACACCGAGCTGGTTCGCAATGCTGATCGAGATCGGTGTACCGATAACTGCCGCTGCATTATTCGATACCACGTTGGTCAGCAGCGCCATCACCAGCATCAAACCGCTCAGAATCAGCCAGGTCGGTTGCCCGGAGGCGACCGCGACGTAGAGCTGGGCGAGATATTCGGCTCCGCCGGTACGCATCATCGCCAGGCCCAGCGCGAGACTGGTCACGATGATCAATACGACCGGTGCGCTCAGCGCCGCCAATGCGTCACGCCAGCGCAGGCTTTGCGTCGCCAGCATCAGCCCAACCCCGCACAATGCGCTGATCGAGATCGGCAACAGGCCGAGCGCAGCGGTCGCGACGACCCCCAGCATGATTGCGATTGCGCGCCGCGACCGCTCGGTGTGTGGCAGGTCGACCGTGCCATCGAGCACCAGCATGTTGCCGCTTTCCTTCAGCTCCCGGAGACTGCTCGGCGCACCCTGAACCAGGATCACATCACCGGCGCGCAGCGGTGCGTCGCCTATCTCGGAATCGAACCCGCTGGTCGGAGCACGCGCCCGGTGCAGCGCGAGCGGCAACAGCTTGTAGCGGGAGGCAAGACGCGCATCGCGCAGGCTGCGGCGGTGCAGCGGCGAACCACGGGTGACCACGACTTCGGCAAGCTGCTGCTCTCCCGATGCCGGCGGCAACTCGGTTTCGCCAAAACTGGCATCGCCATCGGTAACGTTGTGCAACGTTGCACCGAGTAACGATTCGAATTCTTTCAGCCGCTCGCGGGTATCCCGCACGAGCAGGCGATCACCCGCCTGCAGCGTGACCGACGGCAGCTTGGCGACGTACAGCCCCTCGCCGCGCTGTATCCGGTCGACCCGCAACCGTCCATGGGTGCGCTCACGCAACTTGGCCAGCGTCTTGCCGTTGGCGTAACTGTCCTCGTTGATGTAGAGCAACGCATCGAAAACGCGCGGAGACGCTTCCGCCATAGGTGGCCGTCGGTTCGGCAGCATGCGCGGCGCAACGGCCCACAGAAACAGGATTCCGACGCTGCCGACCATCAGCACCGGCACACTGAAATCGAACATACTCAGCTGCGGCTGGCCAAGATCGGCGGCGATGCCGACAACCAGCAGGTTGGTCGATGTGCCAATGGTGGTGCCCATGCCGCCGATCAGCGTCGCGAGCCCCATCGGCATCAGCATCCCGGCCACCGGTGTCCCGGTACGCATCGCGATACCCACCAGCATCGGCAGCAACATCACGACGATCGGCGTGTTGTTGAGGAAAGCGCTCAGAATTGCCGAGACCACCAGCGTCGCGAGCATTGCAGCGGCCGGGCGTGCCTGCCAGCCGCGTGCCATCAGCGCAGCGACCGGCTGCAACGCACCCGTGGTCTCGAGCGCCTTGCCGACGATCATCAGGGCGCAAATGGCGACCAGCGCCTCATGCCCGAACCCGGCGAAGAACTCCGTAGGCTTCAGCACGATGCCATCCCGCTCATACGGAAACAGCTGGAACCCGAGCACCAGCAGGATGAGGATAAAAAGGCTGGACGTCTCCAGAGGGATCCGGTCCCGGGTGAACAACACCAGGGCGAAACCTGTCAGCAGAAGTACCGCGATGCCATGACTGTCAGGTGGTGCTGGAATCAAAAAGCGTCCTTCATTGTTATTTTCGCCCGCGGCGTGGCGGGTCACCCCCGCCAGAAACCGCCCCCCGGCGCTGTCTCTGCAGTGACTCATAGCACGGTGACTTCGCGCCCGCAATCTACAGCAACGCGAATCAATGTGTTAGCCGCGTTTGCGGCAAAGCCCCTGCGGGCCGCTCCGATTAGCAATCCGGCGCCGGACACAACATCATTGCAGGGCAAAGAACAGGCGAAAGACCACTATGCAACCGACAGAAGCAGCGCCATCGGCCGATGCGGGCGGACTGACCCGTTTTTTCGGGGTGTTCCGTTACGGGCGCCGCGCCATTGAGCTGGTATGGCAAACCAACCCGGCCCTGACCATCGGGTTTGCCCTGCTGACCGCAATGGCCGGCGTACTGCCCGCGGCAATCGCGTATGTCGGCCAGCTGATCGTCGATGCGGTGGTGGCGCTCGTGCGGGATACCCCGGGCACGGAAATCAACGATGCGCTGCGGCTGGTCGCCATCGAAGCGGCCATCGTGGCCGTGCTGGCGATCGCCCAGCGTGGCATTTCAACCTGCCAGTCGCTGCTGCGGGTCCAGCTCGGCCATCGCGTCAACACCATGATTCTCGAGAAAGCCCTGACCCTGCGGCTGCGCGACTTCGAGGATTCGGAGTTCTACGACAAGCTGACCCGGGCCCGCCGCGAGGCGTCTTCGCGCCCGCTGAGCCTGGTCAATCGTACCTTCGGGCTGGTTCAAAACCTGCTGGCACTGACCAGTTTCGCGGCGCTGCTGTGGCAGTTTTCGCCATGGACGCTGGTCATTCTCGCGGTAGCCGGCATCCCCGCATTTATCGCCGAAGCCAAATTCTCCGGCGACGCGTTTCGCCTGTTCCGCTGGCGCTCGCCGCAAACCCGCAAGCAAATGTACATTGAAATGGTTTTGGCGCGTGAAGACTTCGCCAAGGAAGTGCAGCTCTACGGACTTGGCGACCTGATGCTCGAGCGCTACCGCGAGATTTTCCGCGAGCTCTATCGCGAGGATCGCAGCCTGACCCTGCGCCGCGATTTCTGGGGCACAGTGCTGGGACTGGTCGCGACGGCCGCCTTTTACGGCGCCTACGCCTGGATCGTTGTGGCAACGGTCGCCGAACGCATCACGCTGGGACAGATGACGATGTACCTGGCGTTGTTCAAACAAGGCCAGTCTTCCGTCGCATCAATCCTGAGCGCTGTCGGAGGCATGTACGAGGACAATCTCTACCTGTCGAACCTGTACGAATACCTCGAGCAGGAGGTCCCGGCCGACCACGGCTCATTGACCGAAGGTCCGAGCCCGGGTGACGGAATCCGCTTCGACAATGTCTCGTTCACCTACCCTGGGGCCGGTCGCGCCGCGGTCGATGCAGTCAGTTTTCACATTCGCCCGGGCGCCAGCCTGGCACTGGTCGGGGAGAACGGCTCGGGCAAGACAACCCTGATCAAACTGCTGACCCGGCTGTACGACCCGGACAGCGGTCGTATTCTGCTCGACGGCCTCGACCTTCGCGAATGGAACCGGGAAGTGCTGCGGCAGCGCATCGCGGTAATTTTTCAGGACTTTGCCCGTTACCAGATGCTGCTGGGCGAGAACATCGGCGCCGGCGACACCCGTCGCTTCGAGGACGCCGCGCGCTGGCGTGAGGCCGCACGCCAGGGTACCGCTTTCGATTTCATTGCCCAGATGCCGCAGGGCTACGAGACCCAGTTGGGGCGCTGGTTCCGTGACGGCCAGGAACTCTCGGGCGGACAATGGCAAAAAATCGCCTTGTCCCGGGCTTTCATGCGCGAGGATGCGGATATTCTGGTCCTCGACGAACCTACCGCTGCGATGGATGCGGCGGCCGAAGCGCAGGTTTTCGAGCATGTCGGCAAAACCCGTGCAGGGAGAATCGCCATTCTGATCTCGCACCGGTTTTCGACCGTGCGGATGGCGGACCAGATCCTGGTACTCGGTAACGGCCGCATTATCGAAAGCGGATCGCACCAGCAACTGCTCGAGCTTGGCGGCCACTACGCAAGCCTGTTCGAGCTGCAGGCGGCCGGTTATCGCTGATCGCCGCGACAGTGGCCGGCCACGACTGTGTGATCACGCCGCGGGGCCGTATACTTGCCCCCCCACGGTCCGGATCTGCAGGAGAAAGACACCCATGCCGTCATTCGACATTGTGTCCGAGCTCGATATGCACGAAGTGAGCAACGCGGTTGACCAGGCCAATCGTGAAATCACGAATCGCTTCGACTTTAAGGGAACCGGGGCCAAATTCGAGATCGTCGAGCAGACGATCGTGCTGACGGCGCAGGTCGATTTCCAGTTGAAGCAAATGCTCGACGTGCTGCGCGGCAAGCTCGCCAAACGCGAGATCGACATCGCTTGCCTGGAGGAGCGCGAGCCGGTCATCACCGGGCAGCAGGCCAGGCAGGAGGTGCTGCTGCGCCAGGGCATCGACACCGCGCTGGCCAAGAAAATGGTCAAACAGGTGAAGGATGCCAAACTCAAGGTACAGTGCGCTATCCAGGGCGAACAACTCCGGGTGACCGGCAAGAAACGCGATGACCTGCAAACGGTGATCGCGATGTTCAAAGAGTCGGATATTGACCTGCCTCTGCAATACAAGAACTTTCGTGACTGAGGACCGACCCATGATCAGCCTCTACACAGCAGCGACACCTAATGGCTGGAAAGCATCGATTGCTCTCGAGGAAATGGGGCTGCCTTACGACGTCCACGAATTGAAACTCGACAAGCTGGAACAGAAGCAGGACGACTACCTGAAACTGAATCCCAACGGGCGCATCCCGACCATTGTCGATCACGATGCCGACGACTTCGTCGTATTCGAATCCGGTGCAATCCTGATCTACCTGGCGGAGAAGACCGGCATGCTGATGCCCGCCGACGTCAAGGGACGCTCAAGGGTGCTGCAATGGCTGTGCTGGCAGATAGGCGGGCTCGGCCCGATGCAGGGCCAGGCCAATGTGTTCTATCGTTACACGGCGGAGAAAATTCCCTATGCGATCGAGCGCTATCAGCGCGAGACCTATCGCCTCTACCAGGTGCTCGACACCCGACTTGCCGACAACGAGTATCTTGCCGGTGATTATTCCATCGCCGACATCGCCACCTGGCCGTGGGCGGCGCTGTACGAGTGGGCTGGCGTCGAGATCGGCGAACTGACCCACCTGCGGCGCTGGCTGAAGCAGGTCGGCGCGCGTCCCGCGGTGCTGCGCGGTCGCGACATCCCGCAACCGGTGCGCCTCGAGACCACCGAACGCAAGCAGGAATTCGCCGACAAGGCGGCGAAGCTTCTCGCATAGCCGGCAGCGGACCATGTCCACCAGCGGCGTAACTCTCGACCGGGAAGGCATCCAGTTCGAAGCGAAGGACGCCGGATTGCGGCGCGATGTCCACCTTCTCGGCGAGCAGCTCGGCGAATTATTGCGCGAACAGGGCGGTGACGCGCTCTACGACAGCGTCGAATCGGCGCGCCGTGCCGCGATTCGCCGGCGCCAGTCTCCGGAACACGACGACAGCGAGCTGGCGCGTTTGTTCGACGACCTCCCGGCTGAACTGACCCGCGATTTTATCCGCGCTTTTTCCAGCTGGTTCCAGGTCGTCAATATGGCCGAGCAGGTTCATCGGATTCGCCGCCGCCGAGCCTACCAGCGCGACAAGGCGCATTCCCAGCCGGGCGGACTGGACGCGACGTTCCTGGCGCTGCGCAAGAACGGCTGCACGCTCGAACAATTGCAGGAATTACTCGGCGCAACACGATTTCAACCGGTGTTCACCGCCCATCCCACCGAACCCACACGGCGCACGCTGCTGCAAAAACAACAGCGTATTGCGCGCCACCTGCTGGCCCGTCTCGACCCTTCGATGACACCGACCGAGGAGCGCGAGGGTCTCAATGCGGTGCGGATGGAGATGACGACCGCCTGGCAAACCGAGGAGCACCCAAGCTCGCGAATGGCGATCGCCGATGAGCTGGAGCACATCCTGTTCTTCCTGACCGACGTGATCTATCCCACGATCCCGGATTTTTATGCGAATCTCGAGAACGCGGTGCATCTCGCCTACCCGGAAGCGCCACCAGGCATCGTCCCGCCGGGCGTGTTGCGGTTCGGTTCGTGGGTCGGCGCGGACCTGAAGGGAAACCCCGATATTTCCGCGCGAACAATCAAGGAAACACTGACCCGGCAACGAACGCTGATCCTCGATCGCTACCGTCGCGACTGTCTGCAGATTGCCTCACAGCTGACCCAAAGCCGTCAGCTAATCGCTGTCGACGCGGCCGTCGAACACATGATCGAGTCTTATACGACCTCGTTTCCGCGAGCCATGCACGGGGTCCACCGGCGCCACCGCGACATGCCTTACCGGGTCGCGCTGATGCTGATCGCGGCGCGCCTGTATGCGACGTTTGAAGATGCAGACCGGCGTTACCGCCGCGTCGATCAGTTTGTCGCCGATCTCGAGACCATTGCTACCAGCCTCGAAACCCACAATGGCATGCACGCCGGCGCGGCGCCGCTCAGAAAGCTGATCTGGAAAGCCGAGACTTTCGGTTTTCACATGGTCACACTCGATATCCGCCTCGATGCCGCGGGTCTGCGCGAAGCGGTAAGCGACGGTCTGGGCGAGCACGACTGGGAGGAGCGGCTGCCGGCGGAGCGCGCTGCGATCCTCAGTAACGCACTGGAATCCGAGGTGCCCGCCGCGGCCGAACTGGGCACCGCGACGCGGCGCATGCTTGGCATTCTCGAGACTCTGGCGCTGTGCCGCAGACGCTACGGGGAGCAGGCTATCGGATCGCTACTGGTTGGCGACGCTTCCGGGCCGGACGACCTGCTGTCAATTCTGTTGCTCGCTCAATGGGCGGCGTTTTCCGACCGCAGCAACGCGGTACCACTCGACATTTGCCCGCAGGTCGAGCGCAGCAGCGATCTCGAGAACGCGACCGAAATGATGCGAGTGGCGCTGGAGCAGCCCGCTTACCGCAAACATCTTCGCAGCCGCGGCGATCGCCAGTTGTTGATGATCAGCTATGCGGAGAGTACGCGCGAGGGTGGCCTCGCCGATGCGCGCTGGCGGTTGTACCGGCTGCAGACACAGTTGCAGCAAACCATGGCAAATGCATCGGCAGAACTCACGATCTGTCATGAACGCGGCGGCACGATCAGCCGGGGCGGCGCCAAAACTCACAACGTCGTGCTCGGGTCACCGCCCGGCACGGTCAATGGCCAGCTCGTCGTTACCGAGCCCGGCGAGATGATGAGCGTCAAATACGGTCTGCAGGGCGTGGCGTTACGTAATTTCGAGCGCGCTGTCAGTTCTATTGCCAGGGTCAGCAACCTGGCCGGCGTTTCTGTCGCGGCACAACAAACCTGGGACGACATCATGAAAATGGTCGCGCGCAACGCGCGGCAAAAATATCGCGGCCTGATCTTTGCCGATCCGGCGTTTGCCGATTACTTTCGCCAGGTCACCCCGATCGACGTCATCGAGCGCATGCAAATCGGCTCACGGCCGCTGGCGGACGCCGACCGCAAGCGCATCGAGAATATGCGCAGTATCCCGTGGGTTTTCGCCTGGACCCAGAACCGCTGTTTCCTGCCCGGCTGGTTCGGCGTCGGCAGCGGTCTCGATGCAGCAATAACCCGGTTCGGCAGTGACACGATGACGGACGTCGTCGCGCAATGGCCGTTCCTCAACAGTCTTCTCGAGGACCTTGAACTGGTGCTGGCGAAATGCGACATGGATATCGTGTCCCATTACAACGCCCTGGTTGAGCCGTCTCTGCGGCATTTCTTCGACCCGATCTTCGAGGAATACGAGCTGACGGTGCGCCGCCTGTTGCAGCTGCGCGGCACGGAGGTGTTGTTGCAGCGCCAGCGCTCGGTGCAACGCGCGATCCGTCTGCGCAACCCTTATGTCGATCCGATCAGCCTGCTGCAGACCGATTTACTGAAGCGCTGGCGCAACTCGGGGCGGCCGGACGATGCCACGCTGGCAGCCCTGTTTGCCAGCATCAACGGCATCGCCCACGCGCTGCAAAATACCGGCTGACCGACGCCTAGCGACGGGTCACATACTCATCGAGCGGTTTGCGCTCGATGGCCGGGACGGTCGCGTCGGGCGCCGGAAATCCCACGACCAGCAGCAGGAAGGCGCGCTCGTGCGGCGGCCGCTCCAGCACCTCGTTCAGGAATCCCATGGGGCTCGGGGTGTGGGTCAGGGTCGCAAGCCCCGCGTCATGCAACGCGGCAATAAGAAAGCCGGTTGCGATGCCGACCGACTCGGCCGGGTAGTAATGCTTGACCTTGGTGCCGTCGGGTTCGCGGTGGTACGGCTGGCTGAATATCGCTATCAAACACGGCGCGATCTCGAGATAGGGCTTGTGCTGATCCGTGCCGAGTGGGGCCAGCGCCTCGAGCCATTCCTCGGAGGCGCGATGATCGTAGAAATGGCGCTCCTGCTCCTCCGCCGCTTCCCTGATCTTCGTCTTCAGGACCGGATCGGTCACGACGGTGAAATGCCACGGCTGCAGATTGGCGCCGCTCGGCGCGCTGCCGGCCGCCTGCAAACACTCGTCGATCACCGCCCGCGGTACCGGGCGATCGGAAAAGTGACGAACGGTGCGCCGCCTCGCGATC
>Ga0316191_10000330_pt1 | contig 30032 bp, 27 predicted proteins | sample Eddworburr2cm_MG_FD_204928 | JGI IMG/M metagenome (GOLD analysis project Ga0316191, IMG submission 204928) | Coastal sediment microbial communities from Maine, United States - Eddy worm burrow 2 cm | ecosystem: Environmental > Aquatic > Marine > Coastal > Sediment | place: USA: Maine...
CGCCTGAACGACGAGCGGGCGGGCCGCGCCACCAGACGGCAGCCTCGATCTGCGCTCATCGGCCCGGTTTCAGCTCGCTCCGGCGGTTTCGGTGCTGACATAATGGCCCCTTATACGCACTATCCGCCCGCTATTTGCAATGGTCGTCCCCGATGCGCGGAGGATTGAGTTTGGCAGCAAGTGAGTAGTAGATTATACTACTCAGTAGGCGCATTTCGCCTGCTCCTTGGAAGGTGACACATGCCAATGGTCAAGAAAAGTATCTCGGTAACCGACCAGCAAGATAGCTGGATCAAGGCACAGATTAAGACGGGGCATTACGGCAACGAAAGCGAAGTCGTTCGCGAGCTGATTCGTGAGCGGCAACTTAGGGACCAGGAAACCCCCGCCGAAATCGAGGCGATACGTGCCGCGCTAATTGAAGGTGAGCAGAGCGGCTTTAGTGATCGTAGCGTCGACGAAATATGGGAAGAAGCCCGACAACGTCACAGAGCGAAGGATGCGTAAGTATCGGCTGGCAAAACGCGCCAAAGACGATTTGATCGCGATCGCACAATACGGTGATGAGCATTTCGGGGTCGCGCAGTCCAACAGGTACCGTGACAAGCTCAAACAACGATTTTCAGTATTGGCAAAACAGCCGCAGCTATATCCCGCCGTTGAGCATATTCGACCGGGCTATCATCGGAGCGTGTGCGGCGCGCATTCGATTTACTACCGTGTCGAGGCGGACGGCGTGGAAATAATCCGCATTTTGAAGCATCAAGACCCGAGCAACGCGTTTTAAGCAGCCCGCCGCTCATCGCTGCTGCGTTTGGAAAAGGCATTTCGAGTACATTCTCTGCACTTCACGAGAAAGCCACTGGCGGCAAATCACAATTTCCGACATTTTTCCGACATCAGTGGTGCGTTGTTGTGCATCGTGAGGCGAAATTGCAACGGACGCCGTCTTACTTGGCCCCATAAATCAACTACTTAAATCAGCCGTCACGGCTTCGAACCAGGTGGTCGGGAGTTCGAATCTCTTCGTGCGTGCTGCCTATCAAGAACGGGTTTTCGGTGGCCAGTCCCGACGACGAAACTAGACATGTCATTCTCAGTATTTCGTATGCTAACCAGGCGACTTTCTTCTAAGGAAATACCCGTGTACCGGACGGTTAGGTGGATAAATCTCGACAAAATTCTAAAGAAATTTGGCTGGAGACCGCACTAATCGTCGATTGAAGAATTGATTTGTAATCAGTAGGTCCGTGGTTCGATTCCATATGCCGGCACCAATTTTTCCAGGCGTTTTCTAAACGAATGAACCCTCTTCAACCTGTTATTGGGAACTAGCTTCGCCAGTTCGGCTGTGCCTCTCATGAATTTGTCCGCCTTAAGTTTTTCCCGTACGTACCGCGACAGATTCCGGTCGTAAATGCGTGTAACGACTCAATGTTCCCCAGCTGTCATGCAAAGTGAACTGTTGGACTTCCACGATTGAGTATCCTGCTTCAAAAAGCCTGCTGGTCGCTTCATGTCGCAAGTCATGAAAGTGCAAATTGTCGATTTCGAGCACGCGGCACGCGCGAGTAAACGCAGCGCCTACCGTCTTGGGCTCGAAGGGGAATACTCGATCCTCATCATGATTTTGTCGACGTACAATTTCCCATGCCTCATCAGAATATTTAAATCGTCGAAACAGTTCTCTATCCGACGGGTGTTTAAGATTTCGAACAATGCCAGTCTGGGTTTTCCGGTCATTGTCGTCGATCAATAGACTCGTGATTTCACTTTGTCGGCGTGCCGAATGAATCGCGAACCACATGATGTCACTCATTGGCACGCTTGAGCGTCGTTTTTCCTTTTCCCGAAAATAGTCTGTTAATGACGAAAGTTCTGAATGCGATGGCCGACGAGATCTTGCTTTTGACTTCGCGACCAGTTTCTCGGTCCTGAGAACCTCATAGGCGTCATCGATCACCGAAAGGTCGATGGGTACGTTCCATGCGGCGCGTGCATATCGCAGGATTATCCGCAACCAGACCAGGTCATTATTTACGGTTGAGGCTCCGGCTCCGGATCTCCGTCGAGCACGCACATGTTCGATCAAGTCAGACGACTTGATGTCAGTTACAGCAATGTTTGCGAGATTCGTTTTCTCAAGAAATTTGATGTGGGACGATTTGCTGCGACCCATCGGGCGAATGTCAGAGACTTCCTTGCGATACTTCAATAGAATTTTGTGCAATGGGCCTCGGGGTGTGAGTTGCTTACGTTTGGGAACGCTATCTGATTTGCCGAGTTTGCTCTCCCGTCGGGTAGCCCAATCCGTAGCGAGCCGCCGCTTGTCGAAGGTTCTGGATTCGCGGTGAACCAGGCGGCCATCACGTTTGATTCGTACCTCGGCGAGGTACGCTATGCTGCCGTCACGACGTTGGCGTGGTCGAATTGTGGCCATTATTACTCCGGTTCGGTAAAAGAAAGTGCGACATGAACGGTGCGACACGGTGCGACATGGACCATTCTTGGTACAAAATGGGCAAGAATGAGTACAGAACGAGTTGAAAATAGTACAAGATAACCAATTGATTTGTCAGTAAAAAAGACTATAAATGATAGACTACACAGCACCTTCGAGAGTGTCAATTGCACCAATGATGGACTGGACCGATCGGCATTGTCGCTATTTTATGCGGCTGTTGAGCCCGAACGCCCTGCTGTATACCGAAATGGTCACGGCAGCTGCGATAGTTCATGGTGACGCCGATCGCTTCCTGCGTTTCAATGAAGAGGAACATCCGATTGCATTGCAATTAGGTGGCAGTGACGCGGGCTGGATGGCAGAGGCCACGGCGAAGGCCGCTGCCTACAATTACGATGAGATCAATATCAACGTCGGCTGCCCCAGTGATCGTGTCCAAAGCGGTCAGTTTGGCGCGTGCCTCATGGCGAGTCCGGCACTGGTGGCCGAGTGCGTTATTGCCATGCAAAAAGAGACCGATATTCCGATCACGGTCAAATCGCGTATCGGAATTGACGATCAGGATAACTACGCTTTCCTCAGAGCGTTCATTGAGCCAGTGGCTGCAGCCGGGTGCCGGCGATTTGTTGTTCATGCGCGCATCGCGATCCTTGACGGACTGAGCCCCAAAGAGAACCGGACGATCCCACCGCTAAACTACGAGCGCGTGTACCAGCTCAAACGCGACTACCCGGAGTTAGAGATCGTCATCAACGGGGGACTGGCGAGCCCGGAGCAGGTGGACACTGTCCTCACGCATGTGGATGGGGCGATGATTGGGCGACAGGCCTACCACCAGCCCTACCTTCTCGCCGAGCTTGAGCACCATTTCAACGCCGCATGGGAAAGGCCGTCGAGGGAGGAGGTCGTCGAAAGAATGTTGCCCTATGTCGATCGGCAGGTCGCGGACGGCACATCGCTCAATAGTGTCACACGCCATATGCTGGGGCTGTTCGCCGGCCAGCCCGGCGCGCGGGCATGGCGGCGCTACATAAGCGAACATGCACATCGAGACGGCGCTGGCAGCGAGGTGCTAATCAATGCACTAAACGCTATGCCTGCGGCCGCATAGACGGATACAATGCTCGACCCCGTCGCAAAGAACCTGGACTAGAATCTGATCATGAGCGCCAAATCTGCAAGCAAGCACCCGACCATGGCCGAGCAAGCCGACATCCACGAGCTCTACGAGCTGTCGGTGCAAAACGTCGAGAATGAGGTCGAATTCATGCAGACCACGTTCAAGTCCCTGACGGGTCGTACGGCCTACCTCTACCGCGAAGATTTTTGCGGCACGGCGAGTGCGTCGTGCCAATGGGTGCGCCAGGGCCCGCAATACCAGGCAATCGGCGTCGACATAAATCCTTCTGTGCTTGAGTGGGGAAGACAAAACCGGGTCAGCAAACTGGACCCGGAGGACCGCGCCCGGGTCAGCCTGATCGAATCGGACGTCCTTACCGTGGAAACGCCCAAAGTCGACCTGCTCGCCGCTTTTAATTTTAGCTACTTCATTTTTGATACTCGCGAAACCTTGCTTGCGTATTTCAAACGCGCCTACGACGCTATCAGAGACGACGGCGTCTTCTTCTGCGACATGTTCGGCGGGCCCGAGGCTCAGGAAGAGACACGCGAGAAAACAAAACACAAGAAGCACGGGTTTACCTATATCTGGCACCAGGCGAAATTCCACCCGGTGACGCATTTCATTCGCTGCCATATCCACTTCAAGTTCAAAGATGGCTCGAAGATAAAAAAGGCCTTTACCTACGAATGGCGGCTGTGGACCGCACCTGAGATTCGTGAGTTGTTGCTCGAGGCCGGTTTCCGCACGGCTACCGTGTACTGGGAAGGCGAGGACGAAGATGGCGATGGCAACGGCGAGTTTACGCCGGACGAGAAAGGCGAGGCGGATCTTGCGTGGATCGCCTACATCATCGCAGAGAAATAAGATAAGAAATAGTAGTATTATTAACTGCTTGGGCTAGGAAGTTGTGAGCCGGGTTATGGCAAAAGACCTTGAAGTCGCTATCGTGTTCGCCGACGTTGTCGGCAGCACGCAGCTATACGACAAGTTTGGCGATACCAAAGCCAGCGAGACCGTCGCCCTGTGCCTGGACGTTATGAAGGACGCTACGTACCAGTACAACGGTACGGTCATCAAAACGATTGGCGATGAGGTCATGTCGACGTTCAGCACAGTCGATGAAGCGATGGGCGCAGCAGTCATGATGCAGTCCCGCATCACGACGGAAACCAAGAAGAATGACGGCATTCCCGTATCGATACGCATTGGGTGTCACTTCGGTCCGGTTGTCCAGGAACAAAACGATATTTTCGGTGCTGCCGTTCACACGGCGAATCGAATGACCTCCCAGGCAAAAGCAAAACAGATTGTGATCTCCGGCTTCACGGTCGAACAGATGAGCCCGGAGCTGCGCAAGCAGACTCGCCAGATCGACGTCGCCACGGTTCGCGGCCGTCTCGATGAGGTCGCACTCTATGAACTCGTCTGGCAGCCGGAAGAGGCGACCAGTATGCTCCCGACCATCGAATGGGAGAACAAGGGTCGGCGTGCTTCGAAATTGCTCCTGAATTTTCGTGACACGACAGTGGAAGTGTCCGATAAGCGCAAGTCCATCAACATGGGGCGCGCCGATGACAACGATGTCGTCATCAAGGGCAACCTGATCTCCCGAATACACGCCAAGATTGAAATGCGCCGCGGCAAATTCATGATCGTCGATCAGAGTACGAATGGCACGTTCATCCATGACGTGCAGGGCCGGGAGAATTTTGTGCGCAGGGATTCGGCCGAGTTGAACGGCGAGGGCACGATCGGACTCGGCCGGGCTGAAGCGCCCGGCTCAAATCTCGCGATTTACTACAAGACGATCATCGAGTAATTGGGGGACAGTGACCTTATCTCCGGCCTATAGGTGCCAAGCAGCATTAGGTCGGAGATAAGGTCACTGTCCCCTTATCTATGTCAGGCCGGAGATAGGGTCACTGTCCCCTTTCTATGAGGCTTTGGCCATTTCCTCGTTGAGCGCGTCGGCAATCATCTTTTGCTGCCGTCTGAGTTCCTCGGGCAGGCGGTCGCCGTAGCCTTCCAGGTACTCGAGTACTGACGCCATCTCCGCGCGCCACTGCGCGGTGTCGATCGAAGTCAGCTCTTCCAGCGCATCGGCGCTGATGTCGAGGTTACTGGTGTTCAGGTCCTCGGCGTGCGGCAGAAAACCGATAGGTGTTTCCTTCGCACCCGCGCGGTGTTCGACGCGATCGATAATCCACTCCAGCACCCGAATGTTCTCGCCAAAGCCGGGCCATAGAAAGTTTCCATCGTCGTCCTGGCGGAACCAGTTGACGTGGAAGATCTTCGGCAGATGTTCCGATCGCTCGGGGAATGACAGCCAGTGCGCCCAGTAGTCCGCGAAGTTGTAGCCGCAGAACGGCTTCATGGCCATCGGGTCGCGGCGTACCTTGCCAACTTCCCCCACCATGGCGGCCGTGGTTTCCGAAGCCGTGCCGGCCCCCACCAGTACGCCGTGCTCCCAGCTCTTGGTCTGATAAACGAGTGGCGCCACCTTCTTGCGGCGGCCACCGAAAACAATCGCCGAGATCGGTACGCCAGTTGGCGCATCCGCGAGGCTCGAGTAAGCAGGGTTATTGGTCGCGGGAACCGTGAATCTGGAGTTCGGGTGCGCGGCCTTGCCCATCGACGGATCATAGTTACGGCCCTGCCAGTCTTTCGCCGGTGTGCCGTCCAACTTTCCTTCCCACCACGGTTGATTGTCTTCTGTCGTCGCGACATTCGTGAAAATCGCGTCGTGCTTGATCATCTCGTAGGCGTTCTTGTTCGTTTTTTCATTGGTGCCAGGCACCACACCGAAATAGCCGGCCTCCGGATTGATGGCGCGCAATTTGCCGTCCTCGTCCAGGTGCAGCCAGGCGATGTCGTCGCCGAGTGTCCAGGCCCGCCAGCCTTTCATCGACTCCGGCGGAATCAGCATCGCGAGGTTGGTTTTGCCGCAGGCCGACGGGAACGCGCAGGCGATGTAATGCACGTCGCCATCCGGGTTCTCGAGGCCGACGATCAACATGTGCTCGGCGAGCCAGCCTTCCTGGCGACCCTGGTAGCTCGCAATACGCAGTGCGTGGCATTTCTTGCCCAGCAGTGCATTGCCGCCGTATCCGGAACCAAAGCTCTTGATCGAAAGCTCTTCGGGGAAGTGCATGATGAAGCGGCGATCCGGATCGAGCTCGCCAGTCGAGTGCAGCCCGCGGACAAATGTCCCTTCTCTTTCAATGCGTTCCAGCGCATTGCTACCCATCTTCGTCATCATCTTCATATTGGCGACGACATAGGCGCTGTCCGTAATTTCCACGCCGCATCGCGAGTAAGGCGAGTCGATTGGACCCATGCAGTAAGGGATCACGTACATGATCCGGCCACGCATGCAGCCTTCGAAAAGGGCATCCATCTTCTCGTGTGCATCGGCCGGATCCATCCAGAGATTGTTCGGGCCGGCATCATCTTCTTCCGGCGTACAAATAAACGTCAGGTGTTCGACCCGGGCCACATCATTGGGACTGGACAGGTGCAGGTAGCAATTCGGATGGGTTTCCCGGTTCAGGGTCGTCAGCGTGCCGTGCGCCAGCATCAACTCGATCAGGTCCTGGTATTCCTGCTCGGACCCCGTGCACCAGTGAACCGCCTCGGGCTGTGTGTGTGCGGATACCTGGTCAACCCAGGATTGAAGTGACTCCAGTTTGCTCGTCATTATTCTGATTCTCGGATGTCGTGGCCGACGCGTTCGGCCAGCACAAATAGGGAGGGCCATTATACTTGCAGTTGAAACGGAAGTAGTACCAGAAAGCCGGTAATTTCGGATATTGACCGGCGGATATGAACGATAAATTGAGCTTCCAGCCAGAAACCGGCGGGCGAGATTTCCCTGAACCGTGTACCCTTGCGCCGTGACCGATTTGACCGAATTTTTTGGCGAGAATAGCCCGCTCAAAGCGCACCTTCCCGGGTTCCAGCCGCGTGCCGGGCAGGCCTGGATGGCCGAGGCTGTCGCCGAGGCAATTGAGCGTTCGGATCGCCTCGTCGTCGAAGCCGGAACAGGCACGGGCAAGACCTTTGCCTACCTGTTGCCGGCGTTGCTCAGCGGTCGAAAAACCATCATCAGTACGGGAACAAAGGCCCTTCAGGACCAGCTCTATCATCGGGATCTGCCGTTGCTGGGCAAAGCCATTGGCCGCCCTGTGACGGCGGCCTTACTCAAGGGGCGCGCCAATTACCTGTGCGTCCACCGGCTCGACCTCGTGACCGAACCGGCGGTGGCGATCGCGGATGACCTGAATGAAGTCAGGGAGTGGCGCTACCGCACCGTGAGTGGTGACAAATCGGAGCTTATCGAAGTGCCCGAGGATTCCCCGGTCTGGCCGCTGGTTACCTCGACGGCAGATAATTGTCTCGGGCAGAAGTGTCCGGAGTACTCGAAGTGCCACGTCGTGAAAGCGCGCAAGGCGGCCCAGGAGGCTGATCTTGTTGTCGTGAACCACCACCTCCTGCTTGCTGACCTTGCGATGAAGGAGGAAGGCTTCGTTGAATTCCTGCCAGGTGCGGAGGCTGTGATAATTGACGAGGCGCACCAGATACCGGATCTCGCGGTCCAGTTCTTCGGCGTTTCCCTGGGGACTCGTGAACTCGAGCGCGTGCTCGATGATCTCAGGGCCGCGACCTTGCCTTTCTCCCAGCCCGAGTTGAACCGACGCGTCGACAAGCTGCAGACTGCCATTCGCGCACTCCGGGCGGATGCACCTCGCAAGGAAGGGCGCCATGAGCTTGGTGAGGTCATGGGTGATATTCGCGAAGCGCTCGACAACCTCGCGTATGCAATCCATGACGTGCAGGCGGCCGTCGCCGATCTCGGTGACGCGTCTATCGAGCTGGAAAAACTGCATGAGCAGTTGCTTGGCCTGAGCGAGCGACTGGCAATACTGGCTAGCGAGGACAGTTGGGATGGCCTGCGCTGGCTGGAGGTCAATCCGCGGAGTCTTCGACTGCACCTGACGCCACTTGATGTGTCTTCTAAGCTGAACGGTCTAATCGACAATGGGTTCCAATCCTGGATATTCACATCCGCAACCCTGGCGGTAGGGGAGGACTTTTCCCATTTCGGTTCCCGCATGGGCCTGGCCGGCGTCTCGGGGCTCACATTTCCCAGTCCATACCGGGTACAGGACAACGGGCTGATCTTCCTGCCGCCCGGCTTGCCGCAACCATCCGACCCGTCGCACACCGACGCGATGCTTGAAAACGTTACACCACTGCTCGACATGACGAGCGGCGGCATGTTCTGCCTGTTTACCAGCCATCGCGCGCTTAACAACGCCAAGAAGTGGTTCAAGACGAACAAGTCCGTCCTGGGCAAGCGCAAGCTTCTAGCGCAGGGCGATGCGCCTCGCGATGACCTGCTGCGGCGCTTTCGGGAGTATGGCGATGCTGTCCTCCTGGGGACGGGCAGTTTCTGGGAGGGAGTGGATGTTCGTGGCCCCGCACTCAGTGTCGTGGCTATCGACAAATTACCATTCGCATCGCCGGCGGACCCGCTGATGATGGCTCGTCTCGAGTTCATCCGCCGCGAGGGCGGAAACGGATTCATGGATCATCAGTTGCCACTGGCTGCGCTGTCGCTGAAGCAGGGAGCCGGACGCCTGCTGCGCGACGAAACTGACTTTGGCGTCGTCGTGTTGTGTGATCCACGAATTACAGGTAAGCGGTACGGCGCAAAGTTTCTTGAATGCCTGGCACCCATGCCTACAACCTCGTCACTCAACGATGTAGCGAGTTTTCTCGCGATTCGTGAACGCAAGGGGGCAGTCGCGTGAAGTTATTGGCGATCGACACATCGTCCCTGGCCTGTTCGGTCGCTCTGACTGTGGACGGCACGGTCTTGGAACGGCACGAAGAGAAGGCGCGGGAGCATACTCGCCTGTTGATGCCAATGGTCCATGAAGTCCTGGCGGATGGCGGGCTGGCTCCCGAGCAGCTGGACGCTATTGTGCTGGGCAACGGTCCAGGTTCGTTCATTGGTATGCGGATAGCGGCGTCGGTTGCGCAGGGGCTGGCCCACGGGGTGGGATTGAAGATCGTTCCTGTGTCTTCAATGGCCGCCGTGGCGGCACAGGTGTTCGAAGAAACTGAAGCCACGGAAGTGGTTGTTGCGCAGGATGCCCACATGAACGAGGTCTACCTCGGAGCCTTTCGGCGTGGGCCGGGCAATGAACCTGAGGAGGTTTTTCCCGAGCGGCTACAGACACAGACTTTGATCGAGGAATTAACTCCGGACCTTGCTCCCAGTCGCGTAGCGGCCGGTTTCGGATGGGAACGCTACCCCGGTCTTGCTGAGGCGAACGAGACGGTCATTGGCCAGCCATCGCATTTGCAGCACCCGCGTGCTCGCTACTTGTTGATACTCGGTGAGGCCGCTCTTGGACGAGGTGCAGCATTGAATCCTCAGGACCTCGTCCCCGCGTATCTGCGCAGCAAGGTGGCAGAAAAGCCCTCCGGATAAGGCCGGTAACAGAACTGTAATATACTGCTGTTGAAATGCGAGGTTTGAATTTCGGCAGATGAGTATGCCCGCAGAAAAAATCCTGATCGTCGAAGACGAACAGGCCATTCGCGAGATGATCGCGTTCCACCTGTCTCGTGCAGGCTATGAGACGTTCGAGGCGGCGGACTGCCGCGAGGCGAGGCACTTGCTGACCGACAATCGGCCGGACCTGGCGCTCGTCGACTGGATGCTTCCCGATATCAGTGGTCTCGAACTCACTCGCCAGCTCAAGCGCGACAAGGAGTACGAAGACCTTGCGATTATCATGTTGACCGCACGCGCCGAGGAACGGGACAAAGTGTCGGGTCTCGAGGGCGGTGCAGACGACTACATCACCAAGCCGTTCTCACCGCGTGAGTTGCTTGCGCGAATCCAGGCCGTGCTGCGCCGACTCAACGTATCCGCAACCGAGGTTGTGAGGTCGGGCGTGCTCGAACTCGACATAGCGGGGCACCTGGTCCTGGCTGGCGGGGACGAAATCAAGCTTGGTCCGACCGAGTATCGCCTCCTGCACTTTTTGATGACGCACTCCGAGCGCGTTTACAGCCGGGCACAACTGCTCGATCGTGTCTGGGGTGCCAACGTCTATGTAGAGGAGCGCACGGTCGACGTGCATGTGCGCAGATTGCGCAAGGCCCTGACCGACGCAAGCGCTGATCGGTATATTCAGACTGTCCGTGGCGCAGGCTACAGGTTCTCGACCCGCGATGTCTGACGCCGCGAGGAAATTTCTATTGGGAATCGTCTTGTTCCTAGTAGCAGGGGCGCTGGTCGGTGGTATTTACGGTTATGCCGTAATCGGCCTGATGGTTGCCGCGCTTCTTGCGCTGGTGTGGCAGGTACGGCAGCTGCTGAGTTTCGACCGCGCACTGCGCACCGGGAACTTCGATGACTTTCGTTATGGCGAAGGAATCTGGGAGCAACTGTTCTCTCGCTTTCGCTACGAGAACGACAAGTCCCAGCGACGCAAACAGGAATACCGCCGGTTGCTCAAGGAAATTCGCAAATCGACCAACGCGATGCCGGATGGTGCCGTAATTCTGAACGCCGACAACGAGATAATCACCTGCAATCGCGCGGCGAAGGAACTGGCGGGACTCAAACGCAAGAAGGACCGCGGGCAGAGAGTCGACAATATTCTCCGAGATCCGGAACTCGTCGGCCTGCTGCACGCGAAAGATCACTCAGCCAGGATCGAGATCCCATCGCCCGTCGTCGATGGCAACTGGCTGAACTGCCGGGTGGTGCCGTACGGCGCCGACCAGAAACTCCTGCTGCTTCGCGATGTGACGGAGCGGATTCAGTTGAGCAAGATGCGCCGCGATTTCGTGGCCAATGCATCGCATGAACTGCGTTCACCATTGACAGTCATCAGCGGTTACCTCGACGCGCTATCCGACGATGACCAGATGCCATCGACATGGGCCAAGCCTGTGTCGCAGATGCGGGTCCAGGGGAAGCGCATGCGCCATATCCTGGGTGAGTTGCTGGAGTTGTCGCGCCTTGAGAGTGCCGGGAAAGCGGAGTCCGACCAGACGGTCGATGTCGTCGATCTGCTGAAGAAGGCGAAGCAGGCGTATGAAGGGAACGCACAGGCTGCGTCGATAGTGGTCCGCGAGGAGTCCAGCGCCGGGCTCAATGGCAATCCGGCGGAAATCGAGACGGTTATTGTGAACCTGCTTTCAAACGCGGTCCGGTTCACTCCGAACGACGGCGAAATTTCGTTGGCCTGGCGCTCGGGTGCCGATGGCGCAGACCTCATCGTCAGGGATACCGGGGAAGGCATCGATCCCGAGTTCATTCCCCGGCTTACGGAGCGCTTCTTCCGTATCGACAAAGGCCGCAGTCGCGACGCCGGCGGGACCGGCCTGGGCCTTGCCATCGTAAAACACGTGCTGGCTCGCCATAACGCAGAGCTGCTGATATCCAGCGAGCCGGGCGAGGGTAGCGAATTTCGGTGTCACTTCCCCGCGGAGCGTGTCGTCGTTTCGCCGCCTGTCTCCCTGTCATAAGACGGCAATAATTAATGTTCCCGTAACAAATCGGCAACAAAACGCCGACTTTCGTAGAAACACGTATTTTCTCGTCACCTTAGCTTCTGTCATAAAACGGCAACATTCCTGTCATATCGTCGTCACCTGACGCGGCCGTCAGACCGCCAATATGACTCCCAACAAGGGGCGAGCAAACAATGAAACGAATCCTATCCGCGATGGTGGCGGCGTCCATCATCCTTACTCCTGCTGCATTTGCGGCCGTCAGTGACGAAGAATTCGCCCAGTTGCGTGAGCAACTGGCTGCGATTTCTGTACGCCTCGACGAGCTGGAGACTGAGAATGCCGAGCTCAAAGCTGCGCAAAACCAGGTCGGTGCGGAGGTTAGCGAGGTCAAGACCCAGGTTGCGGACATTCCAGCCTCCTCCTCGAGTTGGACGGACCGCGTGAGTCTCGCCGGTGATTTCCGCTATCGGTATGAGCGCATCGACGAAGAAGGATCCGACACACGTCGTCGCAACAGAATTCGCGCGCGCACCAATATCAAGGCCCAGGTTGACGACCGCACCGAGATCGGATTTGGCCTGGCAACGGGCGGCGATGATCCCGTGTCGACTAACCAGACGCTGGGTGCCGGTGGCTCGTCAAAGAACATCGCGCTGAACCTCGCTTACGTGGATTGGGAGGCCGTTGACGGCTTGCATCTGTTCGCCGGTAAGTTCAAGAGCCCGCTCCTGCGCGTTGGCGGGCAGCAGCTCACCTGGGACAGCGACTGGACTCCCGAAGGTCTCGCGTTGAAGTACCAACGCAACTGGCTATTTACCAACGTGCTCGGCACCTTCCTCGAAGGCGACAGCAAGCAGTCCGACAGCAATTTCAGCTGGGGCGGTCAGATTGGTGCGAGCGGTGTTGTGGGCGATATGCAACTGACGGGTGGCATTGGTTACTACAACATTCCGGCAAAGGGTAAGACGACGACGTTTGGTGATCCCAGCGACCCCGGTGACTTCTTCGGCAACACGGCGATTCAGAATGATGGACAGGCCTGTGGCACCACCCCGGGCGAAGATTGTGTCTACCTCTACGACTACAACCTGACCCAGGCTTTCGGCTTAGCGTCTTTCGATATCGGGCAAATGCCGGCCAACGTGTTCTTCGAGTACATCATGAATAGCGATGCGTCAGAAAACGACACGGGCTGGGCACTGGGCGCCTCTATTGGTCAGGCCAAGAACCGCGGGGAGATGCAGTTCTCGTATTACTTCGCTGACAAACAGGCCGATTCGATGCTGGGCCTGCTGACCGACTCCGATTTCGGCGGCGGCGGTTCTGACGCGAAAGGCCACCGGCTGCATTTCACTTATGGCATGAGCAAGACCTGGGCCATCGGCGCGCAGTACTTCATCAATGAGGTTGATGTCGCGTCAGGCAGCAAGAGTGATTACGATCGGCTCATGATCGACATGCAATGGAAATGGAAGTAGGCTCCGGACAATACGAGTGAGCGGATTATCATCATGGAACCAACCGGCTTGACAGACCACATTTCGCGTCGTTTCAACAAGGACATCGAGGACCTGCGCAACAATGTCCTCGCGATGGGCGGCCTCGTGGAATCGCAGTTGTCGCTGGCAATTACCGCGATCGTTACCGGGGATAGCGCGCTCGGGCTCCAGGTCGCCGAGGATGACTACAAGGTTAACAACCTCGAAGTCAATATCGACGAAGAGTGCGGGCGTATTCTCGCCACGCGCGCGCCGACCGCGGGTGACTTGCGACTGATCGTTGCGATCATCAAGACCATTACGGACCTCGAACGGATTGGTGACGAAGCTGAGAAAATCGGCTTCCTCGCCTCGAAACTGGCGGCCATGGATCGGCCGTCGGACTCCTATCGCGAGCTCAAAACGCTGGGCCAACACGTCGCACACATGGTGCGTGACGCGATGAATGCGTTCGCGCGTCTCGATGTCGAGGATGCCTGGGCAGTCGTCCGCGAAGACGAGCGCGTCGATGAGGAGTACGAGGCGATCCAGCGGCAGGGCATTACGCACATGATGGAGGATCCAAGGTCCATCAAGCGCGTCATGAACGTCACCTGGTGCGCTCGGTCGCTGGAGCGAATTGGTGACCATGCCAAGAACATTTGCGAGTACGTGATCTATATGGTGCAGGGCAGGGATGTGCGTCATACTGCGATTCCTGATGCACCGGAAACCGACTCGTAAGCAATGACATTACCAAATCGTCGCCTGCTTAACCTGGCAGGCTTTCTCGCTTGTGCGGGCATGATGGGATTTGCCCTTTTTGCCCAGCACGTTCTCCTCCTGGACCCTTGCCCGCTGTGCATATTGCAGCGCATCGCAACGATTTCGCTTGGCATCGTCTTCCTGGTCGCCGCCCTGCATAACCCGGGCAATATCGGCGCCCGAGTCTACGGCGTGCTGGTCGGGCTGGTCGCGGCTTGCGGCGTTTCGATCGCGGCATGGCACGTCCGGCTACAGAATATGCCAGCGGACGAAGTTCCTTCTTGCGGTCCCGGCTATGACTACATCATGGAAAACTTCGCGTTTCTCGATGCCCTGGACCTGATATTCGAGGGCTCGGGTGAGTGCGCCGAAGTTGTCTGGCGTTTGCTCGGCCTCTCGATGCCCACCTGGGTTGTGATCGGACTCGGCGGACTCGGTATCGCCGGAATCTGGAACAATTTCCGCAAAAGCCCGTAGGAGCGCGCCTTGCGCGCGATATGATTCGCCCGCGAGCATTGTCCCCGAATGGGGAGCGGGCTCCTACAAAAGCATCAACTCCAATACTCGCTTGTACATGCCGGTCAGGGTGACGACGTCTGCAACTCTCACGTGCTCGTCGATTTTGTGAATCGATGCATTAACGGGTCCGAGTTCGACGACGTCGGTGCCGGCAGGTGAGATGAATCGCCCGTCGGACGTGCCGCCGCCAGTTGAGAGCTCAGGTGCGATGCCTGTGAATTCCGTAACGGCTTCGTGCACGGCGTTGATCAGCTTTCCCGGTTGCGTAAGGAATGGTTCGCCGGACAGGTGCCACTTCAGTTCATACTCGATGTCGTGCGCATTGAAAACGGATTGGACCTTTTCCCGCAAAGATTCGTGAGTCCATTCAGTCGAATAGCGAAAGTTGAATCGCGCCGTCAGTTCGCCGGGCGTCACGTTTGGAGCCCCGATACCCGCGCGCACATCGACGACCTGGAAGCTTGTTGGCGGAAAGAACTCATTGCCATCGTCCCAGACGATGTCATGGAGTTCGGACAGGACAGGCGCAAAGCGCCGTATCGGATTGTCGGCCAGCTGTGGATAGGCGACGTGGCCCTGGATACCTTGCACGGTCAGCATGCCACTCAGCGAGCCTCGCCGGCCGATACGAACGATGTCGCCAAGACTGTCCTGGCTTGACGGCTCACCCAGTACGCACCAGTCGATATGCTCGTCCCTTTCAGCGAGCGCTTGCACAACCTTGAGTGTCCCGTCGCGCGCGCGGCCTTCTTCGTCACTCGTAATCAAGAGGGCAATGCTGCCCGGATGATCGGGATGCTCGCCCAGAAACTCCTCGAGTGCGACGATCATCGCCGCGAGGCCGCTTTTCATGTCGGCAGAACCACGGCCGTAGAGATCGCCTTCTTTGAACGTCGGTTCGAATGGATCGGTATTCCATTCCTGTTCGTCACCGGGCGGCACGACATCGGTATGCCCGGCGAAACAGAATACGGGCGAGCCGCTGCCGCGCCGTGCCCAGAGGTTGGTTACGTCGTTGAACAACATCGTTTCGCAAGTGAATCCGAGTTGCTCGAGACGGTCGCTCATCAGGGACTGGCAGCCGGCGTCTTCCGGGGTAATCGAACGGCGTCGGATCAATTCGCAAAGCAGGTCGATTACAGGTTCGTCGAGGTCATGAGCCATTGCTTTAATGGAGTCCAGTAACTATATGAAAAATAAAGAAAAAGAGGTTTTTCCTGAGGTGCAATCAGACCACTTTAATTGGTCCATTGCAACAAATCCGTAACATTTCGTCCTTAAGCTTTGCGCATCATTTCCAACCCCCTGGAGAACTCACCGTGAGTATTCATCGTAAAACTCTCGCCATGGCTGCAACCGCACTGGTTGGCCTGGCGTTTTCGGTCAGCGCATTTGCGCAGGCCGGCCGCGACTATGTCTATGTCGTCGGCTCATCGACAGTTTATCCGTTCGCAACCGTGGTTGCCGAGCGATTCGGCCGTGGCAGCGAATTCAAGACGCCCAAGATCGAATCGACCGGTTCGGGCGGCGGTCTCAAGTTGTTCTGTGACGGCGTCGGCGTGGCCTATCCCGACGTCGCGAACTCGTCGCGTGCTATCAAGTCCTCGGAAGTTGAAATCTGCGCCGCGAACGGCGTGACTGAAATCATCGAGGTCAAGATCGGCTATGACGGCATCGTTTTCGCCAACTCAATCGGAGCGGACACGATGAGCGTGTCACGCGAAGATATCTTCCTGGCGCTGGCCAAGGAAGTCCCAGGTGACGCCGAAGGTGAACTCATCGAGAATCCCTACGAAACCTGGGCTGACGTCAACCCGGATCTTCCCGCCATAGACATCGAAGTGCTGGGTCCTCCCCCGACCTCCGGTACGCGTGACGCGTTTGTTGAGCTGGCGATGGAGGGCGGCTGCAAGGCAACGCCGTGGATTGCCGCGCTGAAGAATTCGGATAAGAACAAGTACAAGGCCATCTGCCATACGATTCGCGAAGATGGCGTATTCGTTGAGGCAGGTGAGAACGACAACCTGATCGTGCAGAAACTCCAGGCGAACCCGGATGCGTTTGGTATTTTCGGCTTCAGCTTCCTCGACCAGAATATGGAGAAGGTGAAGGGATCGCTGGTAGATGGTGTCGCGCCGACATTTGACGCAATCGCCGATGGCGACTACCCCGTGTCGCGGCCGCTGTTCTTCTACGCGAAGAAGGCCCATGTGGACGTGATTCCGGGTCTTAGAGGTTACTTGCGTGAGTTCACGAGCGAGCGCGCGTGGGGCGAAGAGGGTTACCTGTCTGACCGTGGCCTGATCCCGATGCCCGACGAAGAGCGCGCGCAGGTTGCCGCAGCTGTACGTGACCTGACGCCGCTGTCATTAGCAGCTGAATAAGGCGCTATAATATCGAGCCTGGCGGCGATCCATCGTGGGTCGCCGCCGTCCGTTATTACGACGATAAATGCAAAGCACGACGCTAATACTGCTGCTCGGATTCATGGCGACCGCCGCGTTCTACTTAGGACGGGGACGGTCGCTTGCTCTTGTGGGCGGTCCGGGCCACGGACTGGCCTTGCACTCGCTGCCGGGCTATTACGGCTACTACGTCGCCATCTGGGTCGTATTGCCGGCTTTGGCGTTGCTGTCGGCCTGGGTTCTCCTGGAGCCGAAGCTGATTGTTGCGCTCGTGGTCAATGGGCTGCCTGAGGCGTATAGAAACCTGCCGGCCGGCGAGCTGAACCTGCTCGTCAATAACATCCAGAACCTCGCAGCCGGTGACGTCATCAGTGTCGCGGCGGACGACATGCTGCAGGATGCTGCCACGCAGTTTAACGCTTACGCTGCCAAGAGCCGGCAGGTTCTCGCAGTCCTGGCTCTCGGCGTTGCCGGTCTTGGCGGTGTTCATGCCTGGCGGCTGATAAATCCGGACCTGCGTGCCCGCAATCGTGTTGAGGGTGTGATTCGCTGGTTCCTGATTGCGGCCTCGAGTATCGCGATTTTCACAACCATCGGTATCGTGCTTTCGGTGCTGTTCGAGGCGATTCGCTTCTTCCAGAAAGTCCCTGCCACAGAATTCCTGTTCGGCCTTAACTGGAGCCCGCAGACGGCTATTCGTGCCGACCAGGTCGGCTCTTCCGGCAGTTTCGGCGCCGTTCCCTTGTTCACCGGCACAATGCTGATCACTGCGATTGCTATGGTCGTCGCCGTTCCTGTTGGTCTGATGACAGCGATCTATCTCGCCGAGTATTCGAGTGCGCGTGTGCGTGGAGTCGCCAAGCCGCTGCTGGAGATCCTGGCCGGTATCCCGACGGTCGTGTACGGCTTCTTTGCGGCGCTGACCGTGGCGCCCTGGGTAAGACAGGCGGGTGAGTCAGCCGGTATCGACGTGGCTTCGGAGAGTGCGCTCGCCGCGGGCCTGGTCATGGGGATCATGATCATTCCGCTGGTTTCCTCGCTGTCCGATGATGCGATAAACGCGGTTCCAAGCGCGATGCGCGATGGTGCGTTAGGCCTCGGCTCGACGCGTTCCGAGACGATGACCAAGGTGATTCTGCCGGCCGCTTTGCCCGGCATTGTCGGTGGAATTCTGCTGGCTGTGTCACGCGCGATCGGCGAGACCATGATCGTCGTAATGGCCGCAGGCCTCGCGGCCAATCTCACGGCAAATCCGTTCGAAGCGGTGACGACGGTCACCGTGCAGATCGTGACCCTGCTGGTCGGCGACCAGGAATTCGATAGCGCGAAGACGCTGGCCGCTTTCGCGCTCGGACTGATGTTATTCGTGGTGACGCTGTTCCTTAACGTCATTGGTCTCAGTGTCGTTCGCAAATACCGCGAACAATACGATTAGGTGGAAACGATGAGCGCAGCCAAATCCACCAGGGAAAAAGTCGAAGCCGGCTTGCCACGGCGTCGGCGCAAGGAACTCACATTCAAGCTGGTCGGCCTGCTGGCAACGACTGTCGGCATTGTGTTCCTCGGCGTTTTCTTTTCGACGCTGATTGCTAAAGGATCGTCAGCGTTCAAGCAGACATTCCTGCAGCTCGATATCGAATTGTCGGAGGACGTCCTGGCGCCCGACGGTGAACTTGATCTTGCCTACGCAGATTTCGATGGTCTCGTACGGACGGCCCTGCGCGCGCAGTTGCCGGAAGTGTCGGGCCGCAGCGATCGACGCGCGTTGTACCGAATTGTGAGCGTGGGCGCTGCTTACCAGGTACGCGACCTGATAGCTGCGAATCCGGAGCTTCTTGGGACTACCCAGTCGATGTGGGTGCCTGCGGCATCGAACGTAGACATGCTCATCAAGGGCAATATCGACGCAAACCTCGATGAGGCGCTACGCCCTGTTTCCGACAAACAGATCGGGTGGGTGAGGGCACTGGAGGAAGCCGGACGCCTCGAAACGCGCTTCAACAAAGCGCTGTTTTCCAACGGTGACTCGCGAGAGCCGGAGTTGGCCGGTATTAAGGGCGCCGTTATGGGGTCCTTGTACATGTTACTCGTGACGCTGGTGCTGGCCTTTCCAATCGGCGTGGCCGCGGCTATCTATCTCGAGGAATTCGCACCGAAGAATCGTTGGTCGGATCTCATCGAAGTGAACATCAACAACCTGGCGGCTGTGCCGTCGATCGTGTTTGGCCTGTTGGGTCTCGCTGTGTTCATCAACTGGGCGTCGTTGCCGCGTTCGGCCCCGCTCGTGGGCGGCCTGGTTCTGACGCTACTGACGTTGCCTGTGATCATTATCGCGTCACGCGCCGCGATCAAGGCCGTGCCGCCGTCGATCAGGGAAGCCGCGCTTGGACTCGGTGCATCGCAGACCCAGGTCGTTTTCCATCACGTCCTGCCGCTCGCCATGCCCGGCATGCTGACGGGTGCAATCATCGGTATGAGTCGGGCGCTCGGTGAATCCGCACCGTTGTTAATGATCGGCATGGTGGCCTTCATCGTCGACGTTCCGGCGCGCCTGACCGACCCGGCTACGGCGTTGCCCGTACAAATCTATCTATGGGCAGACAGCCCGGAACGCGCATTTGCCGAACGCACATCCGCTGCAATCATCGTTCTCCTCGGGTTTCTGCTGGTTATGAACCTGACGGCGGTTATCCTGCGGAAGCGAATGGAGCGTAAGTGGTGAAGGTAGCGATTGAGCTATTGGGGAACCTGTATGAGAATGACGGCAATGACTGAAGCATCTACCGACAACCCGACACCGCCGCCACCTGACATGCAGGAGAGCGAAGTAGTGTCGACGGCTGGCAGCGTGCCGTTGGCGGAGATGCCCGAGCGCATATCCGAGCTCGGCCGGGCGACCGTCGGCAACATCCGCAGTGACAACGCGTTCATGGTCGCGGAAGACGTCAACGTCTATTACGGGGACAATCATGCGATCCAGCACGTATCGCTGGAGATTGGCAAGAAAGAAGTCATCGCGCTGATCGGCCCATCGGGCTGTGGCAAGTCGACATTTCTGCGTTGCCTGAATCGCATGAACGATACGATCGAAACAGCCCGTGTCACCGGGAACATCACGCTGGATGGCAAAGATATCTACCGCAAGGAACAGGACCCGGTAGCGCTGCGCGCGCGTGTCGGCATGGTGTTCCAGAAGCCCAATCCGTTCCCCAAGAGCATTTATGACAACGTCGCCTACGGACCCCGTATTCACGGTCTGGCGGGAGACAGGGCGGAGCTCGATAACATCGTGCATACGAGTCTCGAGCGCGCTGGCTTGCTCAAGGAAGTGAAGGATCGCATGGACGAACCTGGCACGAGTCTGTCGGGCGGACAACAGCAGCGACTGTGTATTGCACGCACGATTGCCGTCGATCCAGAGGTGATCTTGATGGACGAGCCATGTTCCGCGCTCGATCCGATTGCGACAGCGCGCATTGAAGACCTCATGGACGAGTTGTGTGAGGACTACGCCATCGTCATCGTGACGCATTCAATGCAGCAGGCGGCGCGCGTCTCCAGGAGAGTTGCCTACTTCCACCTCGGACTGCTGGTCGAGGTCGATGAGACTGACAGGATCTTCACGAATCCGCAGCACAAACTGACCGAGGACTACATCACGGGCCGCATCGGGTAGTTGTGGGAGCCCGCCTTGCGGGTACGAGCGGCCATCGGCCGCGATTATCTCAATGTCGCGGCCAGTGGCCGCTCCTACGCATTCGCTTTCGCCCAGTAGTCCCCGAAGCGTTTCTCGGAAAACCCGACTGCCATGAATTTGTCTGACTCGAGCACGGGGCGTTTCATTAGCGTTGGCTGGTCGAGCATGAGTGCGAAGGCTTTTTCCTTGCTCATGTCGCCCCGATCGACTTCCGGGATTTTCCGCCAGGTCAGGCTCTGCCGGTTGAGCAATTTCACCCACTCGATGCGGTCGCCCCAGCGCTCGAGCATCTGGATATCCAGTCCGTCGTCGCGCACATCGTGAAATCGAAACTCGATGTCATTTTCTGCAAGATACTTGCGGGCCTTTCGGCAGGTGTCGCAGCTCTTGATGCCATATACAGTCAGCATTGTTTAGTCCAGGTTTCGCAGGAGGTCATTGAGGCCGGTCTTGGAACGGGTCCTGGCATCAACCTGCTTCACGATGACGGCGCAATACAATGAGTATTTTCCGTCAGCCGAGGGCAGGTTGCCGGAGACGACGACGGAGCCCGCAGGTATGCGCCCATAGGTAATTTCCTCTGTCTCCCGATCGTATATGCGTGTGCTCTGTCCGAGATAGACGCCCATCGAAATGACAGAACCTTCCTCGACAATTACACCTTCAACGACCTCGGATCTTGCGCCAATAAAACAGTCGTCTTCGATAATCGTCGGCCCGGCCTGGATTGGTTCGAGAACGCCGCCGATCCCGACGCCGCCCGAGAGATGCACGTTCTTGCCGATCTGGGCGCAACTGCCAACGGTTGCCCAGGTATCCACCATGGTACCGCTGTCTACGTAGGCGCCGATGTTTACATAGCTCGGCATGAGCACGACATCGGGCGCTACGTAGGCTCCCTGACGCACGATGGCGTCCGGCACGACCCGGACACCGTCGGCCCGGAACTGTTCTTCAGTGTAGTCGGCATACTTCATCGGCACTTTGTCGTAAAAGCGGCTATGGCCGCTTTCGATGACCTTGTTGTCTGCGAGTCCGAAACTCAGCAGTACAGCTTTCTTGAGCCACTGGTTCACGTGCCAGTCACCGTCTTTCTTCTCCGCGACGCGTGCCTTGCCGGAGTCGAGTAGGCCGATAGCCTCCTGCACGGCTTTTTCCACCTGCGCGCGGTCATCGAAGCCCTGTGCGCGGTTGTCGAAAGCCTGTTCGATTATTTGTTCGAGTTCTTGCATTATTATTCGCTCTACTTTATTTAGTCGCGCTGCTTCCAAGGCGGTCCAGGAGCGCCATGCCGAGATCGTCCTGCTGAGATTCGTTGAGGGCGCCGCCGCCGGATTCGAGGCAGACATAGAATACGTCTTCCGCGCGCTCACCAATAGTCACAATTTTCGCCGCCTCAATATCGATGCCCTGTTCGATGAAAACCTGTCCGATGGTGCTTAGCAATCCGGGTCGGTCTGCCGCACGCAGTTCAAGTACCGTTTGGTCGTTGGCGGTGCTTCGACCGAAGTCGACGGTTGTCTTGGTCGTGAACATGCGTGCCTGGCGAGGCACCGTACGCGTCACCGACAGTACCTTGTCGCTCGGGGCCGTCAGGATGCGTGTCAGCGATCTGCGCACTTTGTTGATTCGTGCCTCATCGCTTTCTACGCGGCTGTCCTGTTCCATGAACACCAACGTTACAATGCTGTGGTGCTTGTCGAGCGACACAATACGGGCGTCGATGATCGTCATTCCGAGCTCGTCGAGCACGGCTGTAGCGTGGGCGAAGGTGCGATCTTCCTTGGGCGTATACAGAACCGCTTCGATACCGTCTCCGGTCTTGCGGCGCCGTACATCGACGAGACCGATTGCCGATTCCGTGTCGGAGTCGGCAAGCCACTCCGTGTGCCAGGTAATTTCCTTGACCCGATGCTTGATAAAATAGTTGTCGTTGAGCAGCGCCCAGACTTCATCAATGCGGCGATCCGCGATCCCGCGCTCAATGAGTATCGCGCGCGCTTTTTCCTGTTTCTCATTGAGCAGCAGTTCGCGGTCGATTGGGTTCTCGAGCCCGCGACGCAGAGCGCGCCGGGTCAGCAAATACAGATCGTTGAACAGCTGCGCTTTCCAGGAGTTCCACATCTTCGGGTCGGTACCGCGAACGTCGGCCACGGTCAGCACGTAAAGGTAATCCAGGTGCAGCGGGTCCCCGACGAATGTCGCGAACTCGTTAATGACATCGGGATCGTGAATGTCTTTCTTCTGGGCCGTCATCGATAGCGCCAGGTGATGGCGGACCAGCCAGGCGACGATGCCCGCCTCATACTTGCTCAGTCCATGCTCGAGGCAAAATGCTTCCGCATCAACAGCCCCGAGTTCCGAATGATCGCCGCCGCGTCCCTTGGCGATGTCGTGAAACAAGCCGCTCAGGTAGGCAATCTCCGGTTGTTCAAGTCCCTGCATAATTTCGCTGCACTGTGGAAACTCGTCATCGAAGCGAGAGAGCGCGAAGCGCCGCAGGTTGCTGACCACGAACAGCGTGTGTTCGTCCACGGTGTAGGCGTGAAAAAGGTCATATTGCATACGGCCGACGATGCGGCCGAACGCGGGAATATAGAGCCCCAGGACCCCGTACAGATTCATGCGGCGAAGCTGGTGTGTTACGCCTTTCGGGGCGCGCAGGATTTCCAGAAACAGGCGATGGTTGCGCGGGTTCTGCCGGAACTCATCGTCAATCAGGTGCAGGTTGCGCTTGATGAGTCCCACAGTGAGGGCGCTGACGCCGCGTATGTCAGGATTCTGTTGCAGGAGCAGGAACAATTCGAGCAGTGCCGAGGGATCGTTGCGGAACACCTGGTCGCTGACGGTCTGGAGAAATCCATTCTTGACCTGGAAGCGATCATTCAGCATTTCGGCCGGGGCGTCGGGGTCCATGAGGATGGCTTCCTCGAACAGCTGCAGTAGCATTTCGTTCAGACGGCTGAGTTCCATCACCGTGCGGTAATAGCGCTGCATGAGTTGCTCGACCGCCAGCGTGTATGCCGCGTCCTCGTAACCGAGCATCTCCGCCAGGTTCTTCTGGTGATCGAACAGCAGGCGGTCTTCGCGTCGGCCAGTCAGGATGTGCAACGCGAATCGAATACGCCACAGGAAGGTCTGGCCGTCCTCCAGGCGCTGCAACTGGCCCGGCGTCAGGAAATTGTGATCGACCAGTTCGGCCAGCGTCGCCGCACCGAAGTGTCTTTTCGCAACCCAGCCGATCATCTGGATGTCACGCAAGCCGCCGGGGCTGCCTTTGACGTTCGGCTCGAGGTTGTACGCGGTGTCATGGTAGCGATGGTGGCGAATAATCTGTTCCTTCCGCTTTTCCTCGAAAAAGCGGTCAGATGGCCACATTCTGGCCGGGGAGAGCATCTCCTGCATCTCGCTGAACAGAGATTCGGGGCCGGCAAGAAGCCTTGCCTCCATGAGCGTTGTTGCGACCGTCAGGTCGGCTTCGGCTTCCTCGCGGCACTGGGCGATCGTGCGCACGCTGTGTCCGATATCGAGACCGATATCCCAAAGCGCTGTGACAAAGGCCGACAGCGAGTCCTCGCCGCCGGGGGGGATCTCGTCCGGCAGCAGCAGCATCACGTCGACGTCAGAAAAGGGGTGGAGTTCGCCCCGCCCATAGCCGCCCACGGCCACCAGCGCAGCGCCTGTGTCCTCGATGTTATTGCGCCACAGGTCGATCAGTGCGCGATCGATCAGTGCGGCGCGCGCGTGAACAAGGTCGACAACCGACTCGCCCCCCTCAAAGCGTGCACGCAATTCCTCGCCGGTGGTGGCCAGGGAATCGCGAATTTCGCTATAACTCATTGAAAAGATAGTCGATTTAGGGGCGATCAGCTGCGCCCAGCGTCAGTACTTCGAAGCCGTCGGTCGTGATAAGGCAAGTATGCTCCCACTGTGCCGACAAGCTGCGATCGCGGGTTACAACGGTCCAGCCGTCGGGCATCAGGCGGACAGCGGCCTTGCCCGCATTGACCATGGGTTCCACGGTCAGCGTCATGCCTTCCTTGAGTTCCAGGCCGGTGCCCCGCTTGCCGTAGTGCAGCACCTGCGGATCCTCGTGAAAAACCTGGCCAATACCGTGACCGCAGTATTCCCGGACTACCGAGTAGCGATGGCTCTCCACGTGCTTTTGCACCGCGGCGCCGATGTCGCCCAGGCGTTTGCCCGGCCCGAGTTCCTGGATGCCCAGCCACATGGCCTCTTTGGCGACGGCCGAGAGACGGCTCGCGAGGATATTTTCCTTACCAACCATAAACATACGGCTGGTATCGCCATGGAATCCTTCCTTGATCACGGTGATGTCGATGTTCACGGCATCGCCCGACTTGAGCTTTTTATCGCCCGGAATTCCATGGCAGACGACGTTGTTGACTGACGTGCAAATCGACTTCGGGAAGCCCCGGTAGTTCAGCGGGGCAGGGATCGCTTCCTGCTCCTGCACAATGTAGTCATGGCAGATGCGGTCGAGTTCGTCCGTCGTGATCCCGGGCTTTACATAATCCCCAATCATATCCAGGACGTCAGCCGCGAGTTTGCCGGCGACGCGCATTTTGTCCTGCTGTTTGGCAGTTTTGATCGTTACAGTCATATAGAAGCAGGTCTCAGTCACCTTATATCCAGTCTAAATGTCACATTTAGACTGGATATAAGGTGACTGAGACCATAAATACCTAAATTGTGAATAGGGGTTACTGTCCCCGGCCGGCTATGGTATAAAGCGCGCGCGCCAGTATCAACAGGTTGATTCTGGTGACACTAAATCACACGCATATCGACACGTCCTGCTGGGTGCCCTGTCAAAAAGGGGGTTGTGGGATGGGATATGCGGAGGCCTAACCCGGAGATATTGAAATGGCAGACGTAACCATGCGCCAGATGCTAGAGGCTGGCGTGCACTTTGGTCATCAGACCCGTTACTGGAACCCCAAGATGGCACCGTTCATCTTTGGCGAACGTAACAAAATCCACATTATTAACCTTGAAAAGAGCCTTCCGTTGGCGCGCGAAGCGAGCGCGTTCGTCAAGGCTACTGTCGCCGATGGCGGCTCTATCCTGTTCGTTGGCACAAAGCGCGCCGCTCGTGAGGCGGTTCGCGCGCACGCTGAGCGTTGCGAAATGCCGTTTGTCTGCCAACGCTGGCTTGGCGGCATGCTTACCAACTACAAGACGATTCGCCAGTCTGTAAAGCGCCTGATGACGCTGGAGCAGATGGCGGAAGAGGGTGGTTTTGAGGGGCTGACGAAGAAAGAGATCCTTGGTCTTTCCCGTGAGCAGGAAAAACTCGAACGCAGCCTCGGCGGCATCAAGAAGATGCGCTCGCTTCCGGATGTCATGTTCGTTGTCGATGTCGACCATGAAGACATCGCTATTCGCGAAGCCCGCAAGCTCGGCATTCCTGTCGTGGCGATCGTTGACACGAACTGCTCGCCCGAAGGCGTCGACTACATCATTCCTGGCAATGACGATGCGATGCGTGCCATCGAATTGTACGCTGGCGTGATTGCGGAAGCAGTCCTCGAGGGCAAGGCGTCACTGCCGGAGGTTGCTCTTGGTGAGGATGACTTCGTCGAGCTGGACGAAGACGGCAAACCGAAGAAAGCGCGCGCCAAGAAGAGAGCCGGCAAGAAGCCTGCAGGCAAGAAGAAGGTAGCCAAGAAGGTGGCTACCAAGAAAGCGCCTGCGAAGAAAGCAGAAGCTGACGAGAAGCCGGCCGCAAAAGACGAAGCCAAGTCTGAAGAGAAGGTAGAGGCCAAGGCCGAAGAAAAGGCAGAGGCCAAGCCCGAAGAGAAGGCCGAAGCCAAGCCCGAAGAGAATGCAGAGGCCAAGCCCGAAGAGAAGGCCGAAGCCAAGTCTGAGGAGAAGGCAGAGGCCAAACCCGAAGAGAAGGCCGAAGCCAAGTCTGAGGAGAAGGTAGAGGCCAAGGTCGAAGAGAAGGCTGAAGCCAAATCTGAAGATAAGGTCGAAGAAAAGGCTGAAAAGAAAGTCGCAAAGAAGGCTGCAAAAAAGGTCGCAAAGAAGGCCGCCAAGAAGGTAGCAGCCAAGTCTGAAGAGAAGCCTGAAGAGAAGGACGAGAAGAAGGCCGAGAAGAAGGCGGAGGAAGAGTAATGTCTATCACTGCATCCATGGTAAAGGAACTTCGCGAGCGTACCGGCGCTGGCATGATGGAGTGCAAGAAGGCGCTCGTTGAAGCCAACGGCGATCTCGATGGCGCAGCAGAAGCGTTGCGCAAATCGGGCCAGGCGAAAGCTGACAAGAAAGCGGGCCGCGTTGCTGCTGACGGGCGCGTTGTCATTGCGAAGGACGGCAACAAGTCGGTCATTGTCGAAGTGAACTCGGAAACGGACTTTGTTGCCAAGGACGAGAACTTCGCCGCGTTCGCAGACGCTGTTGCCGCCGTAGTTCTGGCTACCGGCGAGACCGAAAATGACGCCATTGCGGCGGCTGACATCGGCGATGGCCGTTCGGTCGAGCAGGCGCGCACCGACCTTATTCAGAAAGTGGGCGAGAACATCTCGGTTCGTCGCGCCTCACTTGTTGTGGCGGATGGTCCGATCGGCGCCTACACACACGGGGCCCGCATCGGTGCAATCGTGGCGCTAGAGGGTGGTGATGAGGATCTGGCTCGCGATATCGCGATGCATGTTGCGGCGATCAACCCGACCTGCATTGATGAGTCAGGCGTACCTGCTGACATGCTTGAGCGCGAGAAACGCATTTTCTCCGAGCAGGCCGCAGAATCCGGCAAACCGCCTGAGATCGTCGAGAAGATGGTCACAGGCCGCGTTGCCAAGTTCCTGAAAGAGATCACGCTCGTTGGCCAACCTTTCGTCAAGGACCCTGACGTATCCGTCGGCAAGCTCCTGAACGGCGCTGATGCCTCGGTGGCTTCATTCGTTCGTTTCGAAGTCGGCGAGGGCATCGAAAAGAAGGAAGATAACTTTGTTGAAGAGGTCATGGCCCAGGTTCACGGCGCCTGACCGAAAGTAGCTTAAGCCGTTGATTTTAGTGAAGTCATTGAGCTATTACGCTAGAATCAACGGCCATTCGCTTACAAGCATGAGCACGATGAGGTCAGTGTATGAGTGACAGTCCGGTTCCGTACCGACGTGTATTGCTAAAACTCAGCGGCGAAGCGCTGATGGGAGAACTGGATTACGGCATCGAGCCGAGCGTCATTCAGCGAATTGCGGCCGAAATCGCGACTGCTCTGAATACGGGCGTTGAAATTGCCATTGTCGTGGGCGGAGGCAACATCTTCCGCGGTGCCGGGCTCGCCCGCGCCGGCATGGATCGGGTTACCGGCGACCACATGGGCATGCTGGCAACCGTAATGAACGCGCTGGCCATCCAGGATGCGCTCGAATCGTTAGACGTCTACGCACGTGTGATGTCCGCTCTCGAGATTAACGCCGTGTGCGAAGACTATATTCGCCGTCGCGCTATTCGCCATCTTGAGAAAGGCCGCGTCGTCATCCTGGCAGCGGGAACGGGAAACCCGTTCTTTACGACGGACACAGCAGCCAGCCTGAGAGCGATCGAAATCGGTGCCGATGTGCTTCTCAAAGCAACCAAGGTCGATGGCGTGTACGACGCCGATCCGGCAACCACCCCTGACGCGAAGCGCTTTGATGTTGTCTCTTATGACCAGGTCATCGGCGACAAATTGAACGTTATGGATGCGACCGCGATAGTTATGTGTCGCGACAATCATTTGCCGTTGCGGGTGTTCGATCTGACCCGGGCCAATGCACTTGTGCATGCAATGACGGGCGATGAAGTAGGAACACTGGTATCTGCCTGAGCAAGTTTCGGCTAGATCCGCTGTACAACGTTAGGTAGTAACAGGAGAGGGCAATCAATCGTGTTGGATGAAATCATGAAAGATGCCGGCGTGCGCATGTCAAAGAGCGTAGCCGCACTCAATACCGAGCTGACCAAGATTCGTACGGGTCGCGCTCACACAAGCCTGCTCGACCATATTACGGTTGAGTACTATGGCAGCCAGGTTCCGCTCAACCAGGCCGCAAACGTAGGCGTAGAAGATTCCCGTACATTAACTGTGACGCCTTGGGAAAAGGACATGGTGCAGGTCATCGAGAAGGCCATCATGGGCTCTGATCTTGGCCTGAACCCGGCGACCGCCGGCACGATTATTCGTGTGCCTCTGCCTGCTCTGACCGAAGAGCGCCGCAAGGATATGATTCGGGTCGTACGCCACGAGGCCGAAGGCGGCCGCATTGCGGTAAGGAATATCCGTCGCGACGCCATGCACGATGTTAAGGAGTTGCTGAAGGAGAAGATGATCGGCGAGGACGACGAGCGCCGCGCCGAAACCGATATCCAGACGATCACCGACAAGTATGTCGCTGAGATCGATGAACTCCTGGCCGTCAAGGAAGCGGAGCTGATGGAGATCTGACGATTCATTCGTCATTCGCTCTGTCTCGAATCTTACGTGTCTCCCGATTCCGCCAACATTCCCACGCACGTCGCTGTCATTATGGACGGCAACGGTCGCTGGGCGCGCGCGCGAGGAAAACAGCGGCATACAGGGCACCGGGCGGGCGTCAAATCGGTACGCATGACCGTGGAAGCCGCGGCTGAACGCGGTGTCAGCCACCTGACCCTGTTTGCTTTCAGTAGTGAAAACTGGCGGCGCCCTGAGGAAGAAGTCAGCAGCCTGATGGGCCTGTTTGTCGAGGCACTGCGACGAGAAGTCGGCGAGCTGCATCGTAATAATGTAAGACTGCGTTTCATTGGGGCTCGCGAGGAACTCAGCGCCGGCCTGGTGAAGAAGATCGCCGCTGCTGAGGCCAAGACGGCCGGCAATACTGGCCTTAAATTGAATGTCGCCATCGCCTATGGCGGGCGCTGGGACCTGGTGAACGCTGCAAAGGCACTGGCTTCAAACGTGAAGTCCGGGGCACTGGCAGTTCAGGACATCGACGCTGAGGCACTGTCGGCGGAGTTGCAGCTGGCTGATACGCCGGACCCGGATCTCCTG